>Ga0075425_100000003_pt1 | contig 316373 bp, 279 predicted proteins | sample SoiMethybrSBSTD4_FD_75300 | JGI IMG/M metagenome (GOLD analysis project Ga0075425, IMG submission 75300) | Bulk soil microbial communities from a Populus tree surrounding site in Tennessee, USA - Soil MetaG P. TD hybrid SBSTD4 | ecosystem: Environmental > Terrestrial > Soil > Tree plantation...
AAAGCCGCCGGTCCGTTGGCCCGGCGGCCGAGCCGCCTCGGGCGGCTCGAACTGCACGCACGCGGCACGTCGGCTGCAGTTCGCTCCTGCCACTCCGTGTTAGTCGCGGCAGCCGCCGCGCCGCTTTCCGGGGCAGGCATGTGAGGCGGCTTTTGCAGCTTAGAGTGAGCGCGTTAGGCCGACAGGCTGCAACGCTCCTCGGCGAAGAGCGCGGCGATAACATTGCGGCGAAAGCTCATACCGGCCGCTTCGATTACGGCGGCGAAGTGAACCCGGGCACCGATACGGCATCATGCACCGGTGCGCGAGCAAGGGCCCGAATCGATTACGGGAATATGGCCGAACGGCAAGTTCGTTGGGGCGAGGGATGCTGGACCTTCGGCTTTACCCTGCCTCGCTCGCGACCATATTCGCGCTTCTCCGTGCGGCTGGTGCGCATCCCGGCGCGCGTGCTCCGGAACTGTCTCGCTTTGCGGGACTTGGCGAGTCGACTACGACCCGCGGCATCTCCACCGCTGTTGCTCTGGGCCTCTTGAGGCGCGACGTGGATGGAGGGCTGCACGCGGAAGACGCCGCCGTAACGCGCGCCACCGCGGAAGAGGTCCTCGCCAACGTCGTCAGACGAGCGCTCCACGCGTATCGTCCGTTCGAGTCGATCTGCGAGGGCCTCGCGCTCGGCGAGTCAATCTCAGAGAGCACGCGGAAGGCGGCGGTTCTTCTACATCTCTCGGATAGCGATGTTTCACGTCTGGGTGTGGTGCTGAAGTGGGGCGAAGAACTCGGAATACTTCATCGCGTAGGTAACGAAGTTGGCCTTGCCGTTGGTACAACGCAAGCTGTAAACGCGGCCGCTCCGCTCCTGACAAGCGCCGACGTCGAATCTGAGGCGAAAGCGCGCCTGTACGTTGCGATGCGCTTGGGACGTGAGCTGTACGACAAGTTCGACGAACATGATCGCCAGTTACTCGCCGGCGCCGTGCTCGACATCGCGCCGGAGCCGGCGCGCGCTGTCGAGCGGACTGGCCAAGCACTGGAAAACTGGTTGCGTGAGCTAGCAAACGCCTCCGGGTATGCGGCGGAGGCGAAGACGATGAGTGGTGCTGGCCAGCTAGGATCTCTCTTGGTTGGCAAGTCGATCATTCACTCGCATCAGCAGAAGCTTGTCGACTGCGTGTCGACACTTCGCAACGCCAAGGCTCACCACAAAGACAAGAAAACGCTTGCTCCTTGGCTGATCACAGAAGCCGCCGCCGTTGCTGCAGTCAGTTCGGCGCTTGCGGTTATGCGATCGGTGCACGAATTCTTGAAAGGAAAACAAGTTCTATGACCACGGCCAAACCGACGCCGCCGACACCTAAAGCACCGCGAAAGCCCAAGAGTCCTGCAGTGCCATCATACGCCTTACAAGATTCCGTCGACGATGCCAAGAAGCTCTACAAACAGTACAGTCACGGGACTTTTTCGCGGCCCGAGATCGCATCGACGCTGAAGATGTCGTCGGGTTCAAGCTCGTTTACCCAGCGGCTGTTTGCATTGGTAGAGTACGGCCTTATCGACGAGTCGGGAGACGGCTACAAGCTGAGTCAGCGCTTCCAAATACTGAACTCGCAGCCGCAGGAGTCAGAAGCGTTTAGACGAGCGGCCCTGGACGCTATTACGGCATCATCCGTTCTGGGGGACCTGCTTAGCGATTTCAAAACCAAGTTGCCTGATCGCGCCGGTGTTGCGCAAAGGCTCGAGATTCAGAAGAAGTTCAACTCCGACCGCGCGAAGAGCGCGGCGGCCGTTCTCGAGAAATCGCTGCAATATGCCAAAGTACTAGACGCCAACAACAACATCATCCCGGTTCGAGCAACGACAAATGCAGTTTCCTCACAGAACGTGGACGCTGACGACACGACGGATTCCCCAGGGGCCGCCGACTCGACCGAGAAGTACAGCATGAAAGCGGGCGACACACGGAGATCGGAAATCCCCCTAGCTGATGGTCGCATCGCAGTCGTGCTTTACCCTCACGACTTAGCCATTCCAGAGGCGGAGAAGATCGGTCGTGTTCTGGCGGCGCTCGTTGGATAAGCGGCCTAACGATCCTCAATACGGCCTCGCGCGCGACGCGCAGGTAGCCGGGCATGTCGATGTTCGGGTTCGGAATCTCAGTCGCCAGCAGCAGGTACAGCAGCAGCACGCGGGCCTCCTGCATCTCCGAGGTTCGGCGGCGCGGGGGGTTGCGACCGGATCATCTCCACGACGCGCTTCGCCAACGCGTTCGGAATCGGGATCGTTAGGTTGTAGTGCGCGATCTTCCAGGCGCCGTCGACCTTGCGCACGACGCCGCTGCCGCGGCATTCGCCGTACGACGCGCTGTCGAGCTTCTCGTCGAACCAGGCCGTGTCGCCGCGCGGGCTCATGATCACGTGGCGCTCGCGCGGCACGAACGTCCAGGCCTTTCCCTTCGCGAAGTAGGGGTGGGCGAAGGCGCGGAAGGCGGCCAGATCCCAGCGCTCCGTGGCGTCGGTGCCGAGGAAGACGAAGTCGGGGGCGGCGTGGGCGAAGTAGCGCGGCTCGTCGGCGTCGGCGGCGGCTTGATGCCAGTCATCGAGCACGCGGTCAATCGAGGCGCGGCGATCGGAGGAAACGCCGAGCTCGCGCAGCACCCCATTCGCGTGCTGCACCTCGTCGAGCATCCACAGCAGGTACCGCACGTCGACGTTCACGTTCCTGGCGACCTCGGGGTTGTAGCCGAAGTCGTTCGCCACGTTCTCCCAGACGCGGTCGAAATTCACGCCCACCAGCTCGCCGCGGCCGTTGACGACAGGGGAGCCGGAGTTGCCGCCGGTCGTGTCGGCGTCGGCGAGGAAGTCGACCGGCACGTCGCCCAGGCGCGCGTCGCGCCAGCGGCCGTAGCGATGCGCGGCGGCGGCGTCGAGCTCCATCCGCGGGACGTTGAACGGCTCGGCGCCCGTGTTTTTCTGCACGATCCCGGCGAGCGTCGTCTGCGCCGTGGCCCGCAGGCCGTCGCGCGGCGCGTAGCCCTGCACGTGCGCGAAGCTGACGCGCAGCGTGCCGTTCGCGTCGGGCGCCACCGGCTTGCCGGCGTGGGCGAGCACGGCCCGGCGCCACTGGGGGCGGAGGCGGGCCACCGCGCCCTCGCGGCGGTCCTGGCGCTCGTCGTAGTCGCGCAGCTCGCGGTCGAGGGCGAAGCCGAGCTCCACGAGCGGATCGTGCCGCGCGTGCAGCTGCTCCGGTGTCTCGCCGAGCATCTTGTTCCGCTCCGCGACATCGAAGAGCTTCGTCGATGCGTAGAGCTGCTCGATGTTCACGCCGTCGAGCGCGGCGATGGTCTGCCGCCGCATGACCGACGCCAACATCGCCTTGTCCGCCGGCTCGAAGAAATTCTTCTGCTCGCGCTCCAGGCGCTCGCGCAGCCGCGGCAGGTTACGGTTCATGAAGAGCGACTTGCGCTCGGCGTCGGGCTTCTGCCGTTCGATCGCCGAGCGGGCCACCGAGACCGCGAAGTCGATCGCCTTCGGGCCGGGCGGCGTCGTCGGGCTGAACGTCTGCATCGTGGTGAAGATCAGGAAATCGTGCATGCCCATGCGGCGGTCTTCGTCCATGATCTTCTTCAGCTCGTCGTAGGCCGTGACGGCGTCGCGGTGCTGCGGCCGCGACTTCGCCCACTGCAGCACCGCGTCGTCCGCGGCGCGCTGCTTCTCGACGATGTTGCCGCGGCGGAAGCCGGCCAGCATCCCGTTCGCGTTCTTCCAGACGTTGTTCAGCGACTTCAGATGCGCGGCGACGGTGATCGTAGCCGCGGCGTTGCCGCGCGTCGTCTCCTCGAGGATGCGGATCCACTCGCCGAAGACGTCGGCGCGCATGGCGTAGAGGAGATCGCGCTGCTTGGCCATCTCGTCCGCGGTCAGGGAGCGGTACGTCAGGCCCGGGTACCCGAGGACCATCACGAAGTCGCCGGGCTTGATGCCGGCCGTCGAGATCGGGAAGTAGTGCTCCGACTTGAACGGCGCGCCGTTCGCGTAGGCGCGGCCGATGGCGAAGTCGCCGGCGTGGCGCGGCCACATCCAGTTGTCCTCCTCGCCGCCGAACTCGCCGACCGCGCGCGGCGGCGCGTAGACGAGGCGGATGTCGGAGAGCTCGAGCGTGTCGACGAGGACGTATTGCAAGCCGTTGTCGAACGACTTCACCGTGCAGCGCGCGGACGGCTGCTTCTCGCACGCCGCCACGATCTCGTTCTGTTTCTTCTCCATGGCCCGATGGCGCTCCGCGTCGTCCGCGCCGGGCGGCACGGCGGCGAGCACTTCCTTCGTCACGTCGGTGAAGCGCCGCGGCACGGCGACCTTCACCGTCGACCCCTTCAGCTCCGCGCCGACCGACGCGGCCACGTAGCCGTTCGTGATGATGTCGTTCTGCGTCGTGGCGTGCTCCTGCAGGATCGAGAAGAGGCAGTGGTGGTTCGTGATGAACAGCCCGTCCGGCGAGATGAAGCCGCCCGAGCAGCCGCTGACGTTGATGGCCGCGGCGAGCAGTCCGGTGCCTCGCGTCGGATCCCACAGACGCGACGGCGGCAATTCCAGTCCCTGCTTCTTCAGCCAGGCGGCGTCGAGCTGCAGAACTTGCTGCGGCGTCCACTTCCCCTCGAGGGCCAAGACGGGCGAAGCGAGCAGAGCGATGGCGAAGAGAGCGTGTCGCATGCCGGCGATCTTATCTTGGCCGTGCTACACTTTTGTCACCATCCAATTTGAGGTTGCCACCCATGCGTAATGCCCGCGCGTTGACTGTTATTGTGTTCCTCGTCGGAGGCGCGGCGTTTGGCGCCGACCTCGGCCGCGCCGTCGGCTCGGTCACCATCGACGGAAAGCCGATCGTCCTGCAGTACGCCTACGCCATCGACCATCAGAAGAACCAGCTCACGAACAAGAACAGCGACACGAAGATCATCCTCACCGACAAGCCCCTGCCCGACGGCACGAAGCTCGATGACGTCGACTACAACTTCCCCGACGGCGTCCTCGGTGTCGTGGTCTGCGTCAGCGCGCCCAACGATGGCGTCTCGCACGTCGTCGTCCAGCACCCAACCGGCACCTACGACGGCGGCTACTTCGAGGGCGTGCCCGATTACAAGTTCAAGCGCGTGCGCGGCGAGCGCGGCACGATCAGCGGTACGGTGCAGTCGAAGAAGGTCACGACGAACACGATGTCGTTTTACTTCGACGCGGAGTTCGCGGCGAACGTACAGTAGTCAGTGTAAGAACATCGGCATCCCCATCACGTCCGCGACCTTCGGCCGGTACTCGACCGCGTCGTAGAAGCGCTCGATGTCGACGCGCTTCTTGGCCTCGCCGCTGTTCTCCACCGGCACGGCGGTGTAGCGGCCGTCGACGACGGCCACCATCTTCCCGCGCTGGCCGCGGCGCAGCAGATCGGCGGCCAGGCTGCCGTAGTTGTTGGCGACGAGCTGGTCGAGCGAGTCGGGGGCGCCGGAGCGCATGAGGTAGGCGAGGCGCTGGTAGATCACCTTGTCGCGCGAGCGCTTCTCCAGGAGCTCGCTGACGATGCCGCCGATGCCGCCGAGCTTGCGCTGTCCGAAGGCGTCGGCCTCGCCGCTCTCCACCGTCGTGCCTCCGATGACGGTCGCGCCTTCGGAGATGGCGAGGACGGCGTAGTTCGACGGGTTGTCGGCCTTGTCCTGGGCCATCATCGTCCACAGACGCTCGCAATCGAACGGCACCTCGGCGATGAGCGCGCGGTCGACGCCGGCCAGGTACGACGCCAGCAGGCAGGTCTCGCCGGAGTAGCGGCCGAAGAGCTCCACGACGAGGAAGCGCTCGTGCGAAGCGGCGCCGGTGCGGAGGTCGTTGATGAACATCACCGAGCGCGTGACCGCGGTGGAGAAGCCGAGGCAGTAGTCGGTGCCGTAGACGTCGTTGTCCATCGTCTTGGGGATGACCACGAGCGGCACGCCGCGCTGATGGAGCATGCGGGCGAAGCTGAGCGTGCCGTCGCCGCCGAGGGCCACAAGGGCGTCGAGCTCGAGGAACTCGATCGTCCGCAGGGCGGCGCTGGTGAGGTCGTAGCGGCCGCGCTCGTCGGGCGCGACGCTGCCGCGCAGATGCGCCGGCACGACCTCGGGCTTGGTGATCTCCGGGTTCACGCGCGAGGTGTGCAGGATCGTGCCGCCGGTGCGGTCGATGGAGCGCGTGTTCGCGCGCGTGAGCTCCGTAACCCAAGCGGAGTTGTCGGCGCCGGCGTCGGGGACGATGTTGATCAGCGAGGCCCAGCCGCGGCGCAGGCCGAGGATCTCGAAGCGCTCGTCGTCCTCGAGCAGCCGCCACACGAAGGCCTTGATGGCCGCGTTGAGGCCGGGGACGTCGCCGCCCCCGGTAAGAATGGCGATCTTTTTTTTCACCGTCTGACGAGGCGCGCTTCGGCGGCCTTCTCTCCCTCCGGGAAGAAGACGACTTTAAGCGCTTCTTTGCGGTCGAAGCGAGCCATTCCTTCGTGAAATTCTCGCAACGAGTCGAACGTGGCCTGCACGACCCACTCCACGTCGAGCCCCGACCTCAGCAGCGCCAAGGTGCGCTGCCACGTGGCGTACATGCGCCGGCCGATGACGCCCTGCAGGGTCACTCCCTTGAAGATGACGTTCTTCGTGTAGTCGTCGATGGTGAGCGCGTGTCCGCGCGGCAGTCCGAGCAGGGAGAGGAAGCCGCCCATGCGCACGACGTCGAGGGCGAAGTTGACCGCCGCCGCTGCGCCCGACATCTCGCACACCATGTCCACGCCGACGCCCTCGGTGAGAGCCTCGATGGCGGTCTTGGCGTCGCGCGGGTCGCTGATGTTGAAGGCATGGAAGTTCTCGAGGTCGCGCGAGGCCGCCCAGCGCCGCGCCGACTCGAGGGCGTGGTCGTTGACGTCGGTGACGATGACGGTGGCGGCGCCGCTGTGCTCGGCGATGGCCGCGGCCATCGCGCCGATCGGACCGAAGCCGGTGATGAGGACGGACTTCCCGGCCAGATCGCAGAGCTGCGTGGTGTGCACGGCGTTGCCGAGGGCGTCGAGGAAGGCGCCGACGCGCAGCGGCACGTAGGGGCCGAGCTTGATGACGTTCGAGGCCGGGACTTTCACGAGCTCCGCGAACGCGCCGTCCTCGTGCAGGCCGTAGATCTTCGTGCGGATGCAGATGTGACCGTTGCCGCTGCGGCACTGCGGGCACTCGCCGCAGACGACGTGCATCTCCGCGCTGACGTAGTCGCCGACGCCGATGTTCTCGCGGTGGGCGCGCTCGCCGATCCGTTCGACGAAGCCGCAGAATTCGTGGCCGTAGATGCGCGGCGGCGTGACGGAGTCGCGGATCGACGGATCCCAGTGGTAGATGTGCTTGTCGGTGCCGCAGATGGCCGCCGCGGCGACGCGGATGAGGATCTCGTCAGGGCCGGGCGTAGGGTCGGGGCAGTCGCGGACTTCCGTGCCGGCGGGACCGTCGAGAGTGTTGGATTTGACTACGGCGAGCATTGACGAGGTTCTTAGTTGTTAGTTCTTAGTTCTTAGTTTGGTGTCGGCGGAAACTAAGAACTAAGAACTGAGAACTAACAACTAATCAAATGCGCGGCGATCGTATCACGGCGTTCGCGAGCTCCGGCCGGCGCAGGCGCAGCTGGCGGCGGATCCAGCGGAAGCCGGCGTCGATGATCTGGTCGGTGATCGACGGCGGCAGGGCCACGTCGTGCTGGTTGCGCGGCAGGTCCTGCGCGAACTGATGGATCAGCCAGACGAGGTTGTCGCAGTCGCGGTCGTAGAGGTCCTTGTGCCTGCCGCCGTCGACGGCGTAGATCCGCTTGTGCGGCGCGGAGCTGGCGTCGTGGAGCTTGTGAGCCATCCAGCAGGGGCAGGTCTCGTCGTCGGTGCCGTGGAGGATGAGCAGCGGGACCTTCAGCGTGCGCACGACCGAGAGCGTGTCGAAGACGCGGCCGGCGATGTGGTGGATGGGGACTTTCGGAAACGCGGCGTGGGCGATGTCGGGGAGGGTCGTGAACGTCGATTGCAGGATGAAGCCGTCGAAGGAATGGTGGCGGATGACCTGCGCGGCGATGGCGCCGCCGATGGAGTAGCCGTAGAGGATCGACGGGACGTTCTTCGGGCGGATCTTCTCGTGGAAGCGCGCCGCGGCGATGCCGTCGTCGACGACGCCGTGCAGCGTGGGGATGCCGCTGCTGCGCCCGAAGCCGCGGTAGTCGAAAAGAAGGACGCTGATGCCCGCGTCCACGAAGTGGTGCATGACGTCAGCGAAATTGGTCAGGTTTCCAGTGTTGCCGTGGCAATAAAGAGCGGAGGCGATGGGCTTGTCGGCGCGGCAGTACCAGGAGTGCAGAAGCTCGCCGTCGTCGGTCTCGATCCACATCTCGTCGACGCGGTGCCGCTGCAGGCCGTAGTCGGCCGGGTCCCACGTTTTCAACGGCTCGTGCGTCGGACAAAAGAGCTGGAGGTGGCGGAAAAGCCGCCGCCCGACTTCGAGCGCGGCGAGGGTGGCGCCGCCGAGGAGGAGCGGAAAGGCGAGCTGCTGAAATGCCTTTTTACGTCGCACGTCTCATTGTATCGAGCAATTGTCCTACCATGCCACCCCATGCCGTTCAGTGAGAGCCGCGTCCGCGTGCGCTACAAGGAGACGGACCAGATGGGGATCGCCCATCACTCGAATTACATCGTCTGGTTCGAGATCGGACGCACGGACCTCTGCCGCGCGGCCGGATTTCCGTACACGGAGATCGAGGCCCGCGGGCGCATCCTGGTGGTCACGGAGATCGCCTGTCGCTACCGGATTCCGTATCGGTACGACGACGAGGTGGTGATCCGCACGTCCGTGGCCGAGGCGGGTAGCCGCTCGATGACGTTCGCCTACGAGCTGCGCGACGCCACGGGGGAGAAGGTGCACGCCACGGGGACGTCGTCGCACGTGTGGGTGGACATGGCCACGCGGCGGCCGATTGTCGGCGACGAAGATGTGATGCGCGCGTTCGCCGCCTACGCGTCCAACTCGTAAGCCCGCCGGAACCACTTCTCCACGAACCCGTCCACATCCGATGGCGACGTGACCTCGATTCTGTGCGTGATGCGATCCTTCTTGGCCAGGCCGCCGGTGTCGATCAGCCGTCCCTTCGCCGGGGTGTCCTTGAGCGCCAGGCCGAAGTCGATGCGCGTGCGCGTGGACGGCTTGATCTGGGCGACGACGTGGGTGCGGTAGATCGGCACGATCGTCTTGCCGGGCGAGATCTTCACGTCGAGCGTGCGCGCGAGGGTGTAGAGGCGCTCGTACGCCGGCAGCAGCGCGGCCTTCGGGCCGGCGAACATGGCCGCCACGGACTCGGGGGCGCGGCGGAGGTATTCGTCGACGTCGCCGATCTCGTCGCCGGTGCCTTCGACGGCGTCGACGATCCACCACGCGCTGTTCGCGCCGAGGCCGTGCTCGCGCTTGAGCCACTCGCGGCGCTGCGTCGTGCCGGAGGGGCCGTTCTTCTTCACCAGGGCCACCCACTCCTCCAGCGTCCGGCCGGACTTCTCCTTCAGCGACTCGATCCAGTTGCGGATCATGGCCAGGCCGGGATGGGGGTCGTAGGTGAAGGTCATTTCGCCGCGCGCTTGGCGGCGGCGGCGAGGCGGGCCTTGTAGCGGTCGGCGGTGTTGTTCTTGATGATGCCCTTCTTGGCCGCCTTGTCGATCTCGGAGAAGCCGCCGCTGATCACGCTCGCCTCCACGTTGCCCTCGGCGACCGAGGCGCGGGTCTTCTTGAGCGCCGACTTGAGGCGGGACTTTCCGGCGCGGTTGCGCACCGTTGCTTTGGCGGCCTGACGCTGCTGCTTCTCGGCCGAGCGGGTATTTGCCATGAACTGCTCCTTCTATCTTGATTCCACGCCGAGCTGCTTCAGCTTCTGCCGCGCCAGCGCCGCTTCCTGCGAGGTCGGATGCTCGTGCACCACGTACTGCAACTGCACGATGCCCTTGGCCTTCTCGCCGGTGGCGATGTACGCGTAGCCCTTCTTCAGCAGCGCGCCGGGGACTTTATCGGACTGCGGGTACTTTGTAACGACGCTGTCAAACTGCTGAATCGCCTCGCGATATTTCTTCTGCGAAAAGAGACTCTCGCCGATCCAGTAGGCGGCGTTGTCGGCGAGGTCGGAGGCGGGGTTCTTGGCGATGAACTCCTTGAATCCCGAAATGGCCAGATCGTAGTTGCCGCGCTGGTAGTCGCGGTAGGCCGATTGGTAGACCTGCACCGGATCCTCGCCCGTGGCCGGCTGGGGCGGCGGGATGACGTTGACCTGCGTTCCGGCCGGAGTGGCGGCGACGGGCGGCGCGGCTGCGGCCGCAGCGGCGCGCGCCGAAGCGGCCTTGAGCTCGTCGATGTCGTGGCGCTGCTCGGTGAGCTGCTGGCCGAGGTGGTCGAGGCGGTAGTTCGTCTGCTCGATCGATCCGTCGGTCTTCGACATCTTCTCTTCGATCTCGCTGACCTTGGCGACGAGCGTGGCGTTCGACTTCAGCAGCGTCTGCGTCTGGTCGGCGATCTTCTGGTTGACGCTCTGCACCTCTTCCTTGCTCGAGGCGGTGCGCTTCACCTGGGCGAGCTGGTCCTGCAGCTCGGAGATCTGCGACTGCAGCTTCTGCACGTCGGAGGAGGTGACGCAGCCGGCCGCGCAGAGCAGCGCGGCCGCGACGGCGATCGGGCGGACCGATTTCATGAGCTCTCCTATTTGACCAGCACCAGGTGCGCGCGGCGGTTCTTCGCCCACGCCGCCTCGTCGTGGCCGGGATCGAAGGGGCGCTCCTCGCCGTAGCTGACGGTGCGGATGCGGCCGGCGTCGACGCCGAGCGTGACCAGGAACTGCTTGACGATATTCGCGCGGCGGTCGCCGAGGGCCAGGTTGTACTGCTCCGTGCCGCGCTCGTCGCAGTGGCCTTCGACGAGAAGGTTGTACTGCGAATTCTTCTTCAGCCAGTTCGCCGAGTCCGTCAGCGCCGACTGCGCGTCCGCGCCCAGCGCCGCCTCGTCGTAGCCGAAGAAGGCGTCCTTGATGAAGCCGCGCAGCTGCGCCTGGCGGTTCGCCTCCTCGATGTTCGTGGAGAGCTCCTCCGACGTCACGCGCGGCGCCGTCTCGGTCACGAAGTCGCTCGGCTGCGTGATCGCCGGCGGCGGCGCCACCGTCGTCGTCGTCGGCACCGGAGGCACCGTCATCGACGCCGCCGTGTCGGGCTGCGTCACCGGCTTCACCGGCGTCGTCTTGTGCCGGCACGCGGGCGCGGCGATGAGGGCGACCAAAACGAGTCCGCAGAGGAACCCTTTCAATGCTTTACTCATTGCGTTTTCAACTCCTTATCGATGATATCACTCGGGTTTCTTCGACCAGTCGGGGTCCTTGTTCTCCCCGTCGAACGTGAGCTGCTGAATGTCGGTGCCGTCGAGGCGCATCCGGTAGATCTGCCACTGACCGCTGCGGTTCGACTGGAACGCCAGCCACCGCCCGTCGGGCGACCACGTCGGCTGCTCGTTCGAGCCCTCGCCGGCCAGGATGCGGCTCTGTCCGGTGGCGACGTTTTGGACGCGGACCTGGAAACGCCCGTTGACGCGCGACGTGTAGGCGATCTCCTCGCCCGTCGGCGACCAGGTGGCGTCGTCGTTCCAGTCGCCCTCGAACGACATGCGGCGCACGTTCGACCCTTCCGCGTCCATGATGTAGATCTGCGGCGTGCCGCCGCGGCCCGACGTGAACGAGATCTGCCGCCCGTTCGGGCTCCACTCCGGCGTCGACTCGATCGACGAGTCGGTCGTGAGCCGGCGCAGGTTCGAGCTGTCGTCCCGGACCACGTAGATGTCGGGGTTCCCGTTCACCGAGCCGACGAAGGCGATGTCGTTGCCGACGGGCGAAAACGTCGCGGACGTGTTGAGGTTCAGTCCCGTCCGCACCTTCACCCGCGCGCCGCCGCGGCGGCTGATGATGTACATGTCGCTCGTGCCGCCGAAGAACGACGTGTAGACCATGCGCTCGTTGTCGGGCGACCAGCTCGGCAGGATCGACAGGGCGTGGTGCTGCGTGATGCGGCGCTGGTTGCCGCCGTCCCAGTCCATCAGATAGATCTCGAAGTTGCCGTCGCGGTTCGAGGCGAAGGCGATCTGCGTGAGGAACACCGACGGCTTGCCGTTGGCCATGCGCACCAGATCGTTGGCAATGATGTGGGCCATGCGCGTGAGCGCTCCCTGCGTGCCTCGGTAGCGCTTGCCGAACTGCGTGGCGTTGTTCGTGTCGATGACGCGGACTTCGACGACGTACTCCTGCCCTTCGACTTTGATCGAGGTGAGGAGGATGAACTGGGCCTTGAGCTGCTTGGCCAGGGCGGCGTCGATCGGCACGTTCGGCGGATACGGCGTGAGGGCGAAGATGCCGGAGTAGGTGAGATCGCGCGTGAAGGGGGCGAAGAATTGCCGGTTGTAGACGTCGAGCGGCAGGGTCGTGTCGGGGCGCGGGACGATGATGGGGATCGACGTCGCGGCCTGGTTCTGGCCGATGGACGTGGTGATCTGCGTCTGCGCCAGCGCGCTCGAGGCCATCAGCGGAAGGAGGAGGACGAGCAGTCTTCTCATCGGAAGTTTAAATGGACTCCCAAGTAATTTCCAGTGTAGCCGAACGGCAGCGGCGGCAGCGGCGACGACTCCAGCACGGCCCGCAGCGCGGCGCGGTCAAACGTGCCGTTGCCGCTCTCCGCTTCGACCTTTGCATCGCGGATCGCGCCGTCGCGGTCGATAACGAAGTGCACCGTGGTGGTTGGACCGGCGCCCACCTGCGGGCGAAACCAGCGCGAGCCGATCAAGGTCTTCATGCGGTCGATGTAGATGGTGTAGGGGAAGTCGCCCCCTTCGAGGCCGACGACGCCGGCGCCGCCGACCGGCACGGCGATCGCGGGCGCGGGCGGCGGCACGGCCACCGAGGGCGCGGCGGTTTCGGATCCCTTCTTCGTCGACTTCCCGAACGGCGAGAGCGGGATGGTGTTCTTCTCCGGCTTCGGCGGCGCGATGGGCGGCTTGGCCTCCACGGCCGGCGCAGGCTTCTCGATCTTCGTCACGGGCTGCGCTTTGGCCACGACGGGCGCGGCCGGCTCGCTCGCGCGCGCGACGGGCGCGAGGCGGATCTGGATGGCCCGCGGCGTCTGGGCCTCGGCGTGATGGAGCGCGGCCCAGATGGCCAGCGCGCTCAGGCCGCCGTGCAGCAGAAGCGACAGCGCGATGCCCGCCCCGGCGCCGTTGTGCAACGCGGCGCGCTGCGCGAGCACGTCACCGACGCGGTCTTCCATTCTCCGTCCTCGGCTGGGTCACCATTCCGAGCTGCTCCACCCCCGCGCGGTTCATCACGTCGAGCACCGCCACCACCTGCCCGTACGGCACGCCCTTGTCGGCTTCGAGCAGGGCGCGCTTGACGCGCATCTGCCGCAGCCGCGGGCCGAGCGTCTGTTCGAGATTCGCGGTCCCCATCGGCGCGCCGTCGAGGTACACCGCCCCCGTCGCGGTGACCTGGATCTTCGACGGCTGGCTGGAGGCCATTTCAAAACTCTTTCCTTCCGCCGACGGCAGGGCCACGGTCAGGCCCTGCGTCAGCATCGGCGCCGTGATCATGAAGATGATCAGCAGCACGAGCATGACGTCGACGAGCGGCGTGACGTTGATCTCCGCGAGATCGCCGTACTCGTCGCTGCTGTCGAATCGAAAAGCCATGCGGTATTAGACGCGCTTATAAGAAGTTCCGTTCCGTCAAATTCAAAAACTCGAGGGTGAAGTCTTCCATCTCGCCGCGCGCGCCGCGCAGCTTCTGCACGAAGTGGTTGTAGCCGACGAGGGCGGGGATGGCGGCGAAGAGTCCGGCGGCGGTGTTGATCAAGGCTTCGCTGATGCCGGGCGCCACGGCGGTGATCGACGTCGAGCCGCTCGATCCAATGGTCATGAACGATTCCATGATCCCCCACACGGTGCCGAAGAGGCCGATGAACGGCGAGGCCGCCGCGGTCGTGGCCAGGAAGGGGAGGAAGCGCGACAGCCGCGCCGACTCGATGCGCGACGCGCGCAGAAGCGAGCGCTCCACGGCGTCGAGCGAGCGGATCGTCGAGCCCTGCGAGTGCGCCATCTGGGCCTCGATCTCGGCGTAGCCGGCCCGGAAGAGTCCGACCAGCGGCGACTGCACGGTCTGCGGCGTGATCGACTGCACGTCGACGAGGCGTTTGGCTTTGCGGAAGGCGCCGATGAACCGCCGCGAGGCCCGCCGCGCCGTGCGGAAGCGCTCGCCGATCACGATCATGACCGCCCATGAGCCGACGGAAAAGACGAGAAGGACAGACAGGACGGTCTTGCCCACCCAGCCCGTGTGAAAAAACGCCGTCCAGAGTTGCACTGCTGGCGTTATAGCACGCCTATGGCGCGACCTCGATCACCTCGAACGTGTCGGGGACGATCCTCCAACGCGGCTCCGCCGGCTCGAGCTTCGCCGTCGGAAGGAAGAGGTGGTGCGTCTTCTCGTCGACGGCGATCGTGCGCGCGCCCCGCGCGGTGGGGATCGTCTCGGCGACCTTGAAGTCGGTGGCGCGCACAACGGTGATCGTGCCGTCGCGGCCGTTCGAGGCGTAGGCGAGGTTCTTCCCAGGATCGTAGGCGACGCCGTCGACGCCCTTGCCGATCGGCGCGGAGCCGATGACTTTGCCGCTGTCGGCGTCGCTGATGACCATGGTCTCGTTGCCGCAGACGCTGAAGAGATAGCGGCGCAGGCGATCGATGGCCAGCCCGCTCGGCCCTTCGCAGCCGGTGAGCTTCCAGCGCTTCTCGATGACGTTGCGCTTGACGTCGATGACGGCGAGCTCGCTGGTGTCCTCGATGTTGACGAAGACGCGCCCGCGCTGATCGGTCACGGCGAACTCCGGCTTGCCGCCGGCGTCGATGGTGGCGACGACGTTGCCGTTGCCGGCATCGAAGACGGTGATGTTCTTCCCGCGTCCGTTGAAGGTGAAGAGGTGCTTCGAGTGCGGGTCGTAGAGGATGGCGTCGGGATTCTCACCCGTGGTCTTCCACTCGCCGAGTCGCTTGAGGGAGTCGCGGTCGAAGACGACGACGCTGTTGGCGCGGCCGGCGCTGACAAAGCCGCGATCCGGCGAGAGCGCCACGCCGTGCACGCCCGGCGTGTTGGCGATCTCGCCGACGACGGTTTGTTTGTCGAGGTCGAGGACGACGACGCGGTCGCCGTGCGACTGGTACAGCCGCCGCCCCGAGGAGTCGACGGTGACGTAGTCCCACCCGCCCTCGCCCCCGATCTTGACGTGGCGCACGATCTTGTCGTCGGCGGAGAGGGTGGCGGCGAGGAGGAGGAGAGCGAGGAAGGGGAGGCGTCGCATAGCGGGACACCGTATCACGCGTAAAATGAACAGCGCATGACTGAGATCATTTTCCTCGTGGAGGAGGCGCCCGAGGGCGGATATACGGCGCGCGCACTCGGCGCGTCGATTTTCACGGAGGCGGACGACCTCGAAGCTCTCGAGGAGAACGTGCGCGACGCGGTGCGCTGCCATTTCGACGAGGAGGAGCGGCCGCGGATGGTTCGGCTGCACTTCACGCGCGAGGAAGTCATTCCCATTTGAAGCTGCCGCGCGATTGGTCGGGCGATGAATTGGCGCGGCGCCTGCGCCGGATCGGCTACGAAGTAACGCGGCAGAGCGGCAGTCACATGCGGCTGACGATCATGAAGCCGGCCGAGCATCACGTGACGGTTCCGCGTCACGAGTCTCTCCTCACAGGTACGCTCGCCGCGATTCTCGACGACGTTGCCAATCACCTGAAGATCACGCGAGAGGCGCTTCTCGATACGCTGCGTTAGCGGTGTTGGTGGCCCTGAGAGGACTCGAACCTCCGACCCACGGTTTAGGAAACCGCTGCTCTATCCTGCTGAGCTACAGGGCCTAACGCCTTCCCAAAACCGCCCCTCCCTGGCGTTGATTTCGCACAAGCTATCGCATGGTTGGGAGGGTGGTCCTTGAACGCGAAATCGAATTGTCTCGCACGGGCCCTGCTCGTGGCGAGTCTGGCAGTCTCGGCAGTCCCGGAAGTTTACGCCCAGCAGCAAACGCCGTGTCATTGGTGGCAGTTCCGCAAATGCGACCAGCAGCCCGAAGGCTTGCCGGCCGAGGCGCCGCGCGCGGGCGTCGTCGTCACCGTCGACGTCTCCACGAACACCGTCTACCTTTTCCGCGACGGGCAGCTCGTGAAGAAATCGCCGGCGGCCACCGGCAGCGGCAAGACTCTCGACATCGGCGACGACGAGTGGCTCTTCTACACGCCGCGCGGGCACATGAAAGTGCTGGGCAAAATCAAGGACCCGGTGTGGCGCAAGCCCGACTGGGCCTTCGTCGAGGCCGGCGAGCGCGTGCCGCCGCCGAATTCGCCGAAGCGCCTCGTGCACGGCCACCTCGGCAAGTACGCTCTCAACCTCGGCGACGGCATTCTCATCCACGGCACCGACGACGCCGGCTCCATCGGCCGCTACGTCTCCCACGGCTGCATTCGCGTGCCGAACGGCATGCTGGAGACGCTCTGGAAGAACGTCCCCGTCGGCACCGACGTGTACGTGTTCGAAAGCAAATCACCGACAGAAAAAGGATCTTGACGTGCGAACCACATTGGCGATGTTTCTCCTCCTGATGACGATGGCGCCGGCGAGCGCCGACGATCTCCTGCGCCACGGCCGCGACGAGCTGCGCCAGGGGCAATTCGCCGAAGCGGCGAAGGACCTCGGCGCCGCGGCGGACGCATTTCTCACCCCGCGGCAAGTCGCCGCGTACGTCCGCACCGGGCATTACGACGCGCTCGCGAATTATGAGACGGCGCTCGTCTACCTGGCCGTGGCCGACATGAAGCTCGGCCGCGCCGACGACGCCCGCGCGGCGCTGCGCCGCATCAACGTGGCCGAGCGCATCGAGCCGACGTATCAGGGCCTTCCGCTCGACGCCGACGCCGCCGAGTTCGAGTCGATCGCGCAGAAGCTCCTGCCGGAGATGCCGCTGCCGCCGAACCACGCCCTGGCGGAGATCCGCGGCGGCAAGCGCCGGCGCGCCGACGTCGCCTGACCTCTGCTACCGTATTGCTGCTTCGGCAGCATGACGGTTCCCGCGAAGAGGCTCCTGCTCGTCGTCGATCTGGTCATTCTGGCGACCGGATTCGGGATGCTCCTGCCGCGCTTCCCGGCGCTGACGACGGCCGCGATCATCGTCACCGCGGCGCTCTTCGTCATCGTGGCGCTGCAGCGCAAACGCGCGGCGACGCGCTGCCTCAATTGCGGCGAGAAATTCGACGTTGCCGAGGCCGACTGGTGCGGTTGCCTGTCGCGGCAGCGGACGCTCGTCTGCACGAATTGCCTGATGTGCTTCTGCAAGGCGCCGGCGTCGTACAAGGAGCGCTTCTGGCGCGCGGCGCCGCCGAAGCCGCCGCCGCCGGCGGAGGCGCCGGGCCCGGACGTGATGGCGCGGCCGCTGGTCATGCTCGTCGAGGACGACGCGCACATCGTGGCCAGCGTGCAGCGCGTCTGCAAAGACCTCGGCTACGGCATCGTCGCGCGGCCGAACCGCGAGAACGAAGCGAAGCTCCGGCCCGACCTCGTCCTCACCGGCGCTGAGATCAACGGCCTCTCCACCACCGAGTTGATCAATGTCCTGCTCGGCCGCCTGGCGGTCTAGAATGAAAGCCGTGCTGCGCAGCGCGGTCGTCGCCGTCGTCGTGCTCGCGACGTTTGCCGCGCACGCACAAACACCGCCCGATGTCCTGCAGCGCGCCGCCGAGGGGAACGACTACCGAGCCTTCCGCGAGGCTCTCGACGGCGCGAAGGACGTGAAGCAGGTCTACCGCGACATCGACGCGGTGTGGTCGTACGCCCAGAGCTCGCCGACCGGCGCGTTCTTCGACGAGCGCAGCGAGCTGATGTCGATCGTGCGCAAGTACCCCGGCTACAACGCCGCCATTGCCGACGCGACGCTGACGTCGGGCGGTCACACGCTCTACCCGACGCGCGAGACGAGATTGTTCCTGGCTCGCCAGGCCCGCGGCCGCGTCGCCGCCGCCCCGGCGGCCGTGGTCAAGCCGGCGCCCAGTCGGCCCGCGGCCGAGACTCCGCCGCCCACGCCGCCGCCCGCCGTCACTACGACAACCGCCGAGCCGCCGAAGCCCGTCGTACCTTCGCCGCCGCCGGCGACCACCGCCGCCACCGTCACGACCACAACCATCGCCCCGACCACCACCACCGCCCGGCCGGCCCCCCTCATCCCCGACGCGCCGCCTCCCGAGCCCGCGCACAACGCGAACATCATCATCGCCATCATCCTCCTCATCGTCGGCGTGGGCCTTGCTGTGCTGCTGTTCCGCGCCTCCGACTGAATGAAACGACGCTTGCTGCTCCTCGCCTTCGTCGCGCTGCCGCTGTCCGCGGCGCGGCTGCCGCAGTCGGTGATCCCGAGTCACTACGCGATCACCGTCGAGCCGAACTTCGCGAACGACACTTTCAGCGGCGAAGAGACGATCGACGTCGACGTCAAGGAGCCGGTCTCGTCGATCGTCCTCCACGCCGCCGGCCTGCACATCGCCAGCGCCTCGGTCGCCGGCATGACCGCCACGCCGGGCGACGGTCCGGCGGACGAGATGATCGCGCTGGCGCTGCCGAAGCCGCTCGCCGCCGGCCGGGCCTCGATCCGCATCGCCTTCGACGGCAAGCTCGCCCGCCAGCTCCGCGGCCTCTACCTCGGCACTTGGAGAGACAAGAAGTACGCGCTCTCGCAGTTCGAAGCGACCGACGCGCGCCGCGCCTTCCCCTGCTTCGACGAGCCGGCCATGAAGGCCGCGTTCGACGTCACCCTCGTCGCGCGCGGCAGCGAGACCGCCATCTCCAACAGCCCGATCGAATCGGAGACGAAACTGAGCGGCGGCCGCCGCGCCATCCGCTTCGCCACGACGCCGCGGATGTCGACGTACCTCGTGGCCATGCTCGTCGGCGAGTTCCGCTGCCTTGCCGGCGGCGTCGACGGGATTCCCATCCGCGTCTGCGCGCCGCCGGGCAAGGAAGAGGCGGGGCACTACGGTCTGCGCGCCGCGGAGCAAGTCGTCGGCTTCTACGACAAGTACTACGGCATCAAGTATCCGTTCGCGAAGCTCGACCTCATCGCCGTTCCCGACTTCGAGGCCGGGGCGATGGAGAATGCCGGCGCGGTGACGTTCCGCGAGACGGCGCTGCTCGTCGACGAGAAAACCGGCTCCGCGGCGGCGAAGCGGCGCGTCGCGGAGACGGTCGCGCACGAGATCGCCCACATGTGGTTCGGCGACCTGGTGACGATGAAGTGGTGGAACGACATCTGGCTCAACGAGGGCTTCGCCACGTTCATGTCCGACAAGCCGCTGGAGCCGTGGCAGCCGTCGTGGCACCTGGAGCAGTCGGCGTCGCGCAGCTCGCGCGGCGCGATCTCGCTCGACGCGCAGCGCTCCACGCGCCCGATCCGCACGAACGCCGAGACCTCCGCCGCCATCAACGAGCTCTTCGACGGCATCGCCTACGGCAAGACCGCCGCGGTGCTGCGCATGATCGAGCACTGGCTCGGCGAGGAGACGTTCCGCGACGGCGTGCGTGCCTATTTGCGCAAATACTCATGGAGCAATGCAGCAGCCGAGGACCTCTGGTCGATGCTGGCGGAGACGTCGAAGAAGCCGGTCGACGAGGTGATGCGCACGTTCGTCGTGCAGGCCGGGGCGCCGCTCGTGCACGCCGCGGAGACGTGCGTTGGAGGGGAGCGCCACGTGTCGCTGACGCAGGAGCGGCTGCTGCTGCGCGGCGAGGCCTCGGCGGAGACGTGGGCCATCCCGATGTGCGAGCGCACGCTCGGCGCCGCCGCCTCCGACGAGCGCTGCGGCATCGTCGCGCAGAAGGAGGCCACGCTCGTGCGCGGCCCGTGCAACGGCGCGCCGCTGCTGCTCAACGCCGGCGGCAGCGGCTACTTCGTCGTCGATTACTCCGCCGAGGAGCGCGCGGCGATTCGCGCGAACCTCGGCAAGCTCACGCCGGAGGAAGAGATCGCCCTGCACGGCGACGAGTGGCTCCTCGTGCGCTCCCTCCGCCGCGACGTCGGCGACTATCTGACGCTGGCCAATGCGCTGCCGCGTCCCGCGCCGCTCACCGTCGTCGATTCGATCACCTCGAACCTGCTGTTCCTCGACGAGCGCGTCGTCTCCGACGCCGAGCGCCCGCGCTGGCAGGCCGCCGTGCGCGCGCTGATGCGCGATCAGGCGCCGGCGTCGTGGCGCGTGAAGGGCGCGGAGAGCGATGAGGCCCGCGCGCAGCGCGCCGCCGTCCTCTGGACGCTCGGCTTCGTGGCCCGCGATCCCGAGGTGATCCGGGAGGCGCGCGCCGTCGCCGACGCGGCCATCCGCCGCCCCGACAGCGTCGACGGCGCCATCGCCGATCGCGCGCTGACGATCGCCAGCGCCTCGGGGAATCCGGCGCTGTTCGACCAGCTCCTCACCGCGTCCGAAGAGACCGGGACGCCCGAGCTGCGCACGCGCTATCTCGCCCAGCTCGGAGCCTTCCGCGATCCGAAGCTCATCGCCCGCACGATCGACTACGTCTTCGGCAACCGCATCCGCGCGCAGGACATCCCGTGGATGCTCGCCCGCCTGCTCAGCAATCCCGCCGCGCGCCCCGCGGCGTGGGCGGCGGTGAAGGAGCATTGGACGGAGCTGGCGCAGAAGGTGCCGACGTCGCTGCACAACATCTTGGGCGCCCTCGGCGGCTTCTGCGACCGCGGCGCGCGCGACGACGTGGCCGCGTTCTTCGCCAAAAATCCGCCGGGCGAGGGCGAGCGAGCCCTGCGCCGCTCGCTCGAGGCCATCGACACCTGCGTCGCCTTCCGCGCCGCTCAGGAGCCGGCCCTGGCGCGGTGGCTGGCCACGAACAGCAACACCGCCGCGGCGCCGTAGACGAGCGCGGCCGAGGAGATCGCCGTGGCCAGCGACGTGCGCTCGGCGATGTAGCCGATGAGCACCGGCGCCGTCCCCGCGCCGAAGAGCCAGCCGGCCATGTTCATCACGCCGACGACGGTGCCGCGGATCGCCGGCGGGGTCACGTCGAACATGGATGCGAAGATGTTCGCGTCGTACATGCCTTTGAAGAAGCCCCAGCCGACGAAGGCGATGATGACGACGGCGAGCGAGGTGGTGGCGCCGGCGAGGACGACGAAGGGGATGCCGAGGAGGAGCGCGCCGCCTTGCACGAGCATGCGCCCGCCGCGGTGGCGGCGCGTGGCGGCGTCGGCGCTCCAGCCCCCGAAGATCGCGCCGGCGAAGCTGCCGCCCTGCGCGAAGAAGCTGGCCGTGAAGCCGGCGAAGGCGAGGTTCTGCCGGAAGTGGTCATGGACGTACGTCGGCATCCAGAAGAGGAGGACGGCGGCCACGGCGTTGGCGCAGACGAAGGCGAGGAGGAGGGCGATGGCAGCCGGCGTGCGGGCGATGGTGCGCAAGGCGTCGCCGAAGTTTCCGCGCTCGTCGCGCACGCGCCGCTCCGGCTCGCGGATGAAGAACTGCAGCACGACGCCGAGGACGATGCCGGCGATGCCGAAGACGACGAACGGCGACCGCCACCCAAACCGCTGCGCCAGGATCGCCGCCACGGTCGTGCCACCGATGGTGCCGACGTAGACGCCGGTCTGGTGCAGCCCCAGCGCGCGCGAGCGCGTCCGCTCGTCGTGGTGGTCGCTGATGAGGGAGACGGAGGCGGGGAAGTACGCGGTCTCGCCGAGCCCCTCGGCCGCGCGCAGGGCCAGGAGCGAGCGCACGCCGGGCGCGAACGCGGTGGCGACGCAGACGGCGCTCCAGATCTGAAAGCCGCCGAGCAACGCGACGCGGCGGCGGATTTTGTCGACCAGCCTTCCCGCGAACGGCGACGACAGCCCGTACGTCCAGGCGAATGCCGACCCAAGCATCCCCTCCTGCACGGGCGTGAGATGCCACGCGTCACGCAGGAGCGGAATCACGGCTGCGAGCGCCTGCCGGTCGGCGTAGTTGAAAAAGACGATGCCCCAGAGCATCGCCAGCAGCGTCCACTTGTAGCGCATAGCGGTGCGGTAGAATACGCCGCCGCCCAAGCGCGGTTGAACGTTTTTGCCTACCACGCGCGCCCATAGCTCAGCTGGATAGAGCGTCAGCCTCCGGAGCTGAAGGTCGCAGGTTCGAATCCTGCTGGGCGCACCAACGCTAACTCGCGCGTCGCGAACAGGCTGCGAGACGACGTTGAAATCTCAAGACGCAGTGACCTTTGGACGTCGGCGACGCAGCCGCGCCGCACCGGAGACGTTAAGCAACGAAGCCCTCGCCTCGATCGTCAGGCTCGCTACCTTCGCCTCACGCTCGCACCGCGGTCGGCGTGGACACGCAAGATCGTCGTCGCAAACCTCACACGGCTGCTTTTGACGGCCTCCGCTTCTGGCGTCACGCGTGGCCAATTCGCGCGGCCGGAACGCCCGCTTGGGTGAAATTTGCCAGCGCGTCCCACTAACAAAACGAGGTGCAAGAGAATCATGGGCTCTACAGCCTTACAGGGATCGCATTCTGGTCCGACGACTCGCTGATGCAACTCGGGTCAGCGAAACGGCTTCTGAAAACCCTAACGTCCAGAACCGTTACGAAGTCCGTTACGAAGTCCACGCGACGCTTGAAGAATTGAAGAGAAATCGCGATGGTAAAGACCCCTCGGCCCGACTCTAAACAAGTAGGCGTTCACCGCGCAGCGGCGGATGTGGAGCGCGCGAGCCGTGCGCTGTCGCGAGCGCGCCGGCGACTGGCGAGCGTGACTAAGCCGGGTGCGCCGCACGCCGTCTTTGCTCCTGCCTTCCGGCCGATCGAGGAACTTCTTCGAACGCGCCAGACGGCGCTTAGTCGGATTCCCAACATCACCGGCTATGGCGCCGGGTACGCGATGAAGGACGGTAATCTCACCGACGAACCTGCACTCACGCTCTTTGTTGAGACAAAACGAAGCCTTGAGGATCTTGCACGCGCCGGCGTGCGTCCTCTTCCGAAGGCGATGAAGCACAAAGGAAAGCGGGTGCGCATCGACGTAGTGGAGATGGGTCCACTCCAGCGGCTTGCTTTTGCAGGCCAGAGCCTTGGGCCGGAAGGCACCATCATCGAGGGCTCCATCGGAGCGTTCGCGCGCGATCTCGCCAATGACTCGACGGTGGCCATTACTGCAATGCACGTCACGGGTGGAATAGGCCTCCCTCCGCAACCACTCGTGTTCGATGCGCCGAGCCAGCGCACCGGCAGTCCGGTCGTCCGGCGACTCGGCGTGCTGACCGGGGGGACGTTACACGCTGTAGACGCGGCCAAGATTCAACTCGACAATTCTGGGGACGCGTTCCCGTCGATTCCCGGTATCGGACCGATCGCCGGGTGGCGCACGCTCGCGATCCCTGGCGATCAAGGAATCGGCGTGAGTCTGTTCGGTGCCGGTGGCCGCAAACTCTGCTCCGGCCGGATCGTTTATCCCTCGATCTCACTTCCGAATGATGGACTGATTGGCGCGATTGCGGCGTCGATCGAGACCCACGAAGGCGATTCCGGGACCGCGCTTGTCGATGCCGATCGCCACGTCCTCGGGTTTCTCGTCGGTCGCGCGAATGTCAGCCCGGTTGCGGGCATGGCCATTTTCAGTTCAGCAGCGCTGACGGTCAGCGCGCTGCAATGCGATTTCTGAAAGGAGTCGAGGATGAGAGGTTTCTTGTTTTTGTTGTTAACTCTACTGTTCACCCTGGTGGCTAGTGCGGCGCCGCTTGCTATCCAGGTCCATGTGCCCGCTGTTGGGGCGGCTGTCGTCACTCCCGTGCAGCCGATCTCGGTAGGTGCGGACGGGGCGATGGTGACGATTCAATGCGATGCCCCTGCGCCGTGTGCGGGTCTTTCGGCCAAGTTCAACGGAAGCTCGACTCCGGCCACGGTCAACCTCAATGCGACAGGCGGCACCATCGACGTAAAGCTTGCCGATCTCACCGCCGCGCCTACGATCTTAGTGATATCCGGTTCGGCGAAAATCGTGGATCTGCAACTGGTGCCTGATATCGCTTCCGGGCAGGGCGGTGGTGGCCAGGGTGATGGAATGCCGTCCTCGGAGACGCCAGTGGTGGCGGATGTTCCGCTTCCGGGGCGGCTTTCGGACACCGCCTGTGGTCGCATGGTGCTTTACGATAGGAGGCGGAACGTTGCCCAGTTCGTTGTGACCTCAAATGCGGCGATCCTGTCGGCACCAGCGCACGTGGACGAAAATGATCGAGTCATCGTGCACGTGTACGAGCCCGACGACTTGAATCTTCTGAAACGATTGCAGGTGGCTAGGACGTCGGCCACTCGTGTGCCTACCGTGAGGGTCGCGGGATCAGACACGAACCTGAGCGCGATCACGAAACAAGCCGCCGGACTTCCGCCTCCATGCCGCTCGTTCTCTCTGGGTGATTTTCAGCCAACGCTCGACGCGAACGGCGAAGGTGCTGTCGAGATCAGGGATTCTGCCAAACCACGGACCGACCCTGCGCTCGGTGGCTTCAAATTCACGGTTGACCCGCTTTATGCCGGCATCCTTTCTTTTGGCCCCGTGTTCACACGTGGCCCTGGCGATCAGGAATTCATACTCGAGCCGCTGCCCGACAATAAGAACGCAGTAATTGCCGAAGACGAAGGACACCGCAACGTGCTCTACGCTGTCCAATACACTTACTTCATGTGGGGGCAGCGCGACTTCGAGCAGGGGGAGCCACGTTGGTATGCGCACGTGAACCCCACGATTGGAATGTCGATCAACAAGCCTCTCGACCACGCCCTGCTCGGAGCGTCCATTGACATCGGGCAGTTCATATTCACGTTCGGCAGTCACGTCGCTCACGTGAACCGGTTGTCGTCGGACTCCGGTCTGACGTCCGGCAGTGTCTTCACAGGTACGAAAGACAACATTCCAACCGCTCGTCGCTGGGTCAGCCATGCATTCGTGTCGGTCGCGGTCGATCTTCGCGCCGCTGCCACACTGCTCAAAGCGGTGACATCTGCGAAGTGAAATGCTGGCGGCGGAGAGGCGCGAATGGTCTCTTCGCCGCTCAGTCCTTTGCAGATGCGGGCGAATGGGTTGGGATGGCAGTATCCGGTGGAGCTGTTTGTCTCACGCTTGGCTAGTCGCGAGATCGCGTCAGGCGTAACCACCGCGGTTGCGCCGCGCCTGGGGACTTCGGCAATGCACGCAATCAGCTGAAGAAGCGGTGTTCGGCGGGTGTGCGCGGTCTCCGCGCCGCGCCCAGGGGACGAACCTTTAGGCCTACGGAGCTGAAGGTCGCAGGTTCGAATCCTGCTGGGCGCACCAATTTCCCCGCCGAAATGCCACGCCTTGATGTATCGTTCCTCCACTTTGGAGGAGCGATCGTGGCAACTTTGAATATCAAGAACTTTCCCGACCGTCTCTACCGCCGCATCAGGCAGCGAGCGGGATCGAACCGGCGTTCGATCGCGCAGGAAGTGGTGCAGATCCTCGATGAGGCGGTCAAGCAGGAGCGGGTCTCTCTGCTTACGCTCGAAGGCCTCGGCAAGGATGTCTGGCAGAAGGCGTTGGAAGGGAAGGACGCCGCCGAGTACATCGCTGAAGAGCGTGATTCGTGGAGCTGATCGCATCGGTCGGACGCGGCCCTCTGGCCCTCGACAGTGCGATCTTCATCTACTTCATCGAGCAGCACCCTCGCTACGTCTCTGTGCTCAGGCCTCTCTTCAAAAAAATAGACCACGGCGACGTACTGGCGGTGACGTCGGCGCTCACCCTTCTGGAGACGCTTGTCGTTCCGTACAGGGCCGGCGATCGCGACCTCGCCGCGCGTTACGAGACGATCCTCACGAGGGGACAAGGCCTGACGCTCGCGCCGATCGACCAGCCGATCCTTCGGCTTGCCGCGGAGATTCGCGCCGCGACCTCCGTGCGTACGGCCGATGCCTTACAACTGGCGACGGCCTTGGCGACAAAGTGTCGCGCGTTCCTGACGAACGACCGACGCCTTCCCGTTCTCCCTGGCCTTACGGTGCTTCAGCTCGAGAGCTTTGCCTGATCCCGCAGGCCACGATCACGCAGGCCGGCACGAGCAGGTGCACGAGGAGCCTATTCGCGGCGACGGACGCGAGCTCCTCGATGCGCCAGCTCGTCACGGTCAGCGCGAGCGTGTCGGCGAGCAGGGCCAGGACGATCACGATTGCCGGGACGGCGATCTCCGCCGCGCGGCGGCGCGCCAGCGCGACGGCCGCGGCGGCGAGCGTCCAGGGCCAGAACCAGCCCCACTCGCCGGGGTCCCATGCGTGTTTGGCCAGTGCCAGCAGCGCGGCCGGGAAGCGATGGAGCGGGAGATCGCGCACGAGCACTCCGTACTGCTCGTCGTACGCGGCGGGGATGTGCATGCGCCAGAGCGCGAGCGCGGCGGCGGCGAGGAGCGGCGCGACGACGATCGTCCATCGGACGCGGCGCGTTGCCAGCAGCGCGACGACGATGGCTGCGGCGAGGACGGCGCCTTCGTTTTTCGTCAGTACGAGCGCGGCGAGGAAGAGCGCGCGCGTCTCGGGCGACAGAATGGCCATGCCCACGAACGCGCAGACGGCGAAGTCGTTGTAGGCGGCGAGCGCGCCGCCGTCGATGGCCAGGAGGATTGGCAGCCACGCGGCGCCGGCGACGACCCATTCAGAGATGAAATCGCGCATGACCAGGAACAGCGACACGACCATGAGCACGTACAGCCAGCGCACGCTCTCGACGTCGGAGCCGAGGGCGATCGCCGTCGCGTCGTCGAGCGGCATCAGTAGCGGGTAGTGATTGTGCGGGTTGTAGCCCTGCGCGCCGTGGAAGAATGGCCCGTCGATGGCGTGGTCGCGCGCGATCGCCTGCGCCTTCGGCAGCCAGGTGACGCGGCCGTCGTAGTCGCGGATCGGCAGGATCGCAGCGGCGACGATCAGCGCCACGAGCGGAAGCGCGAGCGCGATCGTCGCGGCGATCGAATGGCGCTGACCGGGCGGGCGGGCCGGGCGGCGGAAGAGCAACACGACGACGCTCGCCGCAGGCAAAACCCAGAAGACGAGCGGCACGTGAGCGAGACCGGCGAGAAAGAGAACAATCCCGTTCACGGTGAGGCCGATGAGAAACAGCGCGCCGAGGGAGCCGGGAATCCGCAGGATGGCCGCGGCGGCCGCGCCGATGACGAGAAACACGACGAGCGCGATCATCGCCGTGACAGCGGATGCTCCGCCGCGGCGTCAACCGCGACGACCACGTCAGCCGGTCCGGGCGGCGGGCCGGGCGGCGCGTTCACGGCGCGGGCGTCGTGCACGAACTCGGCGCGGCGGCGGGCGCGCCAGGCTTCCCAACCGTCGAAGTAGCGACAGTCGCGCGGCTGCAGCGCCGCTCCGGCGAGAATTGCGGCGTCGCGCGCTGCGGGCGTGAGCATCACGAAGTCGATCGACGCGTTCGGCGGCGTCTCGGCGCGCAGGCGCATCGCGTCCGCGTACCAGCCGCCGAACAGCTCCGCGCGGCGCTCCTCCATCGGCCTCTTCGCCAGATCGCGCGCCAGGCGCAGCGTGGCCGCGTAGCGCGGCGCGCCGTACGGCACGATCGTGGCGAGGAACAGCGCGATCGGAAGCGCGCGTCTCACACCGTCAGCACCCGTAGCGGCGCACCGCCGATCGATGCCAGCACCGCGCGCGACGCGTCCGCCTGGCTCGCCTTCGCGTCCTTCACCTCGACGAGCACGGCCTCGGCGATGTCGGCGTACGACTTCCGTCCGCCGATGGCGAGGTTCACGATCGCCGCTTCCATCGGCGACATGCTGGGGTTGTACGCCGCGTTCTCGGCGACGGCGCCGCTGAAGATCGCGCCGTCCGTCGTCCGCAGCGCAACGCCCGCGTACGACTGCGAATACGGCGCGTACGACGCGTTCGCGGCGGCGAGGGCGGCGGCGGCCAGCGCGTCGGGCGCGTCGAGCGCGAGGCCGTGCGCCTGCGGCGACATCAGCGCCGCGGTCACGCCGAGATCCGACGGGCCGAAGGCCTCGGGGAGCAGCGACGAGAGCAGGGTGGGCGGGCGGTTGGGGATGGCGATCTGCAGCGTCGACGCCGACGTCAGCTCCTGCAGGAACTGCCGGCAGTAGCCGCACGGCGCGGCGGAGACGGCGATCATCTCCAGCCCCGTCTCGCCGCCGGCCATGGCCTGCACCACCGCGGCCTGCTCGGCGTGCACGCAGAAGCTCAGGGCCTGGCCGGGGAACTCGAAATTCGCGCCGAGGTAGAGGCGGCCGCTCAGGCCGCGGGCGACCGCGCCGACGTAGAAATTCGAGATCGGCGGAATGGCGAACGTCTTCGCTTCCGCAATCCTGTCGAGCATGGGACGCGGAGCATGCCACAATTCGCGCGTGCAGGTCCGCACGATTGTCCTCCTTCTCGCTGTTGCCGCCGTCTCGTGCAAGAGCGTGCAGGTCATCAAGAACCCGACTGTGATTTGCCAGCAGGGCACGCTCGGCATCGAGCCCGGCCGCGGCGCGACCGTCGCCGAGGTCCTGCCGGGCGGGCCGGCGGAAGCGGCGGGCGTGAAGAAGAACGACATCGTCGTCAAGGTCGGGGGCAAAGCGATCACGAATGAGTGCGAGCTCATCGACGCCGCGTTCGACATCAAGATGTGCGCTCTCGTCGCGGTCACGTTGTCGCGCGGCGGCAAGACGATCGAGGCCATCGTCAAGCCGGTCGACCAGGCCACGTACTTCACCAAAACCTGCGCGCGCCGCAACGTCAACGCCTGCTTCCGCCTCGGATGGCTGATGTGGAGCGGCGACGGCGTGCAGCACGACGAGGCGAAAGCGATGGAGATCTACGCAGACGCCTGCAGGGACGGCGCGGCCGAGGCCTGCGCGTTTCGCGGGCTGCACCTCGCTGATGATGAAGAGGCGAAGCCCGACGACATCGTCAAGACCCTCAAGCGCGCGTGCGACCTCGGCAGCGGCGCCGGCTGCGCCCATCTGGCGTACCTCTACGCGACCGGCACCGTCGTCGCGCGCGACGACAAGCTGGCCACGCCGCTGTACGTGCGCGCCTGCGAGCTCGGCGACGCGCGCGGCTGCTACAACGTCGGGCTGATGTACGCGGAGGGCCGCGGCGTCGCCGCCGACATGGCCCGCGCCATCGCCGCGTACGACGAGGGCTGCCGCGGCGGCAGCACCACGGCGTGCACGAACCTCGGCTATGCATATGAGAATGGCGAGGGCGTGCCACGGGACGAGAAGCGCGCCGCGGAGCTCTACCAGCGCGGCTGCGAAGCCTCGAGCTGCCAGCCCGCCAACCGCCGCGCCTGCGTCAACCTCGGGCGCGCCTATCGCGACGGCATCGGCGTGGTGAAGGATCCTGCACATGCCGCCCAGATCTTCGACGATGCCTGCCACCGCGCCACCGACGACGACGACGTCGACGCCGACGAGAACCAGTCCCGCGCCTGCGCGCTCCTCGGCGCGCTCTACCTCGTCGGCGACGGCGTGAAGAAGGACCTCGACTCCGGCCGTCAGCTCTCGGAGCTGGCCTGCGAGGGGAACGACGCCTTCGGCTGCTTCAACGCCGGCCGCATCTACGCCACCGGCCTCGGCATCGAAGCCGATCTCTCCGAGGCCGCACGCTTCTACGACACCGCCTGCGAGGCCGAGGATGGTGAGAGCTGCTACGAGCTGGCCCTTCTCTACGACGCCGGCACGGGCGTCGACCGCAACGCCGCCCGCGCAGGCGAGCTGATGCAGCGGGCCTGCAAGCTCGGGTTCGAGAAAAGTTGCAAGTGATTCTCTCCGCCGAGGGTAGGGAAAAGTCTCCTAAAAGACCCTCCTCCGAACGAAAGGTTCAATTTGATGGGGACACGCGTTCCTGGAGCGCGCGTGCCGGGGCGGGACGACCATCCTCTGCTGAGGAGTCTCAGCGATGGTGACGAGTCGGCGTTCTGGACGCTTTGGCAGCAATACCAGCGGCATCTCTACGCCGTTTGCCTGCGCCACATGAGCGGCGACGAGGCGGAGGCGGACGACGCGGTGAGCCGCTCGATGATGGTTGCGCGCGACCGCCTGCCCGAGCACGCCCAGCGCATCGAGAACCTCGAGGCCTGGCTGACGCGGCTGACCTGCAACGTCTGCCTCGACATCCACCGCGAGCGCCGCCGTCTCGGCCGCGGCGCGATCAACATCGACACCGACGGCCCCTCCGAGCCGGCGTTGATGGTGAAGCTGACGCCGGAGTCGGCCTACTACTCGTGCGAGGTCCGGGTGGTGATCGCCAAGGCCATCGCCGGACTGCCGGTGCCGCTCCGCGACGCCGCCCACTTGCGCTTCATCCAGGAGACGTCGTACCAGCTCATCGCCTCGAGCCTGAGCATCACGCCGGAGAACGCGCGTAAACGCGTGCAGCAGGCGCGGGCGCTGCTGCGCGAGCAGATCAAGCGGGAGCTGGCGATCGACTTGCCGATCGCGGAGATCGATTAAGGGGACAGGGCACAGGGGACGGGGGACAGGTGAGGTTCTCGCGAGGGAACGACCTGTGACCTGTCCCCTGTGCCCCGTCCCCTCCTCACGGCTCGACCCAAACGATCTCCCCTCCGCCCTTCACGGGCGCGATCCAGGCGCCGGTCGAGCCGATGCGGCGCGACGGCGAGAACGACAGCTTCGGCACCAGGCCGGTCTCGAAGTCGCGGATGCTGTCGAGGGCCTCGAGGAAGCGCTCGCGGGTGAGGTCGCGGCCGGCGCGGAGGAGCGCTTCGACGAAGACCTCGGCGGCGGCGAGGGCGGCGAACTGCAGCGTCGGGAAGTCGGGTTGCAGCGGCGCGAAGGTCTGCAGTCCGCGATAGGCGGCCAGGCCGCGCACGGTGCGGTCGAAGGGGCCGGTGGGGAGGGCGATCCACGCATTCATGGCGATCGACTCCAGCGACTCCGGCGGCACGCTCGAGGCCGGGAGCAGCAGGTCGGGGAGCCACTCGTGATCGCGGGCCCAGCCGAGGAAGCGGTCGAGCATCTCGGCGCCGGCGAGGAAGACGACCGTGTCGCAGCGGCGGGCGCGCAGCGCTTCGAGCGTGGCCTCGAAGCTGCGCAGATCGGCGTCGTCGGTGATGGAGAAGGCGGCGCGGCGGGCCTCGTTGAGGGCGGCGTCGCGCGCGGCGGCGGACTTCCCGTCGTGGGCCACGGCGACGCGGCGCACGGCGCCGTGCCGTCGCGCCGCGAAGGTCACGAGCGCCCGCGCCACCTCGGCCGCGCCAGCGAGGATGGCCCGCGCGTAGCGGCTCGCGGCGATGGCCGGCGATCCGCTCGTGGCGATGAGCGGCACCTGCAGCTCGTCGGCGATCGCGGCCAGCTCGCTGTCGGCGCCGTCGACGTAGCTCGCGCCGAGGATGAAGAGGCGCTCGTGCTCGAGCAGCGCCCGCGCCGCGGCGGCGCGGTCCTGCGCATCGCCGCCGCTGTCGTCGAAGGTGAGATCGAGCGAGCGGCCGTGCACGCCGCCGTCGCGGTTCACGCGCATGACGTGCGCTTCGAGCACGCTGCGCACGGCCGCGGCGGCGTCGCCGAGGACGTCGGCGGGGGGGAGGAGCACCCCGGCGCGGGCCGTGCGCGGATCGACGCCGGGAGCGTATTGCACGGCCCGCGCGGCGCCGCTTGCCGTCCAGGTACGCGGCATGGTCTCCTTTCGCGGCGCGCGGCTAGCGGTCCCCTTCCGTCACCCGCGGTCGTTGAGCACGCTCTCGACGACCTTCGCCAGCTCATCTGAGGGCGCGAGACCGAAAGCCTTCTTCCAGAGTCCCGTGCGCTCGTTACCGATGACAATGATGTTCATGTGGGCGGACGGCTCCTCGACGTACTGCCCGAGCTTTTTCAGCGCCGCGTCGACGTTCGCTTTGCTGCCGGTGAGGAAATACCAGCCCCGGCGCGCCTGCCAGCGTTGGGCGTAGGCGCGCAGTTTCGCGGGGGTGTCGTGCTCGGGATCGACGGTGATGGAGACGAGCACGAGGTCGCGGCCGAGGCGGTCGGCGAAACGCGACTGCAGCGCGGCCAGGCTCTTCGACATGGCCGGACAGCTCGCGTTGCACGACGCGAAGAAGGAGTTGATCACCACGACCTTGTCCTTCATCACGTCGCTGTAGAGGCGCATCGGCTTTCCGTCCTGGTTGAGCAGCTCGATGTCGCCGAAGTACGAGGCCGCGGGGCGCTGCGGAGCATCCTGGGCAAGAAGGGGAGCGGCTAGAAGTAGCGCGAGGAGAGCAGTCTTCATCTTGGTACGACAGGAGACGCGCGCCGGGCCGAATTCGTGAATGCTTTCACGCCCAACAAGCCGCAATCGTCTGACGAGAAATGACCCATGAGGCCATGATCCTCGTCGAGGCAGGGAATGGCTTCCTCGATTCCGATCTGGTGAAGCTCGATCCGCGCGACCTCGTGCCGCGCGTGCTCAAGCGTGTGCCGGCGGAGCGGCGCGTGATCGTCGACCGAAGCGTTGCGGCGGACGTCGACGAGCTCCAGTCACGCGCCGCGCTGCTGGCACAGACGCCGGCGAAGCTCTACGTCCTCGCCCCGCGGGCGCGGACGCATGCCGAGGCCGTGGCCGTCGTGACCGCGCTCCACCGCCTGCAACGGCGCGACGTGCTGATGTTCGCCGAGGGGGCCATCGGGATGTGGACCCGCGTCGTGGCCCCGCTCCTCGGCGCGCCGGTCGTCTTCGCCGCGATCGGCGGCGACGTCGCCGACGACGGCGTGCCCACGGTCGAGCAGCTCGAGGTCGATTACGGGCTGCCCCGGCTCCGCGCCGCCCGCGAGCTCTTCGGCATCGCCGGCGATCCGGTCTACTCCTCGCTCTCGCCGCGGCTGCACAACGCCGCGTTCCGCGCGCTCGACCGGCCGGCGCTCTACGTGCCGTTCCATGTCCCGCACTTCGCCGAGTTCTGGTCGTCGGTCGTGGAGAGCGGGGCGCTGGAAGCGGTCGGGCTGCCGATCGGCGCGCTCTGCGTCGTCTCGCCGCACAAGCAGATTGCCCTGAAGGCCACGGGCTCGCGGACGTCGATCGTGCAGCGCGCCCAGTCGACGAACTTCTTCGTCCGCGAAGGAGGGGAGTGGACGGCCGACACGACCGACCCCGCCGGCATCATCGTGGCCCTGCGCGAGCGCGGCGTCGACCCGGCCGGGCACAAGGCCGCCGTGGTCGGCTGCGGCGGCTCCGGCCGCGCCGTGGCCGCGGCGCTGCAGCAAGCCGGCGCGGACGTCACGCTCGTCAATCGCGGCTTCGACCGCGGCTCGCTGGCCGTGCACCTGCTGCGGCTTCCGTTCATGCCCCTTGCCGGATTTCCGGCAGAGCGCTTTTCCCTCGTTGTCAACGCCACGCCGTGCGGGCGCAACGGCGAGTGCCCGTTCGCATTGGAACGCCTGCGCGAGGACGCCGTCGTCGTCGACCTCGTCTACGGCAACGCCCCCACGCCGCTGGTCGAGCATACGCGCGCCAACGGACGGATCGCCGTCGACGGCAAGGACATCCTGATCACGCAGGCCATGAGCCAGTTCCGCCTGATGACCGGCCAGGAGATGCCCGACGAGGTCGTGTTCCAGGTCCTCGGGCGCACGCGCGCGTCCGCGGCGCCGGTCGAGGCGCAGGCATGATCGCCGAGTTGCGGCATCGCATCGTCTGGCTCTTCGCCCTCGGCCTGGTGCTTTTCTACACGCCGTACGCGGGGCTGGCCAAGGCCGTCACCGCCGGACTCCTGCCACACGTGCCGAAGGGCCTAGTGGGCTTCGAGATCCTCCCGGCCGCGATCCTCGGCACCGTCGTGACGATTCCGCTGATCATCACGCTGCTCGGCTGGTGGAAGTACGCGTTTCCCGTGACGGCGCCAAAGACGATCGCGCTTTCGGGCCTCGGGCTCGCGCTGATCATCGGCAGCACGACCGTCGCCTACACGTTCCAGGGAATCTCCATCGTCCTGGCGCTGCTCCTCATGCGCGGCGGACTGCTGATCACCGGACCGATCACCGACGCCGTCTTCGGGCGGCGCGTGCGCTGGTTCTCGTGGGCCGCGCTCGGCGTGAGCTTCGCGGCGCTGCTCGTCTCGCTGCTCGCGGCGAAGGACTATTCGCTGCCGCTCCTGGCGGCGCTGAATCTCGCCGCGTATCTCTCGGGCTATGTGCTGCGCACGCCCTGCATGACGAAGGTGGCCAAGGTGCGCGACCCCGAAGTCACGCGCCGCTACTACGTGCAGGAGGCGATCGTGACGATCGTGCTGCTGCCGCTGATTCCGGCGGTGATGGCGCTGTCCGGCATCGGCCCGGTGTCGCTCGCCCTGCGGCGCGGCTTCACCACGTTCTGGACCGTGCATCCGGCGGCGATCGTGCCCGTCGTCCTCATCGGCGTCTTCTACGGCTGCCACAACATTTTCGGAACGCTGATCTATCTCGACCGCCGCGAGAACACGTTCTGCATTCCGCTCTTCTGCGGCGCGAGCTTCCTGGCCGGCTACTCGGCGGTCGCCGTTTTGTCGCGGTTCTACGCGCTGCCGGCGCCGCCGACGTCGCAGCTGATCTCGTCGGCGATGATCATCTCCGCGCTCGTGCTGCTGTCGCCGTTCCATCACAGGCTCGAAGACGCGTGGGCGTTCCTGCGCGGGGAAGGGCTGCGCGGAGCGGCCGTGACCGCGGGGCCGCAACTGATCCTCTTCGTCTGCAGCGGCAATACGTGCCGCTCGCCGATGGCCGCGGCGATCGCGAATGCGCTCGGCATTCGCGCCGAGAGCGGCGGCCTTTCGCCGCGCGCCGGCGCTCTGATGACGAGCGAGTCGCACGCGGCGCTCGAGGAGCTCGCCATCGAGCCGCCGCGGCACGAAGCACGCGCGGTGACGCGCGAACAGATCGCCGCGGCGACGCTGATCTACTGCATGACGGAATCGCAGTGCCAATTGCTCGTGCAGCAATTCCCCGAGGCCGCGGCGAAGGCGCGCTGCCTCGACCCGGCGGGCGACATCCCCGACCCGATCGGCCACGGCTTCGCGGTCTACGTCGAGGTGGCCCGGCGGATTCAGGCCATGGTGCGGCTGCGGTTCGCCGAGCCTTCGTTATAATCCGCCCCGCTTGTACGGCCCGCTGAAGGTCTTCAACGGTCGTTCCCATCCGGCGCTGGCGGAGGAGATCTGCGCGCGCCTCGGCATCGAGCAGGGGCGGGTCACGCTCTACAGCTTCTCCGACGGCGAGAACTACGTGCAGATCGACGAGAACGTCCGCGGCGCCGACGTCTTCGTCATCCAGCCGACCGCCCCGCCGGTCAACGACAATCTGATGGAGCTCTTGATCATGCTCGACGCGTTCAAGCGCTCCTCGGCCCGCCGCATCACGGCCGTGCTGCCGTACTACGGCTACGCCCGGCAGGACCGCAAGGACAAGCCGCGCGTGCCGATCACCTCGAAGCTCGTAGCGGACCTCATCAGCGCCGCCGGCGCCGACCGCGTGCTCACCCTCGACCTGCACGCCTCGCAGATCCAGGGCTTCTTCAACATCCCCGTCGATCACCTCTTCGCCGCGCCCGTGATCGTCCGCTACCTCCGCGAGCTGGAGCTCGGGGACATCACCATCGTCTCGCCCGACGCCGGCGGCGTGGAGCGCGCCCGCGCCTACGCGAAGCGCCTGGGCGCGTCGCTGGCGATCATCGACAAGCGCCGCGTCGCCGCGAATCAGACGGAGGTGATGAACATCATCGGCGACGTGGAGGGGAGGAACGTCTTCGTCGTCGACGACATCGTCGACACCGCGGGGACGCTGATCCGCTCGACCGAAGCCCTGCTGGCCCGCGGCGCGCGCTCGATCTCCGCTTCGGCCACGCACGCGGTGCTCTCCGGCCCGGCCATCCAGCGCATCAACAGCTCTCAGCTCGACCGCGTCATCGCCACGAACAGCATGCCCATGCAGGAGAAGGAGCAGGAGTGCGCGAAGCTGAAGACGCTGTCAATTGGGGAGCTGTTTGCGGACGCTATTAAACGAATTCACAACGAAGACTCGGTGTCGAGTCTGTTCGAAATGTAGAAGGCTGGAACGGAATGGTAGGGGCGCACAGCGTGCGCCCGCCGTCGTTCGGAGCCGTGAGGGCGCACGCTGTGCGCCCCTACCCATTCCGGTGGAATTTCCAGCAGTTCCAGCCGTTTAGCCCCGTTCGCTGCATCATCTACAAAGGAGCATCTCGCATCATGCCTGAGGTCACCCTGGAAGTTTCGCGCCGGGAGAAGTCCGGCAAGGAAATCGCCAAGAAGCTGCGCGCGGCGGGCAAAGTCCCGGCCGTGGTTTACGGCGGGCACAAGGAGCCGGTGGCGATCGAGGTCGACCGCAAGGTGGTCTCGGAGCTGATCCAGAAGTCGGACCACGGCGTCCGCTCCATCTTCCTCCTCAAGATGAGCGGCACCGACCAGCAGCGCCACGCCATGATCAAGGACATCCAGATCGACCCGATTTCGCGGCGCATGACGCACATCGACTTTGTCCGCGTGGTGATGGACGAGGTCGTGCGCGTGACCGTGCCGGTGCACGTCGTCGGCACGGCCATCGGCGTGAAGGAAGGCGGCATCCTCGACTGGCAGGTGCGTGACCTCCACGTCGAATGCCTGCCGAACGCGATCCCCGACAAGGTCGACATCGACGTGAGCTCGCTGGGCGTACACGAGTACTACCGCATCTCCAACCTCGAGCTCCCCGAGGGGGTGAAGGTGTTGGACGATCTGGAGCGCGTGGTCGTCGGCGTCACGCAGGCCCGCGCCGAGGTGGTGGAGGCCGTGGCGGAGCCGGTGGAAGCCGCCGCGCCGGCCGAGCCCGAGGTCATCAAGAAGGGCAAGACCGAGGAAGAGAAGGAGAAGTAGTCCTGGCTCGTCTGAGCAAGCTCACCAAAGACGAAGTCACTCCCGAGGTCCGCTCGAAATTCATCGAGGTCGGCCAGACGCGCGGCAACGTGCCGAACATGTTCCGCGTCTATGCCCACCGCCCCGAGATCATGAAGACCATGATCGCGCACCTCAACGCGATCACGACCACCGGCACCGTCCCGGTGCTGACCAAAGAGCTCGTGGCCACGCTCGTGTCGCGGCTCAACGGCTGCGACTATTGAAACCGCTCGCACACCGCGCAGGCTGCGCGGCACGCGGCGACGGAGGCGCAGCTGGCGGCGCTGCTCGACTTCGAGAGCGGCCCGTTCAGCGACGCCGAGAAGGCCGCGCTGGCGTACGCGAAGCAGCTCACCCTCGACGCGCACGGCGTCGACGACGCGTTGTTCGCGCGGCTGCGCGCGCATTACGATGAAGGGGAGGTCGTGGAGATCTCCGCGATGGCCGGCCTGTTCAATTACTTCAACCGCGTGAACGACGCCCTGCAGATGGAGCCGACGAAGCCGGGCGAGGGGCTATGAGAAAGGCGCTGCTGATCGTCGTCGCCGTCGCCCTGGCCTGCTCGCGGGAGAGCTCGCCGCCGACGACGACGGCGGCGAAGAAGCCGCCGCGCAGGGCGGCCAAGCGCGTCGTCGTGGCCGAGGAGACGACCACGCAGGCGTCAACCGACGTCGGCGCGGCGATGCCGGCGTACCAGGCCGCGCTCCTCGATGGCACGCCCTTCGACCTCTCCGCCGAGCGCGGCAAGCACGTCGTCTTCCTCAACGTCTGGGCCACGTGGTGCGGTCCCTGCCGCTTCGAGATCCCGGAGCTGGAGAAGATGCACGCGAAGTACGCGCCGCGCGGCTTCGAGGTCGTCGGCGTGAGCGTCGACGAGAGCGGCGCCGACGCCGTGAAGTCGTTCGCGAAGGAGCAGTCGATCGGCTATCCGATCGTGCTCGATCCCGCCGGCAAGATCGCCAACGTCCTCCAGACCACGGTGCTGCCGACCTCGGTTTTGATCGACCGCAACGGCAAGATCGTCTGGCGGCGCATCGGCGCGCTGACCGGGCCGGAGCCGGCGCTCGACGCGGCCATCGAGAAGGCGCTCAAGTAACCTTGCGCCGGTCCGGCGTCTCGCGGGTCATGCCCCGGCGGTCGCGCTGCCGCTGGATGAACTCGCGGATCGGCTCGGCCACGGCCTTGGCCATCTGCCCGAGGAGGAGCCTCATCGGTACGTAAGCGAACAGAAGGGCCAGGACGATGGCGGCGGCAGCGACTACGATGGTGACGACGATGGACATGTTCACCATTAGACATAGCAATCAGCCTGCCGCCCATCGAGTGCTGAGGACTGAGTGCTGAGTGCTGAGCTGGATCCGGCGACGATCGAGGAGCAGGGTATGGCCCCGCTACTCTACGCGCAGAGCGGCGATCCCGCGCTGCGCCACGCGGCGCTGCGCGCGGCGGCGCTCGAGCCGCTCCGTCTGGCCGATCTGCGCGCGCTGCTCGAGGCCTTCGCGGCGCGCGGCGTCGACGTGCTGATCACGAAGGGGACGGCGCTGGCGTATTCGCTCTACGCCTCGCCCGATCTCCGTCCTCGTGCCGATACCGATCTGCTGATCGACGCCGCGCAGCTGGACGCCGCTCGCGCCGTGTTTCGCGAGCTCGGCTATGCGGAGTCGATCAACAGCGGCGACATGCAGCAGACCACGTTCCGCCGCGTCGACGCGGCCGGCGCCGATCACGTCTACGACCTGCATTGGGCGCTGGCGAACACGCCCGTCTTCGCCGACGTCCTCGGCATCGACGAGCTGCGCGCGCGCAGCGTGCCCCTGCCGCGCATCGGCGCGCACGCGCGGACGCTCTCCGACGTCGACGCGCTGCTCTACGCCTGCGTCCACCGCGTCGCCCATCACTTCGACGACGACCGCCTGATCTGGCTCGCCGACATCCACTTCCTGCGCGAGCGGATGTCCGACGAGGAGCACGCGCGCTTCTGGGCGCTGGCCGCGGAGCGCGAGGTCGTCGGCGTCTGCATGCGCTCGATCGAGCGGGCGCGGGAATTCTTCGGCGGCGGCGAGCGCGGCCTGGCGCAGCAGTTCCTCGACGCCGCGACGATCGCCCGCCGCGAGCGGACGCGCTCGTATCTCGATGCCCGCCAGCGCCGCCTCAGCGTGTTGCGCGCCGAGCTCGGCGCTCTTCGCGGCTGGCGCGCCCGCGCGCGGCGCCTGCGCCTGCTGGCCTTCCCGCCGGCGTCGTACATGCGCTCGCGCTTCGGGGCGCGCTCGCGCCTGGCCCTGCCGTGGCTCTACGCGTTTCGGGCGGCGAAGGGCGTGGCGCGGCTCTTCCGGCGCGTCACGTAGCGCCGAGGCATTCGTTGACGTGCGCGACGAGCTGGTTGAGATCGAACGGCTTCGACAGCACGCGGAACGCCGGCATGGCCTCCGCGGCCACGTGCAAATTCGCGGTCATGACGATCACGGACTTGCCGGCCTCCGGCCGCTCGCGCTCGATGAATTGCAGCACGCCGATGCCGTCGACGCGGGGCATCATCAGGTCGAGCAGGATCGTGCCGTAATCGTGGCGCGAGAGCTTTTCGATGGCCTCATGCCCGTCGCGGGCGCTGTGGACTTCATATTTTTCGCGGCGGAGCACGCGCTCCAGCAGCGTACGGATGGCCTCGTCATCGTCGACGACGAGGATTGGCTTCCCTGGCAACTACAGATACCTCCATTGCACGGATCTTGAGCAATCGTCTTGCCAGATAACCTCACTGAAACCACGACCCGCCGTTGACGTCGATCGTCACTCCGTTGAGGTAATCGGCCATCGGCGAGGCCAGGAAGAGAATCACCGCGGCGACGTCGGCGACCGTGCCGACGCGGCCGAGCGGGATCTGGCCGACGATCTCGTCGTAGTGCGCGTCGAGCTCGCCGCGGGCCATCTCCGTCTCGATGAAACCGGGGGCGACGCAGCTGGCCACGATGTTGTCCTTGGCGCAGCCGCGGGCGATGGAGCGGGTGAGGTTGACGAGCGCGGCCTTCGAAGCGCCGTAGTCGGCGAACTCGGTCTCGCCGCGGAAGGCCGCGCGCGAGGCGACGTTGATGATCTTCCCGCCGCCATGCGCGCGCATGGAGCGCATGGCCAGAAAGGCCGCGTTCGCCGCGCCGAAGACGTTGACGTCGAATGTGCGGCGCCAGACGCGCTGCCAGGCTTCGTAGTCGCCGCCGTCGAAGGGGTTGCGCTCGAAGGTGGCGGCATTGTTGACGAGGACGTCGACGCGTCCGAAGTCGTCGAACATCTGCGCGACCTGCCGCGGATCGGCGACGTCGGCGTGCAGGGCGACGGCGTCGCCGATCTCGGCCGCAACCTCTTGGGCCTCGGCCTCGCCGCGGTTGTAGTTGACGCCGACGTGCGCGCCGGCCAGGCCCATGCGGATGGCCGTCTCCCGTCCGATGCCGCGCGAGGCGCCGGTGACGAGGACGCGCTTGCCGCGCAGATCGAGCGTGATTCGCGGGTCCATGGCGCGGTAGAGTCTATGCGATGGTCGAGGTCACGCTTTACACGCGGCGCCCGTGCTTCCTCTGCGACAAGGCCAAGGCGTCGATCCGCGCGGCGGCGTCGCTGCACCGGCTGCCGATCGTGCTGACGGAGGTCGACGTCGACGCCGACGCCGCACTGCGCGAGCGCTTCACGAACGAAGTGCCGGTCATCTACGTCAACGGCGCGGAGGCCTTCCGCCACCGCGTCTCCCCGCAGGAGTTCGCCGACTATGTCAAGCTGGCGCGTCGTTGACGATCATCATCTGGAGAAGGAGTTCCGCTTCCCCGACTTCGCGCGGGCGCTGGCGTTCACGAACGAGATCGGCGCCATCGCCGAGGAGCTGAACCATCATCCGGAGATCATCCTCGGATGGGGCAAAGTGCGCGTGATGACGTGGTCGCACGACGCCGGCGCGATCACGGCGCGCGATTACGAGCTGGCGGAGAGGATCGATCAATTGTGATCGCCCGCATCGATGACTTCGAGCCGGGACAGCACGTCATGCTCCGCAAGACCTTCACCGAGGAGGACGTGCAGCGCTTCATCGAGATCACCGGCGACGTGAACCCGCTGCACGTCGACGCCGCGTTCGCGGCGGGGACGCCGTTCGGGCGCCGCGTGCTGCACGGCATGCTCACGGCGTCGATCTTCTCGACGATGGTGGGCATGCTCCTGCCGGGCACTGGCGCCGTCTACCGCGCGCAGTCGCTGGCGTTCCTCCGTCCCGTCCACGCCGGCGACACCGTGACGGCGCACTTCGTCGTGCGCGCTGTCGACCGCGAGCGGCACCGCCTGGAGATCGACTCGTGGATCGAGAACGAGGCGGGCCAGCGCGTGATCGAAGGGACGTGTGAGGCCGGACTGCTGCGCGCCTGATCCCCGCCCCTCACACCAGTCCCCGTTCCCGCAGCTCCCGCTTGATGAACGTGTAGACGATCGGTCCCATCACTACGCCGGCGACGCCGAAGGCGGTCTCGCCGACGACGATGGACAGCAGGATCTCCCACGCCTGCGAGTCCGTCTGGCCGCCGACGATGCGCGAGTTCACCAGGTACTCGAGCTTGTGAATGAGCACGAGGAAGGCCAGCGAAGCGAGGGCGGTGGGGAAGGAGACGCCCATCGACAGGATCACGATCACCGTGTTCGAAACGAGGTTGCCGAGGACCGGGATCAGGCCGCAGATGAACGTCACCATCACGATCGTCGTGGAGAAGGGGAGGCGGCGGCTGAACACAGGCAGGAGCCCGAAGAGGTAGATTGCCGTCAGCGTCGTGTTCAGCGCGGAGATCTTGATCTGCGCGGTGGCGATGCGCCGGAAGGCGTCGGCCAGGCGGCCCACCTTCTCCGCCAGCACCCACGCCAGGCGCCCGCGCTCCTCGCGGGGATGGCGTTGATGGCGGAAGAAAACCAGCACGGCCAGGAGCATGCCCATGATCATGTGCACCAGGCCGTGGCTGAAATTGCCCCCCGTGGCCTTCACCGACATGGCGTTTTCCTTGAGCCACAGCACGACCGTGGCCTTGAGGTTCTCCGCGTCGGTCAGGACCTCGGGGATGATCTGCTCGCCCCAGTCGCCGAACCACGCCCGCGTCGACTGAAGGATGTTCGCCATCTGCGTCATCATGGCCGGGATGCGGTCGGCGTGATGGCGGAAGAAGCTGATGCCGAAGGCCGCCCCGCCGCCGAAGACGCCGACGCCGATGATCGTCACCATCGTCACGGCCAGGCCGCGCGCCGCGCCGGGAAAGCGCTTCGACAGCGACTGCGCGACGCGGTCGAGGATCAGGTAAAGGACGAGGCCGCCGACGAACGCCGAGACGACGTGCTCGACGAGGACGAAGGCGAGCCCGGCGCCGAGGAGCAGCCAGGCCGCGATCTCTTCGCGGCTCACCCCCGGCCGCGGCGTCGCCACCGGCGCCGGTTCCGGGGCGGCCGGCGCAACGGGCATCGGGGCCGAAGTCATTGGAGCGATTCTACAGGGGAGAGGGCACGGGGGACAGGGGACAGGGGACAGGTAGTGCTATCGCGAGAACGCCAACTGTGCCCCGTCCCCTGCGCCCTGTCCCCTCGTTGTGGCACAATCACCGTGGGGCAATGCAATCGATGGTGTTCGCGCACTCCGGGGAATTCGTGTTGCGTAACGTCGGCAGCGAAGCTGTTCTGGTGCCGATCCGCAACCACGTCGGCGACCTCGACGCCGTCTACGTCATGTCGCCCGTGGCCGTGCGCATCTGGTCGTTGATCGACGGCGCCGCGGACAGCGAGGCCATCGCCGCGCGCATCGGCGACGAGTACGACGTCGCGCCCGCCGAGGCGGCGCAAGATGTGAATGAGCTGCTGACGGCGCTGGAGGAGGCGGAGCTCATCCGCCGCGCCTGAGAATGACCGCGATCGACACCGGCACGTACACCGAGTTCAGCCGCACGGTGAAAGCGAACGCCATGCGCGTTCCGATCAACGGCACGATCGAGGTCTCGCACCGCTGCCCGCTCAACTGCGCGCACTGCTACAACAACCTGCCCATGGGCGACCTCGAGGCCCGCACCCGCGAGATGTCGGCCGAGGAGCATTACCGGCTGCTCGACGAGCTCGCGGACATGGGCTGTCTCTGGCTGCTCTACAGCGGCGGCGAGATCTTCGCCCGCCGCGACTTCCTCGACATCTACACCTACGCGAAGAGGAAGGGGCTGATCGTCTCCCTCTTCACGAACGGGACGATGATCACCGAGGCCATCGCCGACTACCTCGTCGAGTGGCGCCCGTTCACGATCGAGATCACGCTCTACGGCGCCACGCGCGAGACGTACGAGAAGCTGACGCGCATCCCCGGCTCGTACGACCGCTGCATGCGCGGCGTCCGTCTGCTGCTGGAACGAAAGCTTCCGCTGGCGCTGAAGACGGTGGGCGTGACGATCAACAAGCACGAGGTCTCCGCGATGCGCAAGATCGCCGAGGACCTCGGCGTGGAGTTCAAATTCGACTCCATGATGAGTCCGCGCATCGACTGCTCGTCCAGCCCGCTGGCCGTCCGCCTCGCCCCGCACGAGGTCGTCGAGCTCGATCTCGACGATCCGCCGAAGGTCGCGGAGTGGCGGCGTCTGGCCATCGATCACGCGCCGCCCGCGCCCGAGCCGGGAGAAGCGCTGGAGATTTACGACTGCGGCGGCGGGGTGAACTCCTTCGCCATCGATCCATACGGCGACCTTTCGATCTGTGTGCTCTCGCACTTCGACCGCTACAACGTGGTGAGCGGATCGTTCCGTGAAGGATGGGAGTTCCTGGCCAACGTGCACCGCAAGCCGGTCACGCGCCCGACGAAGTGCACGAACTGCGCGCTGCGCTCGCTCTGCGGCATGTGCGCCGCGAACGGGGAGCTCGAAAACGGCGATCCCGAGGAGCCGGTGGACTGGCTGTGCCAGGTGGCGCACCTGCGGGCCATGACGTTCGGCGTGGACATCCGGCCGCACGGCGCGTGTGAATATTGTCCGGACGGAGAGCGGCACGAGATCGTGCGTATGACCTCCGAGGCGTTGAGAAAAGGATCGAGCGTGCAGCTCGCGGCGGCGGACGCGGCGCCGCCGTCGCCGATCGTGCTCGCGGCGTGCGGCGGCGGCTGTCCCTCGTGTGCGATCAGCTAGAATTGAGGACGACGATGCAGGAAAACGACGAGAAGCAGGAGCAGGCCCGGAAGCCGTACCAGAAACCGCAGATCAAGCGCTTTCCGCTTCGCCCCGAGGAAGCAGTCCTCGGCAACTGCAAGGTCTCGGGCGGCAGCGGACCGAGCGCCATCGGCTGCTTCAGCGCGGGCTTCTGCAAGACGCGCGGCTCGTAGATGCTCCTGCGCATTGCCGGGATGACGATCTCGCTCTCCTCGGCTGACCCCTCGCTCGTGCCGCGCGCCGGCGATCCCGCGGCGCGCTTCGTCATCGCCGGCAACGGGCCGGCGGACCTCGACCTCTCCATCGAGCGCGTGGCCGTGATGCCGGAGCGCAGCGGCACGCAGCTGTTCGATTCCGGCGCGGTGTGGTCGATGTTCGACGACGGCGCGCGGCTGCGCATCGACTGCCACTCGCACCTCTTCGGCGACGCGCCGTACAAGGTGGCGTTCTTCGACCGCGACTTCACCGCCGGCCGCGTGCTGCTGCGCGCCGACGTCTTCGACGGCGCCGTCGACGCCCTCGAATATCCGCTCGACGAGGTCATCGTCGCGCACCTCCTCGCGCGCGGGCGCGGCGTCGAGCTGCACGCCTGTGGAATCATCGACGCCGAGGGACGCGGGCGGCTGTTCGTCGGACAGTCGGGGATGGGAAAGACGACGACGGCGCGGCTCTGGCTCGACGCCGAGGACGTCGAGGTCGTGAGCGACGACCGCGTCATCGTGCGCGAGGTGGGGGGGCGGTGGCGGATGTTCGGCACGCCGTGGCACGGCGAGGCGGCGCTGTCGTCGCCGGCCTCGGCGCCGCTGGAGGCGATCTATCTTCTGCAGCAGGCGCCTGGGACGAGGCTCGCCGACGTCGCGCCATCCGAGGCCGCGGCGCGATTGTTCGCCTGCACCTTCCCGCTTTTTCATGACGGGAGCGCGCTCGCCTTCACCCTCGAGTGCATCGAGCGGCTCGTCGCCTCGGTGCCGGTGCGCGTGCTGGAGTTCGCGCCGGACCGCAGCGCGGTGGAGGCGGTGCGGTGAACGCGGGCGACGTCATCGCCGAGGTCCTGGCCCGCGGCCATCGGGCCCGCTTCACGGCCAGCGGCAACAGCATGCATCCCTTCATCCGCTCGGGGCAGCGGCTCGTCGTCGAGCCTGTCGATCCGCGCTCCCTGCGCCGCGGCGACGTCGTCCTGGCCCGGCTCGAGCGCGGCCTCACCGCGCACCGCATCGTGGGCGTCGAAGCGCGGGACGGCGAGGTCATCAGCATCACCACGCGCGGTGACAACTGCGATCTCGACGACCCGCCGTTCCCACCGGCTCAGCTCGTCGGACGGATAAGTCGCTTTCCGTTGGGGAATTTAGTTACAATAATCGCTCTTGCGCGGCGTTGGGTCCGACGCGCAAGATAACTAAGGTCCACCGACGGGAGAGAACATGGTCAACGCCATCAGCCGGCGCACGCGGGGCGTGCAGTTTGTCATTGGCCTCGCGGCGGTGCTCGCGGCGTCGCGCCTTCACGGGCAAACACCCCCGCAGTACAACGGCGGCACCTACACCAACGGCAGCGCCTACGGCGGCGGCGCGGCCATCGCCCCCGCCGCCTGGCCGGCGGAGAACCAGTGGGTGCCGTACTCGTGGGGCACGACCTTCCCCGATCCCGCCGGCGACCACTCCATCAAAGACATCCGCAACAGCTCCGACCCCTCGAACGGCGGCACCACGCCGCAGAACTACGTCAGCGTCAGCTCCGGCTGTCCCGACGGAACCCAGCCCAGCATCTACTACTTCTACAGCTCCAGCACGAAGACCATCTACTTTCGCTGGCGCGTTCAGCAGATCGCCAACAACTACGCCATCGGGCCCAGCGCCGGCACCTACGGCGCCACCGATCCGTGGAGCTCGGCGCTGTGGACGGTGTTCTTCTCCATCACCGGCACCGGCTACCGCGACTTCGCCGCGCACCTCGACGGCTCCAGCGGCGCGCCGGCGCAGCCGATCGACGTCCTCCGCTCGATCTGGAGCGCCCAGCAGACGAACTCCATCGACTACATCGGCACGCCCGGCATTTACAGCCTCTTCACGAACCCGACGGCGTTCGTGAACTCGAGCACGAACAAGATCGAGGAGTTCAACGGCAGCGCCGTTCCCTCCACCGTGCAGTGGCCGAATGGCGCGAGCGAGACCGTCTGGGACTACGGCACCACGCGCTCGATCAACATCAGCACGTCGAGCTGCACCGAGTACTTCGTCGACTACGAGATCCCGCTGTCGATGCTCAACGCCACCGCGGTCGGCGGCCCGACGATGACGGAGAACACGCCGTTCCAGTTCCTCTTCGCCACGGCGAACAGCCTGAACAATCCTTTCCAGAAGGACATCGTGTGGGAGGGGAACTTCGTCTGCGACGCCACGTCGCCCGGTCCCTTCGGCGACGCCCTGACCCTCGGCGGCGGCATCATCCCGCAGCCGATCTCGACGTCGATCAGCGCCGGCGCGGTCGCCGGCTGCGTCATCCCTATCCGCGCCCAGATCATGGACGCGCTGAAAGTCAACAACTGCGCGAGCATCAGCCAGATCGTCAACGCCCAGTTCATGTACTGGTACGACGCCAACGGCAACGGCCTGGCCGATGAGCCGAACGGCAGCTGGGTCCCGATCGGCAATCCCGCCGTGCCGCAGGCGACGATCGTCAGCACGAACTGGGACCTCACCAACCTCGTGCAGGGGCAGTATCTGCTGGCCCTGCAGATCTCCGACGGCTCGCTGCTCAGCGGCGGCCGCGGCCACACCACGCAGACCTGGCAGACGAAGAGCGGCAGCCTCACCGTGCCGTTCACGACCGACTCGACGGGCGGCTACTACACGAACGTCCCGAACGCCGGCATCACCGCCCAGAGCCTCGGCGTCAACTACGTCAAGGTCACGGTGCCGGGTCCGTCGGCGACGCCTCCCTGCGGCGTCGCGCCGCCGACGCTCTCGAAGACGCACGACGTCAATAGCGTCCAGGCCGGCGGGGCGGTGCAGTTCACCATCACCGTCACCAACACCTCGGGGACGCAGATCCCCGTCACCTCCATCACCGATACGCTTCCGTCCGGCTTCACCTACGTCAGCACCAGCGGCGCCGGCACGCTCGGCACGCCGTCGACGTCGCCGACCAACGGCGACACCGGCACGATCACCTGGACCTTCCCGAACGGCACGATCGTCCCGGCCTGCGCCACGAACCCCTGCCAGGTGCCGATCACCAGGACCTTCATCTACAACGCCACCGCCGGCAGCACGGCCGGCACGTACTTCAACACGGCCACGATGGCCACCGGCGTCGGCAACATCACCGCGAACGACTCCGGCGTCACGGTGACGAACGCCACGATCGCCGCGACGAAGTCGGCGGCCCTGGCATCGTCGCCGACCGTGCCGCTCGGCACCTACAACCAGAACGACGTCGTCCGCTTCACGATCACCTACACGAACACCGGGAACACCCCGGTCACCAGCGTGGTCATCACCGATCCGCTCCCGGCGGGGTTCACGTATCAGAGCTCGAGCCCGACCGCGAACACGCATCCGTTAGTCGACGCGAACGGCACGGTGACGTGGAACATCGGCACCGTGGCGATCGGCGCCTCGAGCTCCGTCACCGTCGACGCCAAGGCCACGCAGCCCGGCTCGGCGACGAACGGCACGATCGCGAGCCCGGTGACGGTGACGTCGTCGAACGCGCCGGAGGTCGACCCGTCGACGACGGTGTTCGTCCTGGGACCGGTGCTGAAGATCTCGAAGACCGGCTCGACCACGAACATCGGCACTTCGCCCGCGACGGTCACGTACACGATCGAGTACGCGAACGTCGGGACGTCGAACGCCAGCATCACCATGCTGACCGACTCGGTGCCGGCCGGCTTCACGCTGACCGCGCCGATCCCCGCGGGCTGCGCGCAGGCGGGCGGCGCGGGCGGCCTGGTCACGTGCACCATCAACAACACCCTGGCGCCGGGTACGACGGTGCCGGTGACGCTGGTCTTCTCGATCACGAACACGCCGCCGGCCTCGCTGCAGAACACGGCCACGATCAACGCCAGCAACGCCACGTCGCAGTCGGCGAACTTCACCGTCAGCGCGTACAGCAACAGCGTCTGCACGACGAGCAACTACTACTTCCACACGACGACGGGGCAGGTCTCGGCGTCGGCGACGAACCTCGGCGTGGGCTACGTGACGATCACGGCCGCCGGCTCGGGATACACCGTCGGCACCCCGCCGACTCCGTCGTTCAGCGCGCCGACCGGCTCAAATCCGGTGCAGGCGGCCGGTAGCCCTGCGAGCAACAATACCACCGGCCTCGCCGGCGTCAACGTAACGACCGCCGGCAATGGCTACACGGGAACGGCCACGGTCACGATCGCCGCACCACCTGCCGGCGGCACGCAGGCAACGGCGGTTGCCGTCATGACCAACAACCAGCGCCTGGCCACGACCACGCCCGGCACCGGAGTCGGCAACAACCTCACCGTCAACGTCACCGACCGGATGGAGATCGCGCGTTTCTACTCCGACCCGGTCGACACCGGCTCGATCGTCAGCAGCGCCTCGGTCAAGACCGGATGGGATAAGATCAGCGGCAACAAGCTCGTCTACGACGTCGAGCTCCGGGACTACAACCCGTCGGACAACACCCATACGCTGATCGCTACGGCCTCGCAGGCGGGCGTCACAAATCCGCCGGCGAACTTCAGCGAAACGCTGACCTACGTAATTCCGGCCAACACGATCCTCAAGGCCGGCCATCGCCTGGTCTGGGTCGTCTTCGCGAAAGACTTCAACGGCAGCCAGAACTCCCAGTACACCTTCCACTACAACGGCGACTCCACCACCAACGCCGGCCAGGGGAACAGCTTCGGCGCCGTCTGCCTGATCCCCATCAAGATCTCGATGACCAAGCGCGCCGACAAGCTGCTCGTCACCCCCGGCGTCGACTCCATCACCTACACGCTGCAGCTCGCCAACCCCTCGACCGTGACGATTCCGAACGTCCAGGTCGTCGACGCCCTCCCGGCCGGCGTGACCTACACCTCGTCGGTGCCGAGCGTCGGCAGCGTCTCCGTCTCCGGGCAGAACGTGACGTGGACGGTCGGCAGCGTCGCCGCGAACGCCGCGCCCTCGCTCACCATCACCGCCTCGGTGACGACCTCGGTGACCGGCACGACGATCACCAACAACGCCACGCTCACCGACGACTACACGAACCCGGTCACGGCCTTCGTCACCACCGACCTGGCCCGGCCGAACGTCGTCATCTCCAAGACCGCCAGCACGACTTCCGTCGCCGCCGGCGGCTCCTACTCCTACACCGTCACCGCCCTCAACGCCGGCGCCGGCGTCGCCAACAGCGTCGTCGTCACCGACACGCTGCCGTCGGGCATCACCTCGACCAACTACACCGGCGCGACCAACACCGTCGCCGTCATCAACGTCACCAACGGCGGCAGCGGCTACGTCAGCGCGCCGACCGTCAGCTTCTCCGGCGGCGGCGGCGGAACGGGCGCGCAGGCGACGGCGGTCATCTCCGGCGGCGTCGTCGTGGCCGTCCTCGTCGCCAACGGCGGGACCGGCTACACCTCCACGCCGGCCGTCGTCTTCAGCAGCGGCGCCGCCGCGGCCACCGCGCAACTCGCCGCCGTCAGCGTCAGCGGCCAGGTCCTCACGTTCAACGTCGGGACGATGTCGGCCGGTGCCACGGCGACGTTCAAGATCTCCGTGCAGTCCGTCACCACCGGCTGGTCCGCTGGCAACAACACCGTCACGAACAACGCCTCGGTCGTCGACAGCTACAACACCACGCCGCGCACGGCCAGCGTCAACGTCAACATCGTGGCCACGCCGTCGCTGCGGCTCTCCGAGGTTGCGTCGCCGCTGCCGTCGCAGCTCACGGCCATCAACATCACCACGGGCGGGAGCGGCTACACCTCCGCGCCGGCCGTGAGCATCAGCGGCTGCGCCGTCACGCCGACGGCCGTGGCCACCGTCACCAACGGCGCCGTCACCGGCGTCACCATCACGAACGCCGGCTCCGGCTGCACCTCGCCGCTCATCTCCTTTAGCGGCGGCGGCGCGACCACGCAGGCCACCGCCTCGGCCACGACCAGCGCCAGCAGCGGCGGGCTGCTCAGCATCGCCATCGCCAACGGCGGCAGCGGCTACAGCTCCGCGCCGAGCGTGACCATCGGCGGCTGCAGCACCGCCCCGACCGCCACCGCCACCCTCACCGGCGGCGTCGTCACCGGCATCACCATCACCGGCACCGGCTCCGGCTGCCCGGCCAACCCGACCGTCTCGTTCAGCGGCGGCAGCCCCACCACGGCCGCCAACGCCACGGCGTACGGCGGCGAGCGTGTCGTCTTCGTCAACGTCACCAACGGCGGCTCCTACAGCACGCCGCCGACCGTCACCATCAGCGGCAACAACTGCAGCGGCGTCGTCGCCACCGTCAGCACGAACCCGGTCTCGTCGCTCTCCGGCCCGTACACCGTCACCGGCGTCACACTCACGAACAACGGCAGCGGCTGCACCGGCATCCCCACCGTCACTTTCAGCGGCAGCGGCGGCGCCGTGGCCAACGCCGTCATCGGCGCCGCGCCGGGCGACACCGTCTCGTACCAGATCACGGCCACGAACGTCGGCAGCGCTCCGGCCACCGGCGTCGTGATCACCGACGTCGTCCCGACGAACACGACCTACCAGAGCGGCGGCACGTTCAGCCTCGGCAACGTCAACTCGCCGACGACGTCGTCGCTGGCGGTGAACGCCAGCACGACGTTCACCTACCTCGTGCAGGTCAACAACTCGCTGCCGTTCGGCCAGAGCATCCTCACCACGAACGCCGGCGCGACGTCGACGAACACCACCTCGCCGGTGAACGTGGCCACGAACCTGAACACGGGCGCTACGCCGAACTACACGATCACGATGTCGCCGAGCGGCGACGCCGTCGGCGATCCGCTGACGACGCTGGCCAGCACCGCCAGCAGCTCCACCACCATCATCGTCAACTCCTCGTCGCTGATGTCGGTCGGCGGCTACATCGCCGTCTTCAGCGGATCAGCGTGGCAGATCGCCAAGATCACCGCCATCAACGGGCAGCTCGTCACCATCGACACCGCCGTGAGCGCGGCCGCGGGGACGAACATCATTCCGGTCGAGGACTACACGATCAGCTACGCGAACGCCGGCCACGCCGCCGGCACGAGCGTCGTCCTCACCGACTACCTCCCGGCCGGCCTCCTCTACGCCGGCGTTCCGGCGACGAACGCCATCGCCGTGGCCTCGAACCCCGGCATCGGCAGCAGCGGCAACGTGACGTGGAACCTCACCACGCTCTCGCCGGGCGCGACCGGGACGCTCGACGTCCTCGTCTTCCCGAACGCCGCCGGTACCTACACGAACGTGGCCGCCGTCTCCGACGGCACGGCCCTGAACAACCGCAACGCCTCCACCACGGCCCAGACGACCTTCGGCGCGCTGAACCCGTCGAAGAGCACGTCGACCTCGCAGGTCACCGCCGGCAACATCGCCACCTACACGATCACGGTGACGAACCCACTCGCCGCGACGACCGCGAACAACGTGCAGATCAGCGACAACCTCTCCAGCGGCTTCACCTACAAGAGCGGCACGACGATCATCAACGGCGTCGGCGCGCCTAACCCCTGCACCTCCGGCTGCGTCGGCTACGTCGCCGTCACCAGCGGCGGCAGTGGCTACACCTCCGCGCCGTCGGTCAACTTCTCTCTCGGCGGCGGCAGCAACGCGGCCGCGACCGCGATCGTCTCCGGCGGCGTCGTTACCGGCATCGTCATCACCAACACCGGCAGCGGCTACACCTCCGCGCCGACCGTCGGCTTCGTGGGCGGCGGAGGCGGCGGCGCGAATGCCTCGGCCTCGCTCGGCACTACCAGCTCGCCGGCTTGGATCGGCCAGTCGATCGCCGGCGGCGGCACGCTGACACTGACCTTCCAGGCCGACGTCAGCGCCAACACGCCCGCGGGCGACTACGAGAACCAGATCCTCACTTCGTCGACGAACGTCCCGTCGCTCATCTTCGACTACCTCGGCACGACGCAGGAGAACGTCCACGTCTGCGACGCCGCCCCGGCCATCCACGCCCCGAGCGCGCTCTGCGCCAACTCCACCGGCAACGTCGCCTCGGCGCCGCAGGATCCGGGCGCGACCTTCTCGTGGTCGATCACCAACGGCACGATCACCACCTCGTCGACTGGCACCGTCGACCACGTCACCATCGGCAGCGGCGGCACCGGCTACGTCCAGTCCTCCACCACCGTCAGCTTCTCCGGCGGCGGCGGCACGGGCGCGTTTGCCACCGCCACCGTCTCCGGCGGCGTCGTCACGGCCATCACCATGACGAACTTCGGCACCGGCTACACCTCCACGCCGACGGTGACGATCGGCGGCGTCGGCAGCGGCGCCACCGCCGCGGCCACGCTCGGCAGCGGCATCGTCTTCACCGCCGGCACGGCCGGGACGAACGTCGTCCTGAACCTCACCAAGACCAAGGGCACGTGCTCGGTGTCGTCGACGGCGGTCAGCGTCCCGGTCAACGAGTCGCCGGCCGTCACCACCGACATCTCCTCGCGGAACGTCTGCCCGAACGGCACGCTGACGCTCTCGCCGGTCATCAGCGGCACCGCGCCGACCTACCAGTGGCAGGTCTCGACGAACGGCGGCTCGACGTTCAGCAACCTCGCGAACAGCGGCGCGTGCGCGTCGAACTGCGTCTCCGGCGCCACGACCTCGACGCTGCAGATCACGAACGTGACGGCGGCGAACGACGGCTTCGTCTACCGCCTCGTGGCCACGATCGGCAGCTGCAGCACGACCACGAGCAACTCCACGCTCCACGTCAGCTGCACGCTCGACCTCGAGGTGACGACGAACTCCGACTCGCCCGATCCCGTCAGCGCCGGCAACAACATCACCTACACGCAGACGGTCTCGAACCTCAGCGGCGTGAACACGAACGGCACGGTGACGTTCTCGCAAAACGTGCCCTCGAACACGACCTTCGTCTCGATGGTGCCACCGAGCGGCTGGACCTGCACGACGCCGCCCGTCGGCGGCACGGGCGCGATCACCTGCACGACGAACTCCGGAGTGCACGTCAACGCCAACACCACCACGAGCGCCTTCACGCTCGTCGTGGCCGTCGATCCGACGACCGTGGACGGCACGACCATCACCGACACCGCCACCGTCGCCGTCGGCTCGCCCGACACCGACTCCGTCGCCGCGAACAACTCGAAGTCGACGACGACGACCGCGCAGAAGCGCATTGACATCGCCGTCACCAAGACCAGCGACGCCACCAACGCCGATTACGGTCCGGGCTTCATCTACCCCGGCAACCCGGCCTCGGCGAAGAACGTGAACTGGCTCGTGACCATGACGAACAACGGACCGTCGCGCGCCACGGGCGTCACGCTCGTCGATCAGGTCCCGACCGGCTTCACCTACTCGAGGAACATGGCCATCACCATGACCAACGGCGGCAGCGGCTACAGCTCCGCCCCCACCGTGAACCTCAGCGGCGGCAACGGCAGCGGCGCCTCCGCGAAGGCCAAGCTCGGCGGCTTCATCACCGTCATCACCGTCACCAACGGCGGCAGCGGCTACACCACCGTCCCGACCGTGACGATCAGCGGCGGCGGCCCGACCACGAACGCCACCGCCACGGCCACGATCGACGACGCCGGCCACGTCACCGGCGTCGTCATCACGAACGAAGGCGCCGGCTACACGTCGACGCCGTCGGTCAGCTTCGGCACCCCCGGCACCGGCGCCGCCGCCACGGCCACCATCCTCGGCACGCCGGGCAAGGTCGCCCAGGTCTACTTCGACAACGTCGGCACCGGCTACACCACGCCTCCGTCCATCGCCAGCATCAGCGGCGGCGGCGGCACCGGCGCCGCGGCCACGCCGTCGATCTGCATCTACAACTCCGGCAACGGCATCCTCACCTGCAACGTCGGCACGCTCGACGCCGGCCAGACAACGGTGATGACCGTCTTCGGCACAGTCGGACCGGGCGCCGGGCAGACCATCAACAGCGCCTCGCCGACCTACAACGAGACCGACTCGAACACGGCCAACGACACCGGCAGCGCCATGGTCACCGTCCTCGCCCCGACCGTGGTGAAGATGCTGGTCATGGACGCGGTGCAGACGAAGAACAACGTCAGCGTCACCTGGCAGACGTCGTTCGAGCAGGACAACCTCGGCTTCTACGTCTGGCGCGAGCGCACCAATGGCCAGAAGGAGCGCGTCAACAAGAACATCATCATCGGCTCGGCTCTCTTCACCGGAAAGAAGATCGCTCCGAGCACGCGGCGCAGCTACCGCTTCGTCGACGCCGCGCCGCCGGCCGGCCAGTTCGTGCAGTACTACGTCGAAGACGTCGACATCAAGGGCGTCCACACGATGCACGGCCCGATCACGCCGCGCGCCGGCAGCGCCACCACGACCGCGCCGGTGACCGACCCCGATCCGGGCGCCGGCTCTCTCGGCGGCATCTTCGTCACCCAGCCCGGCATGGGCGTCACCGCTCCCGCGCCGTCCGCGCCCGCCGCGCAGCGTCTCGCGCAGCAGTGGAACGTCGCCGCCACGCCCGCGGCGAAGCTCATCGTCACGCAGTCCGGCTGGGTTCGCGTGAAGAAGAGCGACCTCGTTGCCGCCGGCTTCGATCCGGGCACGATCAGCCGCAACATCGCCGTCTGGGCCGACGGCATCGAAGTGCCCATCGTCATCCCCGAGGGGAACTTCGGCAGCAACGACGCCATCGAGTTCTACGGCACCGGCATCGACACGCCCACCGCCGGCGGCCACGTCTACTACGTCACCAAAGGTATCGGCAACGCTCTGCGCGTTCAGAACGCGAACGGCAAGCCCGCCAGCGGCGCTCCCGCGCCGGGCAGCACACCCTACACGTTCAGCCGCATCGAGCGGACCATCTTCTTCACCGCGCTCGTGAACAACGGCGACAAGGACAACTTCTTCGGCGCGCTGATCTGGACTGATCCGGTGACGAACGGCATCACCGTCAGCAACATCGATCCGAACAGCGGCACCGCCGCGCTGGAAGTCGTGATCCAGGGCATCACCGACGACTTCAATCACGTCGTCGGCCTGAACCTGAACGGCCACGACCTCGGCGTGGTCCGCTTCCGCGGCCAGGCCCGCAACGTCTCCAACTACACCATCCCGGTGAGCTGGCTGGCGAACGGCGACAACAACACCCTCACGTTCAGCGGTCAGGGCGGCGACGATGACCTCAGCCTCGTCGAGTCCGTCAAGCTCGTCTACGCCCACCGCTTCGCCGCCGACAGCAACGCCCTCGAATTCGCCGTCCCGGCGGCCACCGCCGTCACCGTCACCGGCTTCACCACCGACAACGTCCGCGTCGTCGACCTCACCGATCCGCAGGCCCCGCAGTTCCTGCCGGTCAGCGTCGCGGCCGCGACGGACGGCACGAAGAGCGTGTCCTTCGCCACGGCCGGCAGCGGCACGCGCACGATCTTCGCCTTCGGCGACGACCGCGTGCAGGCGCCGGCGCAGATCGTCGTCAACGCCTCCTCGACGCTCAACGCCGCGAAGAACGCCGCCGACCTCGTCATCATCAGCAACAAGGAGTTCCTCACCCAGGCGGCCTCGCTCAAGGCGGCGCGCGACGCGCAGGGCATCAGCACCACCGTCGCCGACGTGCAGAACGTCTACGACGAGTTCTCGTACGGCGCGCACGGCCCCGAGGCCATTCGGGCGTTCCTGCAGAGGGCCAAGACGTCGTGGACCAAGGCCCCGCGCTACGTCGTCCTCCTCGGCGACGCCAGCTACGACCCGCGCAACTACCAGGGCCTCGGCAACTACGACTTCGTGCCCACCAAGCTCGTCCCCACGGCCTATCTCAAGACCGCGTCCGACGACTGGTTCGCCGACTTCAACGACACCGGCCTCGCCCAGATCGCCATCGGGCGCATCCCCGTGCGCACGCAGGACGAAGCGGCGGCGGTGATCAACAAGCTCGTGCGCCGCTCCTCGGTCAGCGGCTCGTGGATGAGCAACGTCGAGATCGTCACCGACCGCGTGAACGGCGTTCCGTTCTCCGTGGCCGGCGATCAGCTCGCCGCCCTCGTGACCGCGCCGTTCACGACTGACCGCATCAACTTCGCCGCGGTGCCGAACCCGTCGCAGGCCGTGATCGACGCCTTCAACCGCGGATCGCTGCTGATGGACTACGTCGGCCACGGCTCGGTCGACATCTGGAGCAGCGACATCTTCGATACCAACGCCGCGTACGCCCTGACGAACGGCGACAAGCTGCCCTTCGTTGTGACCATGAACTGTCTCAATGGATACTTCCACGATCTCTTCCAGGAAAGCCTCGCGGAGGGGCTGCTGAAGAACGGCAGCGGCGGGGCCATCGGCGTGTGGGCGTCGTCGGCGCTGACCTCGCCTGACCAGCAGTTGCGCGTCAACCTCTCGCTCTACCGCCAGCTCTTCGGCGGCGGCACGGGTGTGATCGGCGACGCCATTCTGAGGGCCAAGCAGGACACGAACGACATCGACGTCCGGCGCACCTGGATTCTCTTTGGCGACCCGTCTCTGAAATTGAAACCGTGATCTGCTTCACAGCCGAGGTCATCAGGGAAGCGTATCCTGATGACCTCGGGTTTAACGGGTCATCAACAGAGAGAGAGGCTGTATGAGGCATCTCGCCCGGTCGTGGTACGCGCTTGCCGCGCTGGCAGTCGTGTATGCGGTGCCCGCGCGCGGGCAGGTCGTCTTTGACGCGGCGTCGAACATGCCCACGGCCACGGTGTCGACGGCCAATCCGATCCTCGTCACCTGGAACCACACCGTCGGGCTTGCCAAGAAGCCGTACCTCGTCGTCAGCATCTCCCTCGACCTCAACGGCGGCGGCGCCACCGCCGGCACCGTCATCTACGGCAACGAGGCCGGCGGACCGGCCCAGGCCATGACCTTCCTCGGCGCCGCCACGAACGGCACCATCGAGCGCGCCGAGCTGTGGGGCCTCTCCAACCCGATCCCCGGAACGCACCAGATCCAAGTCAGCGTCACCAACGGCGGCGGGCAGAACGTCGTCGTCATCGGTGGAGCGAAGTCGTTCAGCAACGTCCTCCAGACCGCGGCCACCGGCACCGTCGCCACGGCCACCGGCACGAGCCTCACACCGGCCGTGGCGGTGACGAACGGCGCCTTCGACTACGTCGTCGACGCCGTCGCCTACAACAACAACGTCGCCCTGACGCCGGGCGCGAGCCAGACGAATTCGTACAACGTCACCAACGCCGCTCCCGTGGCCTCCGCCGCCGGCAGCGCCAAGACCGGCTTCGTGAACACGACGATGTCGTGGACGGCCACCGGCATCGCGCAGGCGTGGGCGCATGCGGCCGTGCCGCTGCAGCCGGCTACGCCGCAGATTCTCTTCGACGCCGCCAGCAGCGCGGCCGGCGTCGTGTCCAATGCGAATCCGATCGTCGTCACCTGGAGCCACACCACCACGACGGCGGCGAATCGCTATCTCGTCGTCCAGGTGGCCATGCGTCTCAACGGCGGAACGTACGGCACGAACGTCACCACGACCAGCGTCACGTACGGCGCGCAATCGATGACCCTCCTCGGAGGGGCCACCCGAGGAACCAGCGAACGCGCCGAGCTGTGGGGACTGGCGGCGCCGGCCAGCGGGACGCAAACCATCACCGTCACCGTCGCCAATACCGGCGCGCGAAATCTCGCCGTTACCTGCGGCGCGCAGTCGTTCAGCAACGTCGATCAGTCCGCGCCGACCGGCACGCTTGCCACGGCGAACAACAGCAACACGACGCCGACCGTGGCCGTGACGAACTCCGCGTACGACTACGTCGTCGACGCTGTCGCATTCAACATTAACATCGCCCTCACTGCCGGCGCGCAGCAGGATCAGCGCTGGAACACCATCACCACCGGTCAGAACTTTTCCGGCGGCAGCAGCGGCGCGCGCGGCTACGCAAACGTGACAATGTCGTGGACGCAGACCGGCGGCGCGCAGAACTGGGCCATCGCCGCCATTCCGCTCAAGCAGGTCTCCGTCGCCCTGACCAAGACCGCATCCGCCGACGTCATCAAGCTCGGCGACACCGTCACGTACACGTTGACCGCAACGAACCGCTCCAACGCCACCGTTAACGGCGTCACCATCACCGACAACATCCCCGCCGGCGCGAACTTCGTCTCCCAGACCGGCTGCAGCGGAACGGGGCCGGTGACGTGCACCGTCGGCACGCTTGCCTCGGGCGCGACCTCGGCGTCGTTCACGATTACCGTCCTCCCCACCGCGGCGGGAACGATCACCAACGTGGCCACGGTGACGTGGACCGGCGCCGCGTCGCCGAACTCCTCGGAGAGCATCAGCACGCTCGCCGAACAGAAAGTCTGCGCCACGCCCGGCAAGGACGGCGCGGGCGGCACGCTCGCCGGCATCAAGAACGATTACTGGCCGGGCACCGGCACGCCCGCCGCGGGCGCGGCTACGATGACCGTCGGCGCGCGCGTGGCCGGCGGCGCCGGCAATTCCATCAACGCCGGCGACCTCCTCATCGTCATGCAGATGCAGGACGCCGCGTTCGATACCACCAACGACGAGACCTACGGCGAAGGCACCGGCTCGACCAAGGCCACCGGCACCGGCAGCGGCGCCGCGACAGCGCTCAACAACGCCGGGCGCTGGGAATACGTCGTGGCCACGAACACGGTCGGCGCCGGCGGCGGTGCGCTGAACTTCACCGGCGGCGGCCAGAACGGCGGCCTTCTCTACAACTACACGAGCCAGACGTTTGCCACCACCACGACCGAGGGGCAGCGGACGTTCCAGATCATCCGCGTCCCGCAGTACACGACGGCGACGCTCGGCTCGACGCTCACCGCGCTGCCGTGGAACGGCGCCACCGGCGGCGTGCTCGCCGTCGACGTCAGCGGCACGGTCACGCTCGGCGGCGCCACCGTCTCCGTCAACGGACTCGGATTCCGCGGCGGCGGCGGCCGGCAATTGCAGGGCGACGCCAATGCGCCCGCGCTTTCGCCGAATGACTTCCGCACGCTCGCCACGCGCATCGCCAACGGGTCGAAAGGCGAAGGCGTCGCCGGCAGCCCGCGCTACATCTATCAGCATGGCGCGACGATCGGAGCACCGGCCTCCGGCAACACGCCGCTCGACACCACTGTCGAGGGCTACGTAAACGGAAGCTACGGCCGAGGAGCGCCGGGGAATGCGGGCGGCGGCTCGACGGACGGCGATCCGCAGACGGCCAATCCGGGCGGCAACGACATGAACTCCGGCGGCGGCGGCGGCGGCAACGGCGGCAACGGCGGCGCCGGCGGCAACGGCTGGAGCTGCAACTGCCCGGTCGGCGGGCAGGGCGGCGGCGGGATCTCGCCGAGCCTGACCCGCATCACCGCGGGCGGCGGCGGCGGCGCCGGCACGACGAACAACGCCTCGGCCGAGACCTGCGTCGCTCCTCCGACCTGCCGCGTCAACGTCGCCAGCGACTGGGCCGACACCGAAGCGGGCGCGAACGGCTACTACAGCAGCGGCGCGAACGGCGGCGGCATCATCATCATGCGGGCCATGCAGGCCACCGGCACGGCCACGCTCACCGCCAACGGCTTCACCGCTTACAACACCGGCCGCGACGGCTCCGGCGGCGGCGGTGCCGGCGGCTCCGTCCTCTTCACCACCCAGATCGGCACGCTCGGCGGCCTGACCATCCAGGCCAAGGGCGGCAACGGCGGCAACGCCTGGCTCACCACCGCGCCGGCCGGCAGCCCCGGCGAGCGCCACGGCCCCGGCGGCGGCGGGGGAGGCGGCTACATCCTCCTCTCCTCGGCGGCGGCGTCGACCGACGTCTCCGGCGGCGCGAACGGTGTCACCACCACCGCGAACGATCCGTACGGCGCCCAGCCCGGCACCGCCGGCATCGTCCAGCTCATCACCGGCAACAACGTCCTCCCCGGCGGCGACGGCGCCTCGTGCATCATCACCGACCTGGCCGTGACCAACAGCGCGCCGGCCACCGTGGTCGCCGGCAACAACTACACCTACACGCAGAGCGTGCAGAACCTCGGCGCCTTCACCGCGGACGGCATCGTCTATATGGCCCCCATCCCGGCCAGCACCACGTTCCAGTCCATCTCCGTTCCGGCAGGATGGACGTGCATCACTCCGGCAGTCGGAGGCACCGGCGTCGTCACCTGCACCACGCCGACGCTGAACGCCGGAGCCACGGCGAGCTTCTCCCTCGTCGTCAACGCCTTCAGCGGCTCGCCGCCCGACTACCTGACGACGGAGACGAACTCCGTCTCCAGCAACACGCCGGACAGCAATCCGTCGAACAACCAGGCCACCGCGCCGACGATCATCGAGGCCTCGCCGACGGGCTCGCCGTTCGTCGACATGGCCGTGACGATCTCGCAGAGCACGAGCCTGCCGACGCCCGGCAGCAACATCACTTACAGCGAGACCGTCGCGAACCTCGGCAGCTTCACCGCGAACAATCCGACGTACAGCCTGACCATCCCGGCGAACACCACGTTCCAGTCGATGGGCGTGCCGCCGGCAGGGTGGACGTGCATCACGCCCGCGGTCAACGGCACCGGCACGATCAGCTGCAGCGCGTCGTCGCTCGCCGCTGGCACGACGCTGGCCTGGCCGAACGTCGTCGTCAAGGTCAACGCCGGCGCCACGCCGGGCACGCCGATCACTGCCACGCCGAGCGTCGGCACCAGCTCGCAGGACCTCTACACGCCGAACAACACCGCCAGCGTGACCTCGACCGTGGTCGGCGCCGGCACCGCCGACGTGGCCATCACGGAGTCGAGCAGTCCCAATCCGCTCTCCCCGGGCGAGTTCTACAGCTACACCGTCGTGGCCACGAACAACGGCGTCAGCGCCGCGGCGAACGTCTCCCTCACCATCCCGGTCCCCGCCGGCGCGAACTTCCGCTCCCTGACCCCGCCGGCCGGCTGGACGTGCTCGACGCCCGCCGTCGGCGCCAGCGGCAACATCACCTGCACCATCGCCTCGCTCGCCGTCGGCGCCAGCGCCACGTTCACGCCGCAGGTTCAGGCCAACACGACCACGGCCTCCGGCACGACGCTGACGTCGAACGCCACGATCACGACCACGACCTCCGAGACGATCACCACGAACAACAGCGCCTCGGCGTCGAACCTCGTCACCGCGCGTACGAACGCCGACGTCGCCATCGTCAAGACCGACTCGCCCGACCCGGTCGGCAACGGACAGCTCATCACCTATCGCCTGGCCGTCACGAACAACGGCCCGGCCATCGCCACGAACGTGACGATTAGCGACCCGCTCCCCGCGGCGGTGCTCTTCGTCTCCGTCAACCCGAGCATCGGCGCGTGCGCCGGCACGACCACGATCAGCTGTTCGCTCGGCACGCTCCCGGTCGGCAACACGCAGTACGTCGACCTCATCGTGCAGGCCAACGGCACCGGCACGGATACGAACACCGCCACGGCCTCGCGCACCGAGACCGATCCCGTCGCCAGCAACGACTCCTCGACGGCGACGACGACGGTGCTCGCCGTCACCCTCGTGCGCCTGCGCGACTTCAGCGCCACGCAGGATAAGAAGGACGTGCTGCTGACCTGGCGCACCGACTACGAGTCCGACAACCTCGGCTTCAACGTCTACCGCGACGCCGGCGGCCAGCGCGTGAAGGTCAACAAGGCCCTCATTGCCGGCACGGCTCTGCTGACCAAGCACAAGGACGACACGAAGGGCGGCAGCGCCGGCCACACCTACCGCCTCCGCGACAAGCTCGACTCCGCGAACGGCTTCGTGCAGTACTGGCTCGAGGACGTCGACATCGCCGGCCATCACACGACGCATGGCCCGGTGTCGCCGGTCGCCGGCGCGGTGAATCAGCCCGCGAACGCGACGCCGCTTCCGGGCCTCGGCGCGAACGGCGCGATCATCGACTCGCCGCTCGGCTACGGCGTCGTCCGCTCCGTCGCCCTCCCGGCGCCGGACGACAAACAGGTCAGGCAGCAACAAGATCTCGCCGCCGATCAGGGCCTCAAGATCTACGTCACGCAGGAGGGGTGGTACCGCGTCACGCGCGCCCAGATGGTCGCCGCCGGCTTCGACCCCGGCGCGAACTTCAAGAAGCTCTCGCTCTACATGCAGGGCATCGAGCAGCCGCTCCTCGTCAACGACGACTCCGTCGAGTTCTACGGCCAGCGCCTCGACACCTTCTCCACCGGCGCGCGCACGTACTGGCTGCGCGCCGGCAACGGCTCCGCGAACCGCCTGCCCGTCTCGCACACGAAGGGCGGCGATCCGCTCACCGGCAGTGTCCCCTTCACGATCCAGAAGCTCGACCGCAGCCTCTTCCTCACCTTCGTCCTCGGCACGGGCGACAACGGCAGCTACTTCGGCCCGCTGATCTCCAGCGAGCCGGCCACGCAGCAGCTCAACGCTGGCAACGTCGACGCGGGCTACGGCGGCAACGCCACGCTCGAGGTCACGCTGCAGGGCGGTACCGATGGCCTGCATCCGACGGAGATCGACGTCAACGGCCACAACCTCGGCACGGCCATGTTCGCGAACCAGGATCAGAAGACGTTCACATACACCCTGCCGCAGTCGTGGCTGACGGCCGGCGCGAACAACGTCACCTTCACCGCCCTCGGCGGGGACATGGACTTCAGCGTCGGCGTGTCGACGAAGCTCACCGTGCAGCATCTCCTCCGCGCCGACGGCGGCGCGTTCCAGGCCAGCCTGCCGGGCGGGCGGGCCACCACGGTCGGCGGCTTCACGACGAACAACGTCCGCGCGATCGACGTCACCGACCCGGCCGCGCCGGTGGAGCTGGAGACGAGCGTGGCCGCCGATCCGAACGGCGGCTTCGCCGCGACGTTCACGCCGATGGGCAACGACGCGCGCGTCGTCCTGGCCTTCGACGACAGCCGCATCCTCACGCCGTCAGAGATGGCCGCGAACAAGCCGTCGACGTGGAACGACAAGAAGAACGCCGCCGACCTCGTCATCATCAGCAACAGCGCCTTCCTGCAGGCCGCCTCGACGCTGCCGCCGGTGCGCCAGCGCGACGGCATCTCCAGCGCCGTGATCGACGTCGAGGACCTCTACGACGAGTTCAACTTCGGCATCCGCGGCCCCGAGGCCATCCGCACGTTCCTGCAGAGCACGACGCAGTGGAAAACGAAGCCGCGCTGGGTGCTGCTCGTCGGCGACGCCAGCATCGATCCGCGCAACTACATGGACATGGGCGCCTACGACTTCGTTCCGACGAAGCTCGTCGACACGGCCCTGCTGAAGACGATGTCGGACGACTGGCTCGCCGATCTCAACGGCGACGGCGTCGCCGACTTCGCCCTCGGCCGCATCCCCGTGCGCACGCCCGAGGACGCGGCGCTGGTGTTCGGCAAGATCACCTCCCGCGGCACGCCCTCGGGAACGTGGGCGAACAGCGTGCTGTCGATCAACGACCGCCCGATCGGCTACGACTTCGCCGCCGCAGCCGCGCAGGCCGTCGCGTACGTGCCGCGCTCCATGAGCGTGCAGAAGATCGATTTCGCGAATAACACGAACGTGATCAGCGCGCTGAACCAGGGCCAGCTCCTCGTCGACTACGTCGGCCACGGCGCGGTCGAGCTGTGGGGCCTCGACGGCGTCTTCACCTCGCCCGACGCCACGGCCCTCGCCAACGGCAATCGCCTGCCGTTCGTCGTGGCCATGAACTGCCTCAACGGCTACTTTGCCGATCTTTTCTCATACAGCATGGCCGAGGCCCTGCTCGAAGCGCCGAACGGCGGGGCGGTGGCGGTGTGGGCGTCGTCCGCGCTGACGGAGCCCGACGGCCAGCAGACGATGAACACGGAGCTGATGCGCCAGCTCTTCAGCGGCGGCAACCTCACCATCGGCGAGGCCTGCAACCGCGCCAAGGCGGCGGTCACGGATCCGGACGTGCGCAAGTCGTGGATCCTGTTCGGCGATCCGTCGATGAAGCTGAAGTGAGTTCGTAACTCAGGGCCGGACGCCGTTCAAGGCGCCCGGCCCGCGCCGCAGCTCGCCGTTCTGCAGCACGATGTCGTCGTCGAAGCTCGTCGTCGTGCCGGGCTGGTAGTGCGACAGCATCGTCTCCTCGAAGCGGCCGTCCTTACCGGCGCTGACGAGCCAGTAGTTCGTGCCGTCGCTTGCGTAGCGCATCCGGTTGCCCCAGCCGTCCAGCGGCACCTCCATCGACTCGGGCAGCCGGTCGTTCGTCTGCCGGTACTGTTCCACCGAATGAACAACGCCGAGCATGTCGGCGATGGTCCGCTTCTGCTTGGCCCGGTTCATCGCCGTCAGCAAATTCGGGACGGCGATCGCCGCAAGGACGCCCATGAACCCGATGAGGAGGACGACCACCAAGACCACGACCAACACGCTCGCGCCGCCGCCCCCGCCCGCCGCGGCCAGCGCCTCGGTCTCCTGCGGCGTCAATTGATCGAAGCGCTTCCCGGAGAAGAGCACCTTGACATGCGGACGCGTGAAGTAGACGAGCAGCAGGATGGAGATGATCGTGCCGAGCGGAAGGCCGAGCAGACCGACGCAGGCGAGGACGATCTGCAGCGTCCGTCCCCAGTCGCGCTTCTTCCAGAGGCCGATGCCGGTGAGGATGCTCGTCGCTCCGAGGATGAGAAACAGCACGCCGAGGATGACGGGCGTTCCGCGCTCCGCCGACTGCGTGCCGGACGCCGTGGTCAGCATGGCCGCGGCGGCGATGAGCATGAACGGTCCGCCGATGAAGTGCAGGACGGCGACGATCGTCACCACTGTCGGACGGGCCAACGAGATCCGCGCCGCCTGGGCCGTTGCCGGCGTCCCGCAGGCGTTGCAGAAGCGCGCCCCCGGCGCGAGGGCGTTGCCGCAGTGTTGGCAATGCATGGTGTGCGGCGATGATATCAGTGGAAGTCGTGGCTGCGGATCTCCGCCACGCCGTCGATGGCGAAGAAGCGCTCGGCGCGCACGGAGCACTGGCCGTTGTTGTTCTGCAGCGTTCCCTCGACGATCAGCCCCGCCGACGAGACGATGAGCGCGCGATGCTCGCGGAAGAGATCGGGGCTGACGATGGCCTGCGAGATCCCGGTCTCGTCCTCGAGCGTCAGGAAGACGAAGCCCTTGGCCGTCCCCGGCCGCTGCCGCACGATCACCGCGCCGGCCGTGGCCACGCGGCGGCCGTTGGCCATCCGCTTCATCTCCTTCGCCGTGACCACGCCGTCCGCGCGCAGCTTCTCGCGGAAGTGGGCGAGGAGATGCGGTCCGGTGGTGAGCTCCATGGCTTCGTAGTCGGCGAGGGTTTCCTCGCCGTTCGTCATTTCGGTGAGAGGCGATGTGGAGTGCGGCGGCCGTGCCGCCGCTGCGGCGGCATGGCCGCCGCACTCCACAACTTCGAACAGCTCGCCGGCCGGCTTGGCCGCCTGCGACGCCTGCCACAGCGCGGCCCGGCGGGTCAGGCCGAGCGACGACAGCGCGCCGGCGTAGGCGAGCTTCGTCAGCTGCTCGTCGCGCACGCGCGCGCGGCGGGCCACGTCGTCGGCACTGGCGAACGGCTGCGCGGCCTCGACCGCGCGCCCGGTGGCGTCGCGCAGCCCCCTCACGTAGCGCATACCCAGGCGGATCGCGCCGTTCTCCCAGCGGCACTTCCAGCCGGAGTGATTGACGTCGATCGGCAGCACCTTCACGCCGTGGCGCTGCGCATCCTTCACCAGCGTGGCCGGGTGATAGAAGCCCATCGGCCAGGCGTTGAGCAGCGAGATGTAGAACGCCGCCGGATGCCGCGCCTTCAGGTACGCGCTGGCGTAGGCGATCAGGGCGAAGCTCGCCGCGTGCGACTCCGGGAAGCCGTAGAGCGCGAACGCGGTGATCGACTTGACGATCTGGTCCTGCGCCGCGGCGTCGATGCCGTTCGTCGTCATCCCCGCGCGCAGCCGCGTCTCGATGTCCTGCATCCGCTCCATCGATCGCTTGAATCCCATGGCCCGGCGCAGTTCCTCGGCCTCGCCGCCGGTGAAGTTCGCCGCGACCATGGCGATGCGCAGCAGCTGCTCCTGGAAGAGCGGCACGCCGAGGGTGCGCTTCAGAATCGGCTCGAGACACGGATGCGGATATTCGACCGGCACCTTGCCCTGCCGGCGGTCGAAGAACGGCTTGATCATGCCGCCCACGATCGGGCCGGGACGGATGATGGCCACCTGCACGACGATGTCGTAGAAGCACTTCGGCGCGTTGCGCGGCAGCGAGGCCATCTGCGCGCGGCTCTCGACCTGGAAGACGCCGACGGTGTCGGCCTCGTTGAGCATTTTGTAGACGAGCGGATCGTCCTGCGGGAGATGGGCGAGGTCGACGTCGATCTTCTGCTTGGTGCGGATCAGCGGGATGCACTCCTCGATGGCGGCGAGCATCCCCAGGCCGAGGAGGTCGACCTTGATGATGCCAAGGTCGGCGCAGTCTTCCTTGTCCCACTGGATGACCACGCGGCCGGGCATCGAGGCCGGCTCGAGCGGCACGACCTCGTCGAGGCGCCCGCGGGCCATGACCATGCCGCCGCTGTGCTGCCCCATGTGCCGCGGCAGGTTCTGGATCTGCATCTGCAGGCGCATGAAGTGCTGCACGCGCAGGTCGGCGGGATCGAAGCCGGCCGCGGCGATCATCGCCGGCATCGACTCGAGCTTTTCGCGGATCTCGCCGAAGTGCCAGGTGCTGACGTTCTTGGAGAGCTTGTCGGCCTGCTCGAGGGAGAAGCCGAGGGCCTTGGCCACTTCGCGCGCGGCGGAGCGGTCGCGGTAGGTGATGACGTTCGCGGTCATGGCCGCGCCGTGCGCGCCGTAGGTTTTGTAGACGTGCTGGATGACGCGCTCGCGCTGGTCGCCCGAGGGGAGGTCGAGGTCGATGTCCGGCCACTCCCCGCGCTCCTCGGATAGGAATCGCTCGAAGAGGAGATCCATCTTGACGGGATCGACGGCGGTGATGCCGAGGGCGTAGCAGACGGCGCTGTTCGCCGCGGAGCCGCGCCCCTGGACGAGGATCTTCTCGCGCTGGCAGAACTGGACGATGTCCCAGACGATGAGGAAGTAGCCGGCCAGGTCGAGCTTCTCGATCATGGCCAGCTCTTTCTCGACCTGCTTCTGCGCGCGCGCGGTGAGCGGACGGAAGCGGACGCGCGCGTCGTTCCAGGTGATCTTGCGCAGGTAGGACATGGGGGTCTCGCCCGGCGGGAGCGGGTAGTCGGGGAATTGATAGCCGAGGTCGGCGAGGGTGAAGGCGAGGGTCTGGGAGAGCTCCCAGGCGTGGTCGATGGCCTGCGGGAGGTCGGCGAAGAGGCGGCTCATCTCCGCCGCGCTCTTGATGTGGCGCTCACGGTTGACGCCGAGGAGGCGGCCGGCGGTCTCGACATTGACGCCTTCGCGGATGCAGGTGAGGACGTCGTGCAGCTCTTTGTCCTCGGGCCTCGCGTATCTCACGCCGTTCGTGGCGAGGATGGGAAGTCTCAGCCGCCGTGCGATGTCGAGCAGGGCGATGTTCTCGTGCTCCTCGTCGCGCCGGTGGTGCCGCTGCAGCTCGACGTGCGTGCGCCCCTTGAAGATGCCGGCGATTTTCTGGATGGTGGCCTCGTCCGCGCGCGTGATGCAGTGCAGGCCGCCGGCGTGCTCCTCGACCTGTTCCCACGTGCAACGCGCTTCCCCCTTCGGCTTGTCGAGCGCGCCGGCCGTGAGGAGCTTGCAGAGGTTTTTGTAGCCCTCGCGGTTTTCGACGAGGAGGGAGAGCCGCTGCTCTTTGTCCGTGCCCGCCTCGCGAAGCTGGCGCGGCGGCTCGAGCCGGACCTCGGCCCCCATGATGGCCTTGATGCCGACCTTTTTCGCGGCGGTGTAGAAGCGTGGAGCGCCGTAGACGCCGTTGGCATCGACGATGGCCATGGCCGGAAGGCCGTTCGCGGCGGCGTGATAGGCGAGGTCCTCGGGCAGAGCGGAGCTGTCGAGGAAGGAGAAGGCGGAGGAGGCGCGGAGCTCGGCGTATTCCACGGAAACTTAGAACGCAGAATGCGAATGCAGAATTAAGAAAGCGCTGGGTTTTTCGTCGATGCTTTCAGAATGATCGTCGTCAGAATCGCAACGATCTCGTTTGCTTCCTGCACGAGCGATGTGACGCGCTTCATCGGAACGATCTCCGTTGCGCCAAATAGCCGCAGCCAGTAATGCGCTTCGCGCGCTTCTTTGAGCGCAACGCGCGCTTTCGCGATGAAGTCCGCCCGGCTCTGCGCCGCCTTCGCTTCTTCGAGATTCGATCCGACGCCCGTACCGGACCGCAACAATTGCGATGCAAGAGGCCCGACACCGCGTTTCAGACTGATCGTGCGGTGCAACCGCACCACGCGGCAAGCAAACTCAAACGCCCGCTCATGAATATCTCGTGCTGCCATCGTTTCTCCATTCTGCATTCGCATTCTGCGTTCTAAGTTTCCGTGGCCCATCACCCCATCACCGCATCCACAAACCACTCACTTCCGCCCTGAAACACGCGGTATATCGCCCCCTTCTCCATCTCCACATCCCAGTACTCCCGCGCCTCCGGCCCCGCCTTCCACCATCCCTCTTCGATCTTCCATGGCCCCGAGGCCACGCGAACACTGCCGCTGAAATCTCCTTCTCCCCGAATCGACTCAATCTGCGTCTCTCCTCCCTTCTCTCGCGTGATCACTTCCACTGGGATGGGCGGGCGGAACACGCGTGCCGCCAGCACGCCGCGGCCGCGGCTGGGGGTGCGGCGGAGGTCGGGCGGGGGCGGGGGGACGAAGTCGCCGACGGCGTGGCGCTCGGGGAGGTGGCCGTCGACCGTCATCGGCTGGCCGACGCGCTCCTCGCCGAGCATCGAGACGAGGCGGGCGATCGTCGTGGCCAGCTTCTCCGGCGACACGGCCGCCGGTCCGAACAGCGAGAGCTGCGCGCGGCGCGGGCGGTCGGGGTGGGCCACGAACGAGTAGCCGACCACGGGGGCGCCGGGCGGGGTCTTCTCCAGGTCGAGGCGGAGCAGCGTCAGGATCGTCTTTACGTCGCGCGTCGGCGCGGGCAAATCGATGGCCCGGGCGTGCCAGCCGTCGGGCTCCAGCGCGAGCGTCATCTCGATCCGCTTGCAGGCGAAGCCCTGCAACTCCATCCGCTTCATCAATCGATCGAGCGCGGCGGAGGCGATGAAGAGGAAGGGCTCGAGCGCGACGAGCGGCCACTCCAGCTCCATCCCTTCGCGGAACTCCGGCGGCAGCGCGCGCGGAATGAGCGGGCGCGGATCGACGCCGCGCGCGGCGTAGTGCAGCTCGCGTCCGATCTCGCCGAGGCGGCTGGCCACTTCCGATTCCGGGAGGCGAGCCAGCTCGCCGATCGACGTCAGGCCCCAGCGCGCCAGCGTCGTCGCCGCGTCGAGCTCGGGGCTGAGCCGCGCCAGCGGCAGCGGGGCGAGGAACATCTCCTCTTCGCCGGGCACGACCACGGTCGGCGACTTCGGCAGCTCCGCGGCGACGCGCGCGGCGAGCTTGCTCCCGGCCACGCCGACGCGGCCCGGCAAGCCGATGGCGTCGATCGCGCGCATGGCCGACTTGGCGAGGTCCAGCTCCGTCTCGAAGTGGCGCTCGGTGCCGCTGACGTCGACGAAGACGAGGCCGTTGTCCGCGTCCTCGATGCGCGGCGAGAACGTCTCCGCCGCCTCGAGCAGCGCCTCCTGCGCCGTCCGCTCGCACTCGGCGTCGCGGCCGCGGGCGATGAGCTTCGGCAGGATCGTGCGCGCTTGCGCGAGCGTCTGCCCGGCGCGGATGCCGTGCTTGCGCGCGCGCCGCGTCGCCGCCAGCACGTGCGCCGCGCTGCCGTTCCCTTCCACGATGGCCGCGGCCTCGCTGAGGAGCTCGGGCTCGCTGCGCAGCCGTGCCGCGAGGGGGAAGAGCGGGACGAAAAAGCAAGCGATGCGAGTCATAGGGCAGCTCGGAGCGTCGGCGTCCTCGCCGGCTGGCTCGACGCCGGCTCGGCGTCGGGGCGGCGGGACGCCGCCTGGCCAGCCGGCGAGACGACGGCGCTCCCATCGGCGAGGAACACGCGCGCGCTCTGTCCCGGCCGGATGCGCCGGTGTTTTTCGAGGCGCACCGTCATCTCCACGCCGGCGAGGACGCGCGGCGACTTGCCGCGGCTGAGCCATCGCGGGCGCGGCGCGTGCGCATACAGCATCGCCTCCGAGGTCGTGCCGGTGAGGGCGTAGGGCGCGGAGACGAGGAGCGTGCAGCCGTGCGTCTCGCACGTGCGCGCCAGGCGGACCCACGCGGCGTCGGGCACGCGGCGGCCGCGGATCGGCGGCAGCCCGGCGTCGAGGACGACGAGCTGGAACCCGGTCGCGCCGAGCATCTCCGCCGCGGTGACCGCTTCCTTCAACGTCTTCGGCCGCACCCACAGGACGCGCCGCAGATCGACGCCGGCGGCCTCGGCGAGCTGCGGGTCGAGGTGATCGCCGAGGTCGACGAGCGCGGCCGCTTCGCCCATGCTCGTCGCCGCCGCGATCGTGGCCAGGACCAGCGACCATCGCGCGCCGCGGCCGGCGATCTCTGTCATCTTGCCGCGCGCGAGGCCCCCGCCGAGGAGCGTGTCGACCGCGGCGAACGTCGTCGGAATCACCTCCTCCCGCCGCCGCCGCGCCAGCGACCGCACCAGCTCCGCGCCGCTCGTCAGCTTTGCAGCGATGGCGGGAGGGAGTTGCGGGTACGGGCGCGGCGGGGGCGGCGGCGGGAGGGGGATGGGAACCGGAACGATCTCCAGCCTGGGCGGGAGAAGGAGGGGGTGCTGCGCGTCGAGTCGTCGAGCGTGTGCGACCATGGGGAGCCTGCAGAAGACAACTTACGCTCGATTACCGCCGTAGGCAAGATGGGGATATTTTGCGGCGCCGGGTGCGTGAAATGCGGCGCTGATCGGCCAGAAACATCCTGTATACTCCCTTAGGGTTTTCAAAGGTAATTATTTCCAATGGATGGAAAACTCGACTCGACTTCGGTCGAGATCTTCGGTCAGAGTTACAACGTTCGTGGAGAAGGAGACCCGGACTATTTAACGGAGCTTGCGCGGTTTGTGGACTCCAGGATGCGCGAGGTGGCAGCCCAGGTCTCCACGGTTGACCCCGTGAAGATCGCCATCCTGGCGGCTCTCAACATAGCCGACGAGTTTTCCCGGTACCGGAAAGAGCGCGAGAGCGCCGAAGGGATCTGGGCCGAGAAAACGGAGGAACTTTCGAACCGGCTCACCGACATCGTCGGCTGAGCCGCTGACATAAAGGAAAACGAATTCGGAGAGCCCTGCAGAGTACGTGATGAACGATCTAACGCTTGAACCGATACTTCTTACTCGGGTGCTCGCGTCTTAGGACCACGTGCACGCCTTCGCCCCTCACGGGGCATGGAAGGAAGCCAAATGGTCCGGGTAGAGCGCCCACCTGCTTGGTCAGGTTCAAGTAAGAATTCCTCACACGGCTCAGGCGGGGTCCTCCGAATTTCCCTCCTCCTCGCTGCGCGAGCCTCCCACGCGGAGGTGCAGTTTTGGTGCTTCAAATTGCGATTGCAGTCGTAGTCGGCATCGCCGGCGCGCTGATCCTGGCGTGGCTCTGGCGCGTCGTCTATTTCAAACGTGCCCAGGCCATGCTCGACGAGGCCCGCCGCAACGGCGACCGCCTGGTCGAGGACGCCCGCAAACAGGCCGAGGCCCGCGTCAAAGAGGCCGACCTGGAGGCGAAGGAGAAACGGCTGCAGATGCAGTCGGACTTCGACCGCCAGGCCCAGCAGCGCCGCGAGGAGATGAAGAACTCCGAGCGGCGCCTGCAGCAGAAGGAAGAGAGCCTCGACAAGAAGACGCAGCAGGTGGAGGCGCGCATCGCCGAGGTGGAGACGCGCGACCGCTCGCTCAACCAGCGCGAGAAGAACGTCGAGAAGCGCGAGGGCGAGCTCGACGCGCTCATCGACGAGCAGCGCCACAAGCTCGAGCAGATCTCCGGCCTCACCATCGATCAGGCCAAGCAGGAGCTGATCCGCGGCATCGAGAACGAAGCCAAGCTCGAGGCGGCGCGCCTCGTCCAGCGCATCGAGACCGAGGCCACGGAGCTCGGCAACCTCAAGGCCCGCAAGATCCTCGGCATGGCCATCCAGCGCATGGCCTCGGATTACGTCGCCGAGAACACCGTCTCCGTCGTCGATCTACCGAGTGAAGACATGAAGGGGCGCATCATCGGCCGCGAAGGGCGCAACATCCGCGCCCTCGAGCTGGCCACGGGCGTCGACCTCATCGTCGACGACACCCCCGAGGCGGTCATCCTCTCGGGCTTCGACCCCATCCGCCGCGAGATCGCCCGCATCTCCCTCGAGCGCCTCATGCAGGACGGGCGCATCCATCCGGCGCGCATCGAGGAGCTCGTCGACAAGGTGCGCCAGGAGCTCGACCAGAAGCTGTTCGAAGAAGGGGAGGCCGCGGCGTTCTCGATCGGCATCACCGACCTTCACCCCGAGGTGCTCAAGCTCCTCGGACGGCTCCGCTACCGCACGTCGTACGGGCAGAACGTCCTCGTGCACTCGCTCGAGGTCGCGCAGCTCGCGGCGCTGATGGCCGTGGAGCTCGGCGTCAACGACACCATCGCCAAGCGCGGCGGCCTGCTGCACGACATCGGCAAGGCCATCGACCGGGAGATGGAAGGAACGCACCTCGAGCTCGGCCGGCAGGTGCTCGACAAGTACGGCGAGAAGCGCGAGATCATTCACGCGATGGAGTGCCACCACGGCGACTACGATCCGACGACGGTCGAAGCGATCCTGGTGAACGCGGCCGACGCGCTCTCCGCGGCGCGCCCCGGCGCGCGGCGCGAGATTCTCGAGAACTACGTGCATCGCCTGGAGCGCCTCGAGTCGATCGCCAACCAGATGGACGGCGTGTCGAAGTCGTTCGCCATCCAAGCCGGGCGCGAGCTTCGCATCATCGTGAACGCGGAGAAGATCGGCGACGAGCAGGCCATCTGGCTGTCGAAGGACGTGGCGAGGAAGATCGAGTCGGAGCTGCAGTATCCCGGGCAGATCAAGGTGACGGTGATTCGGGAGATGAGAGCTGTTGATTACGCGAAATAGAAAGGTGACAGGGAACAGGCGACGGGTGAGAGGTGTGCCCTGTCATCTGTTCCCTGTCACCCGTTCCCTATGATTCGCATCCTCTACATCGGCGACGTCGTCGGCCAGCCCGGCCGGCGCGCGTTGCGCCAGAAGCTCGAGCACGTCGTCGGGCGTGAGAACGTCGACTTCACCATCGTCAACGTCGAGAACGCCGCGGGCGGCTTTGGCGTGACCGAGGCCATCATGGAGGAGTTGTCGGACCTCCCGATCAACGCCTACACGAGCGGCAATCACATCTGGGACAAGAAAGAGTTCGTCGAGAACTACGACCGCTACGACTACGTCATCCGCCCGGCGAACTACCCGGCCGGAAATCCCGGCAAGGGGCGCGTGGTGCGCCAGACCGCGGGGGGCGTGAAGGTCGGCGTGCTGCAGCTGATGGGCAACGTCTTCATGCCGCCGTGCGACAACCCCTTCCACTGCGCCGACCGCGAGCTGCCGGAGTTCGGCGACGTGAAGGTCATTGTCGTCGACATCCACGGCGAGGCCTCGTCGGAGAAGCAGGCCATGGGGCGCTATCTCGACGGGCGCGTGTCGATGGTCGTCGGCACGCACACGCACGTGCCGACCGCGGATGAGCGCCTCCTCCCGAACGGCACGGCCTTCCAGACCGACGTCGGCATGACCGGCGCGTACGACTCGGTGATCGGCTTCCGTCCCGACGAGGCCCTGCACCGATTTCTGATGAACACGCCGCGCAAGCTCGAAGTGGCCAAGCGCGACATCCGCCTCTCCGGCGCGCTCGTCGACGTCGACGAGGCCACCGGCCGCGCGTCGCGCATCGTGCGCATCCACGAGAAGCTCGAGGAGTAGCGATGCCGGCAGCGTGGAACCGGCTCGCCGACGCCACGGAGCCCGGCGCGGTGGCGCAGCAGCTCTCCGTGGTGACGCTCGGACACGTTCACGTCGACGATCTCACAGCGCTGACGCCGCACTTTCAAAAGGTCGAACAGCTCGTGCTCGACATCGCGCCGCGCGACGAACTGACGAAGCATCGCCCGGAGCTGAACCGGGCCATCGACGCCGCGAGCGGCGACTGGATTCTCATCGTGCGGGAGCGCGAGACCGTCGACGACGCGCTGGCGCGTGAGATCGCCGCGGCGACGGCGGCGGGGAAGGCCCGCGGCTTCCGCATCCGCTCGATCCCGTTGTACGCCGGCAAGCCGCTGCGCATCGGCGCCGCGTCGGAGCTGCGCCTGCTGCACCGCCGCTACTACATGCGCTTCGCGAAGGAGATCCAGGTGCAGGGGACGGTCGTGCGCCTCGAGCAGCCGCTGCGCTCGCAGTCGTTCGCGAGCGTGGCCGAGCATCGCGCCTATCTCGAGAAGAATGCCGTCCCGCACTCGACGCTGCGCCGCGCCCTGCTCTTCGCGCACGACGTCGTCGTCACACGCGCGCGCGACGCGAACACGCTGCGATATCTGTGGATCGAGGCGGGCTTCGACAGCGGCGCGCGCTAGGCCACCGCCGGCCGCCGCATCAGCCCGTTCCGGATCTCGTTGGCGCGGAACTGCCGCGGGGACATACCGAAGCGCTCGCGGAACTGCTGGCGGAAGTAGTTCTCGGAGTCGAAGCCGCAGCGGCGGGCCACCTGCGACACGCGCATGTTGCCGCCTTTGAGCAGACGCGCGGCCTTCTCCAGGCGCTTCTCCTTGAGGAAATGGCTCAGGAGGCGGCCGGTGATGCGGTGGAAGCGGCCGGAGACGTACTGCCGCGTGTAGCCGAGCTCCTTGGTCACGGCCTCGACTGTGACTTCTTCGTCGGAGCGCAAGCGCCGGCGAACGGTCTTGATGAGCTGGCGCAGCAGGCCGTCCATCTCCGTCCTCCTGGAAATTCCGATTTAAGGATGGAGACATTGTACGCCCCGAATCGCGGCGCGTCCAGCGATCTTTATCCGAGCTCCTCCGTAAGCCGGGCCGGCATCGACAGCGGCGGGAAGTAACCTTCCTTGAATTGGCTTATGTATCGGTCGACGTCCTTTTGAGCTACCATCGAACAGCAATGCGTCCACTGCTCGTTTTCGCCGTCGTCGCGGCGCTCGCTTCGAGCGCGGCGGCGCAGGTGCAGGTGATCGTCGGCAAGGACGGGAAGAAGACGATCTCGAACTTCGGCGTCTCCTCGGCCCACAGCGGTGACCTGCGCTGGCTGGCCAGGCAGCGCAACCGCCGCTCGGCGTACGACGCCATCATCGACCGCCACGCCGTGGCCTACGGCGTCGATCCGGTGCTCGTGCGCGCCGTGATCCAGGTCGAGTCGGGCTTCGATGCGCAGTGCATCTCGCAGAAGGGCGCGCGCGGGCTGATGCAGCTCATGCCTGAGACGGCGCGGCGCTACGGCGTCAAGTCGATCCTCGACCCCGAGGAGAACATCCGCGGCGGCGTCCGCTACCTCGGCGATCTCCTGGCCATGTTCCACAACGACCTCCCGCGCGCCCTCGCCGCGTACAACGCCGGCGAGAACGCCGTGCTGAAGTACGCCGGCATCCCGCCGTACGCGGAGACCTCGACGTACGTGGCGCGCGCGCTCACGGTCTATTACGGGCAGCCGTACGGGCAGGCCACGTCGTTCGCCGCCGGCGATCATCCGAAGCTCAAGGGCGGATTCATCGCGCCGGTGGCGGCGGCGGTGTTGCCCGGAATGCGGTATCTGGGATCGAATTAGCGAGCGCACGCTGTGCGCCCCTACCGAGTACAATCGCGGCGGCATGCCTGACACTCGTCCCGTCGTTGCTCCGCCGTTCGACCAGGGTGTCTTCCTTCTCCACTACAACCGCGGCCGGGAGGCGTTCCAGGAAGGGCGGTACGCCGAGGCGCGGCGCGAGCTGGAGCAGGCGCAGCGCCTGCGCCCCGACGACGCCGACGTCCTGAACCTCCTCGGCCTGGTCTACTTCAAGACCAACGCCTTCCCCGAGGCCGAGGTCATCTACCGGCGCCTTGTGCGCGAGAACGCCAACGTCTTCATCCTCCACTCGAACCTCGGGCTGATCCTCTTCAAGCAAGGAAAGCTCGACGAGGCCGAGCAGTACCTGCTGCGCGCCGTCGAGCTGCGCCCGAACTACGCGAAGTCGCACCTCTACCTCGGCCTGCTCTACCGGCAGCGCAAGAAGTTCGGGCTGGCCCTCGAGCACCTCCGCTTCGCCGGCGCCGACAAGGTCGTGCGCGAGGTCGAGGGGGAGATGCAGCAGATGGCCACGCTGCAAACGAAGCCGTCGCCGGCGATCCGCGAGACACCGCCGCCGCCGAAGCCGGTCGAGCCGCGCCGCGCCGCGACGACGCAGAAGATCGTCCCGGTGCGCGTCGACATGATGACCCAGCCCGGCAAGGTGGCGAAGCCGGACACGAATCCGCAGACGACGCCGCTGCCGGCGCCTCCGGTCGACCTGGCCGCGGTCACGGCCGCGCGCAAGTTGCAGGACGCCGTCGACGAGCCGCAGCCCATCGATCAGAAGCGCCTCGACCTGGAGCGCAAGATCCAAGGGGCGTCGAAGACCTTCGCACTGCACGAGAACGGATTCCTGGAGATCAACTTCGCCCGCAGCGCGTACGTGAAGCGCGGCACGGTGTCGAGCTATTCGGGGAATCTGAAGTTCGCGGCGGAGTCGGGCCTGCTCGGCACGAGCGCCCAGACGATGGTGAAGGTGGCCGGCCAGGGGAAGGTGTTCCTCTACGAGAAGGGTCGCAAGACGTTCCTCCTCGACCTCAACGAGGAGTTCATCTACGTCGAAGGGAGCAACCTCCTGGCGCTCGAGGACACGCTGACGTACCGCGTGGAACCGATCTACGACAGCGCCTACCAGCGCAAGATCGACACGGTGAAGATCTTCGGCAAGGGCTCGCTGGCGATCTCGACGTCGATCGAGCCGCTGACGCTGCGCGTGACGAAGGAGTACCCGCTGTCGATCTCGTCGAACGCGCTCGTGGCCTGGACCGGCAACCTCATCGCCGCGGTGATGGACGATCAGTCGCTCGACAACGTGATGATCGAGAGCGGCGACCGCGCCGGGTTCAAGATCCGCTTCGAGGGCGACGGCGTGGTGGTCTCGGAGCAGTAGCTCACGTCCCTAGCCCCATCATCCGGAACAGCACCGGAATCACGACGAAGAGCTGGATGCCGTCGAAGATGCCGTGGGCAATGATGCCCGGCAAGAGGTTCTTCGTCCGATAAAAGGTGAAGCCGATGATCAGGGAGATCACGGCCACGCCGATGAGCAGCAGCGGCTGGCCGAAGCCGGAGTGGGCGAGGGCGAAGAGCGCCGTCGAGGCCAGGAGGCCGACGCGCTTCTGCAGCCAGCCGCGGAAGAACGCTTCTTCGACCGTCATGGCCGAGACCACCACGAAAATTTTTTTCCAGAGCGGCAGCGCGGCCATCCAGGCGATCATCGGCGGCGGTTGGGCCGGCTTCGGCATCATGCCGGTCGCGGAGAGGATGGCGGCGAGGAGGACGGCCATGATGATGGTGAAGATCCAGCCGCCGACGCCGACGGCGAAGCCGGTCATGACCATCTCGCCGGTGTCGCCGCCGCGAAGGTTGAGGAATTCGCGCAGCGGCGGGCGGCCGGCGAGCAGCCACCAGCCGGCGAGGAAGACGATCAGCACGCCGTGCAGGAGAAAAAGCGAGTAGAACGGGATGCGCGCCAGCTCCTTCGCCGTCGGCGTGTGCAGCGCGGAGCCGACGACGAGGATGGCCAGACCGAACATCAGCAATCCGAGCCAGACGTACGCGGCGATCTTCGTCCCCGCGGATGGAAAACGGTCGGTGGCGAAGAGGCCGTAGCGCTCGTTCATCCAGATCATGGCCGCGTAGACGACGGCGATGAACGCGAGCGGGATTAGGTAATGGCTCATGCCGGAGCGATGTCCACGCGATTGTCGAAAAACGTCGCCCCGCCGCCGAGGTCGGTGACGGCCTGGGAGGTGGTCTCGTTGGCGTTCGTGCCGTCGTCGGTGAGCTTCCCCCACCACACCGACGGCGCGGCCACGACGCCCGGCCTGACCCGATCGCTGACGACCGCCTCGGCCGTGAAGGCGCCGCGATCGTTCCAGACGCGCACGCGCACGCCGGCGGCGATGCCGCGGCGGCCGGCGTCGTCGGCGTGGATCTCGACCGTCGGTTTTCCGGCGGCGCGGCGCAGTGAGGTGACGTTGACGAACGTCGAGTTGAGGAACGAGTGCGCGGGCGGACAGATGAGCGCCAGGGGATAGCGCCGGGCCAGCTCCGGGCTGCGCTCCTCCGACTCGTGCGGGGCGATGTAGGTCGGCAGCGGATCGAAGCCGATCGCGGCCAGGCGCGACGACTCGATCTCGATCTTGCCGCTCGGCGTGGCCAGGCGCGCGCCGCGCGCGTACGGCCGATGCGGCGACGGGAGATCGAGACGCATCCAGCCGCGCTCGCGCAGCTCGTCGAAGTCGACGTCGGCGAGCGCTTCGCGCATCAGCTCTTCGTCGGTCGCTTTCAAATCGGGGAAGTCGAGTCTCATGGCCGCGGCGATGCGGCGGAAGATCTCCGCGTTCGGCAGGGCCTCGCCGAGCGGCTCGATGGCGCGATGGTTATACATCATGTAGATGTGGCCGTAGGCCTTCTGCATGTCGTCGTGCTCGAGCTGCGTGGTGGCCGGGAGCAGGACGTCGGCGTAGTCGGCGGTGTCGGTGGGGAAGTGCTCGAGGACGACGGTGAAGAGGTCGTTGCGGCGGAATCCGGCCAGCACTTTCTGGCGGTCCGGCGCGATCGACGCCGGATTCGAGTTGTAGACGACGATGGCGCGCACGGGGGGATCGTCGGTCTCCGTCAGCGCTTCGCCGAGGCGGGTCATGTTGATCGTGCGCGTGCCGGGCGGGATGAGGTCCGCGCGGTCGATCGCCCGAAGGTTGAACGTGCCCGAGGAGGAGAGCTGGCAGCCGCCGCCGACGTCGTCCCACGTGCCGGTGACGGCGGGGAGGATGGAGATGGCGCGCACCGCGGAGCCGCCGCCGCCGTGGCGCTGCAGTCCGTAGTTGACGCGGATGAACGATGGGCGCGTGGTGCCGTAGAGGCGGCCGAGGCGCTCGACGGTGTCGACCGATAGGCGGCAGGTCTCGGCGACGCTCCGCGGCGCGTAGTCGTTGAGGACGCGCTCGCGCAGCTTCTCCCAGCCCGTGGTCATGGCCTCGAGGTAGGCGCGGTCTTCGAGGCCATCGCGGAAGATGACGTGCATCATGCCGAGGGCCAGGGCGCCGTCGGTGCCGGGGCGGATGGCGATGTGCTCGTCGCAGGCGTCGGCGGTGCGCGTGCGCAGCGGATCGATGCAGATCGTCGTCGCGCCGTTGGCCTTGGCCTGGCGGATGAACGGCCAGAGGTGCGGGTTCGCGGTGAGGGTGTTGGTCCCCCACAGGAGGATGAGCTTGGCCGCGCCGATGGACTCGGGGTCAGTGCCCATGCGCGGGCCGTAGGTCATCTGGTATCCCTCGACGGCGGCGGAGGCGCAGATGGTACGGTCGAGCTGCGAGGCGCCGATGCGGTTGAAGAAGCGCGCGGCGATGCCTTCGCCCTGCACGACGCCCATCGTTCCGGCGTAGGAGTAGGGAAGGATGGCCTGGGGCCCGTCGGTGTCGATGACGCGCTGCAGGTTCTCGGCGATGACCGCCAGCGCCTCGTCCCACGACGCGCGTCGGAATTTGCCCTCGCCCTTCGCGCCGGCGCGGATCTGCGGGTAGAGGAGGCGGTCGGGGTGGTAGGTGCGCTCGAGGTAGCGCGCCACTTTGGTGCAGAGGAAGCCGTTGGTGAAGGGATGGTCGGGATCGCCGGCCATGCGCACGGCGCGACCGTCCTCGACGGTGACGATCCAGGCGCAGGAGTCGGGGCAGTCGTGCGGACAGACGCCGCGGACGGTGTGGGACATGGGGGGCAGTTTACCGGCGATTCACCAAAATCGACAGTTGCGTCATGAAAGAAAGAGCACTATATTGCATGAGAGACGTCTAGACACCTTACCGTTACTTACGGACTAACTAACTATGGCGGTGCCCTCCGGGCCGGCTGGCGTGCGGCAACGGTCAGGTAGAGGTCTGTACATCACGGTCGTTGGAAGGCAAGGGGGTTCTTCCATGCTCAGTCTCATGCTGATGCTCTCGGTTGGGATGCTGTCCCCCGCCGACACCACGCCGGACAAGCCGCCGGCGAATGCCGCGGTTAGCAGCGATTCCCGTCGCGATGCCGCCATGCGGCAGTTGGCCTCCGAACCGCTCGAGGTTGTCCGTACCTACGAGATGCTCGTGGCGAAGCCGAGGCCGGATCGAATACGGGCATATGGCGAGCTATCGAGCTCCATGAAGGCGTCGATGTGGAGTCACCAACTCCTGACCGCCCTTGCGGAGCATCCGGAGTTCACCGAGGAACAACGGGCCGTGCTGTATGACGCGCTCGATCTGTTCACTCCGGCGTTCTTCGAAACGACGTACCCGAATCCTGATTGGAGCACTGGCCTCGACCAGCCCATCCGCAAGATCGAGCAGCGGGCGAGGATTGCTTTGGGGCCGGCTCTGGCGATGCGCCTCTTGGCCCAGCTCGGACCGGATGAACCGAGGCCGGCAACCGCCGGCGTTCTTCCGCTGCCCGAGCCTCCGGCGGCGTTACAAACGCCGACCGTTTTCGCCGATGAGGCCTGGCCGGCCGGCCTTTCGGTGTCCGAGGGAGAGGCTGCCAGCACTTATGCGTCGCTACTCCGGCAAAACGCGAGCGAGCGGCGGCGCACGTATGGGTCCATGCCGAGCGCGACGAAGGCTGCGCTGTGGAATCATCAGCTTCGTTTGGCGCTCCGCGCGCACTCTGAATACACCACCGCGCAACGTGCGGTCATTCGGAAGACGTTGTCGCTTCTCACTGCCGATTTCTTCGAGATCGATTCCTCGAGTCCCCGCTGGGTCGAGCGCGTCGACGCGCCTCTCCGCACGCTCATGGCCCAGGCACAAGCCGAGTTCGGGCCGAAAACGGCGCTCGAGCTGTTCGGCGAACTGGGGCCGCGTAAGGTCGGTGTTTTGCCTCCGCCCCTTCGCCGGTCGGCGCCGATGGATGACCCGTCAGGCACGACCCCGTATTGCACGTGCAACGTCTGGTACGACTTCTGTGGCAGCAACGCGAGCTGCGTGCAGGGCGGATGCTATTTCCAGAGTGTCGGATGCGGGTGGTTCTGGCAATACAGCTGCACTGGCCTTTGCGTGGAACACGACCCTCCCTATGGGTGATAAGCCTTGCGCCGCTGCGGGTCCGCAGCGCAAGCAGAACGGGACATGATCTGCAGCTTTTGTCGTATTGAGCGGGGGCAGGTGGTCAAGGGTCCCCCGGGAATCGCAATTTGCGAATTCTGCCTCGCAGAAGCCGACGCGACGCCTGTCAATATCGAAGGTACGCTCGCCTGTTCGTTTTGCAACCTCGGTGAACGACGGTCTCGATTCGCATTTCGCGATCGAAAACTCGTTTACGCCAGTGGCACGGGCGACGTGCGAATCTGCTCCCAATGTCTGAAGACGGTACGTTGGCTATTGAAGCGTCAGAAGGCAGACAGCACATAAGGAGACTGTCAAAATGCGAGTCGTCATATCGGCAGCGTTACTCATCGTCATGGCCATGAGCGCCGCGGCACAAGACTGTCCTTCGCAGTGCAGCGCCGATTGGGTGAGCGGCTGCTCTCCGATCGTGATCAATTTCGAGAACGGCGGATATCGTCTGACCGGCGCGGACTCGCCCGTCACATTCGATATTGCTGCTGCCGGTCAGCCGGTAAGGATCGGATGGACTGCTGCAGGGGTAGATGAGGCGTTCCTCTGCCTCGACCGCAACGGTAACGGCAAAATCGACAACGGCGCCGAGATGTTCGGCTCGTCCACGCCGCTCAAAGACGGAACTCGCGCGCCGAACGGCTTTGTGGCGCTCGCGGAATTCGACGACAACCACGACGGGATCATCGACGAGCGCGACGCAGTCTGGAATCGATTGCTATTGTGGCGCGACCTGAATCACGACGGCATTTCCCAACCGAACGAGCTCGCCCCGGTAGTCGGGAGCGGATTGACGGCAATCAGTCTCGATTATCACTACACAGGGCGCCGGGACGTTTCTGGGAATACCTTCCGGTACGAATCTCAGGTTTGGATTCCAACGCCGCGCCCGGTCTATGACATCTTCTTCAGGCGCGTGCCCTGATCACCGCGCCGCCCGCCGCCGCGGCGGGTAGACGATCACCGTCGCGTCGTTCGACGGATCGAGATCGCTGCCGAGGTCGTGCGTCACGCGCGCGGCGTAGCGGATCGGGCCCGTGCCGATCGGCCAGAGGAACGACTGGCGCAACACCGCCGACGCGCCGGCGGCGAGCGTGCCGACGTTCGCGCTCGTGCCGCCTACGTCCGTCGGCTGGGCGGGCGGGAGGGAGGGCGGCGTGAACGTGACCACGATGTTCCGGGCGACGCCGGGGCCGAGGTTCGTCACCGTGGTCGTGAACGTGAGCAGCGGCGTGCCGCTGCTGTCGGACGACACCGTCAGCGCCGTCGACAGGGCCACGTCGGAGCTGCCGAAGGGGATGAACGTCACCGGGATCGTCGGCGAAGGCTCGGACATCTTGCTGCCGTTCGTGGCGGTGATCGTCGCGGTGATCGCGTTCTCGTCGTGCGTCGGCAGCACGGCGGTGAACGACGCCTGGCCGTTGACGTCGGCCTGCACCGTGATCGAGTCGGGATGCCAGTTGAAGCGCACATCCTCGGGCGGGCAGCTCGCGAGCTGCGGGTGGAACGTCACCACGTATGCCGCCAGCGGCACCGCGTCGATCGTCCCCGTCACCGTCGTCGTCTGCAGGTCGCGCGACGCGGTCAGCAGCGTCGGGTGGTTGGGCACGTCGTCGAAGGGCGGGGAAAGGCCGTCGCCGCCGTAGTCGACGAGCAGGCCGGCGTTGCAGTTGCCGGTGTTCAGATCGACTCGGGTAACGCTGCCGAGGACCGTCAGGCCGTTGCCGCCGTTGCGGGCCAGCCAGTTGTCGCTGTACTCGCCGTCCGCGCCCGTATCGTGGAGGATGCCGTCGGCGCCGTTGGCAACGATCTCGTTGGAGACGACGTGAACGTCGTGTCCCTGCATGAGAATGCCGGCGGCGGCGTTGCCGGCGACGATGTTCTTCGTGTCGCGGTCCGCGCCGATGCGGACCGTCTGGCTGGCGGCGTCGACGGCGATGCCGTTCTGCGAATTCGTCACCGTCGTGCCGGTGACGAGGCTGTTCGTGCTCCCCTCGAAGCGGATGCCGTCGCCGCTGTTGGGGCCAACGAGGCAGTTGTCCACCCAGCACGACTGTCCGCGGGCGATGATGCCGGCGCCGCCGCTGTTGCTGACGGCGAGGCCGCGCACGTGGACGACCACGACGCCGTTGAGGATCAGCGCCGCGGGGCTGGCGCCGGAGGCGGCCAGGGTCACGGCGCCGCCGCCGTCGATCAGCAGCTGGGCCGTGGTCGTGATCGGCGAGGTCGTGACGATCGTGCCGCTGACGTCGAAGACGATCTCGTTCGAGCCGCCGCTGCTGTTGCTCTGATTGACGGCGTCGCGCAGCGAGCCGGGGCCGCTATCGTTGAGGTTGGTGACGTGAAAGACAGCGGCTTGCGCCGCGGTGGCGGCGAAAAATAAGGCGGCAACGACGGCTCGGCGGAGCATGGACTCTCGATTCTATGGCCTCCCGGACCTATCTTCTTCCGGTGCGCACCATTCTGTTCCTGGCGACAGCACTCGCAATCGCGGTGCCGGTGCGCGCCGGCGACGACCTCGTGGCCCTCAGCGATGACTTCGGTGATGCCGCTACGCTCTCGCAGTGGAAGCGCGTCTACGCCGTGGAAGGTTGGGGCGCGAACCAGCTCGAGCTGCAGGACATCAACGCCACGCAGCCCGGAGCGATGGTGATGATGCCGTACACCAGCACCTGGTACAACGACTACCGCGGCGAGCTGACGTTCAAGGACGTGCAGGGCGACTTCGTCGTCACCACGGACGTCACCGTCACCCGCCGCGGCGGCGGGGGCGCGCCGCGCTCGCAATACTCCCTCGGCGGGATCATGCTCCGCGCCCCGCGCAACATCACTCCGGCAACGTGGCGCCCCGGCGGCGAGTACTACCTCTTCCTCTCGCTCGGCGCCGGCGATCATGTGGCCACGTTCCAATACGAGGTCAAGAGCACGATCGCCAGCAACTCCCAGCTCATCCTCAGCCCGGCCGCGGGCGGCCACGCCCAGATCCAATGGGTGCGCGTCGGCTCGTACTTCATCGCCCTGCGCAACGACGGCAGCGGCTGGCGCGTCCACAACCGCTACCAGCGCGCCGACATGCCGCCGACGCTGCAGGTGGGGATGACGGTCTACACCGACTATCCGACGGCGTCGATGTTCGCGCCGCAGGTGCACAACGCCACGGTCATCCACAGCGGCTTCCCCGACCTCGTGGCGGCCTTCGACTACTTCCGCTTCGAGCGCCCGCGCCTGCCGCCGTCGCTCCTCAACGCGAACTTCATGGACGTCATCGCCGTCCCCGACAGCGCGCTTCTGGCCGCCTTCGGCGCGAACGCCACGGCGAATCTGCCGTCGATCGTCACGCCGCCGGCGCCGGTGACGGCGGCGCGCGGCACGACGGCGACGTTCAGCGTGACGGCGGCGGGCGAAGCACCGCTGCGCTACCAGTGGCGGAAGAACGGCGCCGACATCGCCAGCGCGACGTCGTCGTCGCTGCGCCTCGACAACGTGCAGCTCGGCGACGCAGGGCTCTACTCCGTCGTCGTCTCCAATCCCGCCGGCAGCGCCGCCAGCGGCGAGGTCTCGCTGACCGTGAGCGCGCCGCGGCGCCGTGCCGCGCGTCCGTGAGCGTTACTCTCGCTCGAGAACCATCGCCACGCCCATCCCTCCAGCCGCGCACACCGTGATCAAGCCGTACTGCTCGCCCGTGGCCTGCAGCTCGTTGCAGACCGTGGTGACGATGCGTGCGCCGGTCGCGCCGAAGGGGTGGCCGAGGGCGATGGAGCCGCCGGTGCGGTTGATCTTCTCCGGATCGATCTCGCCGATCGGCTCGCTGCGGCCGAGCTTCTCCTGGGCGATTCGTTTCGAGCCGATCCATTGGATGTTCGACAGCACCTGCGCGGCGAAGGCCTCGTGCATCTCGATCACGCCGATGTCGGCGAGCGACACCTTGGCGCGCTCGAGCGCCTTCGGCAGCGCGAACACCGGCCCTTGCAGCAGTTGATCGAACGGGTCGGTGGCGGCGAAGGCGTAGCTCTTGATGAAGCCGATGGGCTTGAAGCCGTGCTCCTTCGCCTTCTCCTCCGACATCAGCAGCACCGCCGCCGCGCCGTCGGTGAGCGGCGAGGAATTCGCGGCGGTGATCGTGCCGAACTTGCGGTCGAAGACCGGCGGCAGCTTGGCCATCGCGTCCAACGTCGAGTCGCCGCGGATGAGGTTGTCCCTGTCGACGACGCTGTCGAACGCCGGCGGAACGACGAACGTCATCACCTCGCTCTTGAAGCGCCCGCTCTCCGTGGCCGCGGCGGCGCGGTGGTGGCTCTGCAGCGCGAACTTGTCCTGGGCCTCGCGGGAAATGTGATTCTCCTTGGCCATCTTTTCCGCCGACTCGCCCATGGTCAGGCCGGTGGTCGACTCGGCGAGGGCCGGCGCGTCGGGGGCGAGGTCGTGCAGCTTCACGCCGCTGAAGGAGCCGAGCTTCTTGCCGACGGTTTTCTGTTTGCTGGCGTTCACGAGGGCGGTGGCGAATTTCTTCGAGAAGAGGATGGGGATGTCGGAGAGCGACTCGGCGCCGCCGGCGATGATGGTGTCGGCGTAGCCGCGGAAAATGAGGTCGGCGGCGGAGGCGATGGCCTGGTTCGCCGACGCGCACGCCTTGCTCACGGTGTAGCCGGGGATGGACCGCGGCAGCCCCGTGCCGAGGACGATCTCGCGGGCGATGTTCGGAGCCTTGACCGAGGGGATGACGTTGCCGAAGACGACCTCCTGCACCGACTTCGGATCGATGCCGGCGCGCTGCACGAGCTCGGAAACGACCATCGTGCCGAGGTCGAGCGCGGAGAGGTTCGCGTAGTAGGTGCCGGATTTGGCGAAGGGGGTGCGAAGGCCGGCGATGACGGCGACGCGGGGGGTGTATTGCCACATGACGGGGCGAGAATAGCACCGCGACGGTGACGCGGCGGAATGCAGAATTCAGAATGCAGAATGCAGAATTGGCTCCGCTTTTAATTCTGCATTCTGCATTCTGCATTCTGCATTCCGATAGAATCGCGACACACGGAGGTACGGGCAGCATGACAGTGGCGGCACCAGTCGTCGAAGCGAATCCTCTTCGCGAAGGCTTGGAGCAAGAGCGCGTTCCCGATGCCTCCTGCCTGGTCATCTTCGGCGCCTCGGGCGACCTCACGCAGCGCAAGCTCGTCCCCGCGCTCTACTCGCTCGCCCACGACGGGCTGCTCCCGGCCGGGCAGACCATCATCGGCTTCGCCCGGCCCGACTTCACCGACGAGGCCTGGCGCATGGCCATGCGCGACGCCTGCAACAAGTTCGCGCGCGTCCGCCCCGTCGACGAGGCGGTGTGGGAGAACTTTTCGAAGGGCCTCTTCTACGTCCGCGGCGACTTCAACGACTCCGAGGCCTACCTCCGCCTCAACCGGCGCCTGCAGGAGTGCGACCGCACCCGCGGCACGGGCGGCCGGCGCATCTACTACCTGGCCGTGCCTCCGAATTTCTTCCCCGTCATCTCCGAGTTCCTCGGCGCGGAGAAGATGGTCACCGACCCCGAGCGCGGCGGCCCGTTCACGCGCGTCATCATCGAGAAGCCGTTCGGGCATGACCTGGCCTCGGCGCGCGAGCTGAACCGCGTCGCCGTCACGACGTTCCGCGAGCGCCAGGTCTTCCGCATCGATCACTACCTCGGCAAGGAGACGGTGCAGAACCTCCTGGTCCTGCGCTTCGCCAACGGCATCTTCGAGCCGTTCTGGAACCGGCAGTACATCGATCACGTGCAGTTCACCGTGGCCGAGACCGTCGGCGTGGAGAAGCGCGGCGGCTACTTCGAGACCGCCGGCATCACCCGCGACATCATCCAGAACCACATGCTGCAGCTCGTCTCGCTCATCGGCATGGAGCCGCCGGTGGCGTACGAGCCCGACGCCGTGCGCGACGAGAAGGTGAAGGTCCTGCGCGCGCTGCGCGAGTTCCCGCGCGGCCGCGAAGGCGAGTCGGCCGTGCGCGGGCAGTACACCGAGGGCTCGGTCCTCGGCGAGCCGGCGCCGGCGTACCGCAAGGAGCCGAACGTCAACCCGGAGTCGAAGGTGGAGACGTACGCGGCCATCAAGCTCTTCATCGACAACTGGCGCTGGGCCGACGTGCCGTTCTACGTCCGCGCCGGCAAGCGCCTGCCGAAGCGCGTGACCGACATCTCCATCCATTTCCGCGCGGCCCCGTATCCGCTCTTCAACAGGATGGCGACGCTGCAGATGCAGTCGAACGTGCTGGCCATCCGCATCCAACCCGACGAGGGGATCTCGCTGAAGTTCGACTCGAAGGTGCCGGGCCCGACGGTGCGCACGGCGCCGGTGACAATGGAGTTTCGCTACGCGACGTCGTTCGGCGCGGAGCCGCCCGAGGCGTACGAACGGCTGCTGCTGGAGACGATGCTCGGCGACTCGACGCTCTTCGCGCGCCGCGACGAGGTGGAGACGGCCTGGGCCTGGATCGATCCGCTGCTCAATGCCTGGGCCGCCGACGGCCGCGCGCCCGAGCCGTACCCCGCGGGGACGTGGGGGCCGGAGGCGGTGGACCGGTTGATCGAGAAGGATGGCAGGAAGTGGAGACGCCCCTAGAGTCGCTGGAAGCGGAACGCCCCGTCGACGTGGCGCAGATCGAGCGCTCGCTGGCGGAGCTGTGGCGCAACGAGCAGGATGGCGACAACGCGGTCACGCGCGCGGCGCTGTGGAACGTCGTCGCGCACACGGCCACGTCCGAGCATCACGCTCAAGCGACCGAGGTCCTCGGACGGGCCAGCGCGGCGGTGCCGCAGCGGTCGATCGTGATTCATGCGGACCCCGCGGCGCCGCCGGAGATCAGCTCGTGGATCAGCGCGAATTGCCATCTCGTCGGCGGCGGGAAGCAGATGTGCTCCGAGGAGATCGCCATCGTCGCCGGCGGCGACCGCATCCATCGCGTGCCGCCGCTGGTCAATGCCCTGCTGCTGCCGGACATGCCGGTGGCGGTGTGGTGGATGGGCGACCTGCCGAACGAGCACGAGGAGTACGTGGAGACGCTGCTCGAGCCCGCGGACCGGCTGATCATCGACTCGTCGTGCTTCGACTCGCCTCGCGATCTCGAGCTGGTCAGCCGCGTGGCGGCGCGGACGACGACGATCCCCGCCGACCTGAACTGGGTGCGCCTCGAGGAGTGGCGCGCGGCCACGGCCTCGGTGTTCGACCCCCCGCACATGCGCGGGCGGCTGACGACGATCCGCCGCGTGCGCGTGGTGGCCGGAGCGCAGGAGGAGAACTTCTTCGGCGACGCGATCGAGTCGCTGCTCTACGCGGCCTGGCTGACGGCGCAGATCGGCGAGGGCGCGGACGACGGCATCGACTACCGCTTCGAGCGGCGCATGCAGTCGCGCGACGTGGGGCAGATCGCCTTCGTGGAGATCGTGTTCGAGGACGGCTCGTCGGCGAGCGTCCTGCGCGACAGGGAGCGCGGGGTGCTGATGACAAACGTCGACGGCATCGTCTCCGTGCCGGAGTCGGTGACGCGCACGATCGAGAAGAAGACGGAGGCGCTGATCGTCCGCCAGCTCAAGCAGAGCAGCGGCGACCGCGTGCTGGCGCGGGCGCTGCCGGTGGCGGCGCGGTTGGCGAAGAGGCTACGCTAGTGTCACCCCGAGCGTGAGCGAGGGGCCTGGGGGCACGGGCGGCGCGCAGACCCGCCCGCCCAGGCCCCTCGCTCACGCTCGGGGTGACAACGCGATGAACGTGCGCATCTTCGACTCCGCCGACGACCTGGCGCGCGCCGCCGCGCGCACGATCCTGCAGAAGATCGAGGAGGGCGCGCGCACGATCGCCCTCTCCGGCGGCACGACACCGAAGCCGGTCTACGAGCTCCTCGGGCGCGAGACGATCGCGGCGCCGGTGACGTGGGTGGTCGTCGACGAGCGCTACGTGCCGATGAGCGATCCGCAGTCGAACGCGGCCATGATCGAAGCGGCGCTGCATCCGGCGCGGTTCCTGCGATTCAAGACGGAGCTCGGCGATCCGGCGGCGACGGCGCGCGCGTTCGAAGAGGAGTGGCGCGCACTCGGCCTCGAACGTCTCGATCTCGTGATCCTCGGCATGGGCGACGACGGGCACACGGCGTCGCTCTTCCCCGGCACGACGGCGCTGCAGGTCGAGGACCGCATCGCCACGGAGGTGTGGGTCGAGAAGCTGAACATGTGGCGCGTGACGCTGACGAAGCCGGTGCTGCGCGACGCGGCGCTGCGCATCGTCCTGGCGGCGGGGGAAAAGAAGCGCCCGATCCTCGAGCAGGTGCGCGCCGGCGCGGACTTCCCGATCGCGCAGGTGACGCGCGGCGTGGAGACGTGGTGGATGGTGGACCGGGCCGCCGCGCCGGAACAGTAAAGCACTTTACGCTATCATGCGGCCATGGCCGACGCGCTCCATGAGCATGCAGCCGAGAGCCTCCGCTTCATCCGCGACACGATGGAGCGCGCGGGCTCGTTCACGTCGATTCCGGGATGGGGCGGCTTCGCCATCGGCTTGACGGCGATCGCCGCGAGCGTCGTCGCCCAGGGCCGTGCCGGACGGGCATGGCTCGTGGTGTGGCTCGCCGAGGCGGCCCTGGCCGCGGTCATCGGCGCGGCCACGGTGGCGGTCAAAGGGCGCCGCGCGGGGACGTCGTTCACGACGCCGGCGGCGAGGCGCTTCTTCGTCGGCTACCTCGCCCCGATGATCGCCGGCGCGATCGTGACGCTGGCGCTCTACCGCGCCGGCGCGTTCGCGGCGATGCCCGCGGCGTGGCTGCTGTCGTACGGCACGGCCTTCGTCAGCAGCGGCGCGTTCTCGATCCGGGTCATCCCGGTGATGGGAGTCTGCTTCATGCTCCTCGGCGCGGCCGCGGCGTTCGTTCCGTTCGACATCGCCAACGTGCTGCTCGGCTGCGGCTTCGGCGGCCTGCACGTCGTCTTCGGTCTCATCATCGCAAGGAGGTACGGTGGCTAAACTGGCTCGCAAACCCGCTCCCGCGCCCGCGGCGCGCCCGGCGGAGATCCCCGACTTCGATCGCCTCATCCACGAAAAGACGCGCCTCGGCATCGTCAGCGCGCTGGCCGTGAGCCCGTCGCTCAGCTTCAACGAGCTGAAGGCGGTGCTCAAGACGACGGACGGCAACGTCAGCGTCCACGCGCGCAAGCTCGAGGACGCCGGCTACCTGACGTGCCGCAAGTCGTTCGAGGGACGGATGCCGCGGACGGAGTACGCGCTGACGACGGCCGGCCGCCGCGCGCTGGAGAAGTATCTGAATCATATGGAGGCGCTGATCCGGAATACGAGGGGCGTTTGACACGCCCCCCTACTGCGCGTTCACATAATTCGGATCCTGCGTCTTCTGATCGACCACCGAGGCGTAGGCGCTGACTTTGCCGTCGCCGTCGACCACGCGCACCGTCACTCTCGTGTTGTAGGCCGTGTCGAGGCCGAGGGACTTCAGGAGCGATGAGTACTGGCGGTACTCGTTCGGGCCGAAGTCGAACGTGCCGGTGACGGCGAACTTCGAATCGGGCGGAATCGCGGTGATCTCGACCTTCGCCGGCTTGCCGGTGACTTCCGTGACGCCGATGTTGCTGCGGAAGCGGTCGGACTCTTCGACCTGGAGGATCTGCAGCGCGCGTCCGCCCTTGCCGACGGCGTCGTTCGGCGTCACGGCGGGGATGAACTGGCCGAACGTGCCGTTGCTGGTCTGGTTGTACGTGCGCGCGGTGGCGACGAGGGCGGCGTTGTTTTCGGTGGTGATGTGGAGCGCGCCGCCGGCGTTGGCGATGCCGAAGAGGGTGTTGAGGGCGCTGTCGAGCTGCTTGACCTCGTTCGGGGCGATGGAGATCGTCTTCGAGGTCGGGTCGCCGCCGCCGAGCGGGTAGAACGTGACCGTCGCGTTCACGGCTGACGACGTCGGGTTGTAGATGCGGACGTCGCTGCGCCAGTTGGCGATGCCGTTATTGAGGTCGGCGATGCCGGGGAGGACGTACTTCGGCGCGCCGACGGTGGTGATGCTGACCGGAGCCACGAGCAGCGGGTCGTTCGTGGCGTTGTCGAGCACCGAGGCGTAGGCGGTGACTTTGCCGCCGTTGGAGGTAAGGCGCACCTCGATGCGGCCGTCGGCGAGGTTGGTGAGGCCCTGCGCGGCAAGGACGCCGTTGAGCTGGATGTGCTGGCCTCCGGCGAGGTTCTGGGTGAACTCGGCGAGCTTGACCCCGTCGTTGCCGAAGACCGAGATCAGGGCCGTGGCCGGATCGCCGGAGCCTTCGAGCAGGCCGAGGTTCGTGCGGAAGGCGGCGGAGCTGGCGATCTGCTGCAGCGAGATCAGGCCGGTTTTGCTGATGAACTGCGAGAACGGAATGGCGGGGATGTACTGGCCGAACGTGCCGTTGGCGGTGACGTTGTAGGTCCGGCTGGCGGCGAAGGTGGTGATGCTCGGCGTGGCCGTCGGCGAGGACGACGACGTCGTGGTGCTCGAGGGGCGGATCTCCAGGGTGCCGATGGCGCTCGTTCCGCCGCCGAACCAGGTGGCGAGGATGTCGTCGAGGGCCAGGGTCTTGCCGGGATCGATGGAGACGGTCGTGGTCTTGGCCGCGCCGCCGTCGGGAGTGAAGATGAGCTGGTACTTGGCGGTCTGCGGGGCGGTGTTGGTGACGCGCACGTCGGACTGGAAGTTGGAGTTGATGCCGCCGGCGTGGGCGATGGCGGGGATGATGAGCGAATCGGGCGGCGGGGTGTTCTTTGAGCCGGGCGTCACGGGCTGGACGAGGTTGACGTTGACGCTGGTCGAGCTCGAGGTCGCGTTGGTGCCGAGCTTGCCGGCGGCGCCGAAGACGACGGAGATCGCGGCGGTGCTGGTGCCGACGGGAAGCGCGCTGGTGTCGGCGGTGACGGTGAGGGTCAGCGTGTCGGACGTCGTCGTGCCGCTCGACGGCACAATCGTGATCCACGGCTGATTCGCGGTGGCGATGAAGGCGGTGTTCGGCTGCGCGGGGATGTTCAGCGTGTACGTGACGGGCTGCGGATCGTCGGCGGGAGCGGCGGCGTTGGTGTTCTGCGACGGGAGCACGCCGACGGCGATGACGGGCGAGTAGAGCGACTTCACCGTTGCGTCGCAGGAGCCGACGGCGCGGACGCGGTAGTAGAAGAAGATCGGCGCGGTGGTGTTGTTGATGTGCTTGTAGGACTTCTCCGTTCCAAACACGGCGTCGGTGTCGGCGGTGCTGAAGTCCGGCGTGGTGGACTGCTGGATCTCGTAGAAGCCGGCGTTGCCGACGCTGTTCCAGCGGATCGAGTAGGCGATGTTCGAGGACGCGCTGGAGTCGCCGCGCACGGTGGGCGTCGGCGGCGGCGCGCAGGGCGGGAGGGCGGGGGCGACGGTGAAGGCGCCGGGTGCGGACTGCGTGGAACTGCAGCCGTTGCTGAACGTCGAGACGACGAACCACTGCCAGTTGCCGGCCTGCAGCGGCTGGGCGTCGAGGTGGAGCTGCGCGGTCGAGCCGAGGAGCGACGGGGCGCCGCCGTTGCGCGCGGCGAAGAGCTGGTATTGCGAGACGCCGGGGACGGCGCTCCAGGCGAAGTCGACCGGGGCGGCGACGCCGGTGCTGTCGCCGGGGACGGTGAGGATGGCCGCGGTGGTGGTGCAGTTCGGCGGCGTGGTGCGCGTGAAGGAGACGTGCGCCGACTCGACGCTCGGGCAGCCGTTGAAGTGCGTGACGACGTACCACTCCAGCGCGCCGGCGGCGGCGTCGTGGGTGAAGGTGGTGCTTGTCGTCGAGCCGAGGAGCGCCGGGGCGGCGTGGTCGAGGGAGAGCCAGAGGTCGTAGCCGATGGCGTTCGGCGCCGCGCTCCAGGTGAAGGTCACGGGCGACTGGGTGAGCGTGACGTTGATCGGCGACTGCGGGACCGCGCCGCTCTGCGGGCAGTTCTGCGCCTTCGGGATGGTGAAGGTGAAGTGCGCGGAGTCTTGCGCCGGGCAGCCATCGAAGAGCGTCTGCACGTACCACTCGATCGCGCCGGCGGTCAGCGTCGCGGCGAGGGTCGTGTCGGTCGTGGTGCCGAGGTTCGTGAACGGCGCGCCGTCGGTGGAGGCGAAGAGGCGGTAGCCGCTCGCGCCGGTGGCGGCGTTCCACTGGAACGTGACGGCCGAGGCGCTGCTCGTGGAGTTGTTCGCGGGCGCGGCGAGCATGGCGGCGCTGTGGCTCGCGCAGGGATCCGGCTTCGGAATCGTGAACGTGGCGGTGTCGGACTTCGTCGACGGGCAGCCGTTGAAGAGGGCCTCGACGAACCAGGCGATGTTTGTGCCGGTGAGCGGAACATTCAGGGTGAGCGCGCCGCCGGTGGTGCCGACGTCCTGGAATGCGCCGCCGTCGATGGAGACCCAGACGCGGTAGCCGATCGCTTCGGCGACCGCGGTCCACTGGAACGGCGGCGCGCCGAGAAGCTGCGGGGCGGCGTGCGCGCAGTTGGCCGACGCGGCCACGGTGAAGGTGCGCGTCTCGGAGAAGAGCGGCTGGCAGCTCGCGAAGCGGGCCACGACGTTCCACGTCGCGGAGCCGGCGGGGAGGCCGACGCTGGCGCTCGTCGACGTGGTCGATGCGGCGACGGAGCCGTTGACGAAGAGGTCGTAGGCGATCGCGGTCGGCACGGCGGTCCAGGAGAAGGCCACCGGGTTCGTGACGCCTGTCGCGCCGTTCGCGGGACCGAGGAGCGACGGCGGCGTGCTCGGGCAGGTGGGCGACGGCGCGACCACGTTCGTCGTCACGGAGACGCTGTTGTTCGACGACTTCGAATCGGGCGTCGAGGAGGAGACGGTGGCGGTGTCGGTGATGCTGCCGCCGGTGGATGGCGCGGTGGCGTTGATCGTGATCGGCGTGGCGTTGCCGACGGCGACGGAGGCCGCGTTGCAGTTGACGACGTTGCCGGAGGGGGAGCAGCTCCAGCCGGTTCCGGAGACGCTGCCGAACGTCACGCCGGAGGGGAGAACGTCGGAGACGTTGACGTTCTGCGCGGTCGTCGGGCCGAGGTTCGAGACGCTGATGACGTAGGACATCGGCGCGCCGGTGTTCACCGACGAGGGCGCGGCGATGCTGACGGCGAGATCGGCGAGGCTGGTCAGAGTCACGTTCGCGCTGCCGGTGGAGAGGCAGCCGGCGTTGTTGACGCTGATGTTCAGCGTGAGCGTGCCGCTCGGGCCGGCGGTGAAGGTGATCGACGGCGTTCCCTGGCCGGCGGTGATGCCGCCGTTGGTGATCGACCAGCTGTACGTCGTGCCGGCCGGGCCGGAGGAGACGGAGGCGTGGTTGCCGGCGGAGTTGGCGACGGCGCTCGACGGCGCGGCGATGGTCACGCTGCCGCCGCTGGCGATCGTCACGGTCTGTGACGCCGCGGCGCTGCAGCCGGCGCCGGTGGTGACGGTGACGCTGTACGTCGTGGTGGCGGTCTCGGTGACGGTGATGGTCCGCGTCGTGGCGCCGTTGGACCAGGCGTACGTGGCGAAGCCGGCGCCGGCGTCGAGGGTGAAGCTGGCGTTCGGGCAGGTCGTGGTCGGGCCGGTGATGGTCACGACCGGCGGAGCCTGGATCGGAATCGACTTCGACGAGCTGCCGCTGCACGAGCCGCCGGTGACGCTGATGGCGATCGTGACGTTGCCGCTGGCGCCGGCGCTGTAGGTGATGGCGTTCGTTCCCTGGCCGGAGGTGATGCTGCCGTTGGTGACGGTCCACGCGTACGTCGCGCCGCTGACGGTGGAGACGCTGGCGGCGTTGCCGGCGCTGTTGGCGCAGACGGCGGCGGCGGCGGTGATGGCCGGCGTCGGCGAGCCGTTCTGCGTCACGGTCTTGCTGGCGGTGCCGCTGCAGCCGGCGTTGTTCGTGACGGTGACGCTGTAGGTCGTGGTCGCGGCCGGGCTGTCGGTGATGGTCTGCGTGGTCGCGCCGTTCGACCAGAGGTAGGAGGCGAATCCGGGGCCGGCGTCGAGGGTGACGGAGGAGCCGGCGCAGAAGGCCGACGGGCCGCTGATGCTGACGATCGGCGCGGGGTTGACGGTGACGGTCGTGCCGCCGCTGGTGGCGCTGCAGCCGTTCAGGGTGACGGTGACGCTGAAGGTGCCGGAGCCGAAGACGGTGATCGACTGCGTGGTGGCGCCGTTGGACCAGAGATAGCTGCCGCCGTTCGGGGAGGCGGTGAGAGTGACGCTGCCGGGGGCGCAGAAGGTGGTCGGGCCGCTCGCGGAGATCGACGGCGACGGCGGCGGGGTGACGGTGACGGCAACGGGGGCGGAGCTGCCGGAACAGCCGGCGCCGTTGGTGACGGTGACGCTGTAGTTGCCGCTGCTGCCGACGGTGATCGACTGCGTGGTGGCGCCGGTGGACCAGAGGTAGCTGCCGCCGCTCGGCGACGCGGTCAACGTGACGCTGCCGCCGGTGCAGAAGGTGGTCGGACCACTAGGCGTGATGGTCGCGGTGAGCGTGCCGATGGTCACGGTGGCGGTGCCGGTGGCGCTGCAGCCGTTGGCGTCGGTGATGTCGACCTGGAGAGCGACGTTGCCGCCACCGTTCGGCGTGAAGTTGATGACGTCCGTGCCCTGGCCGTTGCTGATGTTCGCGTTCGTCACGGTCCAGTTGTAGGTGGCGCCGGCGCTGGCGGGCGCGGAGGCGCTGACGTTTGCGTTCGGGCAGGCGGTGCTCGGCGCGGAGATGACGGCGCTCGGCGGCGGGTTGACGGTGACGGCGGTCTGGTTCGACGTGGCGCTGCAGGTGCTCGGGTAGACGACGCGGACGCTGTAGTTGCCGCCCACGGCGGCGACGTAGCTGGAGCTCGTGGCGCTGTTGATGGCCACGTTGTTCAGATACCACTGGTACGCGGTCGGCGTCGGCGAGGCGTTGGCGTTGAGCTGGACGCTGCCGCCCTGGCAGAACGTCGTCGAGCCGGAGGCGGTGATCGTCGGGGCGTTGCAGGTGAGGGCGCTGACGGCGGTGCTGGCGCTCGAGGAGTTGTCGGAAGGCACGGGGTCGTGCTCGCTCGCGGAGACGGTGGCGGTGTTGGTGATCGTCCCGCTGGTGGTGGTGTTGACGGTGATGGAGATGGTGGCGTTGGCGCCGTTGGCGATGGTGCCGAGGCTGCAGGTGACGGTGCTGGTGCCGCTGCAGGAGCCCTGAGACGTCGTGGCCGAGGTGAAGGTGGTGCCGGCCGGGAGGGTGTCGGAGACGACGACGTTCGTGGCGCTGATGGGACCGTTGTTCGTGACGGTGATGGAGTAGGTGAGGCCGAAGCCGACGGTCGCGGACGGCGGCGCGCTCTTGACGATGGTGAGGTCGGTGGCCAGGGCGTCGGTGATGACTTCCGACGAGGTCAGGGCGTAGTTGTAGATCTTGGCCTCGTCGATGCTGCCGTTGAACGACTCGCAGCAGGCGCCGTTGCGGCCGATGGCGAAGGCGCCGCCGTCGGCGGTGCCGGTGACGCTGCCGCTGGCCTCGAGCTTGCCGTCGACCCAGATCTCGATGGAGGCGCCGCGCTTGATGCCGGCGACGTGGTGCCACGTGCCGTCGAAGATGTTGCTGGTCGAGGTCACGCTGCCGCCGGAGCCGCCGTCGAAGGAGAAGAGGGCCTTGGTGGAGGCGGCGGTGCCGAGCCCGTAGTAATGGGTCGGGCCGGCGGCGGCCTTGGTGAGCCAGTTCGCGTTCGACGTCGACGTGGAGTTGACGAAGGCCTCGATGGTGAAGTCGCCGGAGCGGAGGTTGAAGGACGTCGGCGTCGGCAGATCCATGTAACCGCTCGTGAACGTGCCGCCGAAGCCGCTCTTGCCGCTGCCCTGGGAGACGTTGACGATGCTGGTGGCGTCGTTGCCGCTGACGATGTCCTTGCCGAGAATGTCGAAGGAGTAGTGGGAGACAAGGCCGGTGTAGGTGAAGCCGTTCTGCAGCGTGGCGGCCTGGGTGTTGGGGTTGGTGACGGTGACGTCGACGGGGCCGACGACGTGCGCGGGCGTCGTGGCGGTGAGGGAGGTGGAGTTGTTGAAGGTGACGGAGCCGGCCGCGGTGCCGCCAAAGGTGACGGTGGCGCCGTTCGCAAAGTTGGTCCCCGCCACCGTCACACTCGTCCCCCCCGCGATCCCTCCTCGGCTTGGAGTCACAGAAGTCACGGTGATCGTCGGCGGGCCGGCGGTGAGGGTCAGGTCCGTTGTCGTGTACGACTCGGTGAAGCTTCCGGCCGAGTAGTCGAGGTTCTTGCTCGCGAAGGCGCCGCTGTGCGAGCCGTAGGTGAGGATCTGGAAGGAGGTGCCGTTCGTCGGGGTGTAGCTGATGGTCGTGGCCGTGAGCGTGCCGCCGAGGGCGAAGGCGCCGGAGACGTTGACCTTGCCGAAGGCGGTGGCGCCGGAGATCGGGAAGAGCAGCGTTCCGGATTGGGTGAGGCCGTTGGTGAAGGAGAGGATGCCGCTGGTCGACTTGATTGTGCCGCCGGCGGCGTTGTTGACGGCGACGCTGACGCTGGAGGTGCCGGTGCCGCCGCTCTTGCCGAGCGTGCCGTTGTTGACGATCGAGCAGGCCGCGCCGGTGTAGTAGAGGATGTTGCCGTCGTTCACGAAGCCGACGTTGCCGTTGTTCGTCAGGACGGCGCCGTTCTCCATGTAGACGTAGTAGGTGCTGGTGATGGAGATCGTGCCGTTGTTCGTGACCGGACGGGCGTCGATGAACGGATAGCCGGAGATGGTGATGGTGGCGGCGGCGGGGATCGTGAAGGTGCCGCTGCCGCCGAGCGTGCCGCCGGTCCAGGTCATCGAGGAGCCGGTGAGGCTGATGTTGGCGGTGCCGTTGAGGATGCCGCCGCCGAGCGTGAGCGTGGGGATGGACTGCGCCCCGGCGCTGTTGATCGTGAGCGTGCCGCCGGTGACGTTCACGGCGGCGGAGAGGGTGCCGCTGAAGGTGTTGGTGCCGCCCTGGACCATGAACGTGCCGGCGCCGCTGATGGAGGAGGAGGCGTCGAAGGTGCGGGTGTCGCCGTAGTAGGCGTTGAGGACGGCGCCACTGGCGACGGTGAAGGTGCCGCCGGTGCTCGTCAGCGCGCCGCCGAGGTAGACGGTGCCGCTGCTCTGGACCTGGAACTGGCTGCCGCTGAGGGCGTTGAGCGGGACGGTGAACGACGTCGAGCCGGTGCCGGAGCTCTTCTTGATCGTGCCGCTGTTGTTGACGGTGGCCGGGGCGGTGTAGAGGAGGAGCGAGCTGTCGCCCTGGAAGTCGATCGTGCCGCCGTTGTTGAGGACGGCGCCGTTCGTCATGTAGATGTAGTAGGTGCTGGTGAGGTTGATCGTGCCGGCGTTGGTGACGGTGCGGGCATCGAAGTAGGGATAGCCGGCGACGGTGATGGTGGTGCCGTTCGGGATCGTCAGCGTGCCGCTGCCGCCGATGGTGCCGCCGCTCCAGGTCATCGACGCGCCGGTGAGGTTGACGTTCGCGGAGCCGTTGAGCGTGCCGCCCTGCATCGTCAGCGTGGGGATCGTTTGCGCGGAGGCGCTGTTGACCGTGAACGTGCCGCCGACCATGGTCAGCGCCGTGGTGATCGTCCCGCTGAAGGTGGTGGTGCCGGCGGCGACCTCGAACGTGCCGGCGCCGCTGATGATCGACGCGGAGTCGAAGGTGCCCGTGGTCGTGTAGTTGAGGTAGGCGACGGCGCCGGAAGAGATGTTTAGCGTTCCGCCGCTGCTGGCCATGTTGCCGAAGTAGACGGTGCCGCTCTGGACGAGGAACTGCGCGCCGCTCTGTTGGGTCAGGGGGACGTTGAAGTAGGAGGCGCCGGTGCCGCCGCTCTTCTTGATCGTGCCGCTGTTGACGACGGCGGTGGTGCCGACGGCGCTGCTCAGGAAGACGCTGCCGTCGCTCTGCATGTTGATCATGCCGCTCGTGGTGAGGACGGCGTTGTTCTGCATGGAGATGTAGTAGGTGCTGGTGATGTTGATCGTGGCGGCGCTGGTGACGGGGCGGGTGTCGAAGATCGGATAGCCGGCCACGGTGATGGTGGTCGTGTTCGGGATGGTGAGCGTGCCGGTGCCGCCGATCGTGCCGCCGCTCCAGGTCATGGCCGAGCCGGTGATGTTGATCGGAGCGGTGCCGTTGAGGATGCCGCCCTGCATGCTCAGGGTGGGGACGGAGATGGCGCCGGCGCTGTTGAGGGTGAGCGTGCCGCCGAGGACGACGAGGTCGCCGACGGAGGTGATGTTGCCGATGGTCGTGGCCGTGGCGCCGTTCTTCGTCGTCCCGGTGACGTTGTAGCCGGCGTTGACGGTGTTCGTGCCGGCGCCCCAGTAGACGCTGCCGGCGCCGCTGATCGTGGAGCCGGAGTCGAAGCTGCTCGTGGTCGTGTAGAGGAAGTAGGCGGTGGCGCCGGAGGAGACGTTGAGCGTCGCGCTGGTGCTGGTGACGTTGCCCAGGGCGAGCGTGCCGCTCTGGACGAGGATCTGGCTGCCGCTGTTCGCGGCGATGGCGACCTGGATGGCGCCCTGGCCGGTGCCGGCGCTCTTCTTGATCGTGCCGCCGTTGGTGACGGCATTGCCGCTGCCGGCGCCGATGTAGAGGCCGCCATCGCCCTGGAAGTCGATCGTGCCGCTGTTGGTCAGGACGGCGCCATTGTAGAAGTAGCTGTAGTAACTGCTGGTATAGTTGATGATGCCGGCGTTGCTGATGGGGCGGGTGTCGTAGCTGATGTAGCCGGTGATGGTGACGGTGGTGCCGTTGGGGATGGTGAGCAGGCCGGAGCCGGCGATGGTGCCGCCGCTCCAGCTCTGGGCCGCGCCGGTGAGGCTGATCGGGGCGGTGCCGTTGAGGATGCCGCCCTGCATCGTCAGCGTGGCCACGGAGAGCGCGCCGGCGCTGTTGAGGGTGAGCGTGCCGCCGCTGACGACGATGTTGCTGATGGCGGTGATGTTGTCGATGGTCGTGGCGCCGCCGCCGCTCTTGGTCGTGCCGGTGACGCTGTAGGCGGCGCTGACGGCGTTCGTGCCGGCGTTCCACCAGACCGTGCCCGCGCCGCTGATGCTGGAGGCGCTGTCGAAGCTGCTGGTGGTGGTGTAGGTGAAGAAGGCGGTGGCGCCGGAGGAAACGTTGAGCGCCGCGCCGCTGCTGGTGACGTTGCCGAGGGCCAGGGTGCCGCTCTGGACGAGGATCTGGCTGCCGCTGTTCGCGGTCAGGGGGACCTGGATGCTTCCCTGGCCGGTGCCGGCGCTCTTCTTGATCGTGCCGTTGTTGACGACGCTGTCGCTGCCGTTGGCGATGAAGAAGCCGCCGTCGCCCTGGAAGTCGACCGTGCCGTTGTTCGTGAGCGTCGCACCGTTGTAGAAGTAGCTGTAGTAATTACTGGTATAGTTGAGCGTGCCGCCGTTGGTGATGGCCCGAGTGTCGTAGTAGACGTAGCCGTTGAAGGTGACGGTGGTGGTGTTGGGGATGGTCAGCAGGCCGCTGCCGGCGATCGTCCCGCCCGACCACGTCTGGGCCGCGCCGGTCAGGGTGATGGGGGCGGTGCCGTTGAGGATGCCCCCCTGCATGGCCAGCGTAGTGACGGAGAGCGCGCCGGCGCTGTTGAGGGTGAGCGTGCCGCCGCTGACGACGATGTTGCTGATGGCGGTGATGTTCCCGATGGTGGTGGTGCCGCCGCCGCTCTTGGTCGTGCCGGTGACGCTGTAGGCGGCGCCGACCGTGTTCGTGCCGGCGTTGAACCAGACGTTGCCGGCGCCGCTGATGCTGGAGGCGGCGTCGAAGCTGCTGGTGGTGGTGTAGGTGAAGAAGGCGGTGGCGCCGGAGGAGACGTTGAGCGCCGCGCTGGTGCTGGTGACGTTGCCGAGGGCCAGCGTGCCGCTCTGGACGAGGAGCTGGCTGCCGCTGGCGGCGACGAGGGAGATCTGGATGCCTCCCTGGCCGGTGCCGGCGCTCTTCTTGATCGTGCCGTTGTTGGTGACGCTGGGGCTGCCGCTGCCGAGGTAGAAGCCGCCGTCGCCCTGGAAGTCGACCGTGCCGTTGTTGGTGAGAGTGGCGCTGTTGTAGAAGTAGCTGTAGTAATTACTGGTATAGTTGAGCGTCCCGTTGTTCGTGACGGCCCGGGTGTCGAAGTAGACGTAGCCGTTGAAGGTGACGGTGGTGGTGATGGGGATGGTGAGCGTGCCGCTGCCGCCGATCGTGCCGCCGGTCCAGGTCTGGGTCGTGCCGGTGAGGCTGATGGAGGCGGTGCCGGCGAGGATGCCCCCGGTCATGTTCAGCTGAGCGATGCTGAGAGCGGTGGGGATGTTCAGCGTGAGCGTCCCGCCGGAAGCGGTGATGTTGCCGATGGTCGGGGCGGAGCTGTTGGTGATGGTCAGCGCGCCGCTGGAGCAGGTGACGTCGCCGAGTGCGGTGATGTTCGTGCCGATGGACGTCGTGCTGTTGTTCTTCGTAGCGCCGGTGACGTTGTAGGCGGCGTTGACGGTGTTGGTGCCGGCGGCCCAGTCGACGGTGCCGGCGCCGTTGATGGCGGAGGCGGAGTCGAAGGTGCGGGTGTTGCTGTAGACGGCCGAGAGCGTGGCGCCGCCGGAGACGCTGAAGGTGGCGCCGGTGCTGGTGACCTGGCCCATGTAGAACGTGCCGCTCTGGGCGAGGTATTGGCTGCCGCTGTTGGCAACGAGGGCGACCTGCAGGCCGCTGGCGCCGGTGCCGGCGCTCTTCTTGATCGTGCCGCTGTTGGTGACGCTGGGGCTGCCGCTGCCGATGTAGAAGCCGCCGTCGCCCTGGAAGTCGACCGTGCCGCTGTTCGCGAGGGTGGCGCTGTTGTAGAAGTAGCTATAGTAACTGCTGGTATAGTTGAGCGTGCCGGCGTTGCTGATGGCGCGGGTGTCGAAGTAGACGTAGCCGTTGAGAGTGACGGTGGTGGTGTTGGGGATGGTCAGGAGGCCGCTGCCGGCGATGGTGCCGCCGGTCCAGGTCTGGCTCGTGCCGGCGAGGGCGATGGGGGCGGTGCCGGCCAGGATGCCCCCCTGCATGTTCAGAGCGTTGATGGAAAGCGTCGAGGCGCTGTTGAGGGTGAGCGTGCCGCCGGTGACGGTGACGTCGCCGCTGCTGGTGACGCTGGCCACGGTGGTGGTGCCGTTGTTCTTCGTGGTGCCGGTGACGCTGTAGGTGCCGTTGATCGTGTTCGTCCCGGCCGCCCAGTAGATGGTGCCGGCGCCGCTGACGGTGGAGGCGGCGTCGAAGGTGCGGGTGTCGCTGGTGTTGAACTCGAGGATGGCGCCGCTGGAGGCGCTCCACGTCCCGCCGCTGCCGCTGACGGGGCCGACGTTGAGCTGGCCGGCCTGGGCGACGACCTGGCTTCCGCTCTGGGCGTTGACGGGGATCTGGATGGTGGTCTGGCCGCTGGTGCCGCTCTTCTTGATCGTGCCGCTGTTGGTGATCGACATCGTGCCGAGCGCGCCGCTCTGGAAGATGCCGCCGCCGTCGCCCTGGAAGTCGACGGTGCCGCTGTTGCTGAAGGCGGCGTTGTTCTGCATGTACATGTAGTTGCCGCTAGTGAAGACGAAGGAGCCGCTGTTGCTGAGCGACCGGGTGTCGAGGGTGCAGCCGCCGCCGATAGTCGCGGCCGCGACAGACGCGGAGCTGGCGCCAGAGAGGGTGCCGCTGTTCCAGCTGAAGAGGGTGGTGACGGCGAGGGACTGGCTGCCGTTGATCTGCCCGCCGTTCAAGGTGAGGTTGGCGACGGTGACGGAGACGTCGAGGGTGACGACGTGGCCGCCGTTGACGGTGGCGGTGTCACCGGCGCCGGGGACGCCGGCGCCGCCCCAGGTGGAGGCGCTGCTCCAGTTGCCGCTGGTGGTGCTGCTGAACGTGGCCGCTGCGAGCGGCGCGGCAACGAGCAAGACGAGAAAACACCACGAGACTCGAATGACAGAACGATTGATCATGTCTCTCCCACACGACCAGGAAGATGGACCCGCCCACTCAGCTAAAAAACGCGAAGCTGGGATTATACAAAATAACCCGGCGCATCTGCGAGCGGCTCGGGACCGGAGCAATGTAGGTCCGGGTTTGGGGCGTGCCGTGACGGGGAGCACAAAAAATCAGGGGGCGGGGCGCAGGGGACAGGGGACAGATGGCGTTCCTGCCGGTGCACGTGCCTCGGCAAGACAACCACCTGTGCCCTGTGACCCGTGCCCTGTCCTCTGCCTTTCTGTGATCCGCCCCACAAAATCGCTCGGGAATCAGCGGAGAATCGAGCGGTGCTCCTCGGATCGTTGCTCCTGGCCGCGGCCGTCGGCGGGCCGCTGCCGCCCCCGCTGCCGCTCTTCCCGCTGTCGAACTGGTGGAACGCCGATGTCAGCGCCGCCCTGGTCGACCCGAACAGCGCCGCCTACATCAATTTCATCGGCCCCACGCGCGGGATGCATCCCGATTTCGGCGGCGACAGCGGCGATTCCTCGGCTCCGATCTACGGAATGCCGTACGTCGTGGTCGACGGCGCGCAGCCGCTCCTCCCAGTGACCTTCGACTACGACGACGAGAGCGACGTCGCCGCCCCCGGCCGCCCGCCCGGCTATCCGATCCCCGAGCAGGCCAAGACGCAGCAGAAGTGGATCGAGGGCGGCCTGGCCGGCAGCGACCCGAACGCTGACGGCGACCGGCACATGCTCATCGTCGACCGCGACGACCGCGTGCTCTACGAGCTCTACGCGCTGCGCTGGAGCGGCGCGCGATGGGAGGCCGGCTCCGGGGCGACGTTCCCGCTCGACTCGAACGCCCGCCGCCCCGACGGCTGGACGAGCGCCGACGCCGCCGGCCTGGCCATTCTCCCCGGCCTGGTGCGCTACGACGAGGTGCACGGCACGGAGCCGATCCGGCACGCCTTCCGCGTGACCGTACGCGCGACGAACGGCTACGTCTTCCCTGCCTCGCACAACGCGGGCAGCCGCGGCGGCGCGCTGCCGATGGGGGCGCGCCTGCGCCTCAAGCAGGGCGTCGATCTCTCGCGATTCTCACCGCCGCTGCAGCGGATCTTCCAGGCCATGAAGACGTACGGCCTGATCGTGGCCGACAACGGCACGGACATGTACGTGAGCGGGACGTACGACACGCGCTGGGACAACGACGTGCTGAATCCCGCCTTCGGGGCGCTGCACGCGAGCGACTTCGAGGTGGTGCAGCTGGGGTGGCAGCCCTCTGCCGGACGGCGGCGGGCGGCCCGGCACTGACGACGCGTCACTGCATCCGCTTCAGATCCTTCACGAATCCGGCCGTGATCCCCATCGCGTGCAGCCGGATCACGTCGTGCGCAGTGAGCTTGCGGAGTCCCGCGTCGCGCAGCGACTGCACGTAGCGCGGCGTCACGCCCATGACGTAGAGCTGCCGCGCCTCGTCGTCGCTCATCTTGAGGCCGGCGCCGCGCATCGACTCCTTGTACTTCTGGCTCGGCTCGTACGCCAGTGCCATCGACCGCGACATCCGCTGCATGTCGATGGCCATCTTGCGCATCGCGGCGCTCTCGCGCATGGCACCTTCGATCCCGCCCCGAATCCCCCCTTCGATGCCTCCTTCGATCCCGCCTTTGATGCCTCCCGGAATGCCCTCGATGTGGAGATCCATCGGCGGGATGGTGATCTTCGGCATGGCCATCGGCGCGACGTGAATGTCGATCGCGTCGGGGCAGGCCGGCGTTCGCGGTGGCTTCGGCGGCCTCGGCGTCGTCGCCCGCGCTTGCGGCGGCTCGGGTGGGTCAGGCGGCTCAGGCGGCTCCGGCGTCTCGACCTCGGCATCGGCGCTCTCGGCGTTGCCGTGCACGACGATCGTCGAGTGCGCGGGCGGCGCGGGGGCGGCCGGTGGCGCCGGCGTTGCCGCTACGGCGGCGGGCGCTTTCGGCGCGGGCGGGGGTGCGGGCGGCGTGGGGGCCTGGTCGCGCGCCAGCAGCGGCGCGGCCAGAAGCACGGCCACGACGGTCAGCAGCGCGGCGCCGGCGACCCATCGCGACGGTCCTTCGCCGCCCATGCCGGCGACGCGGCGGATGCGCGCCAGGAGCGAGCCGCCGTTCGCCGCGAGAGCGAGCTGCGTCGGATCGCCGCGCAGCTCTTCGAGCCGCGTCAGGGCCCGCGCGTACTGCAGGGCGTTCCCGCCGATCAAGATGGCCGCGTCGTCGCAGCAGTGCTCGCGCTCGATGCGGATGCGCGCCGAGATCCACCACACGGCCGGGTGATAGAAGAGCAGCGTCTCGACGACCGACTGCATCAGGTTGACGAGGAAGTCGTGCCGGCGGACATGTGCCAGCTCGTGGGCGAGGATCATCTCGATCTGCTCCGGCGAGAGGCCGGAGAGGGTCATCGGCAGGAGGATCATCGGGCGCAGCCAGCCGAGAACCGTGGGGACTTCGACGGCGGCGGAGTGCAGCAGGGCCACGCCGCGGCGAAGGCCGAGGGAGTCGGAGAGACGGGCCACGGCGCGCTGCCACTCCGGGGCGGCCGGCGTGGCGCTGCGGCGCGCCAGGCGCTGCGCGCGCAGCCATCCGCCCGCCAGGCGGAAGGAGAGCGCGGCCACGCCGACGATCCAGAAGAGGACGATCTTCGGCAGATGCGCGCGCGTCCACTCGATCACGGTCGGCGACGCGGGGCTCTGCGGCGCGGCGCTGTCGAAGACGGCGGCGATCTGCGCGGGCGCGGCGGGGGCGTCGCTGGCGGCGTCGTAGTTGCGGACGGCGGTGGCGGCGGCCAGCCCGAGGAGGAGCAGCAGCGCCGCGCAGGAGACGGCGTAGCGCGCCTGCGCCGAGCGCCGCTGCAGCAGCGCCAGCGCGGCCGCGAGGAGCCCGGCCACGACCGCGCCTTGCCACACGAGGTGCACGAGAGCCCAGCCGATGGCCTGAGCGAGAGGACTGCCGAGCAACGCGTCGATTGCGATCATTTCGTCTCTCCTTCGAGTTTCTCGAGCAGCTCGCGGATCGCCGCCAGCTCCGACGCCGACGACTTGCGGCCCGAGAGGGCCTGCATGACGAGCTTCGCCGCGGAGCCGTCGAAGGCGCGGTTGGCGAGGTCGGCGAGGAGCTGGCGCTGCGTCTTCTGCTCGCTGTGGCGGGCCTCGTAGACGTGGGCGCGCTGCGCCTCGTCGCGGACGACCAGGCCTTTCTCGGTCATGATCTGCAGAAGCTTCAGTACGGTGGTGTAGCCGGTGGGGTTCTCATGGCTGAGCTCCTCGTGGACGTCGCGGACGGTGGAGGGCCCGCGGCGCCAGAGGACGTTGAGGATGCTCAGCTCGGCGTCGGTGGGGCGGGGAGGGAGGCGGTCGGTCATGATGGAGGGAGGTTATTACGAAGGGTTTCGTAATGTCAACGAAAATCTTCGTACTACGTGCGGGTTCCGCCCCACGCCTCGGGAGCGACGTCGGCGATGCTCTGCGAAAAGACCCACTCCCGCCCGGCGAAGTCGACGGCGGTGTACTGCCGCTCGCCGAACGGATGGTCGGCGGGCCGCGCGGCGATGCGCGCCCCGGCGCGCTCGGCGTTCTCGCAATGCGCGTTCGCGTCGTCGACGCGGATCATGACGCGGTCGCCGCCGATGCCGGCGCCGTCGCGGATGACGAGCGCCCCGTCGCCGGCGTTCAGCTGCGCGCGATGGTTGCCGATGCGCACGCGCAGCGTGAAGCCGAAGGCGCCGCAGAGCCAGTCGACGGCGGCGCCGACGTCGGGATAGGCGAGCTCCGGGATGACGGTGCAGGAGGGGATGGAGCGATTGGTCAGCATGGAAGGACGAAGATACGCCGCGCCAGCTCCGATTGCAGCACCTCGGCGCGGTAATAGGCGTCGAGCACCGACGGCTTCCACTGCAGCAGATCGCCGTTGTCGCGGATGAACGTCTCCCACTCCGCCGGCGCGCGCTGCAGCCGCTCGTGGATGATCATCAGGAAGGCCCAGGTGATGGTCTCGTGGTAGAGCTGGGGCTTCCCCTGCGCGGCGGCGAAGCGGCGCAGGGCGGCGGTGAAGCGGCCGAGGGCCTCGAGCAGCGGCATCGTGCGCAGGTAGGCGAAGGCCACGCGCACGTGGTCGGCGTGGCGGAACTCGTCGAAGTCGCCGCGCTCGAAGCGCGCCACCAGCTCGGCGTCGCTCATTTCTTTTTCCTCGCCCGTGGCGGGGCCTCCTCGACGAGCGTGTGGCTGTGCGAGGCGTTGAGGTCGAGCTCGTAGACTTTCTTGAGCTCGGCGATCTTCTTGAGCGACCGCTCGCCGAAGGGGGCTTTTCCCTCGAAGACGTGCAGGAGGATGCCTTCCAGGACGTCGCCGACGGAGAGGTCGTGGAACTCGGCGATGCCTTTGAGGACCTTCAGGATTCGCTTCTCGATGCGGATGCCGGTCTGGGCTCGTGCGATTGTGATCATGGTACCAGTGTACCACGATCCAAAAGTACATCCTTCTCCCGCCAGACGGCCTCGATCCAGCGCTTGAAGGCCTCCCGGTCGCCGCCGGACTCGGTCAGGAACTCCTCCGGCACCTCCAACCGGCGCACGCGCACGCGGACGCGCCGCAGCCGCCCGCTGACGAAGTCCCACATCGAGGTCTGGCCCTCGGGGTAGGCGAGGGTGACGTCGAGCACGGCGTCGAGCTGATCGCCCAGCGCCGCCAGGGCGAAGCCGAGCGCCCCGACGCGCGGGCGGAGGAGATGGCGGTACGGCGACTCCTGGTTCTCCTGCTTCTCGCGCGTGAAGCGCGTCCCCTCCAGGAAGATGGCCACGGCCACCGGCACGCGGCGGTAGCGCCGGCACATGCGCCGGGCCATGACCAGATCGCGCCCGCGCTTCTCCGGATGGCGCGCCAGGTAGTCGGGCGAGTAGCGGCGCATGAACGGGAACTCCAGCGCCGCGCAGGCCTGCCCGGCGATCGGAAACCACACCAGCTGCGACTTCAGAAAGAAGCGGATGAAGGCGGCCCGGCGGTGAAAGACGCGGAAGATGGCGAAGATGTCGACCCACGAGACGTGGTTGCTAACGATGAGGTAGTGCCCGCGCGGGTCGTCGACGTCGATGCCCTCGGCGTCCCACTGCACGGGCAGGAGGAGGTCGAAGATGCGGTCGTTCACGCCGACCCAGCGCTCGCCCAGCCACGCCAGCATGAGAATCCAGCGCCGGCGCAGCTCGCTGCGCGGCATGAAGAGCTTCGGAAATCCGAGGAGGAGGACAAGGCCTCCCCAGAAAAGCGTGTTCAGGAAGACGAGAAGGATGACCGAGGCGCCGCGCAGCACGGCGGTAGTCTAATGAAGCCGTGAACGAGGACCCGCGCTTTCGCGCTGCCATCGCGCAGCTCAACGCCGGCGACTACGCCGAGGCGGCCGACACGCTCGAAGAGCTCTTCTTCGAGGCCGTGCGCGACGAAGTCGAGCCCGTACGCGCGCTGATGCAGGTCGCCACCGGCATGCACCACATCGAGCGCGGCCAAGCCCGCGCCGCCATCGAAAGGCTGGAGGAAGGGATCGCCGCGATCGACCGCGTCACGAACGAGCACGGCATCGACTTCGCCGCGCTGCGCGCTGGCGTCGCGCGCGCGATTGCGCAACTGCGCGCGCATGAGCGGGTGTCGCGCGTCCGCGTTCGCTTCATCTTGAGTGCTGAGCGCTGAGCGCAGCGAAGGATCTCTCGGCATGTGTGGCGCGGACTTCAGTCCGCGCGGGCGGGATGAATCCCGCCCCACATTTCTTCACCTCTGAGCGTTCTGCTAAATTGAAATCGAGCCACTGGGATAGGAGTGAGACAATGTCCGCGCCGCTGATTCACGACATCACGAGCGTCCGCAGCCTTGGAGAGCATCGGCTGCACCTCGTTTTTGACGATGGCACGAAGGGCGACGTCGACATCGCGCGGCTCATCGAGTTTCGCGGAATTTTCGAGCCGCTTCGGGACGTGCAGCAGTTCCAGCGGGTCTACGTTGATCCCGAGGCCGGAACGATCGTCTGGCCAAACGGCGCGGATCTCGATCCGCTTGTGCTCTACGCCGCGGTCACGAAGCAGAGCGTCGAATCGTTGCTGGCGGCCGGGACGCCGCGATAATTCGCCCCTCACCGGCAAATCAACTGATACACCCCCACCACGTCGTCCCTGACGTCGTCGAGGTCCGCCTTCATCTTGGCCACGATCGTCTGGTACTCCGGATCGCCCTGCAGCGGCTCGAGCCACGGGTGCTTCACCCAGGCGAACCAGCTGTGATTGCCTCCCTCGGAGGCGCGGCGCACCCACTTCATGGCCGTGTTGTGGTCGCCGAGCTTCGCGTAGCAGAGAGCCTGGCGCATGGCCGCCCAGTGGAAGCGCTCGGCGTCGGGCTCGAAGCTCTTCAGGGCCAGGTCGCAGGCGGCGCGGTCGTTGTTCGCGGCGGCGACCATGGCCTTGAGGCTCTTGCCGATGTAGTGATTCGGCGCGAGCGCGGCGGCCTGCTCGGCCTCCTTCTGCGCCGCGGCGTTGTTGCCGAGGAGGAGGAACGCGTTCGCGCGGATGTCGTGCCCCGCCAGCGCCGTGTCGTGCGAGGCCACGGCGTCGTCCGCGGCTTTCAACGCATCCTCGGGGTCGACGGCGTTGACGAAGTTGTAGCCGCGCGTCTTCACCTCGTTCGAGGCCGGATCGAGCTGGATCAGGCGGTTCATGATGCACTGCGACTTCTGCGTGTCGCCCTGGGAGATGAAGTAGGTGCTGACCGTGTTGAGCGCTGTCGTCGCGCTCGGGCTGAGGCGGAGCGCGGCGAGGTTCTCGCGCACCGACTCGGTGAAGCGATCGGGGAAGCGCACGAAGGCGCGGCCGAGGGCCAGGTGCGCGTCGGGCAGATTCGGATCGAGGCGCACGGCCTGGCGCGCGTACCACTCCGCGCGCTCCGGCGTGTCGCCCGCGCGCGAGAGCCCGCGCGCCTGGCCGAGGGACATGGCGATGGCCAGGTCCGCGTACGCGGCGGCGAAACTCGGATCGAGGGCCACGGCCCGCTTGAGATGTGCGATCTGCTGGTCGTGCTCGGCCGGGACGAGGCTCCCGTCGATGGCCCGCGCTTTGAGGAACTCCTCGTATGCCTTCGGATTCGACGACCGCGGCGTCGAGCCGCGGGCCATCCCCTGCACGCCGAGCTTTTCGTTGAGCCCCGCGACCGTGCGCGTGGAGACGTCGTCGATCAGCTTCAGCAAATCAGCGCGGTTGCCGTCGACCGTGTCGGCCCAGACGCTGTAGCCGGTGCGCCCGTCGGTGAGCTGCAGGTTCACGCGCACGAGCTGGCCGGCCGAGAGAAAATGTCCTTCCAGAATGCCGTCGACGCGGAGGTGATTGCTGGCCGTCCTGCTGTCGAGCTTCTTATCCTTCAGCTCCATCACCGCCGATGTCGGGCGCACCTGCAGCGACGGGATCTTCTGCAACTTCGTCACAAGAGCGTCGGCGAGGCCGACGCTGAGGAACTCGTCGCGCGTGCTGTTGGAGATGTTGTCGAGCGGCAGCACGGCCATGGAGCGGATCGGCGGCGGCGGTGTCGACGAGGCCTCGGGCAGGGGCTTCTCGCGTTGGCTGAGCCAGTAGATCACGGCGCCGCCGAGGAGGAAGGCCACGACGATCAGCGCCAGCAGTCCCCAGCGCGGCCGGCCGCCGACGGTACGGCCGATCATGCTGCGCGAGTGGCCGATGCTCATGCGCATCGTCGGCGTGTCGATCTCCTCGAAGTCGCTCAGCAGATCGTGCGCGCTCTGGTAGCGATGCTCCGGATCTTTTTTCAGGAGCTTGCCGATGATCATCGCCGCGGTCCGCGGGAACGACGGATCGCTCGGCACGAACGGCTCCGGCTCGGCGTCGCAGATTTTTTCCACGACCATGAGCGGCGCGTCGGCGTTGAAGGGAAGCTGCCCCGTGGCCATCTGATAGAAGATCACGCCGACGGCGAAGAGGTCGCTGCGCGCGTCCGCGGGGCGGCCGCGGGCCTGCTCGGGGGAGAGGAAGTGCAGCGTGCCGAAAAGTTTCCGGCTCGTCGACGACTCGAACGACTTCGCCGTGTCGCGGAACAGCGACTTGGCCAGGCCGAAGTCGAGGATCTTCACTTGACCCGTCGGCTCGATGATGATGTTCGCGCTCTTCAGATCGCGGTGGACGATGCCGGCGTCGTGCGCGGCGGCGACGCCGGCGGCGATCTGCCGGGCGATGCTCAGGAATTCGCCGGAGTCGAGCGGACGGCGGCGGATCCGCTGCGAGAGCGTCTCCCCCTCGCAGTACTCCATGACGATGAAGGGGACGCCGTCGCCGGTCTCGTCGACCTCATAGATCGTGGCGACGTTCGGGTGGCGGATGGACGCGGCCGTGCGGGCCTCGCGCAAAAACTTGATCCGCCTGTCCTCGGCCGCCAAGTCCTCCGTATTCAAGACTTTGAGCGCGACGAGGCGGTCGAGGCGGGCGTCGCGGGCGAGATAGACGGTGCCCATCCCGCCCTTGCCGAGGATGCGGCTCACCTCAAAGCGATCGAACGAGTGCGGGAGCTCGGACATCGAAGCGGGGCGGGAGTATAACGGAAGCGCCTGGTCAAATTTCTGACCCGCCGTCGCAAAAGTGGGTTATTCTTGCACCCCACGCCGTAACCTTTTCGAGACATGAGCACTGCCGAGTCAGTCGCACCTGCGCTGCAGTTGCCTCCGCGCTTCCAGATCCGCGCCGTGCTCAAGGACACCGCGGAGACGGCCGTTTATCGCGTCTTCGACGTCTCCGACAAGCGCGACGAGGCCATCAAAATCCTCCGCCACGAGCTCTCCGAGCCGCAGCAACTTTTACGGTTCAAAGCGGAGTTCGCCACGCTCGCCGGGCTCGAGCACCCCAGCATCGTCAAGGTCTACGACTTCGGCCTGATCGACGACCGCTTCCCGTACTTCACGATGGAGTACTTCGCCGGGAAAAAGATCTCCGAATTCTTCGACGGCAAGAACTGGGACGCTCTCTACGACGTGATCGTGCAGATCGCCTCCGGCCTGCACCACATCCATCACCTCGGCATCATCCATCTCGACCTCAAGCCGTCGAACATCCTCGTCAGCGATCACGGACAGGCGAAGATCATGGACTTCGGCGTGGCCGTGGAGAGCCATCAAGTCCTCAATCGCCAGATCCGGGGCACGCTGCACTACATGGCCCCCGAGGTCTTGCGGCAGGACCGCGTCGACTCGCGCGCCGACCTCTACGCCCTCGGAATGACGCTGTACGAGACCGTCACCGGCGCGCTGCCGGCGTACGGCAAGCAACCGATCGAAGTCATCCGCCTCCACCTCGACGGCGAGATCCGCCCGCCCTCGGCGATCAATCCGCGCGTGCCCGACGCGCTCGAGCAGATCATCATGCGCCTGCTCGAGAAGGACCCCCGGCACCGCTTCGCCTCGGCCGCGGCGCTGCTGCAGGCGGTGGCGCAGGCGGCGGGGAAGACCGCGCCGGCGGGCGAGCTCCTCGTCGGCCGCGGCGAGCTCTTCGCCGCGCCGCTGATCGGGCGCAAGAACGAAGTCGCGCAGCTCACCACGCTCATCGCCGACGCCCGCGCCGGCCGCGGCTGCGGTGTCATCGTCGCCGGCGCCGAGGGATTGGGCAAGAGCCGCATCGTGCGCGACGCCACGCTGCGCGCGCAGCTCGACGGCGCACGCGTCTTCTGCGGCCGCTGCCCGATCAACCGCAAAACGATCTACGCGCCATTCTTCGAGATCTTCCAGCAGATGGTCGCGGCGGTGAACCCGCACGCCGACGTCACCGAGGAGCTGCGCCGCCTCTTGCGCCCGCTCGTCGTCCCCGCGCCGGGCGAAGAGAGCGCTCCCGCGCACAGCCAGAAATACCGCCTCTACAACCGCATCGTGCAATCGATGCAGGACATGTACGGCTTCCTCAGCGCCGGCGAGGGGAGCGGCTCGCCGCTGATCATCGTCATCGAAGACCTGCAGTGGGCGGACCCGTCGACGAGCGAGCTCTTCTCCTTCCTCGTCGGCGAGGCCAAGCAGAACCGCCTCCTCGTCATCGGCACGCTCACCGCGGACGAAGCCTCGCCGGACCTGATGACGTGGGAGCAGCGCGCCCGCGAAGGCGGCTTCCCGGTGATCCGCGTCTCCACGCTGAACGAGGCCATGGTGCGCGAGCACCTGCAGTCGCTCCTCGGATACGAGAACGTCTCCGACGAATTCGTGCGCTGGATGCTGTGGGAATCGACCGGATCGCCGCTGAACATCCGCCGCATCGTCGACTACCTCATCGCGCATGGATTCCTGAACTGGACCGCGAACGGATGGGCGGTGGAGATGGATCGCATCCGGGCGCTGCGCATCCCTGGCGGCGCGGCGTCGATCCTGATGGAGAAGGTGGAGGCGCTCGACGGCGAGCAGCGCGCGCTGCTGGAGACGGCGGCGGTGTTCGGCGAGGTGTCGGAGATCGATCTGCTGACGAGGGCGGCCAGCGCACCGGCCGAGCAGGCCTTCCGCATCGCGCGCGATCTCATCCGCAACGGCCTTCTCGACGAGTCCTCCGACGGCAAGAGCGTGACCTTCCCGCAGATCCACCTCCGCGACGCGCTCTACAACACGATGACGGAGCGGCGGCGCGGCGAGCTGCATCATCGCGTCGGCCACGTCCTCGAGCCGCTACTTGAGAGCGGATCGACGCAGCTCCTCGGCCAGGTGGCCTACCACTTCGCGCGCGCCGACGAGCCGGAGAAGGGCATCCGCTACGCCGTCGAGGCCGGCGACCTCGCCTTCCGCACGCTGGCGCATGAGGAGGCGACGGAGTTCTACCGCAGCGCCCTGGAGCTGATGGACCTGGCCGGCTTCGACGAGGCCCACAAAGCCGAGGTGCGCGAGAAGCTCGCCGACGCCTACTACCGCAGCAACGACTTCCGCGGGGCCATGTCGGCATATCAGTACCTGCTGAAATCCATTCAGGCCCGGGCGCGCAGCGAGGCCCCCAACGCCGATCTCGCGCGCGTCATGAAGAAGATCGGCAAGGTGCTGACCAAGCGCGGCGAGCAGGACTCGGCGCTGTCGTACTACAACAACGCCCGCGAGATTTACGAGCAGCTCGGCGAGACCCAGGAGGTCGCGGAGCTGCTCAACCGCATGGCCTGGGTGCACAAGGACATCAACGACTACGTCACCGCGCACGAGACCTCGGAGCGCGCCCTGGCGCTGCTCGAAGGCTCCGAGCCGAATATCGTCTACGGCTACATCAAGAACACCCTCGGCACGATCGAGTACGCGCTCGGCAACTGGCAGAAGTCGAAAGAGCTGTTGATGCAGGCCGTGGAAGTCGGCTCGAAGGTGGCCTCCGAACAGCTCTGCAAAGTGGCCTCGACGAACCTCGGCAACACGCTCTGGAAGCTCGGCGACTGGACCAGCGCCCTGCAGTACTACAAGATGAACCTCGAGCTCTCCGAGGCCGAGGGCGACATCTGGGATCTGATCACGGCGTACAACAACGTCGGCGTGATCGAGTTCGGGCGCGGCAACTTCCAGGCCGCCCTGGAGTACTTCGACAAGAGCGCGCGCATCGACGAGAAGATCGGCGCCATCGAGTACGAGGCCCTGGCGCGCGAGAACGTCGGCGAGGCGCTGGAGATGCTCGGGCGCTGGAACGACGCCTTCGAGCAGTACACGCGCTGCATCAACATGCGCGGCTTCGACGAGTCGCGGGCCTCGCGCTCCTCGGTCTACATCCCGCTGGCGCGCCTGACGAACAAGAAGGGCGACATCGCCAAGGCCCTCGAGTACGTGCAGAAGGCGCTGGCCGCGGCGGAGCGGGCGCGCGAAGAGGATTCGATCGCCGAGGCCTGCTACGTGCTCGCGGCCATCGAGGACGAGCGCGAGAACTACCTCGAGGCCGACCGCTACCTCGGCCGCGCCCTGAAGATCTTCGAGGACCAGCAGACGACGAACGGCCTGGCCCGCGCGCACACGGCCCGGGCCAGCCTCTGCTTCTCGCAGCAGAAGGTCGACGAGGCCATTCACCACGCCGAGCTCGGCGCGCGCTACGCCGAGCAGCTCGGCGACCGCTTCAGCAAGGCCAAGAACGACTGGATGTGGGGGAAGATCCTCTATGCCAACGGGGACCGCGAGCAGGCCAACGTCCGCTTCGAAGCGGCGCGCGTGGCCTTCGAGGAGCTGGAGACGCCGTACGAGCTGGGGCGGCTGCTCTTCGACATCGGGCTGCTGAAAGACGACGCCGAGGAGGCCACGCAGACGATCCGCGGCGCCATCCGCATCTTCGAGCGCCTCGACGCCCCGCACGACCTGGAGCGCGCCCGCGGGGCGCTCTTCCGCATCCGTCCGTCCGGAAAGGTGCAAGTCTCGAGCGCCGTGGTCGGGCTCTACGAGGTCGTCAAGATCATCAACTCCTCGCTCGACCTGCAGGAAGTGCTGACGCGCGTGCTCGACCTGGCCATCCGGCGCGTGCGCGCCGAGCGGGGCATGATCCTGCTGCTCGACCCGATCACCAGCGCCCTGCGCACGCGCGTGGTGCGCAACATCAACGAGGGGGAGCCGGACTCGAAGCGCTCGCCGCAGTCGATCGTGCGCGAGGTCATCCAGAGCGGGCAGTCGGTGATGTCGGCCGACGCGCGCGCCGACGAACGCTTCGTGGAGTCGGAGTCGGTGATCGCGGAGAACATCCTCTCCATTCTCTGCGTGCCGCTGATCATCAAGGACCGCATCGCCGGCGCGATCTACGTCGACCACCGCCAGGCCCGGCATCTCTTCTCGCAAAAAGATTTGAATTTCCTCGAAGCGTTCTCCGACCAGGCCGCGATCGCCATCGAGAACGCGCGCCTCTACGAGGAGCTGGAGGAAGCGCGCACGCGGCTGTCGCTGGAGAACGAGTCGCTGCGCCGCGAGGTTCTGGTCGAGAAGCACCTCGACTCCGTCGTCGGGCAGTCGGAGGCGGTGGCGAAGATCCAGTTCTCGATCCGCAAGGCCGCCAGCGGGAACTCCACGGTGCTGCTGCGCGGCGAGTCAGGCTCGGGCAAGGGCCTGGTGGCCCGGATCATCCACAATGTCTCGCCGCGGCGGAACGGGCCGTTCATCAAGTTCAACTGCGCGGCGCTACCGGAGACGCTGGCGGAGTCGGAGCTGTTCGGCCACGAGAAGGGCTCCTTCACCGGCGCGGACCGGCGCAAGCTCGGGCGCTTCGAGCTGGCCAACGGCGGCTCGATCTTCCTCGACGAGATCGGGAAGGTGTCGCTGTCGATTCAAGCGAAGCTTTTGCGAGTGGTCGAGGACAAGGAGTTCGAGCGCGTCGGCGGAACGCAGACGATCAAGACGGACGTGAAGATCATCGCCGCCACGAACCTCGACATCGAGAAGGCCATCGACCAGGGAACGTTCCGCGAGGATCTCTACTACCGCCTGAACATCATCCCGCTGTTCCTCCCGGCGCTGCGCGAGCGCAAGGACGACATCCCTCTCCTGGCCGAGCATTTCATCCGCAAGATCTGCCGCGACCTCGGCATCGAGACGAAGCACCTCGAGCCGGGCGTGCTCGACCTCTTCGTCCGCTACAACTGGCCCGGCAATATCCGCGAGCTCGAGGCCACGCTGCACCGCGCCATCGTGATGTCGAACGACGACACGATCACCCGCCACGATTTCTATGGGTTGTTCAGCGACGTGGTCCCGGTCTCGCCCGATGCCGGCCCCGCACCGATGCCAAGCTCGCTCTTGAACCCCGTGATCGGGAAGATGGACATCACCAGCGACATCTACGACGAGGTGATGTCGTCGGTGGACCGCCAGCTGATCGAGCGCGCCCTGGAGTCGTCAGGCGGCCGCATCCGCGAGGCGGCCCGACGGCTCGGTCTGGCCCGGAACACCCTGAAATCGAAAATTCAGAAGTACAAGATCGCCGCGCGGGATTGAGGGTTCTTAGTTGTCAGTTCTTAGTTCTTAGTTTTCCCGCCTTCACCGTCCCAAAAACTAAGAACTAAGAACCAAGAACTAACAACTGTCATGACCCCCCTCGAGCTCACCGAAGACCGCATCCCCCGCGACGGGATCGAAGAGTCGATCGCCGAGCTGGTCGACCTCTATGGCGGCGAGATGAAGGGCGAGCGCGCCAACGAGCGCGACTTCGTCCTGCCGCTGCGCCGCGGCCTGGCGGTGGCGGGCGGGGTGGAGTGCACCGTTTCTTGGGCACTCGACGAGGAGACGACGGTCAAGCTCGTCTGCAGCCGCGAGGTCGACGCGCCGAAGGCACAGCGCGTGGCCCTGCTGCTCGCCGGCGTCGTCGGGGCGCTGCTCTTCACGCTCTGGCCGTTCTTCGCCGGGCACACGAACCAGCTCGGCGCGCTGGCCTGGATCGGCGGCATCGTCGCCCTCGCCGTCTACTTCCTCACGCTCAAGCGCACCAGCGGCGGCCTGGCCGCCGACTTCCTCCAGCGCCTGGCCCAGCGGCAGCGGGCGCGCGAGACGGCCTAGTGCTCTGGATACTCATCCCCCTCGTGCTCTTCATCGTCTTCGGCCACTTCGTGCGCAAGAAAGCCGGGCGCCTGCGCGCGGAGGAGGCCCGCCCGCACGTGCGCGTGTCGATCCAGCTGGCCGGGAAGGGGATGGCCATGCGCGCGGAGCTGCAGCTGCGCAACGCCATCGAGGACGAGATCGTCAAGCGCGGCATCGGCACGGTCGACGACGCCGGCTCGGGCGGCGGGGTCATGCACCTGCAGGTCATGGCCGCCGACGCCGAGCGCGCCGGCGCAGCGATCCGCGAGGTTCTCGCCGAGCGCGGATTGAGCGGGCGCTCTACGGTAACTTACGGCCGGAACGACTGCACCACGCCCGAAAGCGAGCCGACGTAGAGAACGCCGTCGCCGGACATGCCCAGGCCGCGGGGAACCTGGCCGACGTCGCGACACCAGCGCGTCTCCCCGGTCAGGCGATCGAAGGCGCAGAGGTCCTTCTCTTCGCTGCCGGCGATGATGATTCCGTCGCTGACGAGCGGCCGGTAGGTCGTCCACTCCCTCGGCGTCTCATGTTTCCAGCGAGTCGCGCCGCTCTCCGGATCGAGCGCCAGGAGCGATCCCTTCGAGGTCAGCACGTACAGCAGCGGAGGCGCGAGGATCGGCGTGCCGTAGGGCATGCCGTCGAGGCGGAGGCGTTTCGTCTCCTTGCCGGAATCGAGAGCGAGCCAGTGGAGATCGCCGTCCATCGTGCCGAGGACGAGGGTCTTGCCGGCGACGACGAGCGCGGTATTCGGCCGCGCTGCCAGCGTCGTCCGCCAGACCGCCGCGCCGGTCGCGGCGTCGAGGGCCACGACCTTGTTCGTATTGTCAGCGACGAAGATCCGCTTCCCGGCCGCGGCGGGCGATACGCGAATGTCGGCCGCGAGAGCGACGCGCCAGGCGACCTCGCCGCGGCTCGGATCGACGGCCAGGACTTCGCCCCGCGCGGTGGCGGCGATGACGCGGCCCTCGACGAGCAGCGGCGTCGTGGTGATGCCGCGCTCGAAGGGGAGCTTCCACAGCGGCTCGCCCGAGGCGGTGTCGAAGGCGTAGAGGTGGCCCTTCGGATCGGCGTCGGTGGGGATGATGACGCGCTTGCCGAGGAGGAGCGGCTCGCCGTGGAACTGCGCGGCCGCGCCGTCGGCTTTCGTGTCGTAGCTCCAGCGCGGCGTGCCGGCCTTGCGGTCGAGCGCGTAGAGCGAGCCGGCGCAGGAGCCGATCAGCACCGCCTCGCCGGCGACCGTCGGCGAGATGAACACTCAGCCGTGCGTGTCGAAGCGCCACAGCGGCTCCGCCGCCGCCGCGGTGAGCAGCATCGCCAGAGCCGCCGTGAGAAACCGTTTGCGCATCAGGCCACGAGGCGTTGCGAGACCGCCTTCCGCGCCCTGAAGTTTACGCCGCGCGTGCCGAACGTCGCCGAGTTCTTGTCCTGCGGCGCGCCGCGGAAGACGTCCGCGCGCCACGGGACCTCGACCTCGTCGAAGCCGCATTCCTGGAGAAGCGCCACGAGCTCTGCCTCCAGCAGAGCGCCGGCGATTCACCCCGCCCACAAATCGATGTTCCGTTTCGCCGACTCCGGCACGGCCTTCTGCACGATGATGTCGCCGATCTGCAGGCGGCCGTCATCCTTGAGCACGCGGTGCATTTCGCGGAAGACGCGCTGCTTGTCGGGGGCGAGGTTGATGACGCCGTTGGAGATGACGACGTCGGCGGAGGCGTCGGGGAGCGGGATGTCCTCGATGTAGCCGAGGTGGAATTCGATGTTCGTCGCTCCGGCCTCGGCGGCGGCAGCGCGCGCGGCCTCCAGCATCTCCGGAGTCATGTCGACGGAGACGACGCGGCCGTCCGGACCGACCATGCGCGAGGCGATGAGCGTGTCCATCCCCGCGCCGCAGCCGAGCTCCACGACGGTCTCGCCGCGATGCAGCGGGCCGAGGGCGAAGGGGTTCCCGGTCCCGGCCAGGCGGCTGATCGACGACTCGGGAATGCCCTCCAGCAGCGCCTCCGGATAGCCGAGCAGCGCCGCCAGCGTGCGCCCGGTGTGGAAGTGAAAGCCCTTCGCCGGATTCGTCGCCACCTCCGCGTACTCGCGCTTGATCTCGCAGCGCAGCGTCTCCAGAAAGAGCGACGGCGCGGGCGCGACGGGGTCGGGGATGTAGGCCGGCGTCTCCGGCGGCGAGTAGACGAACGTCGGCACGCTGCCGATGCCATCGTAGGTTTCCTCGCCCTCCGACAGAAGCGTCAGCGGGAGGCGGAGGTCCTGCTGCGCCGCGGCGGTGACGAGCACGTACTCGGGCGATCCGACGGAGTTCTTGAGCAGCCGGTGCACGATGATGACGTCGACGCCCGAAAGCTCCGTGAGCCCGACGATCTCGTAGAACGCGCAGCGTCCGCTGTGCACGACCACCTTCAGCTTCAGCCTCTCGATGTTCGTGCACGCCCCGCATTTGCAGAAGCTCGACAGCGTCAGCTCGGCGACCTTGTTCGAGAAGGCGTGGAAGAAGCGGAGCAGGCGCGCGCCGAGGTCGGCGGGAGCGCGGTCGTCTTTGATCGCGTAGAGGAAGACGGCGTCGCCTTCCAGTTTCGCGAGCGTGAGCGGGAGCTCGACCTCCGCCAGCATCGTCTTGATCAGCTCCCCGATGATCAGATGGCTGTGCTCGAGCGACTTCTCGTTGGCCAGCATGAAGTCGGTGTAGCCGCTGATGTCGGCGATGAGCAGCACGACTTTTTCTTCGCGCATCACTTCTCCGCCTTCTGCTCGACCACGATGTCGCCCTTGGTCGAGCCGACGATGGTCAGGAGCTCGCTTTGCTCGGCCTTCGGCACCTTGTACTGGTCGAGCACGGCCACGAAGTCGCTGACCATGGCGTCCCACTCCCGCTGGGTGATGTGAAGCCGGCTGTGGGCGTCCTTCATCGTGCGCCCGGTGTACATCTGCGGGCCGCCGGTGACCTGGCAGACGAGCGCGGTGACGTGGAACTTGAGGCCGGCCTTCGGCACGCGGGCGCGGGCCTCGCGGATGGCCGGGTTGGCGTTGAGGGTGTCGTCGACGAGCAGCTTTTCGATGAAGGTGTCGACGACGGTGGCGATGGCGTAGACGCCGCCGAGTCTGTCGTACAGCGATTTCTTGGCCTCGGCGGCGCGAAGGGCAACGGCGTGGAACAGCAGAACGGCGGCAAGAGCGGCGGCAGTTTGTTTTTTCATGATGCCGGCAAGGTAGGCCGCCGATCTCCCGCGTTTCTTACTCGCGATCTCAGCGCCTCGTTACAATCGCCCGATGGGCGAATCGTTTGACGTCGTCATCATCGGCGCCGGCCAGGCCGGCATTCCTCTCGCGCACACGCTGGCGCAACGTGGGAAACGAACCGCTCTCGTGGAGCGCAAGGATCTCGGGGGATCGTGCGTGAACTTCGGCTGCACACCGACCAAGGCGGCCATCGCCTCGGCCCGGGTGGCGCATCTCGCGCGCCGCGCAACCGAGTTCGGCCTGCGCATCCCCTCGGTCGAAGTCGATTTCGCCGCGGTCATCGAGCGAGCGCGCGGCATCGTCGAGACCACGCGCGCCGACATCGAGCGCGGCTTCGTGGGAGTCGACAATCCGAAACTGATTCACGGCCAGGCGAAGCTCGAGGGGCGCGACGGCGCGCGCTTCCTGATCGCTGCCGGCGACCGCCGTCTCTCCGCCGCGCAGGTCGTGCTCGACACCGGCACGCGATCGCTGATCCCTCCGATCGACGGGATCGACGCGGTCGACGTCATTCACGCCGGGAACTGGCTCGAACACCGCGAGCTGCCGCAACACTTGATCATCATCGGCGGCGGAGTCATCGCCCTCGAGATGGCCCAGTTCTACCGGCGCATGGGAAGTGCCGTGACCGTGTTGGAGGCCTCGCAGCAGATCGCGGGGACGGAAGACCCGGACGTCGCCGGCGCGCTGAAGGGCATCCTCGAGCGCGAAGGGATCTCTTTCATCCTCGGGGCGAGCGCGCAGCGGATCGTGAAGCGCGACGACGGGATCGCCGTTCTGGCCGGCGGCATGGAGATTTCGGGCAGCCATCTCTTTGTCGCCGCGGGACGCCAACCGAATACGGACGATCTCGGGCTCGATGCCGCCGGCGTGCAGTCGGAGAAAGGGATCATCAAAGTCGACGAGCGCCTGGCCACGAACGTCGCCGGCATCTGGGCGGCCGGAGACATTCGCGGCGGCCCGATGTTCACGCACACGGCCTGGGATGACCACCGCGTGCTTCTCTCTCAGATCGCCGGCGACGGCGCCCGCACGACCAGGCGCGTGATTCCCTACGCGATCTACACCGATCCGGAGATCGGGCGCGTCGGGATGAATGAGAAAGCGGCGCGTGCCTCGGGAAAGACAATCAAGACGGCCCGATTCGACGTCCGGCAAAACAGCAAGGCCATGGAGCTCGGCGAGACCGAAGGCTTCATCAAAGTCATCGTCGATGCCGAAAACGGCCAGATCCTTGGAGCGACGGTTTTCTGCACCGACGCCGCGGAGCTGGTGCACATGTACGTCGATCTGATGAACGCCCGAGCGCCGTACTCGGTGATGCGCGACGCCATCCACATTCATCCGACGCTCGCGGAAGCGATCCAGAGCGCGGTTTTCGATCTGTAGGAAATCGGGCCGACCTCGCCGAACCGCGTGCTCCTCGGTTAGAACGTTATTTCGTTTTGAGCAGCGTCGTCATCAATTTGAATGCGTCGACGGCTTTCAAGCTACCGATCAGAAAGCAAATCAATGAACTGAGACCACAGAGCACGGTGACGGCGAACGAGAGGTTGGACGACCGATGCCAATTGTATGTACTGAAGCAATTGGTGACGAAGATGGCACTGTATGACAACAATACCGAAAATGTACCGGCAATCCACCAGACTAGCGCCGCCACCAGGGACTGCATGCTCTCCTGTGGAATCACCTTGTCCTTGTCCCAGACATGTCCGAGTAACGTGAGAAACACGATAATCGCGCCACCGTTCATAGTAAGCAATGCGCGGAGAGCAGATTGTCCGCTGCTTACGACGGTTTCATATTTCTTGACTCGACTGATATCCGCGCTATTGTCTTGGTCGGATGCCGACATAACTTGAGCCATTCCTGATTGCTCATTCCACACCAGGAGTGTCGGAAGTGCAGGTTATCCCTACCCGCCGATCGCGTTTATTAGGCCGCGTTTCCAATTTTGCAGGTAGGGGTTTCCGACGTACGTTACCCTCCTATTGGAAGCGATTGACGCGATCACGTTGAGGAGGATACATCATGAGCAACCCGGTAGTGACTGTGAAGAATAATGCGAGCATCGATATCTTCGTAGACGGCGATCCAAATTGGGACGATCAGGAATTGATGATCGACGGCAAGGCGATTACGGGGATTTACACCCTGACCAAGGGGACGACGGTTACTGTCAGCGTGAAATGGGAAAGCCGCGGAGCGGAGCAGATGATTGGCGTGATCTTCGCCCAAACGAAGAATTATGACGCTGGCGGAGCGTTTTATCAGCTGGCCGTGGGCCAAGATCAGGCGGGCAATCTGGCGGTCACGGAGGAAGACGCGCACGGCAAATTGAATATTAGGTATACGCTCAGCGATCAGGCGCCTTGGTCCATGACTATGAACTTCACCGGTGCGTAATAGTAGAGAAGGAGACGCGGAGGTGACCACCCACGGCACCTTGCCGAGGCCATCCAGAGCGCGGTTTCCGATCTGTAGGAGATCAGGCCGGCTGCTCCTCGATCGTTTCTTGCATGTCTGGCGGATCGAATACGCCGCGAGCGAGAGGTGAACCATGCAGGGAATGATGAGCGGCATGATGGCCAACATGTGGATCTGGACGATCGCCGGGATTGTGATCGTCGTCCTCCTCATCGTCGTCATCGTGAAGCTGCTGCAGAAGAAGCCGTGATGCACCACCTCGTCCGCGCGCTGAGCATGGCCTTCGCCATGTTCTGGGAAATTCTTTGGGCGCTGATCCTCGGCTTCGGGTTGTCGGCCGTGGTGCAGGCCGTCGTCAGCAAGAAGCAGATGTCGAAGCTCCTGCCCGACGATTCGCCGAAAACGCTCGCCGTGGCCTGCGCGCTCGGCGCCGCCTCGTCGTCGTGCTCCTACGCCGCCGCGGCGCTGGCCCGGTCGCTGTTCAGGAAGGGGGCGAACTTCACCGCCGCGATCGGTTTCATGCTCGCCTCGACGAATCTCGTCGCCGAGCTCGGGATCATCATGGCCATTCTCCTCGGCTGGCAGTTCACGCTCGCCGAATTCGCCGGCGGTCCGCTCATGGTGGCGATCCTCGCGCTCTTGTTCCGGCTCTTTCTGAAACAGTCGATGGTCAAGGAAGCGCAAAAACAGGCCGAGCGCGGCATCGCCGGGAAGATGGAAGGCCACGCTGCCATGGACATGTCGGTGACGGAAGGCGGCTCGCTCTGGCAGCGCATCCGCTCGCCGAAAAGCTTCACGGCCATCAGCCACTCCTTCGTCATGGATTGGGCCGCCGTCTGGAAAGACATCGCCGGCGGCCTTCTGATCGCCGGCGCGCTCGCCGCCTGGGTTCCGGCGGCGTGGTGGAATCGCTTCTTCCTGACGAATCATCCGCAGCTCGCGAAGTGGTGGGGGCCGGTGGCCGGCCCGATCGTGGCCATCCTCTCGTTCGTCTGCTCGGTCGGGAACGTCCCGCTGGCGGCGGTGCTGTGGAACGGCGGCAGCAGCTTCGGCGGCGTCATCGCCTTCGTCTTCGCCGACCTGATCGTCCTTCCCATTCTGAACATCTATCGCAAGTACTATGGCGCGAAGATGACGGCCTTTCTACTCGTTACGATGTTCGCCGCGATGGCCGTCGCCGCGCTCGCGATCGAGCTCCTCTTTCAGGCGCTGCACCTGATCCCGCGGGAGCGGCATGCGGCGATCGTCGAGGCGTCGATCACCATGAACTACACGACCGTTCTAGACATCGTCTTTCTCGCCGTCGCCGCGCTACTGCTCTGGCGCTTCTTCACGACGAACGGAATGAGCATGCTTCGCAGCATGAACAAAATGCCCGGCGAGCATGCGCATGCGGGGCGGCGATGAAACGGTGGCTCGCATTCGGCCTGCTGGTCCTCGCGCTCAACTTCGCTTGGGAGATGTCGCAGGCGCCATGGTTCGCCAGCATGCGCGGCCTGCCATTCTGGCCGGCGACGTGGCTTTGCGCGCGCGCGGCCCTCGGCGATGTCATGATCGCGGCGATCGCCTTCGCCATCGCCGCTGCCGTGGCGAAGCGCCTCGCATGGCCGGTGAATCGCCGCGCGGCTCTTGCAACGGTCGTCTTCATTCTTACCGGGCTGGCCATCAGCGCCGCGTACGAGTGGTTTGCGCTGAGAAGCGGCTGGTGGCGGTATGAGGGCGGAATGCCGACGCTGTTCGGACTCGGCCTGCTGCCGCTCCTGCAATGGTGCCTGCTTCCGATCGCCGAGGTGATCCTCTTCCGGATGATGTGGCGTGGCGGGGCCGCACGCGCGCGTCGCGGCCGGCCTTGACGATCTTGAAGCGGAGTGACGGCCCCGAGCAAGTCATACCAATTACGGACGGGAACATGGCGAGGCTCACTCTCGGCCGATGTAGAATGATTGAAAGCCGAAAGAGGAGAGACGCATGCGAAACCGTTTGCTTTGGGTTCTTGCCATCGTTGTTTTGGCGGTGGCCTCCGTGATCGTCGCCCAGCAGCCGGGCGCCGGCCAGCCGCAGATGCCGATGGGTCAGATGGGCCAGATGAGCGGCTGTATGTCGATGATGCAGGGCATGCAGAAAATGCCGGCAGCCATGAAAGAGATGGACGACCGTCTCGCGCCGCTCGTCGCGGACATGAACAAAGCGACCGGTTCGGAGAAAGTCGACCGCATGGCCGCGGTTCTCACCGAGATGACCGCTCAGCGCAAACAGATGCACGATCAGATCGCCGGGATGATGAGCAGCATGATGCAGGGAGGCGGCGGCATGAGCTGTGCCACGGGCGGCGGCGCGACGGGCAAGCCTGCTGCATCAGGAAAACCTTGACGTAGAGAGACCTGAGAAGGAGATGACGATGCGAAGCCGTTTGCTGTTGATTCTTGCCGTCATGATTTTGGTTGTTCCCGCGATCCTTGCCCAGACCCCCGAGCCGCCAGCCAGCCAGCCGGCAGCGGCGGCGGCGCCCGCGGCGATGGGCTGTCCGATGCAGCAGGCCATGCAAAAAGGTCAGACACCCATGGGCGGCGGGATGATGGGCGGTGACATGATGAAGGGGATGATGGGCCCCGAGATGATGAAGGGGATGATGGGCGGCGACATGATGAAGGGGATGATGGGCGGCGGGATGATGGGGCAGGGGGGATCGGGTGGAATGATGGGCGGGATGATGGGCGGCGGAGCGGGGAGCGCGGGCGCGGGCTGTCCGATGCGCAGCGCCGCGACGAAGCCTGCCGCAACCAAGAAGAAATGACCTAGGGCCGGCGGCTGACTCCGGCACGACGGCTCACCGCTCTTCGACCTCACGCAGTGGCAGCGAATGCCACGCATGGCTGCGGCGTGCCTGACGCTCATCCGTTCGAAAGGAATGGCGTGATGAAGAGTCTCCTGATCCTGAATGACGCGCCCGATGGAAGCGAACGCAGTTACAACGCTCTCCGGCTGGCCCTGACCTTGGCGAAGAACGAAGGGGCAGAGGTGCGCGTGTTCTTGATGGGCGACGGAGCGGTCTGCGCGAGGGAGGGGCAAACGCTGCCGAATCCGTACGCCAAAATCGAATCGATGCTGAAAGGGATCTCCGACCGCGGTGCGGAGATCGCGGTCTGCGGCACGTGCATGGACGCTCGAGGAATCGAGCCCGGCGACCTCGTCCCTGGCAGCACGCGCGGAACGATGGACATTCTCGCGGCCTGGACGCGCGAGGCCGACAAGGTGCTGGTTTTTTAGGATGCCGGCGAGCGCGCAGACGATCCTCGTTCTCGGCGGCGGTGTCGGCGGCGTCGTCGCCGCGGCCGAGTTGCGGAAGCGATTGGGCGGCCGCCATCGCGTCGTTCTGGTCGAGCGGGAGGAGCGCCACGTCTTTCAGCCGTCGCTTCTCTGGCTGATGATCGGGCGGCGCACCGCGGGACAGATCTCGCGGCCGGTGGACCGGCTGCGGCGACGCGGAATCGACGTGGTGCGCGGCGAGATCGAAGCCGTCGATCCCGCGAACCGGAGCGTGACGGTCAGCGGGCGCGAGCTGCGCGGCGACGCGGTCGTCATTTCGCTCGGGGCCGATCTCGCGGCGGACTCGATCGAGGGCCTTCCCGCCGCGGGGCACAATTTCTACACCCTCGGCGGCGCGGAAAGTCTCTTTCGGGCCGCGTCGCAGCTTCGCCAGGGGCGTGTCGTGGTGATGACGGCCGCGCCGGCGTACAAATGCCCGGCCGCACCGTACGAAGCGGCGATGTTGATCGACGACTTCTTCCGTCGCCGCGGCGCGGCCGGCGCCGTGCGCGTCGAGGTCTATGCGGCCGAGCCGGCGCCGATGGGAGTGGCCGGGCAGCACGTCTCGGCCGCCGTCGTCGGAATGCTCGAGGCCAAGGGCATCGCCTACCACCCCGGCCATCAGGTCACGTTGGTCTCGGCCGAGGAGCGGCGGCTCCACTTCGCGAACGGCGCGAGCGCCGACTTCGATCTCCTCGCCTACGTTCCGCCGCACCGCGCGCCGCGGGTGGTGCGCGAGTCATCGCTGGCGTCGGAGCTGGGGTGGATCGCCGTCGATCGAAACACCATGCAGACCGCCGTTCCCGGCGTGTGGGCGATCGGTGACGTCACCACGATCCCCCTCAAGCTCGGCAAGCCGCTGCCGAAGGCCGGCGTATTCGCCCACCGGCAGGCAGAGACGGTGGCGCGGAATCTCGCGCATGCCATCGAAGGGAAGGACGCGTCTGCATCGTTCGACGGCCAGGGCGAGTGCTTCATCGAGACCGGAAACAGGAGAGCCGCATTCGGCAGCGGCGACTTCTATGCCGAGCCGGTTCCGGTCGTGGCGGTGCGGCAGCCGTCGATCCTCCGCCACCTTGCCAAAGTCCTCTTCGAGCAGCAGTGGCTGCGCCGCTGGTTCTAGAGGATTGCTCAGGTAGCCATGCCTGAGTCAGGCATGTAGAATGAATGAAAAGCCGAAAGAGGAGACAGCGATGCGAAACCGTTTGGTGCTCGTAGTTGCCCTCATGATTTTGGTCGTTCCCGCGATCCTCGCCCAGCAGCCGCCGGCGAGCCAGCCGCCGGAGAGTCAGGCGGCGGGGCAGGCGGCCATCATGGCCCAGTTCACCCGGATGCTGGGCTTCTGTCCGGGGCTGCCGGCCATCGATAAACAGTTCCCAGCGATGGTTAAGGCGCGCGGGCAGATGTTCGAGAGCATGGCCGGAATGATGAGCAGCGGGATGATGCAGGGCGGTGGGGCTGCCAAAATGCTCGGTGGAATGAATGACATGATGGGCGGGATGATGGGGCAAGGCGGATCGGGTGGAATGATGGGCGGGATGATGGCGCAGGGCGGATCGGGAGGCGGCATGGGCTGCCCGATGGGTGCGATGAGCCAGGGTGCCAAGCAGGCAACCCCCCCAGCCAAGAAATGACGCCGCCCCTCAGCTGACGCAGGCACGCCGCGAGACCTATCGGCGGATTGAGGGAAGTCGTTAGGTTTCCATCGGGAATTGCTATACTACCTGCGTTCAGCAGATGGATAAACGCGTGCGTGCGGCACTGGCCGTCCTTGAGCGCGAGTTCAGGTGCCCCGTCGATTTCGCAGCTCTCGCCGCGAGTCTGGGCCTTGGACTGTCGCGCCTGGAACACCTGTTCAAGCGCGACGTCCGCAAGCCGATGCGCACCTACGTTCGCGATCTCCGCCTTAGCGAGGCGGCCAGGCTTCTGGCAACCACACAGATGCGAATCAGTCAGATCGGTGCCGCCATCGGTCTGCCCGACGCCGCGAACTTCAATCATCTTTTCAAAGAGACCTTCGCCGTCAGTCCTCGGGCGTATCGCATCGATGCTTGCATCGCGCAACTTGAACCAATTTCGCCGGGATTGAACCAAATCGAGCAACAGACACCAAAGGATGCCAATTGACGGTGACGTTACCACGTCCTTAAATGTCTCTCGATCAACGAACGAGGTGGAAACATGGCTACGACTGTCTCCGCGAAGCAGTGTAGAGCGCTGTTCGTGCACAAGGCCGTTTTTGCCCTGCTGCTGAGCCTCGCCGCCGTCAGCGCGAGCGCCCAAGGCGTCGCCGTTCACGGCTGGATCGACGGCTATTCCGCCTGGAACGACGAACGGCCCGATTCGCGTCTCAACTTTTTCGACGGCGTCGGCACGACGGCGCACCGCTCCAATCAGCTCGCCCTCAATGTCGCCGCGCTCGAATTCGTGCGTGAGCCGAAGCCGTTCGGATTCCACGTCGTTCTCGTCACCGGCGACTCCACCGATATCGTGCACATGTTCGAGAACCATCCGAATGACCGTCTGATCCGCAACGTGTTTCAGGCCTCGGTCACCTACACCGCGCCGATCGGACGCGGCCTCGGTCTGGAAGCGGGCATCTACCCCACCCAGATGATGGATACCTTCTTCAGCAAGGACAACTGGCATTACACGCGCGGCTGGCTCGGCGAGCTCGCGCCGTATTACGAGACAGGAGTCAAGGCCTCGTATGCCTGGAGCGACCGCTGGTCGGGCCAGCTCCATGTCATGCGCGGCTGGGGGCGCATCGAAGATAACAACTCCGCTCTCTCCTACGGAACGCAGATCAAGTACGACGTCAAACGATGGTCCGTGTTACTCAACACCTTCGTCGGACCGGAGCTGCCGGACGACAATGTCCATCTCCGCAAGTTCGGCGATCTCATGTTCATGTTCTACCCCACGCCGAAGCTCGCCGTCGGCTCTTCCATTGACCGCGGCCGGCAGGAGATGGGCGACGACATGCCTGCCGCGAACTGGCTCGGAGTCAGCGCTTACGGCCGCTACGCGTTCGACGACCGCCACGCCTTTGCCGTGCGTGCGGAGCGGTTCCGCGATCCCGACGGCATGGCCAGCGGATTCGTGCAGACGCTGACGGAAGGGACGATGACGTACGAGTTGCGCCCCACTCGCCATTTCATTTTCAAGCTCGAAGGGCGGCGCGACCACTCCACCGCTCCCATGTTCAACGGCTCCCGCAATCAGACGCTGGCGATCGCCAGCGGAGTGGCCGTTTTTTAAACCCACGGCACCACGTCGCGCAGGCGTTGCACCGCGAAGTCGATCTCCTCGGCTGTCGTCGTGCGGCCGAGGCTGAAGCGGATCGCGCCGAGTGCGAGGGAGGGCGGCACGCCCATCGCCGTCAACACCGGCGAGGGAGTCTCGTCACCGGAGTGGCACGCGGAGCCGCACGACGCCGCGACCTCGGGCATGGCCCGGAGAATGGCGCTGCCGCTGCAGCCGGCGAAGCTGACGTTGAGCGTGTTCGGCAGGCGCTCCGTCGGATGGCCGTTCAACGTCACACGATCGCCGAACGCGTCGTGCAGCGAGCTCCAGAAGTGGTCGCGCAGCAGGCGCGCCCGATCGCCCCACGGCTCGGCCTGCGCCAGCTCGCATGCGGCCCCCAGCGCGGCCGCGAGCACGACCGACTCGGTGCCGGCGCGGCGGCCCATCTCGTGCGACGCGCCGTGGAGCAGCGAATCGAGCGCGGTGCCGCCGCGGACGTACAGCGCGCCGGTGCCTTTCGGCGCATAGAACTTGTGGCCGGCGATCGAGAGCAGGCTGACGCCGAGGTCATCGACATTCGTGGGGATCTTGCCCGCCGCCTGGGCGGCGTCGCTGTGAAACACGACGCCGTCGAGCTCCGCGGCGACACGCCCAATCTCGGCGATTGGCTGCGTCGTGCCGACCTCGTTGTTCGCGGCCATGACCGAGATCAGCACCGTCGAGCGGGTGACGGCGCGGCGCACCTCGTCCGGGTCGACGCGGCCGAAGCGGTCGACGCGCAGATACGTCACCGCCGTCCCCAGCCGCTCCAGAAAGCGGCAGACGTTGAGGATCGAGGGATGCTCGACGGCGGTGGTGATGATGTGGGCAGACGTTCCTCGCGCGAACACGATCCCCTTGAGCGCGAGATTGTTCGCTTCGGTGCAGCCGCTCGTCAGCACGACCTCGGCGGGGTCGCAACGCACGAAGGTTGCGATTTGTGACCGCGCCCGATCCAACGCCTCCTTCGCGGCGTGGCCGGCCCAGTGATCGCTGGAGGGATTGCCGAACGGTCCGTCGATGGCTTTCCGCATCGCCTCCGCGACGGCCGGCGCGATCGGCGTCGTGGCGTTGAAGTCGAGATAGATCTGCCTCATTTAGAATGCGTTCCGGCGTGGACCTGAAACTCCTGGAGATCTTCTGCTGCGTGTGCGAAGAAGGGAGCTTCTCGCGCGCCGCCGAGCGTCTCGGCCTGACCCAGCCGACGATCAGCGAACACGTCAAGACTCTGGAGAAATACTTCCAGGCTCCGCTCTTCGACCGGCTCGGACGGCACATTCGCCCCACCGGCGCCGGGGAGCTCCTCTATTCGCGCGGGCGCTCCATCGTCGAAATGAAGCAGTCCGTCGAAGAGGTCATGCGCCACTACCTCAACGGCGCGCAGGGAGAACTGCGCATCGGCGCGAGCAACATTCCCGGCGAGTACCTTCTGCCGCGCGTCATCGGCCGTTTCCATCGTACGCATCCGAACGTTCGCGTCAGGGTGGTCATCGGCGATTCCGAGCAGATCATCGACGGCGTCATCGAAGGCACGTACGAGATCGGCTTCGTCGGATCGCGGCCGCGCCAGCCGGGTCTCGACTTGGAAAAGTTCGCCTCTGATCGCCTGGTGCTGGCCGTGCCCCGCAGCAAGAGCTGGGCGGATATCGCCGACATCGCCTTGGCGGATCTGATGCGCATGCCGCTGCTGGTGCGCGAGCCGGGATCGGGAACGCGCGAGGAAGTGGAGCACTGGCTGCACGGGCACGGCGTGGCACTGGCTGATTTCAACGTCGTCGCGGAGATGGGGAGCACAGCGGCGATCAAGGAGTCCATCCGCGAGAACGTCGGGGCCTCGATCATCTCCGACCTCGCCGTGGCCGCCGAGGTCGCGGCGGGACGGATGCGCATTGTGCCGATCCGGGAGATGGGAACGCTCGACCGCGATTTCTTCCGGGTCATCGATCCGCGTCGTGTCGCGTCGCCGGTGCGCGGGGCATTCCTCGACGTTCTCGCCGATTCCGGCGAGCGGAAAGGCTTGCGTCGTGGCACTGGAGGTCATTCGAAGACGAGGTGATGGGCGCCGTCGAAGGCGCCGGCATCCCCAATTTTTCGTGCTTGCATCAGGCCGGCCGCGGCGAGCTGCTCGAGCAGCGGCGCGGCTTTCCCGGCCGGGACGGCGGCGAGCAATCCGCCGCTCGTCTGCGGATCGAACCAGATCTCCATCTGCCACGCCGGCATGGTCCGCGCGAAGCGCGTCGTGGCGCTGACCATCTGGCGGTTCGAGAAATTCGCTCCGGTCTTGATGCCGCGCTCGTACATCGCCAGCGCCTCGCGCAGGATCGGCACCGCCGTCATGTCGATGCGCATGGTCACGCCCGATCCCGCGGCCATCTCCATGGCGTGTCCGGCAAGACCGAAGCCGGTGACGTCGGTGACCGCATGCACTTCGAATCGGCGCAGTACGTCCGCCGCGGACTTGTTCAGCATCGTCACCGTGCGCAGGCATTCGTCGAGTGCTTCGGCGGAGACGAGATGCTTGAGATTGGCGTTGAACAGGACGCCGCTGCCGATCGGCTTGGTCAGGACGATCGCGTCGCCCGGCTTCACGCCGACATTCCTCCAAATCTTGTCGGGATGCACGACGCCGGTGACGGAGAGGCCGAACGTCGGCTCGTCGTCGTTCGTGGTGTGGCCTCCGGCCAGCGTCGCCCCCGCCTCGGTGATCTTGTCGACGGCGCCGGCGAGGATGGCGTGCAGCACCTCCTCGTCGAGCTTGTCCGCCGGGAAGCCGACGAGGTCGAGACAGACGCGCGGCTCGCCCCCCATGGCGTAGACGTCGCTCAGGGCGTTTGCCGCGGCGATCTGTCCGAAGACGAACGGATCGTCGACGGGCGGCGTGATCACGTCCGCCGTCAGCACCAGCGCGGTCTCGCCGTCGATCCGATAGACCGCGGCATCGTCGCTGGTCTCGTAGCCGACCAGCAGTCGCGGGTCGTCGTTGCGGGGAAGCGTGGCCAGGAGCCGGCTGAGTCCGACCGGACTCACTTTGGCCGCTCAGCCACACGAGCGGGCGAGACTGGTCAGCGTCGGCTTCGAAAGAAGATTCGTCAGTGCCACCATTCCGATTGTCTCACTCTGCGACGTTCGCGCGAGTCTCGCCTCCAAGCGGCGCCATTGGTGAAATCGCTGTGTTGTAGAAGATTCGATTGGAATGACCGATACGATCGGCCTGCGAATCTTTGATGTCAAGGCCGCTGTATGCAATCTCCCCCGTGCTAGAGTATTGCCCTCCATATATCGCGAGAGAGACGCCATCCGGAGGAGAAGCGATGCGAGTCAAAACGTTCGTCGTCGTGTCTCTTTTCGCCGCCCTGTTCGCGGCGTGCAAAGAGAAGCAGGAACCCGGCAAGACCACGCAGAAGAAGACGCCGGTGCTCCGCTACACGGCCATCCCCGACCAAAACAGCACCGAGCTCGAGGCGAAGTTCCGGCCGCTGTCGGACTACCTCTCGAAGGCCCTCGGCGTTCCCGTCCAGTACGTCCCGGTCCGCGACTATCAGGCCGCGGTGGAGTCGTTCAAGAACGGCGACGTGCTGCTGGCGTGGTACGGCGGTCTGACCGGCGTGCAGGCGCGGAATGCCGTTCCCGGAGCCAGCGCCATCGCCCAGGGCGACGTCGATCCGACGTACTACTCCTACTTCATCGCCAACAAAGCGACGGGGCTGCAACGCTCCGACGCCCTGCCGAAGGACATCGGCAAGTACAAATTCACCTTCGGCTCGGAAAGCTCGACGTCCGGCCGTCTCATGCCGGAGTACTTTCTTCTGAAGGCGACCGGGAAGACGGCGCACGAGCTGTTTGCGGCGCCGCCCGGCTTTTCCGGCAGCCACGACAAAACCGCGGAGCTCGTCGCCTCCGGGCAGTACGACATCGGCGCGATCAATTACAAGGTCTACGAGCGGCGGGTCAAGGAAGGGAAGACCGATCCGGCCGTCTGCCGCATCATCTGGAAGACGCCGACCTACACCGACTACAACTGGACGGCGCATCCCGATCTGGAGACGACCTTCGGCGCAGGCTTTACCGACCGGCTGCAAAAGGCGCTGCTGGCCATCAACGATCCGAAACTGCTCGCGGCGCTGCCGCGCGACCGGCTCGTCCCGGCGCGCAACGAGGATTACGAAAAGATTCGCGAGATCGCCCAGCAGCTCGGGATGCTGCGCTGAGGATGGCCCAATGAACGCCGGAGCACGCTTCGTTCTCGAAGACGTTCGCGTTGCTTACGGCTCGTGCATTGCGCTCGACGGAATCGATCTCGAGATCGAATCGGGAGAAGCGGTTGCGCTGGTCGGGCCGAGCGGCGCCGGCAAGACCACGCTGCTCGGTCTGCTCAACGGCACGGTTCGTCCCGACCGCGGAACGGTGGCGGTCGATGAGTACAACCTCGGCGAGCTCTCCGCCGCCGCTCTCCGGCGTGTGCGCGCCGACATCGGCTTCATTCATCAGGACCTCGCGCTGGTGCCGAACGTCCGCGTTCTGCAGAACGTCTTGCACGGCCGGCTCGGACGGATGTCGATCTTCGATGCGGTGCGCGCCGCGACGTTTCCTCCGCGCCGGGCCGTCGCCGAGGTGTACGAAATCCTCGATCGCGTGGGAATCGGGGAGAAACTGTACGAGCCGGTGCGCCGGCTCTCCGGCGGCCAGCGTCAGCGGGTAGCCATCGCCCGCGCGCTCTATCAGCGGCCGTGCGCCCTGCTGGCGGACGAGCCCGTGTCGAGCGTCGATCCGGCGCGCGCACGCGACTCCGTGGCCCTCCTGGTCGAGATCTGCCGCGAGCGCCAGCTCACCCTCTGCATGAGTCTGCACAACCTCGACCTGGCGCGGGAGTTCTTCCCGCGTTTGATCGGCATCCGCGCCGGCCGCATCGTCTTCGACCGCTCGTCGGCGCTGCACGACCGCGACTTCGACGCACTGTACGATCTCTGCGCGGAGGAGGAGGTCTCGTGAGCGAGCGCGTAGCGACGGGATGGCTGCCGCCCCCGCCGATGCGTGTCAGCGTGCGCGGCGTCATCGTCGCCTTGCTCGTCGCGGCGGCGATCGTCTCCGCGATCTATCTGCACCTCGGCCCCGGCACGCTCGTGCCGGGCCTCGCCGGCCGACATGCCGCCGGGGAGTTTTTCGTCCGCGCCCTTTCTCCGGCCGCGCATTACGAATCGGAAGTCATGCCCGGTACCCCTCCGCTTCTCGTCACCGCTCTGCGTGCCGCGGGCATGACCGTCGTCATCGCCGCGTCGGCGATGAGCCTCTCCCTCGTCATCGGCCTCCTCCTGGCATTCGCCGCCTCGAACGCCTGGTGGATCGGCGAGCCGGCCGGCGCGCAGACGCTCTGGATCCGGCTGCTTCGGCGCAGCGTGGCGCCGGCCGTGTACGCCGCCGCCCGCGTGATCATGGCCCTGATGCGCTCCACGCACGAGCTGCTCTGGGCCGTCCTTTTTCTCGCCGCCTTCGGCCTCAGTCACACCTCGGCGGTGCTGGCGATCGCCATCCCGTTCGGCGGAACGCTCGGGAAAGTCTTCTCGGAGATGATCGACGAAGCGCCGCGTGACGCCGCCCAGGCCCTTCGCGCGGCAGGCGCTTCGCCGCTCCAGGTCTTTTTCTTCGGCCTCTTTCCTCGCGCCTTTCCCGATCTTTGCGCCTATGCCTTCTACCGTTTCGAGTGCTCGCTCCGAGCTTCGGCTGTTCTCGGCTTCTTCGGCTTCCCGACGCTCGGCTACTACATCGCGGCGTCGTTCGAGAACCTCCACTACGGCGAGGTCTGGACGTACCTCTACACGTTGATCGCGCTGGTGCTCGTCGTCGACGTCTGGAGCGGCGGGCTGCGTCGGAGGCTGATGGCATGACGCGCGATGCGGCGATCGAAGGGCTTTATCGGACGCGTCCCCGCAGTCTTTATCTTCGCCTGACCGCGGCCGCCGTCGCGGCGATCGTCGCGGTCTCGTGGTGGAGCGGCGACTTCGGTCTCGATACGCTGATGTCGGAGCGGCGGCTCCGCAACCTGCGGCGATTTCTCGCCGAGCTCCGTCCCCACCAGCTCCAGGGCCGCCACTTCGATCTCTCCGTGGCCTGGCACTGGGCGCGCGACCTCCTTGCCGACCGCGGGCTCGCCGCGGCGGGCGCGACGCTGGCGATCTCCATCGCCGCGATCGTCCTCGCGGGAATCCTGGCCGCGCTGCTCTGCCTTCCCGCGGCGCGCAACTTCGCCACGCCGGAGCCGTTCGTCGGCGCGCTTCGGCGTCCCGGCCTGGCGCGGACGGCGTGGTGGAAAGCGCTCGAGAGCGGCAGCCGGTCGATTCTCATCTTCGCCCGCGCCGTGCCGGAGTACATCTGGGCATTTCTTCTCCTCATTCTTTTCGGGCCCACAGCCTGGCCGGCCGTGCTGGCGCTCGGCATTCACAACGCCGGAATCCTCGGCAAGCTCGCCTCCGAAGTCGTGGAGGATCTCGACCGCGCGCCGCTGGCGGCGTTGCGCGCCGCCGGTGCCACGCGCGGGCAGATCGCCGTGAGCGCCATCGTGCCGCTGGTCTTCAACCGCACGCTCCTCTTCTTTTTCTATCGATGGGAGACCTGCGTGCGCGACGCCACCATCCTCGGGCTCCTCGGCATCGTCTCCCTCGGCTATTGGATTCAGGACGCGCGAGCGCGGAACCACTACGACGAAATGCTGTTCCTCGTGCTCCTCGGCGCCGTGCTGGTGATCATTTCGGACATCATCTCCGCGGTAGCGCGCGAGAGCGTTCGCCGGGCGAACTGACGCGGAGGCGGGCTCATGGTGGTCATCAACGTGATTCCGCGCTAAGGCTCGCCCCATGGGAGTGATTTGATCGCATGCGTGCTCGCGCGTGGGTTCCGGCGACATGGTGAAATCGCTTCTTTCGGACGAATCACCCGCGGCTCGCGCCATGTCGATCGCTAATTTCAGCGGCTGCCGTTGAAACGTTTTGACTCCGTCGGTCACTACTCCTACACGACCGGAGGAGAAACAGAATGGCACTCGGAGACGGCATACGCCGGAATATCGCTCAAGTCGACCCCGCGGAGCGCGTGCTGTTCCGCGACGCGATGAAGCAACTCAATCACCGCTTTTTCGGCGGCAGCCGCACCGATCCCGTGCCGGGCGGCGTGAGCTGGTGGTTCAAGCAGGACGAGATCCATCAGGCAACCCACGTTCACGGCGGGCCGGAGTTCGTCCCGTGGCACCGCGAGATCTGCAACCGCCTCGAGGAAATGCTTCGGGCCATCAACCCGCAGCTCTCGCTCCACTACTGGGATTGGACGCAGGACCCGCGCGCGATCCCGAACGCGAACCTGGGCGGCGGCACGACCGGAAACCTCAACCTCTTCACATCCGACTTCATGGGCTATGGCGGCTCGAGTTCGCAGGACATCGGCGAGCCGTGGCTGAGCGCGGGCTACTACGTTCCCGGAACCGCGAACGACCGCGACCTCACGGACAACCCCGCCGATCCGGCCGCACACGTCGTCCGCGACATCAACGGCTCGCCCGCGAGCGCCGCGGGTGATACGGCGATCGTCAACGCGAACGATTTCCCGACGATGCGCACGCTCATCGAGCCGGTGCACAACGCCATGCATGGCTTCGTGAACATGGGCGGCCCACACATCTCCTTCCGCGATCCGTTCGTTTTCCTGCTGCATTCGAACGTCGACCGCCTCTTCGCGCTGTGGCAGACGCAGCCAGGCCATCCCGAACGCCTCGATCCGGCCACCGTTTACGGCACCGAGACGGCGGCCCTGAACACAAATGTCGAGCCGTGGTCGACCGGACACTCCATCGACTCATTCGGCACCGAGCACTTCACCCGGCCGTGGTATGCGCCGGAGAATCTCGGCGTTCCCCACACCTATCTCGATCCATCGATCATCTTCCCGCCCTGCTACGACACGAACGGCGGTGGTGCGAAGCCGATCGTGCAGGTGCTCAACGCCGGCACTCCTTCGGTCATCAATTTCAATGACGTGCCGTCTGGCGACACCGCCGTCCGCGCAGCGATCTTTCGCGTCTTCGCCTGCGGGAGCACCACTGTGCGCGTGAAGTCCGGCTTCGGGCCGGCCGCTCCGTTCTCGGTTCTGCAGCCCGCCAGCGGCTCCGTCACCGTGGGGCACGACGCGCATCAGTTCGTCGACGTCCGCATCTGGCTCGCCTACACCGCCGGCGCCGCGGGCGTTCCGGTCGCCGACGGCGCGGTGACGTTCGAGTGTCCGGAATCGGGACAGCAGTTTCCGTTCGTCATCAAGGCGAACGCGATCAACCGCCCGCGCGTGGCCGTGATGCTAGTGCTCGACCAGTCGGGCAGCATGGACGACCCGGCCGGCACCAGCGGCGCGAAGCGGATCGACGTGTTGAAGGATGCGGCGCGCACGTTCGCTGAGACGATTCAGCAGAACCACGGCGTCGGTCTGATCCGCTTCGACACCGACGCCTATCCGGTCAACGATGCGACGTTTCCAGGGCTGGCGGTGACGCGCATCCTGTCGAACGACATTTTCGACGCCGGCCGCGTCCAAGCCATTCAGGCCGTGAATAACCATCACACGAATCCGCTCGGCAGCACCTCGATCGGTGACGGTGTTGACTTGGCGCGGCAGGTGCTCAACGCCGTTCCCGCCGCCGACTACGACAACAAGGCGATGATCGTGTTCACCGACGGCCTGGAGAACACGCCAAAGTCGATCGCCGATGTGATCGGCTCGATCGACAACCGTACTTTCGCCATCGGTCTCGGCAACGAGTTCCAAGTCAACACCACGGCGCTCCGCCAGCTCGCGAATTCCACCGGCGGTTATCTCCGGCTGACCGGTCTCCTCTCCTCGTCAATCGACGATTACTTCCGGCTGCGTAAGTTCTTCTTGGAGATCCTGGCCGGCGTGACGAACACGAGCATCATCGTCGACCCGGCCGGCTTCATTGCTCCCGGGACGAAAATCCGCATTCCCTTCGTCGTCAACGAGGCAGACATCGACTGTACGGCGCTGCTGATGACGGATTTCAACGTTGTCGACATGGCGCTGGAGACGCCGCACGGCGAAACGATCGATGCCGGCTCTGCCGCGGGCGTCGGAGTAATGCACAGCATCGGTGCGCAGAGCCGCATCTACCGTTTCACGCTGCCGCTGGCGATCGGCGGCGGCGCCCGCAGCGGCGTCTGGCACGCCGTACTATCCGTGAACCGCGATCAATTCGCGAAGGTGCTCTCGGCGCTGCGCGAGCGGAAACAGGACTTCGTTTCGTTCGCCACGCACGGCGCGCGCTACTGCGTCACTGTCCAAACCTATTCGAATCTGCGCATGACTTCGTCGATCGAGCAGAGCAGCTTCACTCCAGGCTCCGACCTGGCCTTCCGCGCCGCGCTCAGCGAGTATGGCCTTCCTGTCGAGCGCCGCGCGCGCGTCGATGTGGAGCTGACGCGTCCCGGCGGCTCCGTAATCACGGTGCCACTCGTCGAGAGCGAGCCCGGAACCTTCGAAGGAAATGTACGGGCCACGCTCGGCGGCGTCTATCACGCGCGGTTCCTCGCTCGCGGCGTAACGCTGCGCGGAACGCCGTTCACGCGCGAGCAACTCGGCTCGGCCGCGGTCTGGAGCGAAGGCAATCAGCCGTACACGCCGGCGGTCAGTACCCAACCGAAAGATGATCTGTGCCGGCTCCTGCGCTGCCTCCTGAGTGAAAGCAACCTGACGCGTGAAGCCGGCGGCCGACTGCGCAAGCTCGGGGTCGACCTCGACGGTCTCCGCAAGTGCGTCGCGGCGTTCTGTAGCAAGAGGGGGTGAGCTTCGGTTCACCCCCTCGAGCTTCGACTCGTCCATGCCGGCGCAGCCGCTGCGCATGAACTGACGGCGTCGTCTATACTCGATCCATCGCGCTCAACATCTCCCTCTTCGGACGATTCGAAGCATCGCTCGACGGCGATCGTGTCGAGAGCGACGCGTTCCGCAAGCGCGCCGCCGACCTGCTCAAGCTCTTGACGCTGTCGCCGAAGCACGCGCTGCACCGCGATCAGCTCGCCGAGATGCTCTGGCCCGGCAAGGCCCCGGCCGACGGCGCGAACAATCTCTACCGCGCCATCCACGATCTGCGCTCGGTCGTCGGCGAGGAGCGCGTGACGTTCCGGCAGGGGATGGTCGAGCTGCACGACGCCGTCGTCGACGTCGACGTGTTCGAAGCGGAGACGCGCTCGCCCGACAGCGAGCGCGTGGCGCGGGCGCTCGATCTCTACACCGCCGATCTCCTCCCCGAGGACTACGATCTCGACCTGGTCACGCGGAAGCGGGAGCTGCTGCGACAGACGTTCGTCGACGCCGCGCTGCGTGTGGCCGCGGCGCGCACGCTCGACGATGGCCGCACGCTCGACATCCTGCGGCGTGTGGCGGCGATCGATCCCGCCAGCGCCGAGACGGTTGCACGCATCGCCGAGCGGGTGCGAACGTTCGAGCGTCCCGCGGCGCGAAGCACGCCCGGCACGCCGATTCCGAAGACGCGCTACACGAAGAGCGGCGACGTCAACATCGCGTATCAAGTCGTCGGCGGCGACGGGCCCGACCTCGTTTTCGTCATGGGGTGGGTCTCGCACGTCGAGTACTTTTGGACCTACCCGCGCGTTGCGCAGTTCTTCCAGCGCCTGGCCGGCTTCTCGCGCCTGATCCTCTTCGACAAGCGCGGCACCGGCCTCTCCGACCGCGTCACGGCCATGCCGAATCTGCGGCAGCGGATGGACGACGTGCGCGCGGTCATGGTCGCCGCCGATTCGACGGAGGCGATCATCATGGGAGTCTCCGAGGGCGGGCCGATGTCGGCGCTCTTCGCGGCGACCTTTCCGGAGCGGACGAAGGGCCTCATCATCTACGGCGGCTACGCGCGCCGGACGTGGGCGCCCGACTACCCATGGGGCTCGAAGCCGGAGGCGCGCCAGGCCTTCTTCCGCGACATCGAGCAGAACTGGGGCGGCGTCGTCGACCTGCAGACGATCGCGCCGTCGGAGCTCAACGATCCCGAGTTCTGCGACTGGTGGTCGGCGTACTTGCGCATGTCCGCCAGCCCCGGCGCGGCCGTGACGCTGGCGAAAATGAACACGAATATCGACATCCGCGAGGAGCTGGCCGCCATCCGCGCGCCGACGCTCGTGCTGCACCGCGGCGGCGACCGCGACATGAACGTCGAAGAGGGCCGCTACCTCGCCCGGCACATCCCCGGCGCGCGCTTCGTGGAGCTGCCAGGGATCGATCACCTGCCGTTCGCCGGCGATCAGGAGCCGGTGCTGCGCGAGATCGAGGCGTTCGTGCGCGGCGTCAGCGCGGCTGAGCGGTGACTCTCTGCGCGGTCATACTGCATAGTTTACGGATGCCTGTTTCCGGCGGATTCACGATCACAGCCGCTGTGATCGCGTTGGTCGGCGGCACGATGCTCCTCGGCGAGCGCTTCGCGCCGCTGCGGCGCAGCGTGGAGTCGAAGCTCCGCCGCGTCGCCCGGAACCTCACCGTGGGCGGCGTCTCGCTCGCGCTGATGACGTTGCTCCAGGCGCCGGTGCTCCACCCGCTGGCGTCGTGGATCGTGCGGAATCGCGTCGGACTCCTGCAGGCGGTGTCGTGGCCGCGCTGGATCGAGACCGCCGTGGCCATCATCCTTTTCGATTACACGCTGTGGTGGTGGCACTGGGCGACGCATCGCGTTCCGTTCCTCTGGCGCTTCCACCTCGTGCACCACGTCGACCTCGACCTCGACACGACGACGGCGCTGCGCTTCCACTTTGGCGAGCTGGCGCTGTCGATCCCGGTGCGGGCGGCGCAGATGCTCGTCATCGGCGCCGACGCGCAGACGCTGTGGCTGTGGCAGACGATCCTCTTCGCCTCGATCCTCTTTCATCACTCCAACGTGCGCCTGCCGCTGCCGTTCGAGCGCGTGCTGGTGCGGCTGATCGTCACGCCGCGCATGCACGGAATCCATCACTCCGACCGGCTGCAGGAGACCGACAGCAACTGGTCGAGCATGCTCTCGCTGTGGGATTTCCTGCACGGAACGATTCTGCTCGACGTCCCGCAGCCGGAGATCACGATCGGCGTGCCGGCCTACGGGGCGCCGTCGGAAGTGACGATCGGAAAGCTGCTGGCTATGCCCTTCCGGCGGCAGCGCCGCGACTGGGAGCCGTATGTCTAGGGGCTCGACCTTGGCGATAAAATAACGAGCATGACACGCGACGCAACAGCGCTGTTGAAAGACGCTCTGCAGCTTTCCGAGCGGGAACGAATGGAGCTCGCGGCACGCTTGACCGCCCAACAAAGCGCAGTTGTTTCCGCTGATCCTGGTGTGATGAGCGGTGCACCCGTCTTCAAGGGAACGCGCGTGCTTGCTCAGACTTTGATCGAGTATTTGGAAGCAGGGGATTCGATCGATGACTTCCTCGAGGGATTCCCATCGGTCAGCCGAGAGCAGGTCATCGCCTTTCTAGAAGAAACGAAAGCACGCGTCCTGGCGTTCGGCGAATGAGGGTGCTACTCGACGAATGCGTAGATTGGCGGTTGCTTCGGGACTTGCCGGAACATCAAGTCAAGACTCTGAAACAGGCCGGATGGGAAGAAATCGACGACGGCGCGCTTCTTCAGTTGGCCGCGGAGCACTTCGACGTATTTGTGACGGTTGATAAAGACTTGCCCTATCAGCAGAACATTTCGACGTACGAGCTGACGGTGATCATCCTCCGCGCGCGAACGACGAAACTCTCCGACCTTCGCGCACTTCTGCCGATGCTGCGCAAGGCGTTGCCGATTCCGCGAGCGGGGGAGTTTCAGATCTTGAGCTGGCGCGACGTAGCCGATCTCAAAGCCGGTCCGTGAGGATCGTCTTCGCGATCGTCTGCAACCCATACCTTGACAATCTAGGTATCCAGCCCCACATTACCTAGCATGTCTAGGGATGAACTGCCTCTCCTGCAGGGAACGCTCGACCTCCTCATCCTGCGCGCGCTCGGCGAGGGCCCGCTGCACGGCTACGGCATCGCCCGCTGGATCGGCAGCGCCAGCGGCGACGCCCTGCGCATCGAGGAGGGCTCGCTCTACCCGGCCCTCTACCGCCTCGAAGACAAGGGCTGGCTGGCCTCGGCGTGGAAGACGGCGGAGAGCGGCCGGCGGGCTCGCGTCTACCGCCTCACGCCCAGCGGGCGCCGCGCCCTCGGCGACGAGCGCTCGCACTGGAAAGCCTTCGCCGCCGCCGTGGCCAAGGTGCTGTCGTGAGCCGCGCCGACGACGAGATCGGCTTCCACCTCGACATGCTCACGCGCGAGCTCATCGACAGCGGCATGCCCGCCGAGGCCGCGCGCGCGGAGGCCTTGCGGCGCTTCGGCGAGCCCGAGGCCTTGCGGCGCTCGCTCGCCGACGCCCAGCGCCGCGGCGTCGACACCGCCCTCACCATCCTCGCCTTCGTCTTCGTCCTTTGCGCGCACCGGCTGCTGTCGTACCTGCCGCAGTACCGCTGGCTGCACACCCATCGGCCGTACTACGTCGCCGAGTCGCTAAAGAACCTCCTCGAAGCCGGCGTCTGCGTTGCCGCGCTCCTCCTCATGCGCCAGCGCCGCGTGGCCCGCGCGCTCGCCATCGACCGCCGCGTCCTCGCTGGGCTTGCCTTCGGCCTGGCCTGCACGTGGCCGATGCTCATCGGCTTTGCCGTCGCGCACCGCAGCGACGTCGCGAGCTGGATCAGCGTCGCGTATCTCGCCTTCTTCTCGCCCTTCATCGAAGAGGTGGTCACGCGCGGCTTCGCCTTCCGCTCGCTGCGCCGCGCCGGATGGCCGCTCTGGCCGGCCGCGCTCGCGTGCGGGCTGCTCACCGGCATCGGCCACATCGAGAAGGGCCAGACCGCGCTGCAGATCCTCGGCATCTTCGTCTTCACCGGCATCGGCAGCGCGACCTTCTGCTGGCTCGTGGAGCGCTGGCAGTCGCTCTGGTTCCCGTTCGCGTTGCACGCGCTGATGGACTTCTGGTGGGAGGTCTTCAACGTCGCGCCGACGGTCCTCGGCGGCTGGTACGCGCTCGTGCTGCAGAACGCGAGCATCCTGCTGGCCATCCTGATCACCGTCCGCTTCACGCGGCGGCCGATCTCACGGCCGGTCGGTGAGGATCGTCGTCGCGATCGTGACGAGCTGTATGTTCGACGCCAAATGCAACAGCGTGTAATTACAGCCGGTCCGTGAGGATCGTCTTCGCGATCGTCTGCAGCTGCATGTTCGACGTGCCCTCGTAGATCTGTCCGACCTTCGAGTCCCGCCAGTACTTCTCCACCGGGTACTCCTTCGTGTAGCCGTTGCCGCCGAAGAGCTGCACCGCCAGGGAGGTGATCTTCTCGCAGGCGTTCGAGGAGAAGAGCTTGGCCATGGCCGCCTCGCGGAGGAAAGGCTGCTTGGCATCCTTCAGCCGCGCGGCGTTGTAGACCATCAGCCGGGCCGCCTCGAGCTCCGTGGCCGCGTCGGCGATCTGGAACTGCACGGCCTGGAACTCGGCGATGCGCGTGCCGAACTGCTTCCGCTCCTTCACGTACGAGATGGCATGTTCGAGCGCGCCGCGGGCCACGCCGATCATCTGCGCGCCGATGCCGATGCGCCCTTCGTTTAACGTCTCGATGGCGATCTTGTAGCCCTTGCCCGGCTCGCCGAGGACGTTCTCCGCCGGCACGCGGCAGTCCTCGAGGATCAGCTCGCACGTCGACGAGGCGCGGATGCCGAGCTTGTCCTCCTTCTTGCCGACCGTGAAGCCAGGGAAGTCGCGCTCGATCAGGAAGGCCGTGATGCCTTTATACCCGGCATCCGGATTGGCATTGGCGAAGACGATGAAGACGCCCGCCTCGGCCGCGTTCGTGATCCACAGCTTCTGGCCGTTGAGGACCCAGTGGTCGCCCTTGTCCTCGGCGCGGCACGACAGGGCGAAGGCGTCCGATCCCGATCCCGCCTCGGAGAGCGCATAGGCGCCGACCGTGTCCTTGGCCAGCATCGAGAGGTACTTCGACTTCTGGTCTTCGTTGCCCCAGCGCAGCAGGGCGTTGTTGACGAGCGTGTTCTGCACGTCGACGAGCACGCCGCAGGAGCCGTCGACGTGGGAGAGCTCCTCGACGATGAGGACGGCGGTGAAGAACGACGAGCCGGCGCCACCCCACTGGTCCGGGACCTCGATGCCCATGATGCCGAGGTCGAAGAAGCTGTCGATCAGCTCGCGCGGAATCTTGGCGTCGTGGTCCATCTGGTGCACGAGGGGCCGGATCTTCTCCACGGCGAAGTCGCGCACAGACTGCTGGAACATTTGCTCTTCCTCGGACAGAAGCGTCAGAGGACCCGCGGTCGGTTCGACGGAGGCGGTGGTCATGGAACGGGATGATATCCGAGGTAGAGCGCGTCGGGCGTGTCGCCGCTGTTGGCCTCACTGACGAAGGCCCAGACGCGCGCGGCCTCGGCGCCGGCATCGATCCGCAGGCGCACGCGCCCCTGCAGCGGCGCGAGGAGGCGGGCCACGTCGCCGCTGAAGTAGCCGTTCGCCGGGCGGGCGATGGTCAGCCGCTTCAGCTCCGTCCGGCCGTCCTCGCTCAAGGCGATGAGGTCGAACTGCGGCGGCGCGGCGCCGAAGATCCAGAGGCGCAGGCGGAGGCGGTTCGGCAGCGGCACGGGCGGGATGTCGATGGAGCGCTGCGCGAACGATCGCAGCGGGATCGATGGGATGGCCAGGAATGAGGTGCTGCCGTCGTAGCCGTCACGCTCGACGATGGTCCGAACGACGACGTCGCGCGAGACGCGGGCGACGATGAAGGGATGGTCGGCATCGGCGGCGATGCGCCGCGACTGGCCGGGTCCGAGGACGAAGTCGCACGGGCCGCCGCTGCCGGCGCTGAGATGGATGGCGGCCGGGCGCGCTCCGCGGTTCGCAATCGTCTGCTCGACGCTCCAGCGCTCAACCGTGCCGTCGACCGGTTGCAGCGTGCCGGCGATCGGCAGCAACACGGCGTCGCCGTCGCGGTGCCGGTAGATCCGCGCCTCGGCCGACTCGGAGATGAGCTCGTAGTGGCTCTCCAGTCCTCGGAGGAGTGGAAGGTGCCAGACCAACACGTAGTCCGCGAGCTCGAAGGAGTCGACGTCGAAGCTGGCCGGATCGAGCTCGAGCGCGGTCCGGTCGATCACCGGCGTGCGCGGGCGATGCCGGATCGGAGAGAAGTCGGTGTCCGCCTCGTAATTTTCGAGATCCGCCAGGCGGTGCTGGACAGCGGCATAGCCCGACGCGTGCGCGAGGAATGGCACGAGCGCTCCGCGCGGCTGCCGCTCGCCGTTCAACACGAGAATCGAGGAGCTCGGAGGGATGCCGCGCTCGGCGCGGACGAACGCGCCGGTGCGGCGGGCGACGGCGCGCTCGTGTCCCGCGAGAAAGAACGCGTTGCCGGCGGCGATCGCCGACAGCACGACGAGCAACGCCGCGCGCGGCGGAGCGGGGAGGCGCGGCGTCAGCCACGGCAACGGCAGGATCGGCACGATCGTGAGCAGACGCTGCGGAAGGAACAGCCCGCCGGCGGCCCCGTCCGGTGCGACGAAGTAGAGCGCGACGACGGCGGCGGTGAGAACCGCGAAGGCGTCCTCGTCGCGCCGCCGCCGCTCGGCCGCGACGGTGACGATGATCAGCGCCACGAGGATTCCGAACATCGCGGCGCCGAGCGTGAGCTGCACGGAATCGAACGTCTGCAGGATATCGAAGCGCGCGAGCGCAACGGCGCGTTCCGCAAGCTTCGGCCGCGTGCCGCCGCCCGGACGCGGATGTCCAAAGAACCACGCCAGCAGCGGAAGCAGCGGCACGAGCGCCAGCAGTTGCCGCGCCTGCCGTCGCGGCCTGGCCAGCCAGAGGAGGCCGATCGATCCGACCAGCAGCATCGCCGGCATCGCATGCGCCGCGTAGCAGAGGAGCGACAGCAGCGCGATGAGCGCGATGCTCTGCCCATCCGCCCGCTCGCGCCGCTCCCACCAGAGCGCCAGCGTGATGAGGTAGATCCCGACGCCGATGGCGAAGTTATACGAGCCGTATTCCAGGAGTAGATGGAATGCGAACGGAAACGCCAGAAACGCGTAGACGCTCCCGCGGGCGAGCATCCACGCTCCGCCGAGAAAGAGCAGCACGATGATGCTGACGAGAATCTTCTCCGCGACCGCGGCGCTGAAGACGCCGAGCAGCATGGCCAGCACCACGTGTCCGAGGATATTCGGGTTGGGGCGCCAGTCGATCGCGTAGATTGCCGTGATCGGCCCGTCGTGCCGCAGCACGAGCTCGCGCATGACGAACGCGTTGTAGACGTGTGAGGGTCCGTCGCAGGTGGGGAAGTACGCCGGTGCCCAGACGGGCAGGAGCTGCAAAAGCGCAAGCGCGAGGAACAGCCTGGCGACCCACGAACTCAGCACTCAGCCCTCAGTCCTCAGCACTCTTCTTTGGTGCCTCGGGCCGGACTCGAACCGGCACGCCGCTTTCGCGGCAGCGGATTTTAAGTCCGCAGCGTCTGCCTATTCCGCCACCGAGGCCAAACTAAAAAGGGCGCCTTTGCAGGCGCCCTTCCGGGGTGGGGGTCAGGAACTCTCCCCCTCAGGTTTATGAGAACAATCCATCGAACGCAGTACCTCCTCCCCCATGAATTTCCGGCGGACCCGCGACAAGCGTCACGTGCTAGCCCGTAACCCACCTCGCCACACCGCGGACCGGATCGACCGCTCCTGCCTGCCCCGGGGTGGAGGGGAGGAGCGGGAACTTGTCATCTGTTCAAAGAGCACAACCGTACATTCTGCGGATCGAAAACGCCTCCGAGCGGTTTTTCTATTGCAGCAGCCCCGGCTGTTGTCCTTTCGTGATCGATTAGATGATACGTTTTCCGTGCCAAATAGCAACAGCATTTCCGCACAGATCCGTGTGCTACCATGTCCGCTTTCCGGAGCCAATTGATATGAAACGACTTCTCCTTGCGGCGAGCCTCCTGGCCGTCGCCGCGCCCCTCGCCGCCGCCACCGTCGGCGGCAAAGTCAACTTCATCATGAAGCGGGGGCAAAACCCGATCGTCAACGAGACCCTGGTCTGGCTCGAGCCGGCCGCGGGGAGGGTGGTGCCGCGGCCGCCCGGCAAGTTCCAGATGACCACGCGGGGCAAGACCCTCATCCCGCACGTGCTGGCTGTCCCGATCGGCTCCACCGTCGAGTTCCCCAACGACGACCCCATCTCCCACAACCTCTTCTCCCTCTCGCCGGCCAGCACCTTCGACCTCGGCCTCTACCGCAAGGGCGCCGGCAAGTCGCAGAAGCTCACGGCGCCCGGCATCATCAACGTCTACTGCAACGTGCATCCGACGATGTCCGCGGTCATCCACGTCATGCCCACGCCGTACTACGCCTTCGCCGACGGGAACGGCCACTACGCGATCGCCGACGTCCCGCCGGGCAAGTACAAGGTCGTGGCCTGGAACGAGCAGGGGGGACAGACCGCGGCCATGGTGGATGTCGGCCCGGCCGGCGCCGCGAACGTGGCCCTCACGCTCGACAGCAGCAACTACCGCTCGGCGTCGCATCTGAACAAGGTCGGCAAGCCGTATACGGCGCCGCCGAGGGACTACTGAGTTGACGGCGCAGACAGTGGAGATGACGCCGGCGGCCATGCCGGCGGTCACGCCGAAACAGCTGGCCGTGGAGCGCGCCCGCTTTCCGCTCGTCTGGAAGATCTTCTTCCTCACTGGGCTGCTCATCGCCATCGTCGTGGCCGTCGCCGTCGGCCTCACCTTCCAGCGCGCCCAGACGATCGCCCATGCCACGGCCGACAAGTCGATCTCCAGCGCGGTGCAGCTGTACGGGACGTTCGTCGAGCAGCGGGAGTCGCGCCTGAAACTGACGACGCAGGTCCTCGGCAACGATCCGCCGTTCGTCGCCTACATGCAGAACGCCATGCATCCGCCGCCCGATCCGGCCAACCCGACGGCGCCGCCGGCGATCAACTACGCCGACATCTTCGATCAGCTCACGCAGCGCACGGCCGCCCTCGGCACCGACCTGATGATGCTCGTCGACGAGCAGGGGAACCTCGTCGTGCGCACCGATCGCCCCGTGCTGACGTCCGCGCCGAGCGACAACATGGCCGCGCAGTCGCCGCTGGTGAAGCAGATCGTCGACGACGCCACGCTCCTCGTCGTCGCCGGCGTGCTGGCCGACGGCAACCACCTCTACCACGTGGCCGTGGCGCCGCTCGTCGTCGGCGCGAACAACGTCCGCCTCGGATACCTCGTCAACGGCGTGGCCATCGACGACGCCTTCGCGAACAAGATCGGCGACATCACCAACGCCGGCGTCGTCTTCGCGTCCAGCGGCGGCCCGACCGGTCGCTCCAAGAGCGCGCCGCAGTTCACCATGCAGCAGATGAGCGGCGTGGAGGATATCTTCCGCACCGGGAAGCCGCAGCCGCCGAAGACCGTCTGGATCGACCGCGGGCAGTACGTGATGACCGGGCAGCCGATGCTGTCGGGCACTAAGACCGTCGGCGCGGCGGTGTTCCTCCGCTCGCTCGACACGGAGCTCGCGCCGTTCCGCGAGATCCAGAAGTCGCTGCTCCTCGGCGGCGGCGGCGCGCTGCTGCTGGCCTTCATCCTGTCGTGGTTCATCGCCAAGCGGCTGACGCGCCCGATCGAGGAGCTGGCCAGCATCGCCCAGGCCGTCACGCACGGCGACTACGAGGTTCACCCCGCCATCGACCGTCAGGACGAAGTCGGCATCCTCGGCCGCTCCTTCGCCAAGATGATCACCGCGCTGCGCGACAAGGCCGAGCTCGAGGAGCTCTACGAGCAGATGGCCGCGAAGTCGGAGGAGCGCGAGGCCGGGCGCAGGAACGAGCCGGCCAAGCTCGAGGAAGGGACGGTGCTCGTCACCGACCTGCGCGGGCTGCCGCCCACCGTCGGCGGCGGCGACGCCTCGACCGTCATCGCCGACGTCGGCCGGGTCATGAAGCTGCAGGAGGCGGAGGTGGAGCGGCAGGAGGGCGTGGTCCGCGAGATCATCGGCCACCGCCTCGTCAGCGTTTTCCACGGCGAGCGCGGGATCATCCACGCCATCCGCGCCGCGCGCGCCATCAACGAGGAGCTCGCGGCGCAGAACAACAACACCACGATGCAGATCGGCGTCGGCATCGCCACGGGCGAGTTCGTGACCGGCTCGGTCGACCTGCAGCAGGAGAGCGGCCTGGCCATCGTCGGCAACGCCCCACTGCTGGCGATGGTCTTCGCCTGGCACGCCCCGACCGGCTACGCGTACATCTCCTACGAGACGGCGCAGGCGGCGGGGAACGAGATCCTGTCGTCGTCGACGCGCGAGGAGGTCGTGCTGCGCTGGCTGCCGCACCCGCTGCCGGTGGCGGCGGTGCCGCTGGTGAATCTCAGCTCGACGATGATGCGCACGCTCGGGCAGACGACGAGCTCGATGGCCACGCTGCGCGTCGACGCGACAACGCCCGGCGCGACGGCGCCGGCGGGCGCGGTGGCGGAGCTGTCGCTGGGCGCGCTCTTCGCCAACCGCTACCGCATCGAGCAGATGATCGGGCGCGGCGGGATGGGCATCGTCTACCGCGCCATCGATACGCAGCTCGACGAGACGGTGGCCATCAAGACGCTGCCCGGCGATGTGATGCAGCGGTCGCCCGAGGACCTGGAGCGCTTCAAGCGCGAGATCCGCCTGGCCCGCAAGATCACGCACCGCAACGTCCTGCGCACGTACGACTACGGCGAGGCCGAGGGCGTGTACTTCATTTCGATGGAGTACGTGCGCGGCTACACGCTGGCCGAGCTGCTCGAGGAAGCGCCCGACCACCGCATGGCCCCGCGCGCGGCCATGGGGCTGTCGCGCCAGATCTGCCGCGGGCTGCAGGCCGCGCACGAGCAGGGGATCATCCACCGCGACATCAAGCCCCAGAACGTGCTGATCGATCACAAGGGCGAGGTGAAGCTGATGGACTTCGGCATCGCCCGCATGGCGGAGTCGAAGGAAGGGATGACCCAGGTCGGCCTGATCGTCGGCACGCCGCATTACATGAGCCCCGAACAGGTGCAGGGCCAGCAGCTCGACTCACGCAGCGACGTCTACTCGATGGGGGTGATGCTGTACGAGATCCTCTCGGGCGTGAAGCCGTTCACGTCGTCGTCGCTGACGGGGGTCCTGACCGCGCACATCACGGAGACGCCGAAGCCGCTCGTCGAGCAGCGCCCCGACATCGGCCGCGACGTGAACGCGATCGTGATGCGCTGCCTGGCCAAGAATCCGAAGGACCGCTACGGCGACGCGGGGGCGCTGCTGGCGGACCTTGATCGGGTGCAGACGCAAGCGGTGCAGCAGGCGGCGTAGGTCACGTGATCTCGCCGAAACGACCGCTTTGGTAGTCGATCATGGCCTGGCGGATCTCGCCGGGGGTGTTCATCACGAACGGACCGTAGCGCGCGATCGGCTCGTTGAGCGGGACGCCGGCGATGAGGAGGAGCTCGGCGCCGCCGGCGGAGGTGATGAAGACCTCGTCGCCGTCGCGCTCGAAGATCACCGCGTCGTTCTCGCGCGCGGTGTGGTCGGCGAACGCGGCTTCGCCGCTGATGATGAAGGCGAAGGCGTTGTAGGTTGACGGCACAGCCTGCGTGAAGCGCGCGCCGGCGGCGAGGCGCACGTGCAGATAGATGATCGGCGTTCGCGTGTCGATCGAGGCGCGCGTGCCGAGGGACTCGCCGGCGATTACCGTGACGGTGGTCATGCCGTCCGCGCTCGTCGCCGTCGGAATCTCGGAGGCCCGCAGCTCCTGATAGCGCGGCTTCATCATCTTGTCGCGGCGCGGGAGATTGACCCAGAGCTGGAAGCCGTGCATCCGGCCGCCGTCGCGGCGGATCTCCGCGGATGGCATCTCCGAGTGCACGACTCCCGAGCCGGCCGTCATCCACTGCACATCGCCGGCGCCGATGCGGCCGTGATTGCCCTGCGAGTCGCCATGCTCGATCGCGCCTTCGAGCACGTACGTGACGGTCTCGAAGCCGCGGTGGGGATGATCGGGCGCGCCCTTGGCCTCTCCGGGACCGTGCGTGGCCGGCCCCATGCGATCGAGGAGGAGGAAGGGATCGAGGTGGTCGAGGCGCGCCGTCGGAAACGGCCGCGTCACGAGCATCCCTTCGCCTTCGAGCTGCGGCGTGGCGTGGATGATCCCGGCAATGGAGCGCGTGTTCATGTCATCCTCCACAACAAATGCACATTCCAACGATTACTGTCCTCGGCGCAACCGGTACGATCGGAAGCGAGCTCGTGCAGCTCCTGGCCGCGGCCGAGGCGCCGGTGCGCGCGGTGGCGCGGAGCGTGGCGAAGGCATCTGCGCTGCCCGGCGTCGTGCGCTGCGCCGCCGACCTGGGCGACGCCCGCGCGCTGCCGGCGGTGCTCGCCGGGACGGCGCGGCTGTTCCTCCTCACCGACAACCAGGCCGGCTTCGCGAAGCTACAGATCGAGATCGTGCGCGCCGCCGAAGCGCTCGGCGTCGGGCACGTGGTGAAGCTCTCGGCGCTGGGCGCTTCGCATCACTCGAAGTCGTGGATCGGGATCGAGCACCGCGAGGTCGAGGATGCGCTGGAGCGGACGTCGCTGCGCTGGACGATCCTCCGCCCGCACGCCTTCATGCAGAACTGGCTCGGCGACGTGGCGGAGTCGGTACGGACGGGCGGCGTCATCGAGTCGCCGATCGGCGAGGGACGCGTGCCGTTCATCGACGCGCGCGACATCGCCGCCGTCGCCGCGGCGATCCTCCTCCATCCCGAGGGACACGAGGGGAGGCGGTACGTGCTCACCGGCGGCGAGGCCGTCGGCTTTGGCGACGTGGCAGCCGCGCTGGCGAAGGCGACGGGGCGGGACGTGGTCTATCGCCCGATCACGATGGAGGAGGCGCGCGCAAGGCTCGAGCGGAAAGGCGTGGCGCGCGAGCAGATCGACGCACAGCTGGCGATCGCAGTGTACCAGCGCGACGGAGGACCGACCGCCATCGTCTCGGAGGACGTGCCCAAGATTCTCGGCCGGCCGCCGCGCACGATCGACGATTTTGCCGCCGACTATCGCGACGTTTTTCGAGGCTGACGCCGGCGCGGGCGCGAAGCCGCGGTCAGGCGATACGCGGCCTTGATCAACGACTCGATCATGCCCCAGTCGAGCCCGGTGTCGAGGCGCACGCCGATCCATCCTGCGCCGCCGACGTAGGGCGGGCGGTAGAAGTGCTTCGGCTCCGCGCTGACGAGCGACTCCTGCACGCCCTCCTCGGCGTTGCAGACGATCGACAGATGCGGGTCGCCGTGATGGTAGGTATTCATCATCACGAAGATCTTCGGGCAGCGCCAGGTCGGCTCGCCCCATGCCAGCTTCTCCGTCGTCCCCGGCAGGGCCAGGCAGATGGCGCGCACGCGCTCGACCGCATCCATCAGATCACCCCGTCCTCGATGTTCTTCAGGAAAAACGACAGCGACTCCAGGTTGATGCGCAGATCGACCGTCTTCACCTTCACCCGCTCGGGCGTGCGGATCTGCACGGGGGCGAAGTTGAGGACGGCCACGACGCCGGCGGCGACGAGAGTGTCGTGGACGTCCTGGGCGCTCTCGGGCGTGACGGCGATGACGCCGATCTCCACGGCGTTCTCGCGGACGATGTCGCCCAGGCGGACATACGGAAGGACGGGGATGCCGCTGCGCGAGGTGCGGCCCACCTTCTCCGGATCGACGTCGACGAGGGCTACGATCTCGAAGCCGCCGCGGTTGAAGCCGGCGTAGTCGGCCAGGGCCATGCCGAGGTTGCCGGCCCCGACGATGAGTACGTTGCGCTTGCGGTCGATGCCCAGCGTGTGCACGAGCTGCTGCTTCAGGCGCGAGACGTTGTAGCCGACGCCGCGCGTGCCGAACTCGCCGAAGCAGGCCAGGTCCTTGCGGATCTGCGCGGAGTTGAGGTGGAAGCGGTCGGCCAGCTCCTGCGAGGAGATCGTCTCCGTGCCGCTCTGCTCGAGAAACATCAGGCAGCGGAGGTAGACCGAGAGTCTGCCGGTGGTGTTCTCGGAGATCGCTTCGCGGTTTTCCGGGGCGGCGTTCTTGGACATGACCTAGGGCAAGAGGGCGTGCGCGGCCGCTCCGGCCATCTCGAAGAGCGGCGTCGGGAAGATGCCGATGACGAAGATGCCGGCCATCGAGATCGCCAGCGCGCCGGTGGCGAACATCCCGCTCACCGGCACGGCGTAGCCCTCCGCCGCTTCCTTCATGTAGAGGTAGTAGACGACGCGCAGGTAGTAATAGACCGAGACGATGCTGGTGAGGATGCCGATCACGGCGATGCCGACGTAGCCGGAATCGACCGCGGTCTTGAACACGTAGAACTTGGCGATGAAGCCGGCTGTCGGCGGCAGGCCGCTCAGCGAGAACATGCACACCGTCAGGGCCAGGCCGTAGAACGGGCGGCGGAAGCCGAGTCCGGCGATGTCGTCGAGCGTCTGGGGATCGTTCTGGTTCTTGGCCAGCATCGACACCACGCCGAAGGCGCCGATGTTCATCAGCGCGTAGGTGATGACGTAGACCGTCACCGCGGCCACCGACTGGTCGCGCACGCTGAGCATGGCGATGAGCATGTAGCCGACGTGGGCGATGCCGGAGTAGGCGAGCATGCGCTTGAGGTCGCGCTGGGCGATGGCCACGGCGTTGCCGATGATCATGGAGAGGACCGACAGCGCCGCGACCATCGTCGACCAGCGCGCCAGGTGGAACGTCGGGGCCATCGAGGCGAAGATGCGCACGAGGGCGATGAGCGTGGCCGCCTTCGGGGCCACGGAGAGCCAGCCGGCCACGGGCGACGGCGCGCCTTGGTAGACGTCGGGCGCCCAGCCGTGGAAGGGGGCGGCGGCGAGCTTGAAGCCGAGCCCGGAGAGCAGCAGGACGAAGGCGATCGTCAGCATCGGATTCGAGGCGTCGGCCGTGGCGAAGTAGCGCGTCATGGCCGCGAAGTTCGTCGACTGCGTCGCGCCGTAGAAAAGGGCCGTGCCGTAGAGGACGAAGCCGGTGGCGAACGCGCCCATGAGGAAGTACTTGAGGCTGGCCTCGTTCGAGACGGGGAGGCGGCGGTGGTAGCCGACGAGGACGAAGATGCAGATCGAGAGCGTCTCCAATCCGAGGATGACGACGAGGAGGTCGAGGCCCTTGGCCATCATCATCATCCCGACCGTGCCCCACATCAGCAGGGCGTAGAACTCGCCCCCTTCGATCCCTTCGCGCTCTAGGTACTCGCGGGCGAAGAGGGTGGCCAGGATGGCGGCCAGGAGGAAGGTGATGTCGAAGAGCTGGGTGATGGCGCTGATCTGGTAGGTGCCGCCGAAGAAGTTGCCGCCCTTGAGAGCGTTTTCCGACAGCGCGGCGACGATGAAGATGATGAGCGAGAGCGGCGCGGTCGTGCCGCGCAGCTTCGGGAAGAAGGCCGACCAGAGGATGAGGATCATGCCGCCGGCGGAGAGGATGAGCTCCGGGAGGACGGCGTTCATCCAGGCGGATTCGATGAGGGGGTGGAGGGTCATCGCGCCTTCTCCGTCAGCATCACCGCGCCGCCGCGGTTCTGTACCGTCGTCAAAAGCTGCTGCACCGACGGCGTCATCTTGCGGATGAACGTGTTCGGATGGACGCCGATCCAGACCATGAGCACGACCAGCGGCACCATGGCGGCGATCTCGTTCCAGGCGATCTCCTTGACGTTGCGGTTCTCGTCGTTGGTGATTGGGCCGAAGAAGACTTTCTGCACGAGCCAGAGGAGGTAAATGGCCGCCAGGATCACGCCGGTCGTGGCCAGGATCGTCGCCCGCGGCTGGGTCTGGAACGAGCCGGAGAGGATGAGGAACTCGCCGACGAAGCCGTTGAGGCCGGGCAATCCGACCGACGAGAGCACGGCGATGATGAAGAACGTGGCGTAGACCGGCATCGTCGCGCCGAGTCCGCCGTAGTCGGCGAGCCTGCGCGTGTGGCGGCGCTCGTAGATCACGCCGACGAGGAGGAAGAGCGCGCCGGTGGAGAGGCCGTGGTTGACCATCTGCAGAATCGAGCCCTCGATGGCGGTCTGCTGCAGGGCGAAGATGCCGAGAACGCAGAAGCCGAGGTGCGAGACCGAGGAGTAGGCGACGAGCTTCTTCATGTCCGGCTGCACCCAGGCCACGAGCGCGCCGTAGATCACGCCGATGACGGAGAGGGCGATCAGCCACGGCCCGTACTTCGCCGTGGCATTCGGGAAGAAGGGGAGGACGAAGCGGAGGAAGCCGTACGTCCCCATCTTCAGCATGACGCCGGCGAGGATGATGGAGCCGCCGGTGGGGGCCTCGACGTGGGCGTCGGGCAGCCAGGTGTGCAGCGGGAAGAGCGGCACTTTGATGGCGAACGCCAGCGAGAACGCAAAGAAGAGCAACGCCTCGGTGGCCAGGCTGCGGTAGTGCATGCCGTAGAAGTCGGTGACAGCGAACGACCAGATGCCGGTGTCGTGGAAGTGCAGGAAGGCCATGTAGATGATGCCCAGGAGCATCAGGAGGGAGCCGGCGATGGTGAAGAGGAAGAACTTGATCGCCGCGTAGATGCGGTTCGCGCCGCCCCAGACGCCGATGACGAGGTACATCGGCAGGAGGGTGAGCTCGAAGAAGACGTAGAAGAGAAGGAGGTCGGTGGCGATGAAGACGCCGATCATGGCCGCTTCCATGATCAGGAAGGCGATGACGTACTCCTTCGGATGCTTCTTGATGGCGTTCCAGCCGGAGAGGAAGACGACGGGGGTCAGCAGCGCGGTGAGGAGAACGAGCCAGAGGGAGATGCCGTCGATGCCGAGGGAGTAGGTGATGCCCCACGTGGGGATCCACGGCCGGGCCTCGACGAGCTGCATGCCGGCCACGCCCTCCTCGAAGTGGCCGAGGACGGAGAGGGAGACGAGGAATTCGAGGATGGCGGCGGCGAGGCCTACGACTTTGATCTCCGCGCCGAAGCGGCGGGGGACGAGCATCAGCAGGACCGCGGCGGCGATGGGGAGCCAGAGGAGGAGAGAGAGGATGCTGCTCATGCCAGCACCTCGGGGAAAGCCGGGCTCGGGCTCGGGCGCGGGATCATCATGCCAGCACCCATATGAACACCACCACGCCGGCGAAGAACATCAGCGCGTAGTTGCGCACGTTGCCGGTCTGCAGGAATCGGAGAAGATCGCCGAAGGCGGCCACGATGTAGCCGAGGAGCGCCAGGAGGCCGTCGATGAGGGCGTCGATGCCGCGCCAGAGGAACGTCGAGATCCGCTCCAGCGGCCGGACCACGGCAACGTCGTACATCTCGTCGACGTACCACTTGTTCTCGAGCGTGCGCGCCAGCGACGGCGCCAGCCACGTGTCGCCGTCGAGCTGGCGCTCCTTGTAGCGCGACATCGCGAACCACCATCCGAGGATGGCGATGAGCGTGGAGACGGCGGCGATGGTGATCTCCGTCGCCGAGCCGATCTCGATGTGCGCGGCCACCGGATGCAGCCACTCTTCGAGGAGATTCCGGTGCGGGATGCCGATCAGGCCGCCCACGAGCGAGAGCCCGCCGAGAAACCAGAGCGGCACGGTCATCGACGGCGGCGACTCGTGCAGGTGGTGCTCCTGCTCGTGCGTGCCGCGGAACTTGCCGTAGAACGTCAGGTAGTAGAGGCGGTACATGTAAATGGCGGTGAAGAGCGCGGCGATCGTGCCGAGAAGCCAGACCACCTTGCCGACCGTCGGGAAGTACGGCGTCGACCAGGCCGAGGCCAGGATCTCATCCTTCGAGAAGAACGCCGCCGCCAGCGGCAGGCCGGCGATCGCGTACGTCGCCCACTGGAACGTGCGGAACGTCTGCGGGATCTTGTCGCGCAGGCCGCCCATCTTGCGGATGTCCTGCTCGCCGCCCATGGCGTGGATGACCGAGCCGGATCCGAGGAAGAGGCAGGCCTTGAAGAAGGCATGCGTGACGAGGTGGAAGATCCCGGCGGTGAAGGCGCCGACGCCGACGGCGATGAACATGAAGCCGAGCTGCGACACGGTGGAGTAGGCGAGGACTTTCTTGATGTCGAACTGGCGGATGCCGATCGTGGCGGCGAAGAGCGCGGTGAGGCCGCCGATGATGGCCACGACCATCATCGCGCCCGGCGCGAGGCGGTAGAGCACGTTCGTGCGGGCCACCATGTAGACGCCCGCCGTGACCATCGTGGCCGCGTGGATGAGCGCGGAGACCGGCGTCGGGCCGGCCATGGCGTCGGGCAGCCAGACGTAGAGCGGGATCTGGGCGCTCTTGCCGCACGCGCCGAGGAAGAGGAGGAGGCAAATGGCGGTGAGCACGCCCGGCTCGACGCCGGCCGCGGCGATCTGCGAGACCTTGCCGAAGTCGACGCTGCCAAACTTCGCGAACATCAGGAACATGGCCAGGAGGAACCCGAAGTCGCCGATGCGGTTGACGACGAACGCTTTTTTCCCTGCCGCGGGAGCGTAGTCGGTCTTGTAGTAGAAGCCGATCAGCAGGTACGAGCAGAGGCCGACGCCTTCCCAGCCGACGAACATCAAGAGGTAGCTCGATCCGAGGATGAGGACGAGCATCTCGGAGAGGAAGAGATTGAGGTAGGCGAAGTAGCGCCAGTAGCCGTCATCGTCGTGCATGTAGCCGACGGAATAGACGTGGATGAGGAAGCCGACCCACGTGACGACCATGAGCATCACGATCGACAGCGGGTCGAGCTGGAAGGCCACCTGCGCGCCGACGTTGCCGGAGGCGATCCAGTCATAGACGACGTTGACCCAGCGCTCGCCGTGCGGCGAGGCGGCGCGGTACTGGAAGGCGGCCACGGTGCCGAGAATGGCCGGCACGAGGGAGCCGGCGAGGGCCACGGCGGTGACGAAGGGCTTGCCGGCGCGCTTGCCGAAGAGTCCGTTGATGACGAAGCCCGCGAACGGTGCCAGCGGGATGAGCCAAAGTGCGTTTAGCATTCGGGGGAGTCCTGGGTCCTGGGTCCTGAGTCCTGAGTAGCTTCGCCGTTGGCACCACTCAGGACTCAGGACCCAGGACTCAGGACTTCGTTCTCTCCTCGTGCTGCGAGGAGAGTCCCCGCAGCGCTATTCGTTCCTTAGTCGATCCTGATAATCCTCACTGCTGGCCGGATCCAGCTCCCATCGATGCTTGTCCCGGCTCCGTTCCTTTTCTCCCGCCTTCAGCTCCTCGCCGTCGGCGTACGTGACGCCGATCGACTGGCCGATCTCGTCGACGCGGTCCTGGTCGGGCGTGGGCATGTCGCCGAAGGCGCTCTCGTCGCCCTGCGACTCCGACATCTCCCAGCGCGCGTCGATGTCGCCGCCGGCGAGGGTCGGGTCCATGCCCGGGTTCTCCCGCAGCCGCTCGGCCAGCTTCTCCGAGCCCGCCCGCACGTCCGGCACCGGCGGCTCGATGCGGTCATCGATGCCGTCGCGGTTCCGGTCCACCCTCTCGTTTTCTCTCCAGTCAATGAGCTTCTCTGTCTTGTCCATGTTCCTGGCTCCTGGGCCAGAAACATTGCGATTTCCCTACCAACGCATGAGATTGGCTTCGTCGACGTCGATGGTCTCGCGGTGATGAAACAGTGAGATGAATATGGCCAGCCCGACAGCAGCCTCGGCCGCGGCGATGGCCATCACGAAGAAGACGAAGATGAGCCCGTGAAGCTGATGGAACTGCCGGGCGTAGGCGAGGAAGGTCAGGTTGACGGCGTTCACCATCAGCTCGACGCACATGAACATGGTGATGCCGTTCCTGCGCGTCAGGAACCCGCAGACGCCAATGGTGAAGAGGATGGCGCTCAGCACGAGGAACCAGCTCGTCGGGATCATCGTGCCACCTCGGTCCGGACAGGCGAGGGCGCCTGTCCTCCACGTCCGCTGAGCAGCAGCGCGCCGACGATGGCGGCCAGCAGGAGGATCGAGACCATTTCGAAGGGGAAGATGTAGGCCTCGAACAGCGCCACGCCGATGAGGCGGGCGTCGCTGAGGAACGGCCCCGGCGGCAGCTGCAGCACGGTGTACTTGACGATGTAGTAGACGAGGGCGATGCCGAAGAAGGCGCTGCCGGAGTAGCCGAGGAATTGCTGGATCGGGCGGGTGGCAGGCTCGCTGACGTGCTGCAGGTTCAGGAGCATGATCACGAAGAGGAAGAGGACCATGATCGCGCCGGCGTAGACGATGACCTGCAGCGCGGCGAGGAACGGCGCGTCGAGGAGGACGTACATCACGGCGAGGGCGAAGAACGACGCCACGAGCGACAGCGCGCCGACGACGGTGTTGCGGTGCAGGATGACCACGAGCGCGAAGATCACGGCGACGGCGGCGAAGAAGAAGAAGATGAGGAGCTCGATCATGACTTAGCCCCCCGCCCGAAAAGCCGGGCGCGGGCGCGGGCGCGGGCGCGGGTTTTCAAATCCACCTCTCGGCGATGAACCACGCTACGAGGACGATGTTGACGATTGCCAACGGCAAAAAGACTTTCCAGCCGATCTTCATGAGGATGTCGTACTTCAGCCGGGGGATCGTCCAGCGCACCCAGACGAAGACGAAGAGGACGAAGCCGACCTTGGCCAGGAACGCAATCGCCGACAGGAGGAAGCCCGCCAGCGTCGGCGGCTCGTTGTACCACGGCACGTCCCAGCCGCCGAAGAAGAGCGTGACGACGAGCGCCGACATCGTGGTCATGGCGATGTACTCGGACATGAAGAACATGGCGAATTTCATCGACGAGTACTCGGTGTGGTACCCGGCCACGAGCTCGGCCTCGGCTTCGGCGAAGTCGAACGGCAGGCGGTTCGTCTCGGCGAAAGCGGAGACGATGAAGACGATCATCGCCAGCCATATCGCAGGCGAGAAGCAGTTCCAGGCCGGAATCTTCACGCTGTCGAAGAGGACGAAGTAGCCGGTCTGCTTCGCCACGACGTCGGTGAGCCGCAGCGAGCCCGCCACCATCAGCACGCTCACGGCGGAGAGGGCCAGCGAGAGCTCGTACGAGATCATCTGCGCCGAGGCGCGGATGCCGCCGAAGAGGGAGAACTTGTTGGCCGAGGACCAGCCCGCGGTGGTGATGCCGTAGACGCTGAGCGAGGCCAGGGCGAAGATCAGGAGGATGCCGACGTTGACGTCGGCGATGATCGGCTCGAAGAGCCTCCCGCCGCCCGGCAAGTGCAGCGCGCCGGCGGCCTTGATGCCGAACATCACCCCGATCAGGCCGAGGGCGACGAGAAAGAGCGCGGTGGCCACGATCGCGCCGATGGTGAAGTTGAGACGCGAGTAGTTCGGCTTGCGGTGGTATTTGGCCGTGCCGCCGGCGACGACGATGGCCAGGATGGCCGTGACCGCCGCGCCGACGATGCACGCCCCGGACACGCGCGGGCCGTACATGACCTCGGTCGGGATGAAGAACGGCCGCCCCCACGGGACGACGGCGATCGTCGTCAGCGCCGGCAGCAGGCCGAAGAGAGGCGCCAGCGTGTAGAGCCACTTGTTCGCCTGCAGCGGAATGACATCTTCCTTGAGGATGAACTTCAGGGCGTCGGCCATCGACTGGATGAGGCCGAACGGCCCGACGCGGTTCGGACCGAGGCGGTCCTGGATCAGCGCGCTGCCGCGGCGCTCTACCCAGACCATGATCGGCACGACGTTGAGCAGGAGGCCGACGACGAGGAGGATCTTCACCACCTCCAGCACGACGTCAACTCTGTCGATGGTCATGCCGCGTCCTCGCGGAACTGCGACGGGAAGAGCCGCTCGCCGATGCGGCGGAAGATCTCCAGGTCGGGGATGGCCTGCCCCTTCGGCAGGTAGGCCTGATGGATCTCCTGCTCGCGCCCCTGCAGGTTCGTGAACGTGCCGTCCTTCTCCGCGTGAATGGTCGCGGGGAGGAGGACGTCGGCGAAGTCGTTCAGCGGATGGTTCGCGTCCCACGAGTGGACGATGAGGAACTTCGCCTTGCGCAGGTTGGCGATAACGACGGGGTCCTTGGCGCGCTCGCTGAACTCGGCGTCGCAGATGTAGAGGACGCAGTCGGAGAAGTCGTCGTTGAGAAAATCGCGTTCTTCGACGCCCAGCACTGCGGAGACGCCGCGGAAATTCGGCGCAGCCTGCGTGCCGAGGAGCCATTCCGTGCGCGACTTCATCTTGATCGGGCCGATGGGGTCGACCATCACCTCGATCTTCGCGTTCAGCAGCTCGCCGAAGAGGCGCTTGGCCAGCGCAGCCTCCTCGTTCGTCATGTTCGCCGAGGCGATCACGCGGGCGTCGTTGCCGCAGTTGCGGAGCGCGCCGTCGATGGCGTCGAGCGCCTCGCCCCACGTCGAGATGCCGAGGTAGTCGTCCTCGCTGCGCACCTTCGGCACGACCACGCGGTCCGTCTCGTAGCGCTCGTACGAGAAGCGGCCGTAGTCGCACAGCCAGTGGTCGTTGACCTCGGGGTTCACGCGCGGGCGGTAGCGGAAGATCTGCCCGCTGCGGTGGCCGATGAAGATGTTGCAGCCGACGTCGCAGCCGTTGCAGACCGACTCGGTCGAGTCGAGGTTCCAGACGCGCGACTCGAAGCGGAACTCGCGCGTCGTCAGGGCGCCGGTGGGGCAGACGTCGGTCACGCACGCGCTCATCCAGTTGTCGAGCGGCACGCCGGGAAAGACGCCGACCTGCGTCGCCGCTCCGCGCTTGAAGAAGGCCAGCTCGCCCGTGCCGGTGATCTCCGCGCAGAAGCGGATGCAGCGCGTGCAGTGGATGCAGCGGTTCATGTTCTGCACGACGTGCGGCCCGATGGCGGTGCGGTCCATGCCGGGGTAGGTGCGCTTGAACTCGCCGTAGCGCGAGGTGACGGTGCCGTAGTTGAACGAGTAGTCCTGCAGCGGGCACTCGCCAGCCTTGTCGCAGATCGGGCAGTCGAGCGGGTGGTTGATGAGGAGGAACTCCATCTGCCCCTGGCGGGCCTTGTCGACCTTCTCGTTCCAGACGTGGACCTTCATCCCGTCTTTGACCGGCGTGGCGCAGCCGGCCTGCAGCTTCCCCATCCCTTCGACTTCGACGAGGCACATCCGGCACTGGCCGACGACGGTGAGCGAGGGGTGGTAGCAGAAGTGCGGGACATGGATGTCGGCGGCCTTGGCGGCCTCGATGACGTTGATGCCGTCCTCGACTTCGACTTCGATTCCGTCGATCGTAATTTTGGCCATAACGTCGCTAGCGGGGCGGGATTGCAAGAACTTCACGCGAAAAGCGTGAAAGTTTTCACAAGCGCGGAGAATACAATGACGCCCCGCCAGGAGCAATCGTGAAAAAAGACCTCATCGTCGCCGTCGCCGCCGTCGTCCTCATCTTCGCCGCCGTCTACGGGCTGGCGGCCATGCGCGCGCCGCTGCCGTTGACGCCGACCCATCCGTTCTCGGAGTCCGCGCCGGTCGCGGCCATCCCCACCGCTGCGCCGGGCCAGCCGCCAACGGGAAAAGTGGTCATGCGCGTGAACGGCGAGCCGGTCACGGAGAGTGAGTTCAACGCCACGTTCGCGTCGCTGCCGCCCGACATGCAGCAGCAGTTCGCCACGGAGCAGGGGAAGGCCGCCTTCGCCGAGCAGCTCGTGCGGATGAAGCTCCTCGAGCAGGAAGCGCGGCGGATGAAGCTGGAGAACGATCCGAGCGTGGCCGCGCAGCTCGCCGCGGGACGGACGGAGATCCTCGCCAACGCCGCCGGAACGAAGCTCGTCGACAAGGTCTCGCCCGCGGCGGTGCAGAAGTTCTACAACGACAACCAGGGACGCCTGCAGACCGCCGACCTCTCCCACATCGTGATCGCCTACCAGGGCGGCGCGATCCCGCCGAAGAAGGGCGGCCCTCCGCCCGACGAGCGCACCGCCGCGAACAAGGCGTTGCAGATCTATCAGCAGCTGAAGGAGGGGGCGAGCTTCGAACAGCTGGCGAAGAGAGAATCGGACGACACGGCCAGCGCGGAGCGCGGCGGCTCCCTCGGCGAGGTCGCTCCCGGCATGCTCCCGCAGGAGCTCGCCGCGCGCGTGTTTGCGATGAAGGAAGGGGAGATCAGCACGGCCATCCCATCGCGCTACGGCATCCACATTTTCAGGATGGGGAAGCGGCACACCCAGCCGCTGGCAGCGCTGAAGCCGCAGATCGAGAACCGGGTGAAGCAGGAGGAGACGATGCGCCGGATCGAGGAGCTGCGCAAGACGGCGAAGGTGGAGCTCGATCCGAAATTCTTCCCGCCGACAGGACGCCCCCCGGCGTAGTACACTCGTCCCTCGGTCCGCATGGCCAAACGAACGGTCCTCGTCGTCGAAGACAACGACATGAATATGCAGCTCGTCGAGTACCTGCTCGAGGAGGGCGGCTACCACATCGTCAAGGCCGCAAGCGGCGAGGAAGCGCTGGCCATCACGCGCGACAAGAAGTCGCCGCCTGACCTGATCCTCATGGACATCCACCTGCCGGGGATGGACGGCCTCTCCGTCGTGCGGGAGATGAAGAGCGACGAGCGCACGCAGACGATCCCGATCCTCGCTCTGACCGCGCACGCCATGCGCGGCGACAAGGACCGCTTCCTCGAGGCAGGTTGCGACGGCTACATCTCCAAACCGATCGACGTGAAGACGTTCCTGTCGTCGATCGAGCAATATCTGCGATGAGTGCTGAGGACTGAGGACTGAGGACTGAGTCGGTGGCTGCGCGAAACGATCACTCAGTCCTCAGTCCTCAGCACTCAGTCCTCGTCTTGGGCGCGGGGCGCATGGGCCACGGCGCCGTCTTCGATCTCGTCCGCCAACCCGACGTCGAGCAGGTCACCGTCGCCGACGCCGTCCTCGAGCGCGCGCAGCAGGTAGCCGCGCTCAGCCCGAAGGCGAAGGCCGTGCAGATCGACGTCGCCGACGACGCCGCGGTCGTCGCCCTGATGCGCGGCCACGCCTCGGCGATCAGCTGCGTGAACTACTGGTACAACGAGGCGCTGGCCCGCGCCGCGATCGCCGCCGGGACGAACTTCTGTGACCTCGGCGGGAACAACAGCGTCGTCGACGCCGAGCTCGCCCTCGACGCCGAGGCCCGCGCGGCGGGGGTGAACGTCATCCCCGATTGCGGCCTGGCGCCGGGCATGGTCGCGGTGCTCGTCGCCCACGCCGCGGCGCGCTTCACGACGCTCGACGAGATCCACATCCGCGTCGGCGGCCTGCCGCAACATCCGCGGCCGCCGCTCGATTACCAGCTCGTCTTCTCGGTCGAGGGGCTGATCAACGAGTACGTCGAGCGCGCGCGGATCATCCGCGGCGGCGAGATCGCCGAGGTCGAGTCGATGACGGAGGTCGAGTCGCTGGAGTTCCCGGCGCCGTTCGGAACGATGGAAGCGTTCCAGACCTCGGGCGGCACCTCGACGCTGCCGGAGACGTTCCTCGGCCGCGTGCGCGAGCTCGACTACAAGACCATCCGCTACCCCGGCCACTGCGCGAAGTTCAAGACGATGATCGACCTCGGCCTCTGCTCGTCGGAGCCCGTGAACGGCGTCGTCCCGCGCAAGCTCCTCGGCGAGCTCCTCGTGCGCCATCTCCCGCACGACGAGCCCGACGTCGTCCTCGTGCGGGTCGAGGTGAAGGGCGACGAACGCACGCTCCGCTACGACATCATCGATCGTTACGACTCCGCCACAGGCCTTTCCGCGATGATGCGCACGACAGCGTTCCCCGCCGCCATCGTGGCCCTGATGATGGCCCGAGGGCAGATCGAGCGGAAGGGGGCGCTGCCGCAGGAGCGCTGCGTTCCGCCGGAACTGTTCCTGCAGGAGCTGGCGGCGCGCAACATCGAGGTGGTGCAGACGTGATCGGAAACCTCATCCTCCGCTGGCTGCTGAACACGGTGGCGCTGCTGGTCGTGGCCATCGTCGTTCCGCATTTCCACTACGACTCGCTGGTGACGGTGGCGATCGCCGCGCTGGTCCTCGGCCTGCTGAACGCCATCGTCAAGCCGTTGCTGTTCATCCTCACCCTGCCGCTGACGATCGTCACCCTCGGCCTCTTTTTGCTAATCCTGAACGCCATCATGCTGGAGCTGACGGCGTGGCTGGTGCCGGGATTCCGCATCGATTCGTTCGGCTGGGCGGTGGTCGGCGCGATCGTGCTGACGCTGGTCTCGCTGGTCACGAACCGCCTCGGCGAAGCGGCCACGTCGGAACGCCGCTGAGGTACACTACCGCCCGAAATGAACATCATCAAAAACCGAGTCAACGATGTGACTGTGCTCGACATCCAGGGCGTGATCAAGCTGGGGGAAAGCGCCCGCGAGTTCTCCAGCTACCTCGAGAAGGTGCTGAACGACGAGACCGGCCCGGTGATGATCAATTTCGAAGCGATCAACTACATGGACTCCACCGGCCTCGGCGAGCTGATCGGCTACCTCCAGAAGTTCGAGGACCGCCAGCGCAAGATGGCCCTGGTCAAGCCCTCCCACCGCATCCTGGCCCTGCTCAAGATCACGAAGCTGGATACGATCTTCAAGATCTTCGACTCTCGCGAGGCGGCCATGCAGTACCTCAACGAGTCGGCGGCGTAGGCGGAGCGCCGGCGTCCCCGCCGGCCGGCTCGCAGGCGTCTCGCCTGCCTCAGACGTTGAACCTGAAGTTGATCACATCCCCATCCTGCACGACGTATTCCTTCCCCTCCGAACGCAACTTCCCCGCCTCGCGGCACTTCGCCTCGCTGCCGTAGTGCACGAGATCCTCCCAGCGCACGACCTCGGCGCGGATGAAGCCGCGCTCGATGTCGGAGTGGATCGCGCGCGCAGCCTTCGGCGCGGTGAGGCCGCGGCGGATCGGCCAGGCGCGGCATTCGTCCTCGCCGGCGGTTAGGAACGAGATGAGGTCGAGGAGCTTGTACGCGGCGTGGATGAAGCGGCCGATGGCCGGCTCCGCCAGGCCGAGCGAGGCGACGAACTCGGCCTGCTCCTCGGCCGGCATCTGGGCGATGTCCATCTCCACCTGGCCGGCCAGGGCGACGAAGCCGGCGGGCGGCGGGGCGGCGGCGTCCGACTCCGGCACGTTCAGCACGAGCAGCAGCGGCTTCGCGGTGAGGAAGCGGAAGCCCGCCAGCATCGCCCACTGATCGGGGGTGAGATCGAGCTCGCGCAGCGGCGTCCCCGCCTCGAGGGCCGCCTTCAGCGTCTCCATCAGCGGCACCTCGGCGGTCTTGCTCTTCTCACGCGTCAGGCGCTCGAGGCGCTTCTCGACGATGAGGAGGTCGGCGAGGTTCATCTCGTCCTCGAGGTTCCGCGCCTCGGCGAGCGGCGAGGGCGGCGCCCCCGCGGCGTCCGGAAATCCGCGCACGACCTGGCAGAGCGCGTCCATCTCGCGCATCGCCGCCAGCGTCTGGTCGTCGAGGCTTTTCCCGGCGCCGGAGCCGGCCACGTCGGAGAAGGTGATCTCCGCGAAGGTGGTCTTCTTCGGATGAAAAAGGTTCGCCAGCGCGACGACGCGCTCGTCAGGCACCTTCACCGTGCCGAGGTTCGTCTTGCCGCGCGCCGATTGAAAGCCGGTGCCGGCGGCGAGGCCGGTGAGGGCGTTGAAGACGGTGGTTTTGCCGCTGCCGGGGAAGCCGACGAGGCCGATCTTCACTTCGTGCTCCGCAGCGTCTGCGCGTCGAAGAGCGGGATGTCCTGGCCGACGCGGACGAAAAAGATCTTCGTGGGGTGCACTTCGAAGTATTGAATGCTGTCGGGCGAGTCGCCCCAGTCGCCGCAGGGCGGTTCCGGGATGTCGCCGTCCGGCGTCTCCTTCATCTTCTTCGGATTTTTCAGGACGAACGTATAGCGCTTCACGTCCTTCCGTCCAGCGGGCTCGACGTACGGCCGCGCCACGCACTTGGCGACGAAGGCCTTGTTGCTGTGCGCGGCGAAGATCCGCGTCACCGCCGCTTCGCCGCTCTCCTTCGGCAGGCGGTCGAAGACGTCGACGACGTTCTCCGGCACGCCGCCATCGGAGTAGCGCATGGCGAGCGAGCTCCCCCGGGCGACGAAGTCGATCTTGCGGAACCCGTAGTCGCAGCGCTCCACCCACGCCTCCAGGCCGACCGAGGCGTTCGAGAACCTCTCCCACTTGCAGCCTTTGTCGGGCGGGCGGGAGGGGGCGTCGGCGGCTAGGGCGGTGATCGGGAAAAGGACGAGCAACAGCAAATGCTTCATGCCTACAGTGTACGCGGGGGCGCCGGTATCATTCGCCATGTGAGAACGATCGCCATGACGGTAAAGCGGCAGGTGACCTTGCCCGCCGAGGTCTGCGAGGAGTTGGGCCTCGGGCCGGGTGACAAGGTCGGACTCGAACGGCGCGTCGTCGACGGCGAGGCAGTCTGGATCCTCAGGGCGCCGGGCCGAGACTGGCCCTGGTTCGGCGCGGCGAAACGCTACGCGAAGGGGAAATCGCATCGCTGGAGGGCAATCGAGCGCAGCATCGCCGAGGCGATGGCAGATGACGATGCTGGGTGAAGAGCGTCAGCATCTGGCTCACGATCAGGCCTCCGACGATGGCGATGCCGAGGGCGGCGCAGCTCGCCGCCGATGCCGTGGCTCACGACCTGCGGGTGGACGGTCACGAGCTCGCAATCGATGCTCAAGAGCCTCGGAGAGCAGGTCGCGAGCTTGGATCCTAAGGTCGCGAGCTTCGGATGGAGGGTCGCGAGCCTCGAATCGAAGCTCGCGAGCTTGCAATTCCCATTGCCGGAACTTCGGGTGGAAGGTCACGACCTTCCGATGGCTGCTCAAGAGCCTCCGATCGAAGCTTGCGAGCTTACATCCGCGTTGCCAGAGCTTCCGATGGAGGGTCACGACCTTCCGATGGTGGCTCACGACCCTCCGATCGAAGCTCGCGAGCTTACATCCGCGTTGCCAGAGCTTCCGATGGAGGGTCACGAGCTTCCGATGGAGGTTCCCGACCTTCCGATTGAAGCTCGCGAGCTTGCATCCGCGTTGCCGGAGCTTCGGGTGGAAGGTCACGAGCCTCGGATCGGTACTCCCGAGCTTCCGAGCGCCGAATTTAGCGCGTTGCCGGCGACGGCGCCACCGTCCCCGCCCGCCGCTTCCGCGCCCGCCAGCGCAGGCGGTCGAGGTAGAGGTACGTCACCGGCGTCGTGAAGAGCGTCAGCATCTGGCTCACGATCAGGCCTCCGACGATGGCGATGCCGAGGGGGCGGCGCAGCTCGCCGCCGATGCCGTGGCTGAGCGCGAGGGGGAGGCCGCCGAAGAGCGCGGCCATCGTCGTCATCATGATCGGGCGGAAGCGGAGGAGGCAGGCCTCGCGCACGGCGTCGAGCGGGCTCTTGCCTTCCTTCCGTTCGGCCTCGAGGGCGAAGTCGATCATCATGATGGCGTTCTTCTTCACGATCCCGATCAGGAGGATGATTCCGATCAGGGCGATGATCGTGAACTCCGTGTTCGTCAGGAGCAGCGCGATCAGCGCGCCGACACCGGCGGAGGGGAGCGTGGAGAGGATCGTGATCGGGTGCACGAGGCTCTCGTAGAGGATGCCGAGGACGATGTAGACGGCGAGGAGCGCGGCCAGGACCAGCAGCGGCTCGTTCGCCAGCGAGGCCTGGAACGCCTGCGCCGTTCCCTGGAAGCCGGGGTGGATCGACGACGGCATGTGCATCTGGCGCTCGAGATCCTCGATCGCCGCCGTGGCCGTGCCGAGCGAGGTGCCGGGATCGACGTTGAACGAGATCGTCACCGCCGGGAACTGCCCCTGGTGCGGGATCGACAGCGGCGTCTGGTCGATGCCGAAGGAGGCGAAGGCGGAGAGCGGCACGTCGCGGCCCGTTGATGAATGCACGTAGACGCTGCTCAGCGACGCCGGCGACTGCGCGAAGCTCGGATCGACCTCCATCACCACGTGGTACTGATTCATTCCGCTGTACATCACCGAGACCTGGCGCTGGCCGAAGGCGTCGTAGAGGGTGTTGTCGATCGCGGCGAGCGAGCAGCCGAGGCGCGCGGCGGTGGGGCGGTCGATGATCACCGTGGCCTGCAGGCCGCGGTTCTGCTGGTCGCTGGAGACGTCGCGCAGCTCCTTGAGCTTGTGCATGGCCTTCTCCAGCTTCGGGGCCCACGACATCAGCTCTCCGACGTTGTCGCCCTGCAGCGTGTACTGGTAGTCGGCGTTGCTCTGCCGGCCGCCGACGCGCACGTCCTGCACGGCGCTCAGGAAAAGCTGCGCGCCGGGGATGTGCGCGGTCTTGGGGCGAAGGCGCGCGATGATCTCCTGCGCCGAGGTCTTGCGATCGCCGAGCGCCTTGAGCGACACGAACATGCTCGCCGAGTTGCCGCCTCCGCGGCCGCCGCCCGTGAAGGAGACGACGTTCTCCACGGCCGGGTCTTTCCGCACGACCTGCATGAAGCGGTTGAGCTTCTCGATCAGGGCCGGGAACGATGTGTCCTGCGCCGCCTGCACGTTGCCGGAGAGGCGCCCGGTGTCCTGCTGCGGGAAAAAGCCCTTGGGGATGATGACGTAGAGGTAGATCGTGAAGCCGATGGTGGCGAAGGTCACGAGGAGCACCGGCAGGGAGTTGGCGAGGACGAAGTCGAGGGCGTGCTCGTAGCCGCGCAGCAGCTTCTTGAAGGCGCGCTCGCTCCAGTCGTAGAGGCGGCCGTGCTTCCGCTCGCCCGGCGGAGTCAGGAACTTCGCGCACATCATCGGCGTCGTCGTCAGCGAGACGGCGAGGGAGATGGCGATGGCCACGCTGAGCGTCACGGCGAACTCGCGGAAGAGCCGGCCGACGATGCCGCCCATGAGCAGGATGGGGATGAAGACGGCGATGAGCGAGGTGCTCATGGAGAAGACGGTGAAGCCGATCTCGCGCGCGCCTTGCAGCGCCGCTTCGAGCGGCTGCATGCCGTGCTCGAGATGGCGAGTGATGTTCTCGATGACGACGATGGCGTCGTCGACGACGAAGCCGGTCGAGATCGTCAGCGCCATCAGCGACAGGTTGTCGAGCGAGTAGCCGAGGAGGTACATCACGCCGAAGGTGCCGATGAGCGAGAGCGGCACGGCCACGCTGGGGATGATGGTGGCCCATCCGCTGCGCAGAAAGAGAAACACGACGAGGATGACCAGGCCGATGGAGATGGCCAAGGTGCGCTCGACGTCGTAGACCGAGGCTCTGATGGTGGTGGTGCGGTCGAGCACCGGCTCGAGGTGGATGGCCGGCGGGATGGCGGCCTGCAGCTGCGGCAGGAGAGCGCGGACGCGGTCGACGGTGCCGATGATGTTTGCGCCGGGCTGGCGGAATAAGACGAGGGAGATGGCGGGCTTGCCGTTGACGGATCCGGCGCTGTTGATGTTCTCCACGGAATCGACGACGCTCGCCACCTCGGAGAGGATCACCGGCTTGCCGTCGCGTGAGGTGATGATGAGGCTGCGGTACTGCCGGGCTTTGAAGAGCTGGTCGTTGGTGCCGATGACGTAGGCGTCGCTCGGGCTTTGGATCGAGCCCTTCGGCCGGTTCGCGTTCGCCGCGGCGAGCGAGGTGCGCACGGCGTCGATGCCGACGTTCATCCTGCTGAGCTGGAGCGGGTTCATCTCCACGCGCACGGCCGGGCGGGAGCTGCCGCCGACGAAGACCTGGCCGATGCCGTCGATCTGGGAGATTTTCTGGGCCAGGATGGAGTCGCCGACGTCGTACATCTGCGGCTGGGTCATGACATCCGAGGTCATGGCCAGGATCATGATCGGGGCGTCGGCGGGATTGACTTTGCGCCAGGTCGGGTTCGTCGGGAGGTTCGCGGGAAGCTGCCCGCGGGCGGCGTTGATGGCGGCCTGCACGTCGCGCGCGGCGGCGTCGACGTCGCGGTCGAGGTCGAACTGCAACGTGATGTTCGTCGAGCCGGACGAGCTGTTTGACGTCATCTGCGCCACGCCGGCGATGCGGCCGAACTGGCGCTCCAGCGGCGTGGCCACGGCCGAGGCCATCGTCTCCGGATTCGCGCCGGGGAGGGAGGCGGAGACGGAGATCGTCGGGAACTCGACCTGCGGCAGCGGCGCGACGGGGAGCTTGGTGTAGCCGAGGGCGCCGGCCATGAGCACGGCCGCGGTGAGCAGCGAGGTGGCCACGGGGCGGCGGATGAAGGGGGCGGAGATGCTCATCGCAGGTCAAACCAGAAACCAGAAACCAGAAACCAGAACTCGTCGTCATTCTGGTTTCTGGTTTCTGGTTTCTGGTTTCCAAACATGCTCACGCCTCCGACGGCACCGCGTTCCCCACATGCACGCGCCTCCGCACCCGCGCGGCCAACTCGTCGAACCACAGATACACCACCGGCGTCGTGTAGAGCGTCAGCAGCTGGCTGACCAGGAGGCCGCCGACGATCGTCACGCCGAGGGGGTGGCGCAGCTCGGCGCCGGTGCCGGTGCCGAGGGCCAGCGGCAGGCCGCCGAAGAGCGCGGCGAACGTCGTCATCATGATCGGGCGGAAGCGCAGCAGGCAGGCCTGGTAGATCGCCTCCTCCGGCTTCTTCTTCTGCTCGCGCTCGGCCTCGAGGGCGAAGTCGATCATCATGATGGCGTTCTTCTTCACGATGCCGATGAGGAGGATGATGCCGATCAAGGCGACGACGCCGAGCTCCATGTGGAAGAGCATCAGCGCCAGGATCGCCCCGACGCCGGCGGACGGCAGCGTCGACAGGATCGTGATCGGGTGGATGTAGCTTTCGTACAGCACGCCGAGGACGATGTAGACGGTCACGAGGGCGGCGAGGATCAGCCAGCCCTCGTTCGCCAGCGAAGCGCGGAACACCGAGGCCGTGCCCTGGAACTCGGGGTGGATGGACTGCGGTAAGCCGAGCTGGGCGACGACCTCGTCGATCCGCTTCGTCGCTCCGCCGAGCGAGGTGCCGGGGGCGAGGTTGAACGAGATCGTGGCCACCGGAAACTGTCCGAGGTGATTGACCGCCACCGGCGTGGCGTGCGTCTCGATGTGCGCGAAGCTGGCGAGCGGGATGATCTGCTCGCGCGTGCCGCTGAGCCCCTGCACCGGCTGGGTGGTGCCGGGCGTCGCGGACGACGCCGTGGTCGCCGCGCTCGTTGACGCGAGCGTCGCCTGCGACGCCGCGGCGGCGCCGACGGCGTTGCCGGTGCCGCCGCTCGCCGGCGCCGATGCCCCGGCATGCACGTAGATATGCTGCAGGGCGTCGGGGGAGAGCTGCAACTTCGGGTCGGCCTCGAGCACGACGTGGTACTGGTTGAGCTGCGTGAAAATCGTGGAGACCTGGCGCTGGCCGAAGGCGTCGTAGAGCGTGTCGTCGATCATCTGCGGCGTCACGCCGAGGCGGGAGGCGGTGTTGCGGTCGACGACGAGGTCGGCCTCAAGGCTGCCGTTGCCCTGGTCGCTGGCCACGTCGCGCAGCTCCGGCAATTTGCGCAGGGCATCGACCACCCGCGGCACCCATTGCGTGAGCTCGGCCGCGTTCGCGTCTTCGAGCGTGTACTGGTACTGCGTCCGGCTGACGCGGCTCTCCACGGAGAGGTCCTGCACCGGCTGCATGTAGAGCGTGATGCCGGCGACGTTGGCGAGCTTCGGCTGGAGGCGGCGGATGATCTCGGAGGCGTTCGCGTCGCGGTCGTGGAGCGGCTTGAGGTTGATCTGGATGCGCCCGACGTTCGAGGTCGTGTTCGTGCCGTCGACGCCGATGAAGGAGGAGACGCTGGCGACGGCGGGGTCCCGCGTGACGATCTCGGTGAGAGCGAGCTGCCGCTCGGCCATGGCGCCGAACGACACGTCCTCCGGCGCCTCGGAGATGCCGAGGATCCCGCCGGTGTCCTGCACGGGGAAGAAGCCCTTCGGCACGACGATGTAGAGGACGATCGTCGTGACGAGCGTGGCCAGCGTGACGAGGAGCGTGGTCGTGCGGTGCCGCAGCACGACCTGCAGCGTGCGTCCGTAGTAGTCGATGACCTTGTCGAAGAGCTCCTCGGATTTTTTGAAGATCCGCCCGTGGTGCTTCTCCTCGCGCTCCGGCTTCAGCAGCTTCGCCGACATCATCGGCGTCAGCGTGAGCGAGACGACGGCGGAGACGAGGATGGTGACGCTGAGGGTGACGGCGAACTCGCGGAAGAGCCGCCCGACGATGTCGCCCATGAACAGCAGCGGGATCAGCACGGCGATGAGCGAGACCGTCAGGGAGACGATGGTGAAGCCGATCTGCTTCGAGCCTTTCAGCGCCGCCTCGAGCGGGCTTTCGCCTTCCTCGATGAAGCGCGTGATGTTCTCGATCATGACGATGGCGTCGTCGACGACGAAGCCGGTCGAGATCGTCAACGCCATCAGCGAGAGGTTGTCGAGCGAATAGCCGAGGAGGACCATCACGCCGAAGGTGCCGACGATGGAGAGCGGCACGGCCACGCTGGGGATGATCGTGGCGGAGAGGCGGCGCAGGAAGAGGAAGATGACCAGGACGACGAGGAGGATGGTGAGCAGGAGCTCGAACTCGACGTCGTGCACGGAGGCGCGGATGGTGGTGGTGCGGTCGGTGAGCACGGCCACCTTGACGCTGGGCGGGAGGCTGCCGGTCAGCTGCGGGAGGAGGTGCTCGATGCGGTCGACGACGCTGATGATGTTCGCGCCCGGCTGGCGCTGCACGTTCATGATCACGGCCGGGACCGTGTTCATCCAGGCGGCCTTCTGTGCGTCTTCGACGCCGTCGACGACGCTGGCGACGTCGCCTACGCGCACCGGCGCGCCGTTGCGGTAGGCGACGATGACCGGCTTGTAGTCGGCGCTGACGTAGATCTGGTCGTTCGCGCCGATGCTGTAGCTCTGATGCGGTCCCTGCAGGTTCCCCTTGGCCTGATCGGTGTTCGCCGCGGCCAGGCCGGTGCGGAGGTCTTCGAGGCTGAGGCCGTACGAGGCCAGCGCGGCGGGGTTGGCCTGCACGCGCACGGCCGGCTTCTGCCCGCCGCTGATGGTGACGAGGCCGACGCCGGGAAGCTGGGAGATTTTCTGGGCGAGGGTGGTGTCGGCGAGGTCTTCGACTTTGCTCAGCGGCAGCTGCGTCGACGTCAGGCCGAGGGTGAGGATCGGGGTGTCGGCGGGGTTGACCTTGCTGTAGATCGGCGGGTTGGGGAGGTCGCGGGGGAGGAAGCTGGCGGAGGCGTTGATGGCGGCCTGCACTTCCTGCTCGGCGACGTCGATGTTCTGCTTGAGGTCGAACTGCAGGGTGATCATCGAGCCGCCAAAGGAGCTGGTGCTCGACATCTGCTGGAGGCCGGGGATCTGCCCGAACTGGCGCTCCATCGGCGCGGTCACCGATGACGTCATGACGTCGGGACTGGCGCCGGGATAGAAGGTGAGGACCTGGATGGTGGGGTAGTCGACCTGGGGAAGGGCGGAGACGGGAAGCTCGCGGAAAGCGATGAAGCCGGCCAGGAGAATGGCCGCCATGAGCAGCGAGGTGGCGACGGGGCGGAGGATGAAGATGCGGGAGGGGTTCACGGCTTCTTGCGCGCTCCGCCGCCGCCCTTGCCGCCCCCGCCCGCACGCCCACCCCCGCCGCCCAGCTCGACCTTGCCGTGCGGCTGGAGCTTGTCGGTGCCGTCGGTGACGACCTGCTCGCCTTCGTTGACGCCGGTCACGACGGACGTCGTCCCTTCGCTCAGCACGACCTGCACGGGGCGCATCTCCGCGGTCTTGTCGGGCGCGACGACGTAGACGTACGTCCCCTGCGCCCCGTGCTGGATGGCCGCGGAGGGAATGGTCAGCGCGTGGCGGCGCACGTCGACCTGCAGCCGGGCGTTGATGAACTGGTTCGGGAAGAGCGCGCCGTCGGCGTTGTCGAAGACGGCCTTGCAGCGGAACGTGCCGGTGTTCGGATCGATCTGGTTGTCGATGGTGAGGAGGCGCCCGGTGGCGATCTTGGTGGTGTTGTCGCGGCTCCACGCTTCGACAGGGAAGCTCCCCCCGCGCCGCGTGATGGCCGGCAGCTGATCCTCGGGCAGCGTGAAGAGAACAGCGATTGGCTGCATCTCGGTGATGACGACGAGGCCGTTGGCGTCGGCGGCGTGGACCATGTTCCCAGGATCGACGTTGCGGATGCCGACGCGTCCGGTGATCGGAGCCTTGATGTGGCAGTAGTCGATGTTGAGCCGGGCCTGCTGGATCTGGGCGTCGTCGGCCTTGATTGTGCCTTCGCTGACCTGCACGGCGGACTGCTGGGTGTTGTACTGCTGCTGGGGAATGACCCCGGCTTTGTAAAGGTCGGCGAAGCGCTGCAGATCGTGTTTGTTGTTCTCGAGCGTGGCCGCATCGCGAAAGCGTGCGGCCTCGGCCTGGGCGAGTGTGGCCTCCGAGGGGCGCGGGTCGATGACGGCGAGCTCCGCGCCGGCGCGCACGGTCTGCCCCTCCTGGAAGTTGAAGCGGAGGAGCTGGCCGTCGATGCGCGTCTTCACGGTGACGGTGTTGAGGGCGTTGACGTTGCCGAGACCGTCCAAGTAGACGGGGACGTCGCGGGCCACGACCGGGGCGGCGGAGACGGGGACGGCCCGGTCGCGCGTGGCCGCGGCCGCGCTCTGGGCCTGCTTGGCCTGATTCGCGGCGCGGTGGCGCAGAAAGACGACGAGGAGGACGATGACGACGACGACCACGCCGATGGCGATGTTGCGATTCCGCGTGTGCCGCCCGCGCTCCTCCGGAGGCGGCGCGACGTGAATGTCCGGTCCCGGAGTCTCCAGCTCAGGCTGCCTTTGCGCCATCAACTGCTCCTTACACCGCGCTCCTCACTACGATCCGGAGCGCCAAACGCAGAATCGTACGCGTCATGGGGCGCCGGTCGCGACAACGTTGTGGCTCGGCGGAACGGTGCGCAGGTAGCGGTAGATGGCGATGAGGTCGTCATCGGGCATCCGCCGGATCTGCTGCCACGGCATGAAGGGATCGAGCCGCCGGCCCGACGGATTGATGCCCGTGCGCAGGGCGCGGACGAAGTCGGCTTCGCTCCAGCCGCCGATCCCGGTCGGGTCGGGAGTGAGGTTCGAGGGCCGGGCGGGGAAGCCCTTCGGCGGATCGGTCATGCCGGCGAAGAGCCGGCTCTTGTCGGGCGTGGAGCGGATGCCGCCGCGCGGGGTGTGGCACTCCGCGCAGAGCGCGGCGTGCTGGGAGAGGTATTCGCCGTACGCCGCGGTCGGGCCGCGCGGCGGCGCGGTGACGGCGGCGGCGGATTTCGGGTGGAGAAAGATCTTGCCGAGACGGAAGGCGATGCTCGGACTCTGCCGCACGGCATTGCGCACGGGCTGGAGGGACTTCAGGTAACGCGCCACGGCGAGGGCGTCGTCGTCGGCCATGTCGTGGAACCACTCGTACGGCATGACCGGCGCGAGCAGCCGCCCGTCCTTGCGCTGGCCGCTGCGCAACGCGCGCACGATGTCGGCCTCGCTCCACGTGCCGAGGCCGGTGTCGTCGTCGGGAGTGAGGTTCGAGGCGCGGGCGACGCCGATGCGCCAGTCGCGGAACTCCTTGCCGCCGCTGAGCGGCCCGTCGGGATCGCGCTCCGAGGCTGCGTGGCACTGGCCGCAGACAGCGGCGTTGCGGACGATTTCCTCGCCGCGCAGTCGTTGCGCGAAGACGGGCACGGCCATGAGGAAGGCAAGAGCGAATGGTGCGTACCTCATGCTCCTTGCGCGTGCACGATCAGCGCCGGAGCGGCCGGCGTAACCCTTCCGTCACTCCGTCGTCTGAATCGACAGCGCTCCGGAGCGTGCTGACAAACCGCGGAGGTTCACTCATGCGAACGGCAACACTGCTCCTGCTGTCCTCTCTCCTGACCGGCGCGACGTGGGCGCAATCCTTCGAAGTCACAAGCCAGCTGCGTCTGAACGACACGACGCCGCGGACGACGCGCGCGATGGCGCTCGGCAGTGCGACGGATCCCCTCGGCGACGCCGACATGGCGGCGAATCCGGCGACGCTGGCGACGATCAAGCGGCCGATGTTTTTCGTCCAGTGCGCGCGCAACTCGCTCGCCGTCGTCTCGGACTACAGCGCGTTGCGCGCGCTGTATCCGCAATCGGTGGAGGCGACGAGCCTGTCGCAAATCGCGGCGGCCGCGCCTTTCGGTCCGATCGTCGCCGGCGCGTACTACGCATCGGAGCCGCGCATCGAGTCGCCGATTGACGGCGCGATCGCCTTCGGCAGCACGCCCTACGTGGCGCCGCCGTGTACGAATGACTGCGCGATTTACCGCTTCGACCCGATCCCGTACCAGCGCGCCGAGCAGCGGTTCGGTGTGGCGATGGCGTGGGAACGAGGCGCACTCACCTTCGGCGCCGGCGCCGAGCTGCAACAGGTCGTCGAACGCCTGGAGGTACCACGCATCTACTTCTCGCCGCCGGCGGGACCTTCGCAGTTCGACCGGCTCTTTCGCCGCGTCGACAGCCGCGCGGTCGTGCCGAACGCCGGAGTGCGCTGGCGCGTGACGCCGCGGATCGCGCTCGCGGCGGCGTACAACGGCGCGGGCTCGTTCACGCGGACGACGAGCGCGTGCAACATGGCGCAGCCGGTCTCGCGCGACACATCCCTGACCTGCACGTCGGCCGCTGTGCCGCTTGCCTCGTCGTCGGAACGCCTGCCCGACGCCTGGCGCGCCGGGGCGGCGTTCGCGGTGACGGAGAGGCTCCGTTTGGTGGCCGAGGGCGTCCGGCGCCACTACAGTAAGTTGGCCGATGACCCGTACACGATTTTCGGAGCCGCGCAACGCTTTCCGTATCTCGACGTGACGGAGCTTCACGCCGGGGCCGAATTCAAGCTTCGGCCGGTCGCGCTGCGAGTCGGCTGGTGGCGCGATCCGAGCCGCGTGAACGTTCTCCCGAGCGGCGGTACGTCGGTGACGCACCGCACGCTCGGCGCCGGAATCAACCTCGGCGGCGCGCGGCTCGACATCGCTTACGACGACGCCTCGCTGCGGTACCAGCGGCGCGCCGTGGTCGGACTCGGGTTCGGGCTGTAGTTAGAATCGCCGGCGTGCTGACATTGCTCGGCATTCTTCTTCCGGGCGCGCTGATCTCGCTGGCGGTGCGGCGATTCGTCGAGCCGGTCGGTTGGCGAATCCTTTTTCTCTGCGCGGCGCTGGCGATCGTCGTGGCCGGACCCGGGACGCTGACCGGAGAGGTGCCGCTGCCGCTGGGCGAAGTCGTGCGCGGATGGCCGTACCGCGGCCTTTTCGGCGACGTGAAGGTCGCGAACGCGCTGACGAACGACACGACCAAGCAGATCCTGCCGTGGATGGCCGTCGTGCGCGAAGAGCTCGCGCACGGCCGCGCCCCGCTCTGGAATCGCTATCTCTTCTGCGGTACCCCGCTCCTCGGCAATGGCCAGTCGGCGCCGTTCTCGCCGTTCTTCCTGGCCACGCTGTTCGTGCCGCTGCCGCAACAGCTCGTGGCCATGGCCGGACTGAAGCTCTTCGTGGCCCTGCTGTTCGGCTATCTCTTCCTGCGCCGCGAGGGCGTCGGCGACGGCGCGGCGATGTTCGGGAGCGCCGCGTTCGCGCTGGCCGTCATCAACATCTGCTTTCTCTACTATCCGCTCACCGCGGTGTCGCTGCTCCTGCCGCTCAGCGCGTACGCGGTCCTGCGCGGTTCCGTCGGCTTGATAGCCATCGCCGTTGCCGCGCTCCTCGCCGGCGGACATCCAGAGAGCGTCGTCCATGTCGCCTTCGCCGTCGCGCTCTTGCTCATCATCGAACGCCGCTTGACGCTTCGCAGTGTCGCAGCGGCGCTCGCCGGCGCGCTGATCGCCGCGCCGGCGTGGATGCCGGTCGTGGCCCAGGCGCTCATCAGCAATCGCGTCGAACAATTGAAGAGCGTTCACGCCGGCGCGCCGTTTCCGACCACCGGCCTGTGGGCGGCCGTCGCCCCGAACGGTTTCGGCACTCCGGCGCGCGGAAACTGGAACTGGTACGTGCAGTATCCCGACGCCGCCGGCATCTACCTCGGCCTCCTCGTTCTCGCGCTCGTCATCCCGGCGCTCTTCTCGCGGCAGGCCACAACGCGCGACCGCCTCCTCTTCGCGGCGATGCTCGCCGCCATGCTGCTCGCCTTCGGCTGGAGTCCGATCGCCCGCCTCGCTTACGCCGCGCCGCCGTTCTCCTGGGTCGCGCACGAGCGGATGCGCTTCGTCGTCGCCTTCTTCGCCGCGATTCTTGCGACGAGAACGCTGACGCGCATGAAGCGCGACGATGTCGTCATCGCCCTGATCGCCAGCGCCGTCGCGGCCGCGCTGTTCGCCCGCGTCTATGCGAAGGTGACGACGCTGACGCCGATCGCCTGGACCGGCGTGGCCACGCTGATCCTCTTCTGGATCGTCGTCTTCACAGCGCCGCGGCGCGCCGCCGTCGCTGCGTTCGTGCTCGTCACCGTCGATCTCCTCGCCGTCACGTACGGCTACAACGCCCTGACGCCGGCGCGCTGGTACGCGCCGCGGCTGCCGATCATCGACGCGCTGAAACGCGCCGCGCCGGCGACGCCCTACCGCGTCCTCGGCCTGGACTGGACGTTTCTGCCGAACGCCGCCGCGCAATACGGAGTCGAGGACATCCGCGGCAGCGATCCGATGGAGTGGAGCGAGTACGCGAAGTTCTTCCGGGCCGTGGAGCTGCCGGACGCGTCGATCGACGTGAAGCGCATCGCCGACCCCGAACAGCCGCTGCTCGACCGGATGAACGTCCGCTATCTCCTGACCCCGCCCGGCGCCGCCGTCGGACCGAAGTGGCGGCGGATCTACGCGGGCGTCGATGGGGAGCTCTACGAGAACGCCACGGTCTTCGAGCGCTTCTACGCGGACGCCAAAGTCGCCGTCACGATGCGTGACCCAATGCGCTTCGACCTCGACGTCGTCGCACCGGCGGCGACGACGATCCGATCGAGCCAGCCGGCCATGCCGGGATGGAGCGTGCGCGTCGACGGCCGCCGCGCAAACAGCGGCCGCGTCGACGGCGTCTTCCTCGAATTCGCCGTCCCCGCCGGCAGGCATCACGTCGAAGTCGAGTATCGCGATCGCTGGTGGCGGCGGTCGCTCATCATGTCTGTGGCCGGCCTTCTACTGCTGGTATGGCTCAAAAGGTCTGCGCGGTCTTGAGCATGTAGTCCCAGACTCCGTGATGTCTCGGACGACCTCCCGCATCGAGGCCGGCGCAGTCGCTGACCGGCTCGCCGTGGTGCGGATTGTCGCCGTCGCAATGCGCGGTGTCGGTGACGCGCGTGATCCAGCGGCCGGAGGGCGTGCCGCCGTCGGTGAACTTCAGCTCGGTCAGGCCGCCGATGGCGCCGATTACGGCGGGAATGTTGCGGCCTGCCCACTCGGCGGTGTACGCGTGGTCGCGGGCGTCGTCGTAGACGATGAGATGCGCGCCGAAGCCGCGGGTGATCCAGTCGGGCACCAGGCCGTTTCTGGTGCAGCGCCCGTGCGCGCCGGCGGCGGTCCACGGCGTGAGCGACGCGTCGGTCGGCTGATCGGCGAGGAGCGTTGCGTTTGGCGACGAGAAGGTGAGCGCGGCGATCGGCTTTTTGTTCTTCAAAATCCACGTCGCGGCGTTCCCGCCGCCGGAGTGTCCGGCCACGACGATCCTCGCCCAGCGCGGGCGGCCGTCCGCGTCGAGGAACTGCGTCCACTTGAAGTGGCCTCCATCGATGTTGTGATTCTCCAGATGATGGATGAGGCGGTTGAAGCGGTGCTCGATGGAGTTGTCCTGCGGCGGAAAGCCTTGCGCCTTGTCGCCGCTGTAGAAACCGTTGTCGACGCCGGTGACGTTCTGCTCCTCCATCGCGTCCATGCACGCGGCCATGCAGCCGCAGAGTGCCGAGTGGGCCTTATCGTTGCGACAGGCGAGGCCGATGACGTAGTAGCCGTTCTGCGCCGCCTCGTTGAGGAACCCGCTGTAGCGCTCGACCGCAGCGCCCGTTCCGGGAAGAAAGAGCAGCAACTTCGGTCCCGCCGCCGGCGACGCCGGAACCAACGCAATGTTCAGCTGGTCCGGATTCTTGATTTTTCCCTGACTGAAGTCGGACGTCGGGACCGTAAAGGCGAAGGCCGGAGACGCGAGGAACAGCAAGGCGGCGGCGCGCTTCATGACGTCACGGCCGCGTCGGTGATCTCCAGCGCGCGGTCGATGATGGCGAACGACTCCCGCAGCTGCTCCTCGGTGATGCAGAGGGGCGGGTTCGTGAAGAGGTTGTTCCAGTTCACGAACGCGTACATGCCGTTCTCGCGAAGGAAGCCGCCGAGGCGCTGCATCTCCGGGCTCGAGCCGTTGAACGGCGCCAGCGGCTCCTTCGTGCGGCGGTTGCGCACGAGCTCCAGCACGCCGAAGAGGCCGATGGAGCGCGTGTCGCCGACGGAGGGATGCTTCTCCTTCATTTGCGCGTGCAGCTCCGCCATCACCCGGCCGGCGCGCTGCACGTGATTCATCGTGTCATCGTCGATCATCACCTGCAGGCAGGCCTCGGCCGCGGCGAGGCTCATCGGATGCGCGTTGTACGTCAGGCCGCCGTAGAAGACGTTGCGGTCGAAGTAGCTGGCGATGCGGTCGCTCACGGCGACGGCGCCGAGCGGCAGGTACGCCGAGGTCAGGCCCTTCGCCATCGTGATCATGTCGGGGACGACGTTCCACCGGTTGCACGCGAACCAGTGCCCCGTCCGGCCGAGGCCGCACATCACCTCGTCGCAGACGAGGAGGATGCCGTGGCGATCGCAGATCTCGCGGAGGCCTTGCAGGTATCCGTCGGGCGGCACGATCAGGCCGTTCGTCCCGGTCACGGTCTCGATGAACATCGCCGCGATCGTGTGGCCGCCTTCGTACATGATCGTCTCCTCGACCTCGTCGAGGCAGCGCTGCGTGAAGGCGGCGTCGCTGTCGCCATCGCGATAGAGATGGCTGCGGTATTTGTACGGATCGAAGAAGCGCACCACACCGGGGATGCCGGGCTCGTTCGCCCAGCGGCGCGGGTCGCCGGTGAGGGAGATCGCGCCGGCGGTGGCGCCGTGGTAAGAGCGGTAGCGGACCATGATCTTCTGCCGCCCGCTGACCATGCGCGCGATGCGGATGGCGTTCTCGTTGGCCTCGGCGCCGCCGAGGGTGAAGAAGAAGCGGTTCAGATCTCCGGGCGTGAGCTCGGCGAGCATCTTGCCGACGCGGGCGCGCACCGCCGTGGCCATGCCGGGGCCGGCGTAGACGAGCTCGTCGGCCTGGCGCTTGATGGCCTCGATGACGCGCTTGTCGCCGTGGCCGATGTTCACGCACATCAGCTGCGAGTTCATGTCGATGTAGCGCTTGCCGTCGGCGTCCCAGAAGTAGATCCCTTCGCCGCGGACCATCGGGATCGGGCTCACGCTGGCCTGTGCGGACCAGGAAAAGATCGAGTGCCGCTTGGTCAGCGCGACCATCTCCGCCGCGGTCATGGTGCCGTCGAGGATGTCCGTCGTGGTCATGAGCGCATTCTATTCCGTTCGAAGATGTCGAGGGCCGCGCGCGCCGCGGCCGCAACCTCGGGGTCGGGATCGTCGAGGTACTGCCGGATCAGCGCCCACGCGTCGTCGGTGGCGATGTCGCCGAGCATGGTGAGGACGGTCGGCATTTCCTCGCGACGGGCGAGGGCCTCGCGCAGGAGCGGCACGGAGCGATCGCGATTGCGGACGAGGAACATGCCCGCGAGCATGCGCACGGTCTCGTCGTCGGAGCGAAGGTCGGCGACGAGGCGCCGCCCCGCGGCGGCCGAGCCGAGGCGGAGGGCGGCACTCTTGCCGAAAGTGGACAGCGCGCGGGGGAGCTTCACGGCTACAGCATGGCCGGAACGTTGTACTTCGTCCAGATCGCGCGCGCGGTCGCCTACGGCAGCGGCCGTGCCGGGTTTGCGCGATGTGCGATCATCTCGATCTCGTCGTCAAATTGGCGTTCCGTCAAATTCCGCTGTTCGTCGGCAACAGTTCCTTCGCCTTGAGGCACGATGTGACCGTTGCTCAATTTGAAGGCGCCGGCGCGATCGCCAGTGAGGATGAAGCCGCCATATGGATTGTGCCGCCGGAGAAAGACGATGTAGCGTTCGCCGGCCGAGAGTGTGCGCGGCTCGCTATTGCGAAGGATCTTGTCCGCGAGCTCGACTTCGCCCGCCGCATGTGAAAAGACAACGGTTTGTCCGTGCTTCGGACCGCCTTTGAGCGCGCGAAGAACGGTGGCGGTGTAAAAAGTACGGGGGAAACGTCCTACCACGATTCTTCCCTCCATCGAAACGACTCGAACGTCGAGGATGGCATCGGATGACGTGTACATCTCGCTGAGACTGCCGGAAAGGAGAACGAGTGTGCAAACGTCGTATACGGGTTTGCCGTTTTTCATTTCCGCCGCTCGTGCTCGTTGGGCGGCTATGACCGTCGACGTCAAAACGCACAAAAGGGTGATGCAAGCGCTCCTATACACGAGCTTCACGGCTACAGCATGGCCGGAACGTTGTACTTCGTCCAGATCGCCGGGTCGTGCGTCGCGGAGTGGTTGAACCACACCGGCAGCACGTGCTCGTTGTAGCGCGGGTCGGCGAAGCGGGAGCCGCTGCCGTCGGCGAGCAGCACGATGTCGAGCTTCACGCGGATCGACACCACCTTCTGCACGGCGGCGAAGTTCATGTTGTAGAGCGACGGGTGCACGGGCGACGACAGGAACACGGCCCGGCCGAAATTCACGTTGCGCCAGCTGGCCAGCATCGACACGCTCGTGCCGTGGCTGTGGGCCATGAACGACAGGCCGTCCGCGCCGTGCGAGCGCATCCAGGCCACGAGGTCGCTGGCGCCCTGGTCGCGGGCGCCGGGGCTGTAGCCGCCGCTCCACTTGTACACGTCGGCGCCGGAGTAGAGGTCATGCCACACGTGCTGATCGACGTATGCCCAGAAGTCGCCGTTGGGGCGCCACCACGTGCCGTTCGCGGCGAACGTGCCGTGGATCATCGTCGACGTGTACGCGGTCCCCTCGGACGGCGTCTCCGGCTCGATCGTCAGCCGCCGCAGCGCTGGGTCTTCGGGGCGGTAGCGCGCCAGCGCCGTGGCGGCGAGGTCGCGCACGAGCTCATCGTCGTTGCGCGTGCCGTCGACGAGGATGTGGTACGGCTTGGCCGGCTCGGTCGTGATTGCCAGCGCCGCGTGCGCCGCGGCCACGCGCACGAGCGGATGGGGATGATCGAGCGCCGCCTGCGCCAGCGCGGCCGCCGACGTCGTCGACTGCGTCGCGTACAGATCCGCGGCCATCGTGGCCATTGTTTCCGCGGGCGTCTCCGGCGGCGCGGCGCCGAGCACGCCGAAGCGCTTCTCCATCGCCGCGCGCGGGGAGAGCCGCCGCGCCGGCGGCACGAGCCGCGGGATCGGGAAGTCGGCGAGCTCGTCGTGGATCAGCATGTCCGCCGGCTGCGCCGTCACCGCGGAGCGCGCCTGCAGCGCCGCGCGATCGCCGCGCATCTGCGCGCCGACGGCCAGCAGGATCGCCGCCTGGGCCTGCACGGACACCGGGTCTTCGAGCGACGCGAACGCGTCCGGGCCTTTCGGCGGATTCTCGGTTGTTTCCTTCATTGCGGCAGTGTACGCCGCCCGACGATCGTGGTCGCGGCGAGGTAGCCGGTCGTGTTCAGCACGGTGGCGAAGAGGTCGGGGATGGCGTCGACGGCGATCAGGATCCCGATCCCCTCGGCCGGCAAGCCGATGGCCAGGAACAGCGGCGTGAGCATGATGAACGCGCCGCGCGGGATGCCGGGGACGGCGAAGGCGAGGAAGACCGCGGCGAAGGCGATCGTGGCCAGCGCGCCGAGGTGCAGCGGCACGCCGTAGAACCATCCGACGAAAAGCGCGCCGACGGTCCACGACACCGGCGCGGCGATCTTGAACATCGACACCGAGAGCGGCAGGACGAAGCCGACGACTTCGTCCGGCAGCTCCAGATTTTTCTCCGCCGTCTCGACGAGCGCGGGGAGCGTGGCGATCGAGGAGCTGGAGCTGAAGGCGATGAGCTGCGGCTCCAGCGCCGCGCGCGCGAAGCGGCGCATCGGGATGCGCGCGGCAATGGCCACGACCGGGTAGAGCAGCAGGATGACGACGATGCAGGCGATCGAATAGGCGACGATGTAGAAGCCGATGCCGCCGGCGATCGCGCCGCCGGCGTGCACGGCCAGCGGCAGGACGAGGGCGAAGACGCCCAGCGGCGCGGCCAGGATGACCCAGCGCACGAGGATGAGCATGGCGTCGCTGAAAGCGCGGAAGAAATTCGTGAGCGTCTCGCGCGACGACTGCGGGCTGCGGGCGATGGCCAGCGCCAGCAGCAGTGTGAAGAGGATCAGCGGCATCATCGCGCCGCTCGCCGCGGCGGCGATCGGGTTCGACGGCAAGAGCGACGTGAGCCACGACGAGAAGGTCTGCGCCTGCCCGCCCGCGGCGATCTCGTTGGCCGCCTCGGTCGCGCCGGCGGGGAGCTGCTGCGCGCCGCGGTGGGGGAGGAGCGCGAAGAGTGCCGGCGCGAAGGGCATGATCACGGCGGCAGCGCCGGCCAGGAGGAGGACGAAGACGAGCAGCGTCCGCCCGCCGAGGCGGCCGATGGCGCGGATGTCGGCGGCCGAGGCCACGCCGGTGATGAGCAGCGAGACGACGAGCGGGATCACGGTCATGCGGATGGCGTTGACCCAGAGCGCGCCGATGGGAGCGATGGCGTCGGCGGCGCGGATGAGCGCGGCGTTGCCGATCGCGGCGAGGATCACGCCGAGGACGATGGCGGCGACGAGGGCGAGAAGGACGCGCGTGCTTTCTTTCATCGTCATCACATCATCAGGTCGCCGCCGTTGATGTCGAACGAGGCGCCGGTGATGTAGCCGGCGGCCTCGGAGGCGGCGAAGCAGATCAGGTCCGCGACCTCGATCGGCGTGCCGAGGCGCGGGACGGGGTAGCTCGCGGCGAGGCGCTGCAGCAAATCGTCCGAGGCGTTCTCGCGCGTCAGCTCGGTGTCGATCATGCCGGGGCAGACGGCGTTGACGGTGATGCCGAACTTCCCGAGCTCCTTCGCCGCGGCGCGCGTGAGTCCGAGCAACCCGGCCTTCGAGGCGGTGTAGTGCGCGCCGCCGAGCGTGCTGACCATCCGTCCGGCGGACGAAGAGATATTGATGATGCGGCCGTAGCCCTGAGCCTTCATGGCCGGCAGGACGGCCTTCGTCATCAGGAATGGCGCGGTCATGTTGACCTCCAGCGCCTCCCGCCACTCCTCGGCGGTGAGGTCGGGGAAGCGTGTGGAGCGCGCGAAGGCGGCGTTGTTGACGACGACATCGACGCGGCCGAAGCGCTCGAGCGTGCGCCGGACGATCTCCTCGGCGACGCCGGGCGCGGCGACGTCGCCCGGCACGGCCAGGGCCCGCGCGCCGATCGACTTCGCCAACGCCTCGGCGCGACCGGCGCCGCGCGCGTTCACGGCCACCGAGGCGCCGCGCTCGTGGAAGCGCTCCGCGGCGGCGCGGCCGAGGCCGCGCGAGGCGCCGGTGACAATCACAACGCGCTTAGCGAAGTCGTCCATTCGGACAGACGGTAAAGTGATTGGCGATGAAAGTCACGCGCACGGCCTCGGCGGCGTTCACGGCGGAGTTCGAGAGTGACGAAGAGCTGCGCGCCGAGCAGGCCGCGAACCTCTCGTTCGGCGCGCTGGCCCTGCCGACCGAGGAGAGCGTCGCGCGCGACACGACGCTGCTCGTCACGCTGCGCGGGCCGGGCGGCGGGGAGGCCAACGTGAAGGCGACCGTCGTCGGGTCGATGCCGGGGAAGCTGGCGCTGGCCATCGACGGCAATCCCGACGAGATCGTGAAGCGCCTTTCTTCCGTTGAAGAGAAGCCATCAACAGTGAACCCGTGGGACCGCATGCGCGCGCTGTCGCAGATGGAGAAGCTCCTCCTGGCCGTGAAAGCCGACCGCTCCGAGCGGGCCATCCTCACGCAGGACAACGACCCGCGCGTGCTGCTGTCGCTGCTGCGCAATCCGCGGCTGACGGTCGACGAAGTCGTGCGCATCGCCAAGTCGTCGTACCTGACGTTTCAAATCGCCGACGTGATCATGAAAGCGTCGCAGTGGACGTCGAGCCTCGACGTGCGCGTGGCCCTGATCCACAACCCGAAGACGCCGCCGGCGTTCTCGATGCGCATCCTTCCCACGCTGCCGGAAAACGAGATCCGTACCATCGCCCGCGCCGGGACGAACATGGCCTTGAAGACCGCGGCGCTGCGGATGCTGCAGGCTAAATGAAGGTCGCCGACTGTGGGAGCGCCGGCGTCCGCGCCGGCTGGATCAAGAGCGTCTCGCTCTCGGCGGCGGCGAGACGCCGCCGCTTCCAGCCGCCGAGACGGCGGCGCTCCGTTAAATGAACGTCGCGGCCAGCTTGCCGGACTCCTCTCCGAGCCTGCGATAGCTCTCGAACTGGGCCTCGTCGTACCAGAGGTCGAAGGTGAACTGCTGCGGGAAGTCGCCGTGGAGGTAGCCGTATTGCTTCACGTCGACGGGCTCGCCGCCGGCGAGGTTGGGCTTGACGACGACGATCGTGCCGACCTTCTCGTCCTCCGACAGGCCAAGCGCCGCGGCGTGGTCGTCGCCGTAGCGGATCTCGCCGACGATCACGTGCGCGCCGGGCGGGTGGGCGCGGAGCTTGTCGATGTACTCGTCCTTGAACACGACCTCGGTGTCGAAGTCGATGCGCACTTTGCGGATCATGTTGCCGAGGTCGTCGAGCGTCGACTGCGGATCGGCGCCGCATTCGCCGACCACGATCAGGTTGCAGCCGCGCTGGATCAGCGAGTAGACGCCGGTGTTCTCGTAGTGGCCGCCGTCGGTCAGATAGCAGTAGGGGAGGAGATCGGTCGTCTGCGAGGCGAGCTCCTGCAGCGTGTAGACGGGCCAGAGGCGGGCGGCGCCGCTGCGCCAGTAGCTGAGGCTCGGCGTCGGCGCCCAGTAGCCGAGGCGGATGTTGAAGAGGGTCATGAGCGCGGAGAGCGCGGCCGAGGGCGACTGCGCGCCCATCGACGGCGCGGCCGCGGCGCCGGAGACGGCCACGGCGGTGCCGAGGGAGAGCGTGCCGCAGGCGTACTCCTTCGTCTTGCGGTAGCCGGTGCGCGTCGAGCCGCAGTAGAGCTTCGACATCAGGAACGAGTCGGAGGCACGGGCCTGCGTGGAGAGGTCGCTGCCGCCGACGAGGTTCAGCATGGTGTTGATGAGGTGGTAGGGCGCGCCGCGGTCGGTGTTCTTGAGCTGCGTGAGCAGGAGGTCGTCGCCCGGCACGGCGTCGGTGATGTCGGCCTCGGTCGCCGCGGCGCGGCGCTCGTTCGACGCGCCCATGTACGCGCGCACGAGCCGCGCTTTGTAGAAGCCGTGCATGGTGAGGGCGTTCGGATCGGCGAGCCAGCCGAGGGCCAGGACCCAGCCAAGGACGATGGCGATGAGACCGACCATGGCCACCGCGCGGTCGCCGAAGTTGGCGCCGGAGCCGGCGGCGGCGCCGATGAGGACGAAGATCGTGCAGGCGATGACGGTCAGAGTGATGGCGCGCGTGTTCGCGCCGCGCCCCTGCACGAGCTCGAAGAGGAGAAGAACCAGCGTGGCGATGACGCCGGCCAGGACGTAGATCGGGAGCTTGCGGTCGTCGAGGATGTAGGTGCTTCTGTCGACGTAGAAGAAAATCCAGATGGCCAGGATGAACAGCGCGCCGGCGTAGAAGGCGATCCAGATCTTCTTCCGCAGGAAGGCCCGGAAGATCAGCGCGGCGGCGAGGAGCAGCAGCGTCACGGCGCCGAGGTTGACGAGGGGGATTGTTCCCGGCTTCAGCCAGTACGCGCCGATCAGCACCACGAACCACACGATCACCACGACGACGCTCTTCCACTTCTGCGGTGGCCGGAACTCGTAGAGCGCCAGGACGAGGAAGAGCGCCGCCGAGACCAACGCGCCGCGGGCGACGACGACGAGGACGTCGGGGTTTTTGTGCACGTAAAGATACGCGGCATTGCCGATCCACGACAACACGATGCCGAGGACGAGGAGCAGTGTCGCCGGCGCGACGGCGACGACGATCTTCTGCAGCAGCGACGGCTTGTCGGAGGGCTTGTTGTCGCCGCCGCCAGTCGGCGAGGCCTTCAGCGCGGTGTAGACCCAGCTCAGCACCGAGAGGCCGATCGCGCCCCAGCCGCCCGCCTGCGTCACCTTCGACTCGCCCTCGCGCAGGAGGAAGTTGAAGATGATGTGGCCGAATCCGGCGAAGAGGAAGATGACCAGCGAGAAGACGGCGTAGGAGAGCGTCTTCGTCTGCAGGTAGGTGAGGCGGTTGCGCCAGAAGTCGCTGTCGTGCCGCTTCGCGCCGGACTCCTGTCTAAACCACAGCAGCCGGCCGGCGACGTACGCGGTCCAGAAGATGAGGACGAGGCAGAAGATCTCGGGGATGTTCAGGCCGAAGATCTTGATGGCGATGCCGGTCAGCGCGAAGAAGACGAGGGTGCTGACGACGACCACGATTTTGTCGCCGAGGCTCTGCCAGCGCCTGCTGAACAGCATCCAGAAGATCGCGCAGACGACGCTGCCGATGAACAGCAGCCCAGGCACCGCCAGCGCGAGCAGGAGGCGTCCCTTGAGCGTGAGCGCCCAGTCGGAGTTGAGCGTGAACCAGGCCTGCCCGATCATGATCGCGGCCAGGAGGATGGGCACGAGGATCACCCAGGTCATGACGATGTTCCGGCTGATGACGGCGATGGCGCGCCAGGTGTCGGCGCTGAGCAATCCTTTGCGCGGGGTCATGACGTTGGAGAAGAGCCGGAGGTGGTGGATCGGATCCTCGGCGGCGTTGATGGCGCTGTCCTTGATCTGCGGGCGCTCGACGTCGGCGCGTGCGTCCTTGTCCTCGAGCTTGGCGCGGCGGTCGTCGCGCTCGCTTTCGATGTCCTCGGGCTCGGGGAAGATCAGCTTGTCCTTGTCGCGGGCGTCGCGGGCGAGGAAGGCGCTCCACCACCCGCCGACGTAGCCGCCGCCGGAGACGGTGGAGAGATAGTCGAAGAGCTTCAGCTTGCCCGTCTCGGCCAGCGCCTGCAGCAATCCGAGGTTGAACGTGGCGCTGCGGACGCCGCCGCCGGAGAGGGCCAGGCCGAGGAGGCGCTCGGGACGGCCGTTGCCGACCGCTCCGCCGTTGGCCGCCCTTCGGCGATTATGGATCTCCGCATACTCGTCAGCGATGACGTCCGGAAAGCGGATGCGCGCGGAGAAATCGAGCTCGTCGCAGCGGTCGTCGGCCATGCGAGTCTCCTTTTGTTTACTTAGGAGTGTCGGCACGGGGCCATTTCCCGACCCTCCTCGCGATACGATTCGGTGTCAGGAGGTGTTCGCGTGCGAAAACGATTGGTGCTCATGGCCGTCCTGCTGCTCGTGGCGGCGGCGGCGTTCGCCGAGGAGCCGAAGAAAGCGCCGGACCCGCTGAAGATCAAAGTCGGCGACATGGCCCCCGACTTCACGCTGCTGCAGTACGACGGCTCGAAGGTCACGCCGGTGTCGCTGCACGATTTCAAGGGGAAGAAACAGGTCGCCCTGGCCTTCTACGTCTTCGCCTTCACCGGAGGGTGAACGAAGGAAATGCGGTCCTTCCAGCAGAGCCTTGCCAAGCTGGAAGCCGCCGACACCCAGGTCCTGGGTGTGAGCATCGACAGCCCCTTCGCCAACCACGCCTTCGCCCAGGCGAACCAGATCACGTTCCCGCTCCTCGGCGACATGGACGCCACCGCCATCAAGGCCTATGGCCTGGCCAAGGAGTACAAGATCGGCGGCGCGCCGATCACGTCCGCGCGGCGGGCCACGTTCCTCATCGACAAGGAGGGGAAGGTGATCGAGGAGCAGGTCGACACGGACGCGGTCGATCCGCAGAAGATCGTCGACGCCTGTTCCTTGAAGCGGCAATGACGTTCGATTAGCATGGCGCCGCCTTCATGACGCACTCGTTCCTCCCGATCCTGATCATGCTCGCGATCGCCCTGGTGATCGGCGTGGTGATGCTCTCGCTGAACTGGGTCGTGGGGCGGCACCAGCGCAATCCTTCGAAGCTGTCGCCGTACGAGGGAGGCGTGCCGCTCCTCGACGTGAACCGCAAGCGCATCAACGTCCGGTTCTACCAGATCGCCATGCTGTTCATCCTCTTCGACATCGAGGCGGCGTTCCTCTATCCGTGGGCGGTGATCTACCGGGACGCCGCGCGCGGGCCGAGCGGGATGTTCCTCTTCGGGGAGATGCTGGTGTTCATCGTGCTGCTCGGCGTCGGGTACGTGTACGTCTGGAAGAAAAAAGCCTTCGACTGGTAACGCATGGCCGATCTGCATCCCGACAATCCGTACGCCCCCGAGCGCTTCGCCGACCCCGGCAAGCACGTCGAGTTCCCACCGGAGGCCAGGGCGCGCTTCGACTACATCCTCACGCGCTATCCGACGAAGGAGGCGGCCCTGCTGCCGACGCTGCACCTGGCGCAGGAAGTGTGGGGCTGGATCTCGCCGGAGACCGTGCACTACGTCGGCTCGCTGCTCGACCTTTCGCCCGCGACCGTCTTCGGCGTCGTCTCGTTCTACAACATGTACAACCAGAAGCCGGTCGGGAAGTACCACCTGCAGGTCTGCACGAACCTCTCCTGCATGGTGAACCGCGCCTACGACATCTACGATCACCTTTGCGAGCGGCTGGACGTGGCGCCCGGAGAGACGACGAAAGATGGGCGCTACACCGTGGTCGAAGTGGAGTGCCTCGGATCGTGCGGGACGGCGCCGGTGGTGCAGGTGAATAACGAGTATCACGAGAACATGAGCGTGGAGAAGATGGACGCGCTTCTGCCGCAACTCAAGTAATGGAACCGATCAAAGTCCTCCTCGCCAACATCGACAAGCCGAATTCGACTTCGATCGAGACGTACGGCGATTACGAGCACGCCCGCAAGGCCCTCACCACCATGCAGCCCTCCGAGATCACGCAGCTCGTCAAGGACTCGGAGCTGCGCGGGCGCGGCGGCGCGGGGTTTCCGACCGGGATGAAGTGGAGCTTCGTGCCGAAGAACGCGCCGAAGCCGACCTGGCTCCTCTGCAACGCCGACGAGTCGGAGCCGGGGACGTTCAAGGACCGCGTGCTCATCGAGAAAGATCCGCATCTCCTGATCGAGGGGATGATCATCGCCGGCTTCGCCATCGGATCGAATCCGATGTCGTACATCTACATCCGCGGCGAGTTCTATTACGGCGCCACTGTCCTCGAGAAAGCGCTGGCCGAGGCGCGGGAGAAGGGCCTCCTCGGCAAGAACATCTTCGGCAGCGGCTTCGACTTCGACATCACCGTGGCCCGCGGCGCCGGCGCGTACATCTGCGGCGAGGAGACGGGGCTGATCGAGTCGATCGAAGGGCACCGCGGGCAGCCGCGCGTGAAGCCGCCCTTCCCCGCCGTCGTCGGCGCGTTCGGCGGGCCGACGGTGGTGCAGAACGTCGAGACGCTGGCCTGCGTCCCGCTGATCGTGAAGAACGGCGCGGAGTGGTTCAAGAGCTTCGGCAGCCCGAAGAACACCGGGCCGAAGCTCTACTGCGTCTCCGGCAACGTGAAGAAACCGGGGGTGTACGAGTTCCCGATGGGGATCACGATCCGCGAGCTGATCTACGAGCACTGCGGCGGGATCACGAACGACCGCAAGCTCAAGGCGGTCATCCCCGGCGGAGCCTCGGCGCCGATGCTGACGCCCGACGAGATCGACATCCCCCTGAACTTCGACGCCCTGATGAAGGCCGGCTCGATGCTCGGCTCCGCCGGCATCATCGTCCTCGACGAGTCCGTCTGCATCGTCGACGCCGTGTGGCGCCTGGCCAAGTTCTTCGCCCACGAGTCGTGCGGCCAGTGCACGCCCTGCCGCGAGGGAACGAACTGGCTGGAGTCGGTGCTCGACCGCCTAGAGCGCGGCGAAGGCCGCATGCAGGACGCGGATCTACTGCTCGACATGTCCGACAACATCGGCGGCAAGTCGCTCTGCGCCCTCGGCGACGCCGCGATCGGGCCGGTGATCTCGTCGGTGAAGAAGTTCCGCGACGAGTACCTCCACCATGTGACGGAGAAGAGTTGCCTGCCGGGGACGACGCGCTACCGGCGGCTGGACATGGCGGTCGCGGCGCACTGAAATCGGGCTGGTCATCAACTGAAGAGCCGGCTCCGAATCGTCGATCGCATGCATCGGATCATCGATCGAGTTTCCATTCCGGCGCGCCGGTGACTGAACAGGGCTTAGCGTGGTGTTCTATTATTTTTCCGCAAAACGCTCCAACAGAGCGCCGCTCTTGCGATCTTTGATCACGTATCCTCCCGCGGCGATGTCGCGCGTCATGATCCACTCGCCACGATGACCGAAATAATCGGGCAGCGCCCGTTGGGCGCGGTTTAGCTCCGCGAGACGCGCCGTGAAAAACTTCCGCTTTTTCTCGTCCTGTGCGGCGCGGCGACGCTCGTCAATTTTCTCAGTCGCAAGCGAAAGCAGTGATCGTGCGTCATCGATCGAGCCCTCGATCAGCGCTCGATGCAACGCCATGAAGATCGGCTCGATATGCGTTGGGTCGTTGCGATAGCGTTGCATTTGGATGTCGCGATACTCGGCGAAGGTCGACGCGCGCTGCGCCTTGAGCTCGAGATATGTATCGCGCACGTCCGGTTCCTGGCCGGTGCGCACCGAAATGGGAAAGGACGAGGTCAGGCCGCCAAGCGAGACCCGGAACGTATAGTCGCCGGCCGGCAGCCGGCCGAAGTCGAAGCTGGCCTCATACGTTGTGTAATCGACAGTCCTGTCGCGGTCGGCGGCGCGCGGGGCGTTGGGACCGCGGAAGCGAACGTTGTTGCGCAGCAGCGCCGGCATCGGCAGCGCGACGGACTGGCCTCGGGCGTCGAGCAACACCCATCGGTTTGCGACAAGCCATGTAGATTGCGTGAGGCGGGAGAGCTCGCTGTAGTGCGCTTTCGATGACGGCAGGCCGGGCACCACGAATACGTCGAGCTTTAGGTTCATGACCACGCGTTCGTCGGTAAAGATGGCCGCCATGGGTGTCTTATCCGCGCGTACGACGTAGTAGTGCTGAGCGGTCAGGACGAGCTCCGACGCATGCGCGACCGGCGCAATCAGCGAGAGCGTGAGAAGAAGCGAAAGCTTGCGCATCGTGAGCCCGAGCAGAGCGACAAGATTGATAGCTACAGCGCGCATGTCGTTCAGACTACTCCGGCCGCTGCGGCTGTCAAACGACGTGGTCCCGGCTAGGCGCATCAGGCGGCCGGGCGGAAGACAAACAGCCTCAGCCCTTTCGCTGCGCCGGAAGCACTTCGTCTGGGCTATTTCACGATGCGAATCGCACGACCTGTTGTGCGCTCGATGAGGCGGTACTCCTTTCCATCGGCTGTGGGGAGCAGCTTCACTTCGGCTGCGCCGTTGCTAGCACCTAACGCTTTCGCCAGACTCTGTAGCTCGCCGAGAAGCGCGAATTGCCGGCCGAAGGTCGTTTCTTGGGCGGGTTGCTGGATGTGCCGCGAGGGCACGGTGCTTGTTGTCTGCAACGAGCGCTGAGGCGCGGGCGTAGGCGTCCGCGGCATCATCAGCGCTGCCGTGGAGCAGGGCGACATCGCCGAGCTGGATGAAGTTGGCAGCATTGTTCGGTTCGAGCGTCACGAGCTCGTGGAGCACGCGTTTGGCATCGTCATACGTTCCTGGCCGAGTCTCAAGTGAGTGGTGAAGGAAGGCTCGTCGCAATTCTGGCGTCTCGTTCCCGTCCCGTGCGCTGAAGCGAAGCACGCGGCTGGCGAGTGTCAGGAATCTAGCGCTGATCGCGTAGTCGCCGAGTGGTAACAAACCGAGATTGAGTGAAACCTCGGGCCGTTCGCCCTCGACGATAAAGAAACCGGAGCGTGGGCGCGATATCTCGGGATGGCGAATACTAGTGTCACGGATGAGGCGGACGCGAGTCGGATCAATCGTGTGGGTGGTGCCGTTCTTGTCGACGAGTGTCCGGTGAATGGCATTCCACCAGGTTGCGCCCGGCAGCTCCATTGTCGCAGGAACGGCGGTGGTGTTCTCGGGATTCGGGAGGCGAACAAAATTGATCGCGACGGTTACGACGAGCGGTTCGTCGCGGAATACGACGGCGATGCCACTAGTCGGGCCCGTGTGCACGGGAACATGCGCAATCGAGAGCCGCATGCTCTCTTGCGGCCCCGATGCCGCGGATGCAGCCATGGCTGCCGATGCGAAATATGCGAGCAGAGCTGATCTAAAGTTCATTGTGATGCTCCCGAAATTTCATCGTAGCCGAAGGTAGAAGAAGTCATCGCCAGAGTACGTGAGCGGGACTGGGAGGTACCCCGACATGGCACGTGACGTGTTGTCGTCGTACATTAAATCGCCGCAAATACTCAAGTGAGGCATGGCAAGCGCGTGTCCAACCTCATGGCCGACGAGTGCCTGCTGCAGAAGCGCAAACTCCGGAGCGGATTCCATGAATCTACCGATCAAACCATTGCAATCGCCGCGAATAACGCGGCTGTAGTAATCGTCGCTGGCTGTGTTCAGGACAGTATTGAGGTAGCCCCCTGGACCTTCGTAAACGCCCTGCAGAGTGTCGTCCTTGTAGTCGCATCGCTGGACTGGCCGTACAGCGCAAACAAGTCGTCACTGTCGTCATTGGCGGCAAGACTGGAGTGTCGATATGCACTGTATTGACGTGCCATCCGGCGGCTGGCAGCCCTCGCCCATTATCGACGGGCAGTTGCAGCGGCTTGAGAGAGTACGTTTTCTTGCCGGCAGTGATCGCCACGTTGATGGCACCGCGCGCTCCGTAGTCACGAACAAGCAAGGTCGCCCCCGCCGCCTGCACCGTTGGTTGTTGCTTTTTCGCGTCGGAAGGATTGAGCTTGGCCCAATTCTCGATGTTTTGTTCCATCGTTCCGCGCGTCGCATTCACGTGTAGCGGTGAGCGCCGCGGGCGTAGTGATTGGCTCAGACCGTCATTGAATCATCACTTGTCACTTGCAGCACGCAGTACGCGGACAACGTTGTTCGTGGCCCGCCACCGGATGCTGTATAGGCCTGAGTATGGGTCGCGCGCCATCGTCCACTCGGCCTTGCGCTGGAAGTACTCAGGTAGCGCATCGCGGGCGACGCGAAGATCACTGATGTATGCGGCGGCTTTGGCAGCGACATCGGGTGTGAACGACAGGCGGCGTGCTTCGTACGCCGTGATCGCTCGGTCAAAGTCGCTGCGGACCTCGGCAGGTGTCCCCTGCTGCAACGAGCGGTCGACGAGATCGAGCAGCGCGTCGATGCGCGAAGGATCGCGCTCGTAACGTTCGAGCTCGAGACGGCGAAATTCAGCGTAGTCGTGCGTCTTTGAGGCCTTGTCGCGGAGGTATTCGTCGCGGACCTCGGGTTCGCTTCCAGTGCGGACTGAGAAGGCGAATGATGAGGCGAGGCCGGCGGCACGAGCGGTGAGGCGGTAATCGCCGACGGGTAACGTGCCGAAGTCCATTCTCGTTGTGAGACTCGTCATCGGCACGGTGGTGTCGCGATCGGTGCTGACCGGAGCGTGCGGGCCACGCTCGCGTTGCGCGGCACGAAGCGCACGCGGTACGGCGAGCGCGACCGTCTCAGCGGTGTCGCGGCGAGTAAGCGACCAGGTAACGGCGTCGAGCCAGCGTGAGCTTGATGCGAGCTTGCGCAGCTCGGCGTAGTGCTCCGTGGTAGAGCGCATCTGCGGTAGCTGGTAAACGTCGAGCTGCATGTCCGCGATCAGATGCTCGTCGGCCCACAGCGTGCGTAGCAGCGTGGTTGATGCGGGACCGGCAGGATGCATGACGATCAGATGATGCGGCACGGTGAGGGTGAGTGTGGACGCGCTGGCGGCGATGGACAGCGCCAGCGGGAGCGCTGCGGCGAGAGAGCGAAGAAGGTATCGCATTGCCATCATGCCTTTCATCACGGGTGGAGCTGGATTTGGTCCGCCTCGTCTGAGGAGAAGAAGATCGGGAGCGGCCGAATGTCGATCATGCCTAGGGGCTGGAAGCCAGGAACGTTGAACTGGAACATGAGGTTGCCGCAGTTGAGCGTGTGGTTGATGTGTAGCGAATGACCTAACTCATGTGCGCCAACGATTGCGCGGGCGACGTGCATCTCCGTATCGGTGAAGCCGTAGTCGAGAATGTCGGCGGTGTCGGCGCAGGTGATGACGCGTTTGGAGTACCAGTCGCCGGGGTAGGGAACGGCGTGGAGCAGGAACACGCCACCGGGATAGATGCGCGGCAAGACGAGGTGGTGCGCGTAGTCATATTCGTCACAGTCGTTGATTGTGCCAATGTTGGGACATGGGGGAACCGGTTGGCCGTTGGCATCGAAATAGAACGGATTGTTGAAGTTGGTGGCAATGCCGGCATTTGTAAAGGTTAGCTCGTACACTTCGGACCAGCGCGTTGTGTCGGGCGATTCGGCGGAGAACGCCGTAGCGCCGCCCGCGGAAGCTTGGTCGATTAGCTCGGGGTCGGTGCTGTCTAGAATGGTGGCGCCGAAGACGCCGGCTTGCCATGCCGGGTAGTTCTGAACGACGCCGGGCGGGATGGCGACGGTGACGGCTGGCGGATACGTGACCTGCATAACGAGGCGTACGGCGCGTTGGCCGGCGGTTCGCGCACCGGGAATGCCCGCTCGATTGGGATTGATGACGGGTTTGCCCTTGACGATTCCGCGTGCCGGGTAGTCCTCGCCTGCCACTTCGGATAAGTCGAGGTAGTGGACTGGCAACGGCAGCGTGGCGGTGATGGCGGAGGTCGGCACAATGCCGGCGAGGAGCTGCGGATCGGCGACGACGAAGATGTCGCGCTTGCGAGGATCGGTTCGTACGTGGGCCGAGGCTGCAACAAAGCCGCGGTACTCTTCGAAATTGGATAAGCCATCGCCGTCGCCCACACTCGTGGATGGCGCGGAGTTATCAACATCGCTATCCGCGGCGAGATTTGTCGCGTCAACGTGATTTGCCAACACGTGCCAGCCGGCCGCCGGCAGGCCCTGACCGTTATCGGTCGGGAGCTGCACCGGCTTGAGCGTATAGGTTTTCTTGCCGGCCGTGATGGTCACGTTGATCGCACCGCGCGCGCCGTAATCGCGGACAAGCAGTGTCGCCCAGGTATCGCCGTCCGGCGCGAAGGGGACGACTGTCGTTGCCGCAGGCGTGTTCGCGGCGCTGTCGACCATGGCCATGTCCGCAGCGGTGCTCGGATTCTGGATCGGATAGTTCATGGCGATACCCGGGAAATGAGACACCTTATCCGGGTCGACGGCGAACGTCACCTTCCCCTTCGCTCCCGGCCCCGTCAGTACGTGCAACGAGATGAATTGTCCCGTCTGTTCCATCAGGCTGAGGGGCACATCGGTGCCGTCGAGATACTCACCCGGCACGAATTTGTCGCGCTGATCGACAGGGTCACTGATGCTGAAGGTGTTGTCCACGCTCACGTAGAGCGCGGTGATGTAGAGGTCCGCTTTGGCCGTGTTGACGCCCGAGATCGCCGGATTGGCGGTGACGGCGAGCTGACCAACGTGGCTTGGAGTGAACATCGTGGATGACGTGGCTATTGCCGGGTTCACGGAGCCGTTCCCGCGCGACGCGCCGGGGCCGCTCGCTGCCGTGGACCAGACGGACTTCACCGGTCCAATCTTCTGACCGGCTTTGTCGAGGCCGACGGCGAAGAGTTGCGTCGGCTGATCCGATGGCACGGCGTAGCTGTCGGCACGATCGGCAAGATCGGTCGTGTCCTTGAGGATGACCACGGAGTCGGGTTTCTTTGCGAGCACGGTGAACATTGCTGGAGTCGGCGTCGTGCTTACCGGCGTCGAGGCCGTGATCTGATACTCCCCCTCTTTGTCGCCGAGGATCACCGTCGCCCTGGCAAAACCGCCTGGGTCGGTTTTCACCGTGTACGTAGCCGAGGTCGCATTCTCATCCGCGCCGACCGCGTAACCCTTTGCACGCGACGGGCTCGCCGCGACTTGAAATGTGACGTCCCGATTGGCCACCTGGAAACCGGCCGAACCGCTGACCTGCGCGACGATCTGTTGATCGAGCGGGCTAAGCACCGCGCCTGTCTGCGCGTCTCCCGCAACGGCAGCGATGCTGATCGTCGGGCTGAACGTCAGTTCGGCCGCCTGAGGATTGGTAAATCCACCGCTGCTGAAGATTGTCAGTGTGTTCGCCGCGCGCGGATTGTAGGTGCCGAGCTGCGGCGAGAAGAACTCGTACGTAACAGAGTTGTCGCAAAAGATGGAAGCATTGAAAACCGACACCGGATTACCGACGGGCTGGCCGTTGATGGCAAAGGACACGGCCGGAATCCCATCGTAGCCGACCACCGCCTCGTGCTGGAGAGGCACGCGGATGCGAACCGAAGGCGAGTTCGTGCCCGTAGGATCGATGAACGTTGCGCTCAACTGACCTTCGAAGTAAAAACACCCGTTCTGTGGCCATTGGACGGTTATGGTTTGGGCCATCGCTTGGATGGAGACACAAGAAACGAGTAACAACGTTGCGAACCGGGATAACCGTTTCATCGCTACCTCAATGTTCCTACGAAGGTCGCGCGCGAACCTTCCCTCAGATCTGGCTGAAGGATGACCAACGCGAAGATTCGAAGTTTATGGATAAGGCGCGCACACTGCCACATGGCATGATGCGTGTCAATAATTACTTTTTGAAAGCGGCACGAGCGATCCTTGTCCCCTTTGCGCCTTCGGATCGAATCGTCGATGGCAAGCATCGGATCATTGGTCGCGGAGATTGAATGCGAGGACGAAACGACGTCGCGTTCGGTCCCTGGGATTGACTCATCGATCCAAGGGACCGATCGATCGGTCCTCAGGACCGAATGATCAAAGCGCGTGATTGAATTTTAGATGTCGGGGAATGATTGATCGGTCCGAACGACCGATTAATCAAAGCGCGCCATTGGATTTTCGATGCTTGGAATCGAATGTTTGGTGCCGGCGACTGAATGTTCGATGCGCGCGATCGAACGTTCGGTGCCGGCGACTGATCGTGTGACGGCGATCACCCATCGCTGTTTGAACCGGATCGCGGGAACATTATCGGCGGTCTGCTTCGTAGAATTTTTCTCCTCTGCACGGCGCCGTGACAGAGAGAAAGACGCAGGAACGAATGAAACACTCCGAGACTCAGACCACGACAACTCCCGACTTCACGACTCTCGTCGCAAAACTCATCGACCAGGTACGTTCCATCCGCGAGCAGATCCCGCCGAGTCGCCGCCGAGGAGCTCGATCGTACGGTCGAGAACGGCGAGGAGGTCGCCGGTCACTTGCGGCCGAGTACGGCAGCAGCGGCCGGGATCGTCGTGATCGCGCCGGTGGCGAGGAGCACGATGCCCGCGGTCTTGCGCTGCCGCTTGCTCAGGCGGCCGGAGACGAGCAATCCGAGGCCCGCGCCGAGAAGCGCCCGCGTCCCGACGACGAACATCAACTCCGGAAACGTCAAATCAGGTTTGCGCATACTCGAAAATCGTGCACGATACGCGCCTATGAAGAAGGCCGCGTGTCTCCTGCTCCTCGCCGCCGCCTCCGCCTTCGCCCAGAAAACGCAGAAGCCGCCGCTGCATGGGGCGCACTGGATGGCCGTGACCGGCAAGCCGCTCGCGGCCACGGCGGGGGCGATGATCTTCCAGCGCGGCGGCAACGCCGTCGACGCCGCGGCGGCGATGATCGCGGCCACGTGCACGATGTGGGACACGCTCTCCTGGGGCGGCGAGACGCAGGCGCTCATCTACGATCCGCACGCGAAGAAAGTCGTCGGCATCAACGCCCTCGGCGTCGCCCCCACCGGCGCGACCGCGGCGTTCTTCCACGGCAAGGGGATGAAGTACCCGCCCGAGTACGGCCCGCTCGCCGCCGTCACTCCGGGGACGCCGGGCGGCATCCTGGTGATGGAGGCGGAGTACGGGAAGCTGTCGCTCAAGGAGGTCCTCGCCCCGGCGATCGCCATGGCCGACGGCTATCCGATCGAGCACGAGCTCGTCGACACGATCAAGCGATACAAATCACGCATCAGCGAATGGCCGTACTCGAAAGCGTTGATGCTGCCGCCGCCGGAGCCCGGCCAGATCTTCCGCCAACCGGAGCTCGCCGCGACGTTGCGCAAGCTCGTCGAGACCGAGCAGGACGCGCTCAAGCACGGCAAGTCGCGCAGAGACGCCATCCTCGCCGCGTACGACCGCTTCTACCGCGGCGACATTGCGAAGGAGATCGTCCGCGGCGTGCAGGAGCAGGGCGGCCTCTTCACCGTCGACGACCTGGCCAAGTGGCAAGTCCATATCGAGGAGCCGCTGAAGACGAATTACCGCGGCGTCGAGGTCTACAAGCTCAACGTCTGGACGCAGGGCCCGTCGATGCTGCAGGCGCTGAACATCCTCGAGAACTTCGATCTAAAGTCGATGGGCTACAACAGCGCGCGCTACATCCACACGCTCTATCAGGCCCTGAGCCTCGCCTATGCCGACCGCGATTTCTACTACGGCGACATCTACGCGCCGCCGGCCGAGCCGGTGCGCGGGCTGATGTCGAAGGAGTACGCGAAGGAGCGCGCGAAGCTGATCCGCGTCGACCACAACGACCCCGACATCGTCCCGGGCGATCCGTATCCGTTCCAGGGCGAGACGAATCCGTATCTCGATCTGCTGAAGACATGGCGCTCGACGGCATCGAAGAGCGTCGCGGAGATTCCGGCCTCGTTCTACGCCGGCACGACCTCGGTCGAAGCGGCCGACGAAGAGGGATGGGCGGTCTCGGTCACGCCGAGTGGCGGCTGGGTGCCGGCGGTCATCGCCGGGCACAGCGGCATCGGCTTGAGCCAGCGCATGCAGTCGTTCGTCGCCGATCCGTCGGAGGGGCCGTTCAACGTCGTCGAGCCGGGGAAGCATCCGCGGGTGACGCTCACGCCGACGCTCGCGTTCAAGGACGGGCTTCCGTTCCTCGTCTTCTCCGTGCAGGGCGGCGACAGCCAGGATCAGAATCTCCTGCAGTTCTTTCTCAACGTCGTAGAGTTCGGGATGACGCCGCAGGAAGCCACCGAGGCGGCGAACTTCAACACGTACCAGGTGCGGAGCTCGTTCGGGAGCCACGAGATCACGCCGGGCAAGATCCTGCTCAGCACGATGACGCCGCCGTGGGTGCGCGGCGAGCTGCGCAAGATGGGTTACTCGGAGATCTTCGAGGAGCGGACGTCGGGGCCGATCAACGCGATCATGATCGACCGCAAGCACGGAACGTTGTGGGGCGGATCGAGCAATCACGGCGAAGACTACGGCATCGGATGGTGACAACGGCGTTGGTTCGACATGTGCTAGGTTGCCGAACCATGCGAATGCGCTTCGTTGCCGTCATCGCCGCTCTTCTGCTCGCCGCATGCGCCGCCATCCGCGCCCAGAAAGGGCAGCCGGTGCGCGCCGACGGCAGCGAGTTCACGAACCTGCAGGTGCTGCCGTCAAACATCTCCCACGACGAGCTGATCGCCACGATGCGCGGCTTCGCCCGCGCCCTCGGCACGCGCTGCGATCACTGCCATGTCGAGAATCCGCCGGGGTCGAAGGAGCGCTTCGCCTTCGCCTCGGACAAGAAGCCGGAAAAGAACATCGCGCGCACGATGCTGCGCATGACGCGCACGATCAACAATCAGTATCTGAAGCGCGTCGACGAGAAGGGGCAGAAGGTCGCCTGCATCACCTGCCACCTCGGCCATCCGGAGCCGCCTCCTCCGCCCCCGCCGCCTCCGCAGAGTGAAGGAGCGGCGCCGCCGAAGTCGTAGGCTTCGCGTAGAATTGGGCCTCTTCAACATGGCCCGGTACGACGAACGCGAAGATTACGATCTACTCAACCAGTATCTCCACGAAATCGCCCAGATTCCGCGGCTGACGCCGGAGCGCGAGCGGGAGCTCGGCTACCGCGTGCAGCAGAACGACAAGAGCGCGCTCGAGGAGCTGGTGAAGGCCAACCTCCGCTTCGTGGTGTCGTACGCGAAGCGCTACCGCAACGCCCACGTGCTGTTCCTCGACCTCATCAATGAGGGGAACATCGGTCTGATCCACGCCGCGAAGAAGTACGACCCCGACAAGAACGTGAAGTTCATCACCTACGCGGTGTGGTGGATCCGCCAGGCCATCCTGCACGCGCTGTCGGAGCAGGGAGGGGCGTTCCGCCTTCCGCCGAAGCGCGCGAATCTGATGTACCGGCTGGAAAAAGCGATCGGCGCGGCGATTAACGAGGGGAGCCACATGCCGACGCCGCAGGAGCTGGCGGACGAGCTGGGGGTGACGCTCAAGGAAGTGCAGACGCTGATGCAGGCGAACAGCGACAACTTCTCGCTGAACGCGGAGCTCGACGACGAGTCGCACACGGAGCTGGCCGACGTGATCGAGCAGACGACGATCCCCTCGGCCGAGGACGAGATGCAGGAGCAGTCGCGCCGCCAGGAGCTGCTGGCGCACATCTCGGAGCTCTCGCCGAAGGAGCGCCTGGTGCTGATGCTGCGCCACGGCGTCACGGACAACATGCCGAAGAGCATCAAAGAGCTGGCCGCGTTCCTCGGCCGCGAGCCCGAGGCGCTGGCGGCGCTGGTGGAGGGGGCGCGCTTGAAGGTGTGCGAGGCGCTGGCGATCACGGAGAGCGAGCTCGCCCAGCTGTTGCTCTACACGAACCCGAACCCGAAGGCGTGGTGGCGCTACTGGTACGAGCTCGGGGACCTGCCCGAGGGGTTGTCGCCGAACATCGACCTGGCCCGCGTCCCGATGCTGGAGTCGCTCAAGCAGCAGGGGCTGATGCAGAAGACGGTGGACTCGCTGACGCTGGAGGAGAAGACGATCCTGAAGCTCCGCTACGGCGTGCTGCAGGACGACGAGCTGACGCTGCGCGACATCGGCGAGATCCTCGGCCTGTCACGGGAGAGAGTGCGCCAGATCGAGTCGCGGGCGGAGGCGAAGTGCCGGCGGAGCGTGCGGCGGGACCGGTAGTGCGGGTTTGTCGGGTGGAGCGCCGCCCGCGCCCCCAGGCCCCTCGCTCACGCTCTGCGTGACATGGCCCCCCGGGCGTCATCCATACAGCCGGCGTCCCCTCTCGAGGATCTCCGCCTCGAGTGAGGCTGGTACCGAACGATAGCGCTCGATCTCCCCGCGCGTCTTCACCAGCACATCCTTCGCCACGCCCAATCCACGCAGCGCTCGATGGGCGAGCATGGCGCGTTGCGCGGGCGGGAGAGAGCTGTCCTTGACGATCACGAGAAGGTCGATGTCGCTGTCGGGGGACGGTTCGCCCCATGCTTGCGAGCCGAACAGGATGATCTGCTCCGGCTGAAACTGCTCCACCAGCCGGCGAACGATCTCCTGCAGGAGCTCCGGGCTCACGCCATTCACTCAGGAAGCTTACAATGACCCCCGGTGCGGCGCGCAATCGCAGCGGTGGCGTTACTGCAATTCGTGCTCTTCGCGAGCGGCGTGTCCCTCGTGCGCGCCCGCGCATCGTGCTGCTGCTCGATGAAGAGCGGCGCGGCCTGTCCGCTGCGCGCGCACTGCAGCGCGGGCGGGCGGGCGTGCTCGATGGACAGCGGCACTTCGGCGGCCGTGCGGGAGCCGGTGCTGCATGCCGTCGTCGAAGCGGTGATTCGGCTCGAGCCGCATCGCGCGTTGGCCGGCATCCTCTCCGTTCCGGGAAGTCGCGCCGCCACGCACGTCATTCCGCCTGAGATCCCTCCTCCGCGCGCCGCCTGAGCGCGGTGCTGTTCCCATCGAACAAGGAGGAGGAGATCGATGCGGCGCTCGTTCGCCCTGCTGTTTCTTTTTGCATTGCCTCTCCACGCCACGATTTTCGGCAGCGTGCGCGGCACGGTGCGCGATCCCAACGGCGCGCCGCTGGCCGGCATGCGGGTCACGCTCAGCGACGCGGCGTCGTCGCGCGTGCAGTCGGCCGTCAGCGACGCCGGCGGCGCGTTCCGCTTCGCGGCCGTGCCGATCGGCGCGTATCGCGTTGTCGCGGGCGGGCGGCAGGTGGCGTCGCTGCCGGTCGCGGTCGACGTCGTGTCGGGCGTGACGGCCGAGGTTGCGCTCACCGTCGTGCCGCCGTCCGTCAGTGAGTCGATGACCGTCGTCGCGGCGGAGCCGGTCGTGTCGCCGACGACGCAGACCGCCGTCGCGCAGCGCGACATCGCCGCCACCCCCGGCGCGGAGCGCTCGAACAGCGTGGCCATGATCACGCAATTCGTCCCCGGCTCCTACGTCGTCCACGACCAACTCCACATCCGCGGCGGACACCAGGTCGCGTGGCTGATCGACGGCGTGCCGGTGCCGAACACGAACATCGCCAGCAACGTCGGCCCGCAATTCGATCCGAAGGACGTCGACGTCCTCGAAGTGCAGCGCGGCGGCATCTCGGCCGAGTACGGCGACCGCACCTACGCGGTCTTCAACGTCGTGCCTCGCACGGGGTGGGACCGCGCCCGCGACGCTGACGTCGCGGCCAGCTGGGGCTCGCAGCGGACGACGGACGATCAGTTCCGCATCGGCGATCACAGCGAGCGCCTGGCCTGGTACGCGAGCGCGAACGGCAACCGCACCGATCGGGGGCTGGAGACGCCGATCCCGCGCGCGATCCACGCCGCCGCCAACGGACTCGGCGCGCTGGCCACCGTCGTGGCGCTGCCGAACGACGTCGATCAGCTCCGCTTCGCCGCGTCGTGGCGGCGCGACCACTACGAAGTGCCGAACGACGAAGAGTCCAGCGCCGACGACCGCGAGCGCGAGAGCGACGCCTTTTTCAACGCCAGCTGGGTGCGCCAGCTTTCGAAGTCGTCGCTGCTGACCCTCTCGCCGTTCGTTCATCGGAACGTTGCTGACTTCGAAGGCGTCGCCACGGACCGCCGCCGCTCGCGCTACGCCGGCGCGCAGGCGACGCTGTCCGGCACGCTCGGCCACAACGAGCTTCGCGCGGGCGCGTTCGGCTTCGCGCAGCGCGACGACGTCTTGTTCGGCGTTGGATCGCTGATCGAACAGCACCGGCTGCACGGCAGTCTCGCCGCTGTTTATGCCGAGGACGTGATCGCCGTCGCGCCGTGGCTCACGCTGCGGGGCGGTGTGCGATGGACGCGCTTCGCCGGCGGGCTCACCGAGTCGGCCGCCAGTCCCCGCCTCGGCGCGACGGCGCGGCTGCCGTGGCGATCGATCGTCGTCCGCGCTTCGTACGGGCACACCTACCAGGCGCCGCCGCTGTCGACCGTCTCCGGTCCGCTGCTCGAGCTCGCGCAGCAGCAGGGATTCGATTTCCTCCCGCTGCGCGGCGAGCGGGACCGCCAGAGCGAGATCGGCATGACCCTGCCGCTCGGCCGCTGGAGCGCCGACGCCGCGGCCTTCCGCACCGAGGCCCGCAACTTCTTCGACCACGACGTCCTCGGCAACTCGAACATCTTCTTCCCGCTCACCATCGACCGCGTACACATCCGCGGCTTCGAGCTGGCGCTGCGCTCGCCGCGGTTCCACCTCGCGTACTCGCACCAGAAAGTCGAGGGCGAGGGGGCCGTCGTCGGCGGCCTGACCGACTTCACGCCGCCCGAGGAGGGGAGGTTCCTGCTCGATCACGACCAGCGCGACACGCTGGCCGCCGGCGTCACGCTGCGACTGCCGCGCGCGTCGTGGATCGGCGCGAACGTCAACTACGGCTCAGGATTCCTCGAGGGCGACGGCCCCGATCATCTGCCGGCGCACACGACGTTCGACGTCGCGCTCGGGACGGCGCTGAAGATGTGGAGCGTGAAACTCTCGGCCACGAACGTGACGAACAAACGCTACCTGCTCGACGAGAGCAACACCTTCGGCGGAACGCATTGGGCCGATCCGCGGCAGGTGTCACTGCAGCTCGGATACCGGTTTCGCTATTGAGGCCGGCCGTAATCGCGCGATCAGCACCAGCGCGATGCCGTACGTCGCCAGCGTGATGAAGAGGCTGGCGGCGCGGCCGCGGCCGAAGTCGTCGAAGAGGAACTTCGCCGCGCCGAGAATGAGCAGCGGCGTGACGAGCGTGGCCAGCTCGCGGGCGCGCGGGGAGCGGGCCGCGAGCGTGATCGCCACCGCGGCCGCGGCGATGATCACGCTGCGCAGCGCGGCGGCGGCAGCGGCGTCGTTGTGGCTGATCGGGACGACCGTGGCGGCGACGGCGCCGAGGACCAGGAGCGTGGCGATCGCGGCGAGGACGAGCCGGGCCATGCGCCACGGCTGCGCGCCGCTGGCCACGGCCAGGCCCGCCGCCGTGGCGATGCCGAGCGTGGCCAGAACGTTCGCGATCGAGAGATCGAGCGGCTGCCGTCCCAGCCCGGAGACGACGCCGAGCGACGCGGCGAAGAGGCCGGCGCCGATCGACGAGGCCAACGCGTAAACGGCGGCGTGGCCCCAGAGCTGCGGGATGGCCCGGCGGGCGATGAACGCGGCCGTGCCGGCGGCCAGGCCCCACAGCGCCGCGGCGGCGCCGGCGGAGAGAAGATTCCCGGTGGCGACGAGGAGGCCGACGATGCCGAGGACGCCGAAGAAATAGGGCGCCACGGCCATTTTCGACGTGCGCAGCATGGCCACGTACGAAAGCGCGCCGGCGATGCCGGCGGTGAAGGCGATGCCGACCGCCAGCGGCGAGCCCGTGCCGGCCACGAGCGGCGCGCCGACCAGCGCCGGCACCGCGGCGATGCCGACGTGCAGGGCGTCGACGGCGCCGACGTCGTCGTGGCGGACGAGCGGCCGCGTCACGATCGCTCCGGCGTAGATGACGAATCCGATCACCAGCGCGGCCGCCGCGGTCCCGCGCGAGTCCGCGGCCTTGTCGAGCAGCGTCAAGCCCACGAGCGCGAAGGCGAGGAGGTTGAACTCGATCGCCAGCGGCAGCGGCGCGTAGCGCCACTTCCGGCGCACCGCGCACCACCAAGTCGCGGCGCCGCCGGCGGCCAGCGACAGCATCGGCGCGGCGAGCTCGCGCGTCTCCGCGGCCAGGCCGACCGTGCAGGCGATCGCGCCGGCCGCGCCGATCCAGGCGATGCGCTCCCCACCGCCGCGGTAACCGATGACGACGAGCAGCGTCGTGGCGATGGCGATGCCGATCGCGGCGCCGCGCACGCCGAGGAGGTGGAAGCGCACCGTCGACTCCCATAGGATCGGGTAGGCGATGACCGCGGCGATGGCGGCGGCGAAGGCGGCGTGGGCACGGCGGCCGGCGTGGGCGTGCCACAGCGAGCGCCAGAGCCACACCGCCGCGTAGGCGAAGCCGAGGGTGACGGCGACGGCGAGCGGAAAGACCTTCGCCTCAGCGAGGGCGCGAAGGAGGTAGGCGACGCCGACGGCGATCAGGGCGCGGCCGCCGAGGAGCAAATTATTTTCGGAGGGCGGCGCCGGCTCCAGGGGCTGTTGAACCGTCGTTGCGACAACCGGCGAGACCCCCGTTTTTGCCTCCAGGCGAGCCAGGCGGCCTTCGATCTCCGCTAGTTTCGCCTCGATATCCATACAATTTGCGTCATCGTTAGTCCATTCAACACAAGACAACGGTGTCACAAATCACACTGATTCGTGGCCCCACACACGACAGCAGAGCGTCACCTGACCGCACTCTGCCGTCCACGAGGAGGATGCCCTCATGGAAGGTCCAGCGATTGGACGCCGTCGTTTCCTCAATTGGTTTGTCGGCACGAGCTTCGGCGCCATGTGCGTCTCCGTCATCTACCCCGTGCTGCGCTACGTCAGCCCGCCCAACGTCCCCGAGGCGGCTACGAACCAGGTCGAGGCGGGCGGCGTCAACGATCCGATCTTCCTCGACAAGGGCTACAAGATCGTCCGCTTCGGCCCCGAGCCGGTCATCCTCGTCAAAGTCAGCGACACCGATTTCCGGGCCTTCTCCGCGACGTGCACGCACCTCGACTGCATCGTCGGCTACGCCAAGGACAAAGGCGCCATCGCCTGCAACTGCCACGGTGGGCAGTACGACCTGACCGGGCGCAACGTCGGCGGGCCGCCGCCGCGGCCGCTCACGCCGTTCAAGGTGAACCTCGTCGCCAAGAAGGGCGGCGAGCCGGCGACGATCGTCGTCTCGAAGGCCTGATCATGAAAGACAACGCGATTTACCGCTGGCTCGACGACCGCCTCGGCATCTCCGCCGCGGCCGAATTCGCCTCGCACAAGACCGTCCCCGTTCACCGCTACAGCGTCTTCTACTACCTCGGCGGGATGACGCTTTTCTTCTTCCTCGTGCAGGTGGCCACCGGCATCCTGCTGATGCTCTATTACCGCCCCTCGGCCGAGGAAGCGTTCGAGTCGGTCGAGTTCCTCATGACCACCGTGCCGTTCGGCTGGCTCATCCGGTCCATCCACTCCTGGTCGGCGAACCTCATGGTCTTTTTCGCCTTCATCCATATGGTCAGCGTCTTCTTCATGAAGTCGTACCGCGCCCCGCGCGAGCTGACCTGGATCACCGGCGTGCTCATCTTCCTACTCGTGCTGGGCTTCGGATTTTCCGGCTATCTGCTGCCGTGGAATCAGCTCGCGTTCTTCGCCACCAAAGTCGGCACCGACATCGCCGGCGTCGTGCCCGGCGTCGGGCACTGGATCCTGCGTTTCCTGCGCGGCGGCGACCGCGTCACGGGCGGCACGCTGTCGCGTTTCTACGGATGGCACGTGGCCATCCTGCCGGCGATCACGACGGTGCTGATCGTGGCGCACATCCTTCTCGTGCAGGTCAAGGGGATGAGCGTTCCGCCGAAGATCGAGCGCGATCCGTCGCCGCGGAAGCCGATGAAGTTCTTCCCGCACTTCGCCCTGCGCGATCTGACCGGATGGGTCATCGCGCTGGCCGTGCTGGGGTCGCTGGCGGCGCTGTTCCCGTGGGAGCTCGGGGAGAAGGCCGACGCCTTCGCGCCGGCGTACGAGAACATCCGCCCGGAGTGGTACTACGTCTTCATGTTCCAGACCCTCAAGCTCGTGCCGGGCGGCGACATCGCCGGCATCGAGTACGAGGCCATCCCGATCGTTCTGTTCGGCCTCGCCGCGGCGGTGCTGATCGCCGTGCCGTTCCTCGACCGGAACGTTTCGAAGCGCGGCAAGAGCCCGCTCTTCAGCGCCGCAGGAGTGCTGGCCATCATCTACATGCTGGCCATGACTTGCTGGGGCTACGCCTCGGCGCTGCCGCTGTACGTGGCCGGGGCGACGGCGGTGCTCCTCGGGATCGTGGCCTGGATCACGCGGCCGAGACCAGATGTCACCCCGAGCGTGGGCGAGGGGCCTGGGCGGGGGAGCGGCGCGGCGGCCGTGATCGGCCTGCTGCTGCTGGCTCTCTTCGCGATGTCCGCGCACGCCGCGCCGCCGCCGAAGACGTCGTGCATCGGCTGCCACGTGCAGTCGGAGATGTTCGACGCCGCGGCGAAGGCGAAGCTCGCTCATTACAACGACGACGTCCACACCTCGCTCGGTCTCTCCTGTCACGACTGCCACGGCGGCAATCCCGACCCCAAGCTGGCCGAGGATCCGTCGTCGATGGATCCGGCCTTCAAGGCCAATCCCTTCGTCGGCAAGCCGGCGCGCGCGGCCATCCCGGCCTTTTGCGGGAAGTGCCATTCGTCGGCCGCGTTCATGAAGCGCTACAACCCGTCGGCGCGCGTCGACATCGTCGACGAATACCACACCAGCAAGCACGGCCAGCTGCTGGCCAAGGGCGACACGAACGTGGCCACGTGCACCGACTGCCACGGCGTCCACGGCATCCTGCGCAAGAACAATCCGAAGTCGACGGTGTACCCGACGCACGTCGCCGAGACGTGCAGCCGCTGCCACTCCGACGGGAACCGGATGGCCGCGTACAAGGACGACTACGGCCGTCCGCTGCCGACGAATCAGTACGCGCGCTGGAAGCGCAGCGTGCACGCCAACGCGATGTTCGTGAAGGGCGACCTGACCGCGCCGACGTGCAACGACTGCCACGGCAACCACGGCGCCACTCCGCCGGGGCTGGAGAGCGTGTCGTTCGTCTGCGGCACGTGCCACGCGCGCGAGGCGGAGCTGTTCCGCAAGAGTCCGAAGCACGAGGGATGGGCGCGGCACAACGAGTTTCTGGCCACCGGCTCGACGTGCAAGGACTGCCATATCGACGGCCGCGCGGACGTGACGTTCGTCAAGCGCTTCAACGAATGCGTCGTCTGTCACGAGAACCACGGCGTCATGCGCCCGACCGTGGCCCTGCTCGATCACCTGCCGCCGACGCCGTGCGCGTTCTGCCACGAGGGGAACGGCCCGCTGATCACGCCGGAGCCGGAAGCGAAGGAGATGCGCGCGCACTACACGGAGACGCGCGACGCGCTGCTGGCCGCGGCGAAGAAGCAGAACCTCGGCGGCGACGCGCGCTTCGACTGGCTCGTCGATCAGGCCCTGCGACTGCCGACGCACACAGTCGAGAGCGGCGCGAAGAAGCAGCAGCTCCGCCCCGAGTTCGCGCGGCTGTTCGAGAAGTTCCGCATCGGCAAGACCTCGAACGACGGGGTGAAGGTGCGCCAGTGCGGAATCTGCCACACCGAGGTGCCGTCCGATGCGGTGAACACGGCCAACGGCCTGATGACGGCGATGTCGAACCTGACCGCGGCCACGGGACGCTCGGAGCGCATCCTCCTCGCGGCCGCGCGCGGCGGCGTGGAAGTGCGCAACGCCCGCGCCGAGCTCGACGAGGCCGTCGACGGCCAGATCGAGATGGAGGCGCTCGTCCACGGCTTCAGCGCCAAGGGCCCGTTCGCCGAGAAGGAGAAGGAGGCCTCGACGCACGCCAAGGCCGCGCTCGAGGCGGGGAAGAGGTCGCTCGCCGAGCTCTCCTTCCGCCGGCACGGACTGTGGGCGGCGCTGGGAATCATTTGCGTCGTGCTGACGGGGCTGATCTTCAAGATCCGGACGCTGGGCGGGTAAACTGCGCGTGGATGGCTGAGCCTCAAACGCCCCCCATGGGGCGGCTCGACGCGATCGACATCGGCGCGAAGAAGCTGACCGTGCAGACGGAGTTCTTCACCCGCCCGGCCTGGCGCGTGGAGACGAAGGTCTACCTCGCCGGCGCGCTGAAGAAGGTCTACACGGCCGACGCCGCGTTGCCGGAGAACGAGCTGCAGCGCTTCATCGACGAGTTCCACCGGACGAAGATGGACGAGATCGTGGCGGGGCTGCGCAAGCTGAATCAATGAAAGGGGCGCTCCTTCTGGTGTTGCTCGCCGCGACGAATGCGCTGCCGATGTCGGCCGTCTATTCGCGCTACGCGAGCGGGCGCCCGCGGCTGGTGGTGAAAGCAACGCGCGATCCCGACGCGCTGCTCCTCCTTCGCTACGCCGACGTCCGCGGCGCGAAGCCGCGCGTCGTCGCCCGCGACGATCTCGACGCGCCTCCATTCGAGGTGAGCCTGCAGAAAGTCATCGATGCAAAAGACATCGTTGTGGAGATGCTCGTGCGACGCCCCCCGGCGCGAATCGTCGACCGTATCGTCGGCAACCGCTTCGTACGCATCTCCGACGGCTTCGGCGAAGCCATCGACCTCGACGGCGACGGCGTACCGGAGGTGATCTTCACGGGGTACAACGGGCAGAACGAGTGTGGCGTTCGCCTGTCCGTCTTCCTGCAGCGCTGGAACGGCAAGCGCTTCGAAGACGACGACCGGCGTTACGTCGATCTGCTCAGCATGCGCCGCGGCACGGACAACGACGAGATCCACCTCTCCGCGACAAAACGCTACGCTGTCCGCCTCTTCGGTCCCGGCCGGTTCATGCTCGACGACGAAGAGATCAAGCCGGGCCGGCCGTTCAAAACGGAGGAGGACTGCCACTCGATCGAGCTCCGCGGCGGCACCGCGAAGACGCGCGCCTTCCTCGAGGAGCTTCCGTAACGGCGATGCGCCTCGAGAAACTGACCGAACGCGAAGAGGACTTCTGGCGCGGCGAGTTCGCGCAGGAGAACTGGATCTTCGGCGCGCTCGCGCTCAGCGTCACGCTGCCGGAGTTCGCCGGCGGCACGCCCTCGCTGCGCACGATGCACTTCGGCTATTACCTGCAGCCGCTGCATCTGAACGCCGACGACCGCGAGGACCTCCCGCGCAAGCTCGTGCACGTGCTGGCCCGGCGCAAGCCGCCGCTCGACTTCCTGGAGCTCAGCGGCGCGGGCGTGCGCGTCCCCCATTGTTTCCCGCAAGGATTCACGCTCGGGAGCGTTCTTCGCATAACGTTGCAGGAGATGAAGCGCCTGCCGCTCCGGGAGCCGATCGAGACTCCATGACTCCGCTCCAGCGCCTGCTCAGCTACTTCGCCCGCCACAAAGGAGCGCTCACCGCCGGCTTCTTCTGTGTCATCGGCTCGTCGTTTTTCTCGCTGCTCAAGCCGCTCATCATCGGCAACGCCGTCAACGAGCTGGCCAAAGCGGTCACGCGCGAGATTCTCATCCGCCACAGCCTGATGCTCATCGGCGCGGCGGCGATGGAAGGCTTCTTCCTCTACCTGCAGCGCTGGATCCTCATCGGCGCGTCGCGGCACATCGAGTACGAGATGCGCAACGACTTCTACCAGCACCTGCAGGGCCTCCCGGTCAGCTATTACCAGGAGCAGCGCACGGGCGATCTGATGTCGCGGGCCACGAACGACCTGGCCTCGGTGCGCATGCTGATCGGGCCGGCGGTCATGCACTCGGCCTCGTCGATCCTCATCGTCATCGGCGCCTTCGTGATGATGCTGCGCATCGACCACCAGCTCGCCTTCGTGGCCCTGATGGCGATCCCGGTCATCGCCGGGCTCGTGCAGTTCTTCGGCGCGCGCATCCACACGCGCTTCAAGGCCGTGCAGGACAAGTTCGGCGAGCTCTCCGCGCGCGTGCAGGAGAACCTGGCCGGCGTCCGCGTCGTGCGCGCTTTCGGGCAGGAGCGGCGCGAGATCGAGAGCTTCAACGCCGAGAACCGCGAGTACGTGGAGCGCAACCGGTCCCTGATCAAGCTGACGGCGACGTTCCACCCGCTGCTACACTCGCTCATCGGCATCGGCTTCGTGGTGATCTTCTTCCTCGGCGGGCGGAAGATGGTCGCCGGCACGATGACGATCGGCGCCTTCGTGGCCTTTCAGTTCTACCTCGGGCGGATGGTCTGGCCGCTCATCGCCATCGGCTGGGTGATCAACCTCTTCCAGCGCGGCATGGCCTCGATGACGCGCCTGCACGAGGTCTGGTCCGTCGAGCCGAGCGTCGACCTCGGACAGGCGGGGGCGCCTCTCCTCCACGCTCGCGGCGACATCGACATCCGCGACCTCACGTTCGCTTACACCAATCACCCCGTGCTGCGCGACATCGACCTCCGCGTGCGCGCCGGCGAAACGGTCGGCATCGTCGGGCGCACCGGCAGCGGCAAGTCGACGCTGCTGGCGTTGCTCGGCCGGATCTTCGAGCCGCCGCCGGAGACGATCTTCATCGACGGCCGGGCGGTGGAGACGATCCCGCTGCGGCAGCTGCGCGAGTGGATCGGTATGGTGCCGCAGGAGACGTTTTTGTTCTCGGAGTCGATCGCCGAGAACATCCGCTTTGGCCGCGCCGAGGCAACGGCGGACGAGGTCGACCACGCCGCGAACCTCGCCGGCCTCGGCGGCGACGTGGCCACGTTCCCGCAGGGACTCGAGACCATCATCGGCGAGCGCGGCATCACGCTCTCCGGCGGGCAGAAGCAGCGCACCGCCATCGCCCGCGCGCTCGTGCGCGACCCGCTGATCCTGCTGCTCGACGACGCCCTGAGCGCCGTCGACACGCAGACAGAGGAGCGCATCCTGCGCGCGCTGCGCGAGATCCGGAAGGGGAGGACGGTGCTGATCGTCTCCCACCGCGTCTCCTCGGTGAAGGACGCCGACCACATCATCGTCCTCGACGACGGCCGCATCGTCGAGCGCGGCACGCACGAGATGCTGCTGGCCCGCGACGGGTATTACGCGGAGCTGTACCGGAAGCAGACGTTGGAGGAGGAGATCGAGGAGATTGCGTGAGGTTGTTAGTTCTTAGTTCTTAGTTCTTAGTTCAGAAACGAACAACTAGGAACGAACTAAGAACTAAGAACTAAGAACCAAGAACTAACAACATGTCCGAGCTGATCGAAAAACACGAAGACGAAGGCGCCAAAGCCTTCGACCCCCATCTCGCGCGGCGGCTGATGCGCTACCTGCGGCCGTACCGCCTGCGCGCGGGCGTGTCGGTCGGGCTGGTGATTCTCTCCTCGATCCTCGAGGTCGCGGGGCCGGCCATCATCGCTATCGCCGTCGACCTCTACATACGGCCCGAGGGGGCGCAGACCATCGGCGTCAGCGCCTGGGTCGGCGAGTGGCTGCGCGCGCACGGCCTCGTCTTCAATGCGCTCGCCGGCATCAACGCGGCCGCGCTGATCTACCTCATCTCGATGGCGGCCGGCTTCGGCGTGCTCTACACGCAGATGGTGATGATGAACCTGATGGGGCAGTACATCATGTACGACCTCCGCAAGGAGATCTTCACCCACCTGCAGCGGCTCGACGTGCAGTTCTTCGACCGCAACCCCGTGGGACGGCTGATGACGCGCGTGACCACGGACGTCGACGCCCTCAACGAGATGTTCACGGCCGGCTTCGTGGCCATCTTCGGGGACATCTTCGTCCTGGCCGGCATCGTCGGCGTGCTGTTCTGGATGAACTGGCGCATGGCCGTGGTGCTCTTCTCCATCACGCCGGCGATCATCCTCGTCTCCATCTGGTTCCGCCGCGGCGCGCGCATCACCTACCGGCAGGTGCGCGCGCGCATCGCCGCCATCAACGCCTTCCTGCAGGAGCACATCTCCGGCATGGCCACGGTGCAACTCTTCAACCGCGCCGGCGCCGAGGCTGGGAAGTTCGACAACCTCAACGCCCGGCACCGCGACGCGAACATCGACTCCATCTTCTACTACGCCGTTTTCTACCCGGTCATCGAGCTGATCGAGACCGTCGGCGTGGCCCTGATCGTCTGGTACGGCGGGGGGCAGGTCATCCGCAGCACGCTCTCGGTCGGCGCGCTCATCGCCTTCTTCATGTACTCACAGCGCTTCTACGAGCCGATCTCCGACCTCTCGGAGAAGTACAACATCCTGCAGGCGGCCATGGCGGCGAGCGAGCGGATTTTCAAGCTGCTCGACACGCCAGTGAAGATCCTCGACCGCGGCAAGCGCGAAATCGGCGAGCTGCGCTCGATCGAGTTCAGGAACGTCTGGTTCGCGTACAACGAGCCCGAGTGGGTGCTGAGGAACGTCTCCTTCCGCGTGGAGCGCGGCGAGCGCGTGGCCGTCGTCGGGCACACCGGCGCGGGGAAGACGACGGTAACGGCGCTGCTGCTGCGCTTCTACGAGCCGCAGCGCGGAGAGATCGCGATCAACGGCGTCGACATCCGCGAGTACTCGCTGGAGTCGCTGCGGGCGCTCTTCGCCATCGTGCAGCAGGACTTCTTCCTGTTCACCGGCACGGTGGAGCAGAACATCAGCCTCGGCGACAGCGACATCACCGCCGAGGCCGTGCGCAACGCCGCCGTGCGCGTGCAGGCGGACCGCTTCATCGCCCGCCTCCCGCAGCAGTACGAAGCCGAGGTGCGCGAGCGCGGCGCCGGCTTCTCGGTTGGCGAGAAGCAGCTCCTGTCGTTCGCGCGCGCCCTGGCCTTCAACCCGCCGGTGCTGATCCTCGACGAGGCCACGTCGTCGATCGACACGGAGACGGAGCGGCTGATCCAGGAGGCCATCCAGACGCTGATGGAAGGTCGGACGTCGATCGTGATCGCTCACCGCCTCTCCACGATCCGTTCCGCCGACACGATCCTCGTCTTCCATCACGGCGAGATCCGCGAGCGCGGCACGCACGAGGAGCTGATGCGCGCGAACGGGCTGTATCGGAAGCTGTACGAGATTCAGTACCGCGAAACGGCCGTGGCGTAGCGCTACTTCGCCACCACGGCAGCGTTCTCGGTGTGCCCGTCGTAGCTGACGAGGATGCGCATCGACGAGCCGTTCTCGAACGCGATCGGTAGCGCCGTCACCGGGAAGGTGCACGATTCGCCGGGACTCAGCATCTTGCCGTTGCACGCCTTCGTGTCGACGACGAAGCCGAAGGAAATGCCGTTGATCGCAAGGCCGACGGTCGTGGCCTTCCCGCCGCGGTTCGTGAGGACGACGTCGCGCTTCGTTCGCGATGTGCGCGTGAAGGCGATCTGGTGCGGCGCGACGTCGATCTTCGCCGGCGGGACCTCGACGACGCGCGGCGTCGTCTCGGCCGACAAAGTGCCGCCAGCAACAGCGTCTCCGTGCGCGTCGACGAGCCGAAGCTCGCCGCGAAACGTGCCGGGTGCGGTCGCTGTGAGCGCGACAGTCACGTCGCAGTCGCTGCCCGGTTCCACGCGCGCGCCGCTGCAACGATCGGCGGCCGTGGCGAACGGGCCGGAGAGGGCCGCGTTGCCGAAGGCGATGGCGATACGCCGCTTGTTGGCGAAGCGGACCGTGCGCGGCGGCCGCGGCGTGTCGGCCGTGGCCGATCCGAAGTCGATCTGTCCGAGATCCAGCGCCGGGAACGGCTGGGCGACGCCGGTGAACGCCACGGCCTTCGTGCCGCCGCTGGTCTCAATGGTCAGCTCGCCGCGTTGCGGTCCGGCGACGACCGGCGCGAAGACGACGGTGGCGCTGCACGATGCCTTCTTTTCGAGCTTCGGCGGACAGTCGTTCGACGTGCGGAACGCGTCGCCGCGCGCGCGGATCGCCGCGATCGTCAATGGCTCATCGCCGCTGTTGCGGATCTGTACGAGCTGCGCGGCCGAGACCGTTCCGGCAAGCTGCATGGGGAAGGAGAGCGCAGCCGGCAGTGCCAGTTTCGCGGGAGCGGGAGCGGGCGTTGTCGGCGTCGTGGCCGTGATCGTCGCGGTTGTCGCGGTCGTCACCGTGGTCACGATCGTCGTTGTCGTCGCGACCGCCGTCGAAGTCTCCACCACCGGAGGAGGCGTTCGCGGCAGAGCCAGGAGCAGCAGCGCGGCGAGCGCCGTCGCTCCCGCCACCGCCAGCCCGCCGCGGCGCTGGCGGCGGTTCTCTTCCTCGACATATGCGCCGAGGTCAATGGTGATCTGGCGCACGTTAGTTGGCCTTCACGTCGTGAAGCGTCGTGTGGCCGTCCTTGTCGGTGATGTTGATGACGATCGGCGGAATCGGCGGCGCCGACGCGGCGGCTGGTTTCGCGCCTCCGCCGGCGCCTCCGCCGCCAACGAGATCGCGGATCTTGTCGGCCCCCGCGACGAGCACCAGCCACGACAGCGGATAGTCGATCCACGGCGAGATGGCGGTGTTCAGTCGGGCCAGGATGCGGATGTGCGCAAGCCCGACCGCGACCGCGCCGAGGACGGCGGTCAGCAGGAAGCGGCGGATCTTTGCCTTACGCTCGGGGCCTTTGGGCGTCTCGGTAAGGAATGCCATCGCCGCGACGATGCGCTCGATGACGAACGAGGCGAAAAGAACGGCGACGATGAGTCGTGCGGTGTCGTCCATACTCCATAGTGACGGAATGGCGGAAAACGTTTCATAGCGCCCGCATGGCCGTGGCCGGCGACATGCGGCTGGCCCGCAGCGCGGGGAGGATTCCGCCGGCCAGGCCCATGATCGCGGCGAAGAGGACGCCGCGGGCGAAGAGTGGTGCGGTGACGGCGAAGTGGAAGTTCATCTCGCTGAAGGTGTACCAGTTCGTCGTCCCGGTGGAGAGGCCGTTGAGGGGGACAACTCCCACGCCACCCACGATTCCGCCGGCGATCGACAGCAGCACGGCCTCGGTCACAAACGACAGCGCGATGGCGGCGCGGGTGAAGCCTAGGGCGCGCAGCACGGCCACCTCCCGCCCGCGCGAGGCCACGGCGGCGTACATCGTGTTCATGGCCGCGAAGGCCGAGCCGACGGCCATGACGATGGCGATGATGTTGCCGAGGATCTGCACCGGCGTGGCCGCCTTCGTCTGCTCGGCGTAAAAGGCGCGCTCGCCGCGGGCGTCGAACTTCATCCGCGGATCTTCCGACAACGCGTCGATCACCGTGCGCACGCTCCCTTGGTCGGCGGCGCGGGCGAGAATGTTCGAGTAGTTGATGCGCTCGAAGGCGGAGCTGATGTCCTCCGCGCCGGTCCACATCTCCGAGGCGTAGGCGGAGCGGCCGGCGTCGAAGATGCCGACCACGCGGAAGTGCGCGCGGCCGCTGACGAGCTCGTCGCCGAGGCTCGTGTCGCGGAAGCGCGCGGCAATCGTGCGGCTCACCGTCAGCTCGCGCCGGCCCGGCACGTACCAGCGCCCGGCCGTGAGATGCACGACGGGGCGGAGCGCGCGCCCAGTCGATCCGAGTCCGCGCATGACGACGTTCGAGGAGCCGCTCTCGAGGCGCGGCTGCTGCACGTAGACCATGCGCTCGACGGAGACGAGCGGCTCGCCGTCCGGCCCGCGCCCGACGCCGGGAATCGTCCGCGCCGCCAGCGCCGACGCTGGCTCGATCAGGCTCCCGGTCTCGCTCTGCGCGCCGTTGCGGATGGCCAGGACGTTGAGCGGCTCGCCGGTGGCGACGAAGGTGAGGCGGATGCCCTCGACGAGGGCCATGACGGCGACGAAGACGGCCACGCTTACGCCGATGCCGAAGACGGTGAGCAGCGTCGAGGTGCGGCGCACGAGGAGGTTGCGGACGTTGTACTTGACGGGGACGAGCATCAGGCCACCTCGCGCAGTCCCATGGCGATGGGCCGGGCCGCGCCGCGCCAGGCGGGGATGACGGCGCTGACGATCGACATGGCCAGGGCCACGGCCACGGCCAGGACCACGGTCGGGGCCTGGATGTCGAAGTGCTGGACGATGCCGTTGGTCAGCTTGTAGATGTCGAAGGTGTCGAAGAAGAGGCGCGCGCCGAGAACGCCGGCCACGCCGCCGCCGCCGGAGATGAGGATCGACTCGCCGACGAACATGGCCACCACCTGCGCGGGGCGGAAGCCCAAGGTCTTGAGCACGGCGATCTCGTGCGTCCGCTCGCGGACGGCCATCGACATCGTGTTCGTGGCCACGAGGACAATGGCGAAGACGACAGCGATGGCGATGAAGCTGATGAAGAGGGCCACGTTGCCGAGCATCGACGAAAAGCCGAGGACGAAGTCCTTCTCCGACTCCGTACGCGTCGGCACGTCGGCGTTGCGGAAGGTGTCGTCGATCTGCCGGGCCAGTGCGGATGGCGAGGTACCGGGCGCAGCGCGCACGATGAAGGCCATGGTCTTGTCGGCGCGGTTCGGCAGCGTGCGCCGCAGCAGCTCATTGATCAGCCGGTAGTGGCAGGCGGGGGCGTTCTGCGCCGGGCCGGTGAAGGTGCCGCGGATGATGAGGTCGAGGTTGAAGGGAAAGATCGTGCCGGTGAAGGTGACGCGGTCGCCGACTTTCCAGCCGAAGCGCTGCATCATCTTCAACGGCACGAGGGCGCCGCTGACGTCGGCGCGGAAGGCTTTGAGCTCCTCGGGGTTCGTCGGATATTCGGGATCGGTGCCGTCGAAGGAGGGGTCGGTGGCGATGACGATCATCGGCTCGCGCGGCTCCTTGTAGAAGCAGGGGAACCACTGGTACTCGCTGACGATGTCGGAGCCGCCGAGACGGCGCAGGCGCTCCTTGTACGCGAGCGGCAGCGGCACGGCCAGGGAGACGCCGCTGCGGGTGATGAGCCGGCGCGTCGATTGCTCCGTCATCAGCGAGCCGCCTCGGATTTCGATGGTGAGGGTGCGGAGGCTGACGAGGAGGAAGAGGGAGACGGCCACGCTGAGCGCGGTGAGGACGGTACGGCGCCGGTTGCGGAGCGCGTTTTTCAAAACGAGCCGGAGCAGCCGCACGGGAGGAGTATACTGAACGACCCGGTTGTATGGGCGGAAAGGGAAGGGGAGGATGACAGTCAAGTTTGTCCCTGGAACACAACGACATAAAACCAGCCTGATCCAAGGCTTTCTGACGCGCTACCACGTCGACTACGAGATGCTCACCCCCGAGCAGTTCCAGTCGAAGACGTTCCACCTCGGCACGGATCCCGCCCTCGAAGTCGACGGCCGCCTCTTCGTCGACCCGAACGTCGACGCCCTCAAGAAGATTTTCCACGTCGACTGATCAGGCGAACATCGCGTTCGCTTCCCGCTCGATCGTGCTCCGGATGCGCGGCTCGAAAGGCCGCGCCAGCAGCGGGAGCTTTCCGTCGATGATGAGCTCGTGGTCGGTCACGTCGACGGTGCCGTTGGCCCGGAACCCGCGCGCCGTGCCGCTGAAGTGGAGCGTGTCGCCCTCCCAGTGCGTCTCGTGCTCGCTGAGGTAATGGCTGTACTGGGCGAGGAGCTGGTCGAGGCGCTGGCTGAGGCGCTTCTTGGCGGTCTCACGGTCGGTGCGGTGGGGAACGGCGATGTGCATGCGGCGATGTCTATCACGCCTCTTGCCAGCTCACAATCGGCTGAAGAGCGCGGCGTAGACGTCGATGCCGTCCCAGAGATTCTGCAGGCGGAGGTTCTCGTTCGCGGCGTGCTGGTTGTCGTCGTGATTGGCGATCGGCAATCCGATGACGGGCGTGTCGTTCGGCTGCTGGAAGAGGTACATCGGGATGCTGCCGCCGAGGGTGGGGAGGAGGACGGGATCGTGCCCGGCCTCGCGCATGATGGCCGCGGCCGCGCGCGCCAGCGGGGCGTCGAGCGGCGTGCGCGCCGGCGGATAGCCCGGGCCCCACTGGACGCGCACGAGGTTGGCGTGGGCGAGGCGCGTGGCGGCGTCGGGGACGTCGCGGACGATCGTCCACCCCTGCGCTTCGATGTGCCGCTCGACCAGCAACTTGACGGTCTCAGGGGTCTCTGACGGGACAAGTCGCAGGTCAATCGACGCTTTTGCCGTCGTGTTGATGGTGTTGGAGGCCTGCGCGCCGACATGGCCGGACTCGATGCCGCGGATGTTCAGCGCCGGATAGAGGAGCGCTTCGTTGAGCGATTTCCGCTCCGTCGCGCCGATGGCGAACTCCTGCCGCAGGGCCTCTTCCACGGGCGGGATGTTGCGCAGCGCGGCGAGCTCGCTCGCCGCCGGCGGCTTCACGTCGTCGTAGAAGCCTTTGATGAGGATGCGCCCGCTCTCGTCGCGCATCGAGTCGAGGAGGTGCGTCAGCTTCACGATCGGATTCGGCACCCAGTTGCCGTAGTGGCCGTCGTGCAGGCCTTTGATCGGACCGTAGACGGTGAGCTCGAGGTCGACGACTCCGCGCGCGCCGAAGAAGAGCTGCATGCGCCGGCTCTGATGGACGGGACCGTCGCAGAGGATCCAGACGTCGGGACGCAAAACGTCGGGATATTTCGCGAGGTAGGCGGCGAGATGCGGCGAGCCGGCCTCCTCTTCGCCTTCGAAGACGAAGCGGAGGTTTTGCTTCGGATGCTGACCGGCGGCCTTGAGCACGTCGAGGGCCGCGGCCATGGCCACGATCGGCGCCTTGTCGTCACCCGCGGAGCGCGCGTAGAGGCGCCACTCGGGATCGATTGCCGCGGCGCCGCGCCAGTCGACGTCGTTGCCGGCGGCGTCGCGCATGACCGGCGTCCACGGCGGCGACTTCCACTGCGCGGCGTCGACGGGCTGGCCGTCGTAGTGCGCGTAGTAGGCGATCGTCTTCGTCGCGCCGGGGACTTTCAGGTCGGCGACGACGATCGGCGGCGCGCCGTCGACGGTGAGAAACCGCGTGGCCAGGCCGCGCCTGTCGAACATGGCCCGGATGGCCGCGGCGTTGCGCTGGATGTTGGGCGTGTCGCTGGCGATGTTCGGGATGGCCAGGAGCTCGGTGAATTCGGTGAGCACCGCGCGCTGCGCGGCGACCGCGATCGTCAGAAGAAGGGCGTGAATCATGGCTGCATCTTGCACGAACCCGCGCCGCCGAGGTAGCCTCGGCGTGGAACTTACGCGTGGTCGCCAAACGCCATGCTCGCCAAAGTATGGAGTGCTGCCACGCTCGGAATCGATGCGGTCCGGATCACCGTCGAAGTTGACGCGGTCGACGGCGGACTGCCCAAATTCATCATGGTCGGCTTGCCCGACCTGGCCGTGCGCGAAGCGTATTCGCGCGTCCGCGCGGCCCTGAACAACTGCGGCTTCTGGTGGCCGGCCCGCCGCGTGACCGTCAATCTCTCGCCGGCCGACGTGAAGAAGGAAGGCTCGGCGTTCGACCTTCCGATCGCCCTCGGCATTCTCCGGGCCATGGAGATGCTCGCGGCCGAGGACCTCGCCGGGCGGGTGTTCGTCGGCGAGCTGTCGCTCGACGGCGGGATCGCGCCGGTGCGCGGAGCGCTGTCGATCGCCGCCGCGCTGGCGCGCGAGAACGTGCGCGAGCTCATCGTCCCCGCCGCGAACGCGAACGAAGCGGCGGCGGTGCGATCGCTGCGCGTCATCGGCGTGGCGCATCTGCCGGCGCTGGTGAAGCATCTCAAAGGTCTACAGGCGGTAGAGGCGACGACCTCCGCGACGATCGCCGAGACGGTCGGCGAAAGCGCCGACTACGCCGAGGTGCGCGGACAGGCGCAAGCCAAACGCGCGCTCGAGGTGGCCGCGGCGGGCGGGCACAACATCCTGATGATCGGGCCGCCCGGCTCCGGCAAGACGATGCTGGCGAAGCGGCTGCCGTCGATCCTGCCGCGGCTGTCGCTCGAGGAATCGATCGTCACGACGAAGATCCACTCCGTGGCCGGCACGCTGCCGGCCGGCAGCGGCCTGCTGACACGGCGTCCGTTCCGCGCACCGCATCACACACTCTCGAACGCGGCGCTCGCCGGCGGAGGAACGCCGCCGCGGCCGGGCGAGGTGAGCCTCTCCCATCACGGCGTGCTTTTTCTCGACGAGCTGCCGGAGTTCCGCCGCGACACGTTGGAGGTGCTGCGCCAGCCGATGGAGGACGGCCTCGTGACAATCGCGCGCGTGACGCGCACGGTGACGTTCCCGTCGCGCTTCACGCTGGCCGCTGCGCTGAATCCCTGTCCGTGCGGCTATTTCAATGATGCCCGCCGCGAGTGCCTCTGCTCGCCGATCCAGATCTCGCGTTACCTGGCGAAGATCTCCGGCCCGCTGCTCGACCGCATCGATTTGCAGGTGGAGGTGCCGGCGCTGACGGCGGAGGAGATCGCCTCGACGCACGCCGGCGAGGCGTCCGTGGCGATCCGCGAGCGCGTCGACGCCGCCCGCCTGCGCCAGCGCGAGCGCTTCCGCCGGTCGCCGATCCAGTGCAACGCCGAGATGACGCCGAAGGCGATGCGGAAGTTCTGCGAGCTCGACGCCCCGTCGCGGCGGCTGCTGGAGCAGGCGATGTCGCGCCTAGCGCTCTCGGCGCGGGCGTATGACCGGGTGCTGAAGGTTGCGCGGACGATCGCGGATCTCGCGGGGAGCGAGAGGGTCGAGTCGGCCCATCTCGCTGAGGCGATTCACTATCGGGCGCTCGACAAGGCGTACTTCCGAAGTGCTTGACTAAGGTAGATGACTAAACGAAGATAGGAGACATGATCGTGAATGTGCACGAAGCCAAAACGCATCTCTCACGGCTGCTGCTGAAGGTCGTCGACGGCGAGGAAATCATCATCGCGCGGGACGGAACGCCGGTTGCGCGGCTGGTGAAGTACGAGACGACGCCGAAGAAGGACTGGATGGGCTCGTTGGAAGGCCAGATCTGGATCAGTCCCGACTTCGACGACGAGGTTGATCCGGAGACGTGGGGGTTGGATGAGATTCCTGATTGACACTCAGTGCTGGCTATGGGCCTATTCTGCCCGGGAGAGACTGAACGACACGGCTTGGAAACAGATGCGGAGCGGCGAGAACATCGTTATTTTCTCTGCGGTCAGCGTTGCCGAGATCGCGATCAAGGCGCGCGTAGGGAAGCTCACGCTTCCGTCGCCGGCGAAAGAATTTTTCGCGACCAAGATTCCGGAATCGAGCGTGTCCACGCTGCCGCTTTACGTCCACCACGCCCTTCGCGTCGCCGAGATGCCGCTGCACCATCGCGATCCGTTCGACCGTCTCCTCGTCGCGCAGGCTCAAGCCGAGGGACTGCCGCTGATGACAGCGGACCCAAAGCTAGCGAAGTACGACGTCGAGATCATCTGGGCGGGGAAGGAGCCGCCGCCCGCGTGAACTGCAGCCGTGAACGAATCGTCGCGAACTACGTTGACGTCGTCGCCGCCGCTTTAATGCGATCAATACATTGAAGGCACACCGGTCCGCGGGCGGGAACAAGGATGCAGTCTTTTCCGGCTTTGCCGCGTTTGCATACCAGGCAGATCGAGATCGCGCCGTTCGCATGCGGCCGTTCGCCGGGACTTGCGGCACCTTGCGCGACGATGCCATCGCAGATTGCGACGCATTCATTACAAATGAATGCAGACGCGCCGGCAATGAGCTGTCGCACCGCGCTCTGCGGATTGTTGCAGAACGAGCAACGAAGCTCCTGCTTCTTGAAGAATTGCAAGAAAGAGAGTCGTCGATTCACCCACATGGCACGACGTCGAGATCATCTGGGCGGGGAAGGAGCCGCCGCCCGCGTGAACTGTAGCAGCAGGTAGCCGTACGCGCCGCGCCGGTAGGCCTCGGCATACTGCGTGCCGCCGGCGATCAGCTCGTCGACCTGCGCGTGCGTCAGGCCGAGGTCACGGACCAGCGCGTCGCGGTAGCGCGGCAGGCGGGCGATGAAGTACTCGATCGTCCGCGGCGCCTTCGCGGAGAGGTCGAGGCGCTCCGTCAGGGCGAAGCCGTGGCGCGCTGCGGCGGCGAGGAACGCGTCGAGGCGGTGCAGCACGCCCTCGTCGCGCAGCGCGAACTCGTCGAGCACGACGACGCGCGGCGCCAGCTCCGCGGCCTTGGCAAACAGCGCCTCGGAGTCGATGTACTGCGACGACTCCTGGAACACGATCACGTCGTACGCGCCGGCCGTCTCCTCGAACTTCGCGCAGGCCAGGCGCACGCCGGGGTGACGCTCGCGGGCCATCGCGATCTGCTTTTCGTCGGGCGTGATGCCGAAGGCGTCGTAGCCGAGCCGGGTCAGCCGCGCCAGCGTCGTGCCGAGGCCGATGCCTGCTTCCAGGACGCGGGCGGGCGGCGGGGGGAGGCGCGACAGCAGCAGCTCCGTCGATCGTTCCTGCGCGGCCGGAAGCGTTTCGTCCGCCTGCTCGAAGAGCCCGTAATGCAGGTGCTCCACGCCGCCCTGCTCGAGCGTCAGCACGTGCATGAACACGTTCAGCGGATAGTAGAAATCGCGGTACGGTACGGTCATGCGGCGGCGGAATTGTAGAATCAGAACATGATCGCGCAGTGGCCCGAGGGCGAGTTCCATCTTCCGCTGTTCCCGCTGCCGAACCTGGTCTTTTTCCCGCAGACGCGGATGCCCCTGCACGTCTTCGAGCCGCGTTACCGGCAGATGATCGCCGACGCCGTGGAAGGGGAGATGCGCTTCGGCATCGTCCTTTTGCGTCCGGGCTGGGAAGAGGACTACTTCGGCGCGCCGGCGGTGCATCCGTGGGGGACGCTGACGATCATCGAGCAAGCCATGCCCCTCGACGACGGGCGCTTCAACATCCTCGTGCGCGGCGAGGTGCGCATCCGCATCGTCGACGAAGTGAGCCGCGAGCCGTATCGCGTCGCGCGCGTGGTGGCGCGGCCCGAGCACGACCGCGACGTCGCCACGGCGTACGCGCAGCGCACGTGGCTCGCCGACCTCTCGCGGCAGTACCTGCGCTACCTGCCGGAGCAAACGGCGGTGCCGGAGATCGAGAGCGTCGGGCTGGAGCCGCTGACGAACGCGCTGATCATGTCGCTGAACCTCGATACGGAGGAGAAGCAGCGCCTCCTCGAGTTCGACGACCTCATCTCGCGCGCCGAGGAAGTCGGCAACGAGCTGCAGCGGCGCATCGAGAGCCTGCAGGTCCTCGGGCCGTACCGCCGCGGCGGCGACCCCCGTTGGAATTAGGACAGCGCCGCCAGCAGGTAATCCCTCGTGAACGGCTTCGGCAGGAACGCGTCCGCGCCCGCCTCGACGGCCTGCTCGCGCAATTGCTCGTCGCCGCTCATGACGACGACGCGCGGCGGCGCGGCGCTCTCCTTGATCTTGCGGCAGAGGCGGAGGCCGCCGAACTGCGGAAGAATCACGTCGACGATGACGGCGCCGAACGCGCCGGCGGCGATGCGCTGCAGCGCCTCCTCCGCGCCCGCGGCCTCGGCAACATCGTGCTCGCGCAGGTAGAGCGCGACGATGCGGCGGATGTGCACGTCGTCGTCGACGACGAGAATCTTCATCGGTTCGGAGTAAACCACGATTCGGCGAGGCGCGCGATGGCGTCGCGGTCGGCGCGCGTACGGCGGACGAGGAACGTGCCGGCGGTAGGGCCGCGCACGCCGGCGAGCGCGGCGTCGAGCAGCGCCGGGCGGGAGAGGAGAAACGCGGCGCGCCGGCTCCAGTGGATGCGCCTGGCGAAGAGCTCGTGGTGCCGCTGCCGGTAGGCGTCCTCGGCGCGGGCGCGATCGCCGCGCAGCGCCTCGACGACGAAGGGGGCCGCGACGAGCGCCGACTGGATGGCCATGGCCATGCCGTTGCCGGTGAGCGGATCGATGATGCCGGAAGCATCGCCGACCATGAAGACCCCGTGCTCGACGGCGGAGCGCGCCCGAAAAATCACCGGCTCGGACGAGAGGAAGCTCTCCTGCGCCGGCGTGTAGCGCGCGTACATCGCTTCGAGCGCCGGCTCCTCGGCGCGAATCTCCTCGACGAACGCGTCCCAGCGGCCCTTGTGATGGGCGAGGCGGCTGGCGTGCACGAGGCCGCAGATGTTCGTGAAGCCGTTCTCGACGGCGGCGACGCCGAGGTAGCCGCGGCGGAAGGAGTGGAGCTCGATGACGTTGGCGTCCGTCGCGCCGCGGTAGTGGCGCTTGAATCCGAAGTTGCGATGCGCGCGGTCGCGGACGAACGAGCGCGCCAGCTGCGTGTCGAAGCGCCCCCAGCGGCCCCAGGCTCCGACGACGACACGCGCGTTGGTCATCGTCAGGTCGGTCGCCGTCGCGGTAAGCGGCGTCGCGCCGGCGGCGACGGCGGTGCGGAAGAGCATATCGTCGAGGAGCATTCGCGAGACGCCGCGCGCCGCGTGGGGGAGATCGAACTCCCACGTGCGATGGCGGGCGACGACGCGGCAGCGATGGATGAAAGGCGCGTCGGCCAGCGTGACGCCGAGGGCGTCGAGCACCGGCAGCGCGTCGTAGGAGAGGAACTCTCCGCAGAGCTTGTCGCGCGGGAACGCGTCGCGGTCGATGAGCGCCACGGCGATGCCCCGCCGCGCCAGCAGCGCGGCGAGCGTCGAGCCCGCGGGGCCGGCGCCGATTACCGCGACTTCCACAGCAGCAGTGCCCATCGGAACGGAAAGTACTTTTCGACGACGGCGCGCGGCGCGATCGCGCGCACCTCGGCGGTCGTGTAGCCGCGGCGGATCGAGGCCGGGGCGTCGAACGCGGTGATGCGGCCGACGAGGTGCAGCCAGCGCAGCATCAGCGTGAACAGCAGCGGGATCACGTGCCGCCGCGTGTCGGTGAAGGCCACGCCGACGCGCGCCACGCGCAGCGACTCGCGCAGGATCTGTTCGTTTTCGGCCGGCGTGAAGTGGTGGAAAAAATGCGACGACGTGACGGCGTCGGCGGCGTTGTCGCGGAAGGGGAGATGCCGCGCATCGGCGACGACGCGGCGGGCGCGCGGTGTTCGATAGGCGAGGTGGCGGAGGTTCCAGTCGACGGCGACGCCGCAGCCGCCGAGGGAATCGACGAGATCGGCGGTGCCGGCGCCGAGGTCGATGACGAATGGCGTGTCGCCGGCGAGGCGGCGCACCATCTTCCGATACGCCCGCGTCCCGCCGCACCATCGATTGAACCGCTGCAGATCGCGCAGCGAGCGCTCCACGTCCTCGGCGGGCGCGTCGTGCTCGTCGAGCAGCTCCGGCGTGTCGAGCCTTTGCATCAGACGCGCTTCAGAGCCAGCGCCGAGTTCTTCGAGCCGAAGGCGATCGTGTTGCACACCGCCGCGTCGATCCGCGCGCGGCGGCCGAGGTCGGGGACGTAGTCGAGATCGCACTCGGGGTCGGGCACTTCGAGATTGATCGTCGGCGGCAGCAACCCGTCGCGGAACGCCATCAGCGTCGCGGCCAGCCCCGCCGCGCCGCACGCGCCCTGCGGATGGCCGATCATCGACTTCGTCGCCGAGCCGGCCAGCTTCGTGGCCCGCTTGCCGAAGGCGATCTTCACCGCGCGCGTCTCGATGCGGTCGTTCAGGTCCGTCGCCGTGCCGTGGTAGTTCAGGTAGCCGACGTCGCCGGCGTCGATGCCGGCATCCTTCATCGCCAGCGTCATCGCGCGCGCCGGTTCCTCGCCCGACTCGTCCATGCGCACGCGGTGGTGCGCGTCGCACGTCGAGCCGTAGCCGGCCACCTCGGCGTAAATCTTCGCGCCGCGCGCGTGCGCCGTCGACTCGCGCTCCATCACGAACATCCACGCCCCCTCGCCGAGGACGAAGCCGTCGCGGTCCTTGGAGAAAGGGCGCGAGGCTGTTTCCGGCGCGTCGTTGCGCGAGTTCGAGACGATGCGCATGATGCAGAACCCGGTCATGACGCCCTCGGTGATCGTGGCGTCGGCGCCGCCGCAGAGGATGTAGTCGCAGACGCCGAGCTTGAGGTTGCGGTAGGCGTAGCCGATGGCGTCGGTCGACGACGTGCAGCCCGTCGAGATCAGGTGCGAGAAGCCGTGGAGGTCGTAGGCCATGGAGATCTCGCTGGCGATCGTGCCGATCGTCCCCGAGGGGATCGAGTAAATCGAGGCCTGCTTCGCGGCGCCGCGGAACCAGAGCTCGTACATGCGCTCGCTGAACTCCACCGAGCCGCCGCCGGAGCCGAGCATCACCCCGATGTTGCGGCGGGTCTCGAGGTCGAGCTCGGCGGGGTTGAGCCTGGCGTCGCGTAAGGCCTCGTCGGTCGCGGCAATGGCCATCGGCACGACTCGCGAGACGTGGCGCATGTTCTTGGCATCGACCCAGTCGTCGGGAGTGAAGTCCACCTCTCCGGCGATACGGCAAGGAAGAGTCTCGGCATCAAAAAGGGTGATGTTGCGAATGCCGGAGCGCCCGGCTGCGAGCGACTGAAAGTAGCGTTCGCGGCCGATGCCGTTTGGGCTGAGGGCGCCGAGCCCTGTGATCACGATGCGGTCGTTCACGCTTGGAATGCGAATGATACGATGCTTGCAGATGCCAAAATCGGTGACATTCTTGTCGACCCTGCTCCTTGCAACATCTCTGCTCGCCCAAAATGCCGCCGATGAGCTCGCCCGCCGCGCCATCGAGGCGCTCGGCGGGCCGGCCGCGCTGGAGAAGGCGCGCTACTTCGAATTCACCTTCGTCGTCCAGCACGGCAACGACCGCGCGACGTCGTTTCCGCAGCGCTGGGACCGCGTCACCGGCGAGTACCGCGTCAGCGGCCGCGATCCGAAGCGCAACGACTTCGTGGTGGTGATGAACGTGAAGACGCGCAAGGGCCGGGCCTGGCTGAACGGCGAGGAGGTCCACGACTCGCGCCTCAACGACGTCCTCGGCCTCGCCTATCTGCGCTTCAAGAACGACACGCTCTGGCTGATGATGCCGCTGAAGATGCTCGACCCTGGCGTCCGCCGCGAGGCCGCCGGCGAGCGCACCGACTCCTGCGGGCACACGTGGGATCTCGTGAAGCTGACGATCGAGGGCGACACGCACTGGGCCTGGATCAACCGCGACACCGGCATCGTCGAGGAGTGGGACATGCGCCTGCAAAGCGCGCCGGCCGAGGAGCCGCCGGTGCAGGTGATGTTTCGCGACTTCGCGCGGCACGGCGGGCTATGGCTCTCCACGCGCCGGGAAGTGCGCAACAAGAACCAGACCGTGGTGCTGGAGAATCTGAAGGTCGCGAGCGAAGTGCCGAAGGGCGCGTTCGCGAAGTAGGGGACAGGCGACCTGTCCCCTGTGACCCGTGCCCTGTCCCCTGTTACTACGGCTTCACCGAGATGCGGTCGACGACCCGCGACACGCCGTGGACCTTCTGGGCGTCGTGCAGAGCCGTCTGGTGATCGGTCTCGTTCTTCACGTTCCCCTCGAGCGTGACGACGTCATGGTCGACGTTGATGCTCATTCCGGTGATGTGATCGGCCGTGAGGTTTTTCCGGATCTCCGCCTCCGTCGCGCTGTCGGACGGAACGACCTTGTTCCAGCCCGTGCAGCCGACCCCGCTCACGAGCGCGAGCGAGATCAACACGGATGCAAATGACTTCTTCATAAACACCTCCAACGACATCAGCAAACAGCAATGTGCGGGCCAGGGCGACGCCTGGCAGAGTCAACAACTTGACTATTAGAATTGCCGTAATTCCGTAGCCGAAAACGTGCTACTCTAGTGTCCGGTCCGAAAGGTTTCTCATGGCGCTGCTGACGATCCGCCTTTTCGGCGAGCTCACCGCTGTCGATCATCGCGGCGACGCGCTGTCGGTCGGCAGCCGGCGCACGCAAGCGGCCATCGTCTGGCTGGCCCTCCATATCGATTCCGAGTCTCCGCTGCGCGATTTCGAGGCCCTCTTCGGCGACGACGCGGCCATGCTCGCGCGCGACCTCCAGTACGCGTTCCGCTACCTGCCGACGCGGCTGCTTCAGGGCGACGGGCCGGCGCTGCGCTTCGACCCGACGGCCGTGGAGGTCGACGCGCTGCGCCTGCAGGAGCTCGATGCCATCGGCTCGATCCCCGCCCTGCGCGAGGCCGCCGAGCTCTACCGCGCCAACCTGCTCGAAGGCTTCGTCAGCGCCGTCGATGGTTACGACGAATGGCTGGCCGCCGAGCGCCTCCGCTACTGGCGCATCGGCGTCGGCGTCCTCGGCAAGTTGCTGGCCGCGCAGATCCGCGCCGGCTGGTGGGAGAGCGCGGTCGACATCGCCGGGCGCCTCCTCTCGCTCGACCCGACGCAGGAAGTCGTCCACCGCACGCTGATGCGCCTGCAGCTCGACCAGGGCCGTCCCGACGCCGCGCTGCGCCGCTACCAGGAATGCGCCGACATCCTCCGCCGCGAGTTCCAGCGCGAGCCGAACGCCGAGACGGAGAAAGTACACGAGGCCATCCTCACCGCGCTGGAGCAGAGTCCCGCGCCGCGCGACGTCTTCCTCAAGCCGCTCGACCGCCCCGTGCTCATCCTCCTCGTCGAGGACGACCTCGTTTCCCAGGCCCTGATGGAGGGCTTCCTCGCTGACGCCGGCTACGAGGTCATCGCCGTGAACGACGGCGCCGACGCGCTGATGGAGATCGGCCGCCGCCATTTCGACCTCCTCCTGCTCGACATCAACATCCCCACGCTGAACGGTCTCCGCCTCTTCGAGATCATGATTCAGAAAGGGATCGACACGCCGGCCATCTTCGTCAGCGGCGTGGCCAGTCCGGAAGTGGAAGCGCGCAGCCTGGAGATCGGCGCCGCCGACTTCCTGCGCAAGCCCATTCGCAAGGAAACCCTCCTGCCGCGCGTTCGCGCCATCGTCCAGCGGCGTGAGCGCGAACGAAGCGCCCGGTGAGCGACACGATCTCCACGAGCGCCAACGACGTCGAGCGCCGCAAGCGCGAGCGCTACGCCCGGCTCGTGCTCATCGAGCTGCCGCGCCTCCGCTGCATCGGCTTCGCCTTCCTCTCCCTCGGCGTCTATCTCAACAACCGCTTCCTCCTCGGCCAGACCTCGCTGCACGACTGGGCCGTCGTCACCATCGTCATGGCCGCCTACGCCGCGGCCGCGTGGGCGGTGCAGGCCTTTTTCTACCAGCGCTTCGAGATCGACCTCACGCTCTTCTTCCTCGTCGCCGACATGCTCGTGTGGATGGTGGCGCTCTACTTTTCCGGCGCGGAGCGGAGCTGGCTCTTCTTCATCCTCTTCATGCGTTTCGCCGATCAGACGCAGACGACGTTCCGGCGCTGCCTCGCCTTCGTCACGTTCGGGACGCTCTGCTACGCGGCCCTCTTGGCGTGGGTGGCCTTCGTCGACGGCCGCCCGCTCGACGCCGGCGCCGTCGTGGCCAAGCTGGCCTTCATCTTCTTCGGCGGCGTCTACATCGCCCTGTCGGCGCTGACGTCGGAGTCGCGCCGCAAACACCTCGCCGAGGCCATGCACACGTCGCGCGAGCTGATCCGCATGCTCGAGGAGCAGTCCGTCGAACTGCGCGACGCCCGCGCCCGCGCCGAGGAGGCCAGCGCCGCCAAGAGCGAATTCCTGGCCAACATGTCCCACGAGATGCGCACGCCCCTGCACGGCATCCTGGGCATGCTGCAGCTGACCATCGACAGCGAACGCTCGCCGGAGCGGGCCCGCCAGCTCGAGATGGCGCGGCGGTCGGCGGAGGGACTGCTCAGCACGATCGAAGGCATCCTCGACTTCTCGCGCATCGAGGCCCGCCGCGTGGAGCTCGAGCCGATCTACTTCTCGATCCGCGAGCTCATCACCGATACCGTCAAGGCCCTCGCCGTCAGCGCCGCGGAAAAAGGACTGTCGATCTCCTTCGGCATCAGCGCCGCGGTTCCCGATCGTCTGTGGGGCGATCCGATGCGCTTGCGCCAGATCCTGGTGAACCTTCTCGGCAACGCCATCAAGTTCACCGCCGCGGGAGAGATCGTCGTCCGCGTCTGGGCCGACGAGCGCGACGGCAACGACCTGCGCGTGCGCTTCGAGGTGCGCGACACCGGCATCGGCATCGACGTCTCCAAGCGCGAGCGGATCTTCGAGCCGTTCGAACAGGCCGAGGGGACGCGCTCGCGGCGCTTCGGCGGGACCGGGCTCGGGCTGTCGATCGTGTCGCGCCTCGTCACGGCCATGGGCGGCTCGATCGACCTGGAGAGCGAGCGCGGAAAGGGGACGGTGTTCCGCTTCGACCTCCTCCTGGCCGCCGACGAGATCGCCGGCGACGTGGCCCCGGAGTGGGAGCGCTCGCTGGAGGGGCTGCGCGTGGTCGTGGTCGAGCCGAATCCGACGGCACGCGCCTTCGCCGGCGACATGCTGCGCGCGCACGGCATCGTCCCCGAGGTCTACGGATCGGTCGAGGAGGCCACGCAGCCAAACATCCGCTTCGCCTACGCGTGCGTGGTGGCCGACCGCCGCCTGCTCGCGGCCTCGGGGTGGCAGCCGGCCGTGCCGGTGGTGCGCATCGTCTCGATTCTCGATCCGCCCGACGACGAGCTGGTCACGGTGACGCGTCCCATCGGCGAGCGCGAGCTGATCGACGCCATCGGCATCGCCCTGGAGCTGCGCGAGCGCCCGCTGCCGGTCGCGCACGTGCCGCGCATCGCCGCGAACCGCGCCCTGCGCGTGCTCGTCGTCGACGATCATCCGATCAATCACGAGTTCGCGGCGGAAGCGCTGCGCCGCCTCGGACACACGGTCACGACGGCGTCGAGCGGACAGGAAGCGCTGGCCCTGCTGGAGACGCGCCCGTTCGATCTCGTGCTGATGGATGTGCAGATGCCGGAGCTCGACGGCCTCGAGGCCACGCGCCGCTTCCGGGCCATGGAGCAGGGGAGGCACACGCCGGTGGTGGCGCTGACGGCGCACAGCGGCCGCGACGAGCATGACCGCTGCGTAGCGGCCGGCATGGACGACGTGATCACCAAGCCGGTGACGACGGCGCGCCTGGCCGCGATCATCAGCGGCGCGGCGGCCGACACCCCGCCGGCGGTGCTCGACGCCGTCGGCGGCAACCCCCGCCTCCTGGCGCGCGTGCGGGAGGCGTTCGTGCGCCAGACCCCGCGCCTCCTCGCCGCGATCCGCGAGGCCATCGACGACCGCAACCCCGACGCCATCACCCGCAACGCGCACACGCTCAAGGGAGCGATGTCGAATTTCACCGGCAGCGACGCCCAATCGCTCGCCGCCGAGATCGAGCAGGCCGGGAAGGACGGCAATTACGTGCGCGCCGCCGACCTGCTGCCACGGCTGGAAGCTGCGGCCGACGAGCTGGGAAGACAGATGGACGCCGCGCTGGGGTGAGGATTATGAGATCTTCACAACGTTTTTCGCCTGCAGACCCTTTGGACCTTCGACCACGTCGAACGAAACCCGGTCGCCCTCCGAGAGAGTCTTGAACCCTTCGGCAACAATATCGGCATGGTGAACGAAGACGTCCGCGCCACGCTCGCGAACGATGAAACCGTAGCCCTTAGACTCGTTGAACCACTTCACGCTTCCCTGCTCTGGCATTGATTCCTCACTTAGGTCGACGTTCCTGTGCGCACGTTAACGTCTGGCCGAGATCTGCGTCAACTCTTGAAAAGCGATCACTTCCAGAGCGCGTCGAGCAGCGGCGCCCTGAAATAGAGCGCGCCGACGCGAAGCGCCTCCTCCTCGCCGTCGTTGCCGGGGGAGAGACTTTTCAGACGCAACAGCGAGAGTTTCTTGTAGCGGCGGAAGTTCAGCTCGACGTAGAGCGGCGTGCCGGGAATCGTGCGCATCGACGCGGCGGCGCCCGGAGCGATGCCGCGGACGAACTCGTTCACGATCGCCCGGAGCTGCGGGTTCTCGGGGATGGCCCTCGTCGTCCAGATGTCGATCCAGGCCTCGGGGCCGTAGACGAGGCGATAGCGGCGGGCCTCGACGTTGCCGACTTTGCCGGCCACCTCCGGCGCGCGCTGCGGCTCCGGCACGTTCTCGACGTCGGCGCGCCCGAGCTTGTGCAGGACCGCGCCGATGTCGGCGATGGGCACGTCGGTGTACATCCGGCCGTACGGGTTCTCGACGGTGATCGCGCTCGCGCCGTTGCGGCTGAAGCCGTTCAGCCAGATCGTTTCGGCGCGGACGCCGCCGCCGTAGACGTGGAGCGTGACCGTGCCGAACTTGCCGAGGAACGGGAAGGGGGCGGCGGGATTCGCTTCGAGCGTGAGGTGGTAGGCGGCGGCGGGGAGGGCAAAAAGAAAAAGGAGGACAGGCGCGATGGCCTGCCCTCCCCACTGAGACGGCTTAGAACGTGGCATCGAGGAACGGGCGCAGCTTCTTCGACCGCGACGGATGCCGCAGCTTGCGCAGCGCCTTCGACTCGATCTGGCGGATGCGCTCGCGGGTCACGTTGAACGAACGGCCCACTTCCTCGAGCGTGTGCTCGGCGCCGTCGCCGACGCCGAAGCGCATCTTCAGCACCTGCTCTTCCCGCGGGGTGAGCGTGCGCAGGACCTTCTGGGTCTGGTCCTTGAGGTTCGACACGATCACGTGATCGATCGGGGAGATCACGGCGCGGTCCTCGATGAAATCGCCGAGATGCGAGTCTTCCTCTTCTCCGATGGGAGTCTCGAGGGAGATCGGCTCCTGGGCGATCTTCATGATCTTGCGAACTTTCGCGACCGGCATGTCCATCCGCTCGGCGATCTCCTCGGCCTGCGGCTCGCGCCCGAGCTCCTGCACGAGCGCGCGCGACGTGCGCGTGAGCTTGTTGATCGTCTCGATCATGTGCACGGGGATGCGGATCGTGCGGGCCTGATCGGCGATGGCGCGGGTGATGGCCTGGCGGATCCACCACGTCGCGTACGTGGAGAACTTGTAGCCGCGGCGGTACTCGAACTTCTCGACCGCCTTCATCAGGCCGATGTTCCCTTCCTGAATGAGGTCGAGGAACTGCAGCCCGCGGTTGGTGTACTTCTTGGCGATGGAGACGACCAGGCGGAGGTTGGCCACGATCAGCTCCTGCTTGGCCTGATCGGCTTCCTCCTCGCCCTGGCGGATCTCGCGGATGGTCTTCTTCAGCTCCTCGTGCGAGGTCGTGTAGAAGGTCTCCAGCTCTTTCAGCTTCTCCTGGTACTTGGTGAGGCGGCGGCGGTAGAAGTCGCGGCGGGTCTTGTCCTTCTCGCGCTTCAGGGCCTGCTCGTCCTTGCGGATCATCGACAGCACCTGCGAGAGCTCGCTGTCGATGTCCTTCAGCTTGTTGATCATGCGGTTGCGCGTCTGGGGCGTGAAGTCGATGCCGCGCAGCTCGTTGGCCAGCTCGAGCTCGAGGCGCTCCACGCTGCGCTGGGTCAGTTTCAGCGTGCGCTCGGAGAGCTTCTTCGGATCCTCGAGCTTGACCAGCGCGTCCTTGATCCGCTTATCGAGCTTGGCGATCTTCTCGAAGATGGCCATGATCTCGTTGATCTTGTTCACCGTGCTGGCGGTGAGCTGGCCGTCGGCGTCGATGATCGTGCCGTCGTCGTCGGGCATGGCCAGGTCGATCATCTCTTTGATGACGCGGGAGTCCTTCTTGGCCGTCTCGTAGATCTTGAAGATCTCGTCGCGGATGATGTTGTTCTGGGAGAGGGCCTTGTAGACCTTGCGCTCGCCCTTCTCGATGCGCTTGGCGATGTCGACTTCGCCCTGGCGGTCCAGGAGCTTGACCGTGCCCATCTCGCGCAGGTACATGCGCACAGGGTCGTTGGTCTTGTCGACGATGCCGGAGGAGGCGGCGATGATGTCCTGCTGGACCTCCTCGCGCTGGTCCATCTCTTTTTCTTCGATGGTCCCGTCGATGGTGATGATGCCCTTGGTGGTGGCGAGGGGAAGGGTCGCTTTCTCGGCGTCCTCGACGACGTCGATGCCGAGGTCGTTGAAGCGGATGTAGATCTCGTCCAACTCCTCGGGCAGCGACGTGATCTCCTCGGGGAGGACTTCGTAGATCTCGTCGTAGAGCAGGAATCCCTTTTCCTTGCCGAGGGCGATGAGCTGCTTCACTTCCCCGTATTTCTCTTCAACGCTCAACTCACCGACCCCCTCGTCGAAATTGGAATCCTGTTCGAGATTCGAAGCGCGCAGTCGTGACGTCATTCGTTTCGCTCCTCGAGGCGTCCGTTGCGGTGGAAAATCGCTTCCCGCGGAGGACACCAACGTAATCGGGCGGGGCTGATAATTATTTCATCGTGTTCAACATACGAGTCAGGGCCTGCTTCTCGACGAAGAGCTCGTCGACACGGATTCCGTCGCCTTGTTTCTGGGCGTCGGAAATGTCGCGCTGGATCTGCGACAGACGGCGGTCGATGGTACGGCGCTCCAAGGGTTGAAGGCTCTCATCCAGGCGGCCGAGAACGGCGTCGTCGTACTCTTCGGCAAGGCTCAGCTCGGAAAGCAGGGTCAGCTCGGCCTCGCCCCTAAGCTCGGTTGCAATTGACGCAAAGTCAATAGGATTCCCCGCCAGGAGGTCACTTTTTATGATAGAAAAGAGCGTTTTGCACCCGGGCTCTTCGAAAAGGTCCTCCCGCAGCCGGCCCGCGAGCGACTCCGATAATTTCCCCTGCAGCGCAAGCGCGAGGAGTGTCTTCTCCGCGGTGGCTCCCGGCGCGGTGCTCTGACGCTCCATCGTCCGCGGCGGCGAGGGCGACTTTCCTCTCACGCGCTGCCAGACGGACTCGAACTCGAGGCGGAACGCGTCGGCGATGCGCTGCGCGGCGTCGTTGCGCACGACGGGATCGTTGACCGCGCCGAGGAGCGGGATGAAGCCTTCGATCCGCTCCGACTTCTCGCGTCCCGTGAGCTGGCTCACGTCGCCGGCCCACTCCTTGAGCGCGAAGTCGAAGATGTCGGTGGCGTTGCCGAGCAATTCGAGGAAGCGGTCGACGCCGTGCTTCTGCACTAGCGAGTCGGGATCTTTCTCGCCTTGCAGGTCGAGCGCGGAGACGGCCAGGCCGGCGGCGAGCAGCACCGGCGCGGCGCGCAGCGTGGCCGCGCGGCCGGCGTCGTCGCCGTCGTAGGCGATGACGACGTAGGGCGTGAATCGGCGCAGGAGCGACGCCTGTCCGCTGGTGAGCGAGGTGCCCATCGAGGCGACGACGCCGGGGACGCCGGCGTGGTCGATGGCGATGGCGTCGAAGTAGCCCTCGACGAGGATGGCCCGCTCGCGCTTGCGCATCGAGTCTTTGGAGCGATGCAGGTTGTAGAGAAGCCGCGATTTGTTGAAGAGATTGGAGTCGGGGGAGTTGAGGTACTTCGGATCGCTGCCGTCGAGCGAGCGGCCGCCGAAGCCGACGAGCGCGCCGGTCTCGCTGTGGATCGGGATCATCAGGCGGTTGCGGAACCGGTCGTAGTAGCCGCTGCCGCTCTTGCGCGGCGTGACGAGCCCCGCGAGCTCGAGCTTCTGCTCGCCGTACTTCCGCGCCAGGCGGGTGACGATGTAGTCCCACGAGTCGGGCGCGTAGCCGAAGCCGTACTTTTCGACGACGTCCTTCGGCACGCGGCGCTCGCGCAGGTAGCGCATGGCGGCGTTGTCGGGAAATCCGAGGGCCTGGTGAAAGGCGAGGGAGGCCTCGTCGATGATCTCGAGGAGGTCGTCCTTGTCGGCGTCGCGCGTGGTGCGCTTGCGCCGCGGCAGCTCGATGCCGACGCGCCCGGCCACATACTCGACGGCCTCGGGGAAGGTGAAGCGCTCGGTCAGCGCCAGGAATTTGAAGATGTCGCCGCCGGTGCCGCAGCCGAAGCAGTAGAAGAGGCCCTTGGCCCGGTCGACGGTGAACGACGGCGTCTTCTCGCGATGGAACGGGCAGAGTCCTTTGTAGCGCGCGCCGGCGAGCTTGAGCGGCGTGACCTGGCCGACGAAGTCGACGATGTCGGCGGACTCGCGCACGCGGGCGATGATTTCGTCGTTGAGGTCGAGGAGGCTCATAGGAAATCAGAAACCAGAAACCCGAAACCCGAATGCATCACTCGCTCAATACGGCGATCGTTGCTCCGTCGCCGCCCTCGTTCTCGTTGCCGGGACGCCATGAAGTGACGGCCGGATGTTTGCGCAGGTGATCGCGAAGAGCCTTGCGCAATGTGCCGGTGCCGAAGCCGTGAATGATGCGCACGGCCTGTTTTCCTTCGAGCAATGCGCGATCGAGAAATTTATCCGATGCTTCGATCGCATCATCAACGCGCTGCCCGATCAGATTCAGCTCCGCGCTGACCGGCACCGCGTCATCGGAAGTCGTGACGCGCGCCCGCTTCTGGTTTCTGGTTTCTGGTTTCTGGTTTTCGACCGGCGCCAGATCCCTCGTCTCCACCGTCATCTTCCTTCCGTTCACGTTCAGCACCGCCTTCATCCCATCCAACGAAACCACATTCCCCGTCACCTTGAACTTGCGGTGCTCGGCGCGGTCGCCGACGCGGACCTCGCGCTGCTCGGCGGGGATGAACTCCATGGCCCGCTCCACCGGCTTCGTCAGCGATTGGACGAGCTCCTGGGCCTTCACGTTGGCGCGGGCGTCGCGGTCGAGCTCGCGGAGGTGCTTGATCTCCGCGGCCACCTGGCGGGTCACGTCGTCGCGCAGGCGCTCGAGCTCCTCGCGGTACGACGAGCCGATCTTGGCGCGCTCCTTCTCGAGCTTCTCGCGAGACTCGCTCGCGGCGCGCTGCTCGCGCTCCAGCTCCCGGCGCAGCTTGGCCGCCTCGTCGTGCTGCGCGAGCACCTCCGACATCCGCTTCTGCAGCTGCGCGAGGAGCGTGTCGGTATCGCCGTAGCGGTCGCCGAGCCGCTCGCGGGCGCGCTCGATGATCGGCGCGGGGAGACCGATCATCTTGGCCACGTCGATGGCCCGGCTGCGGCCGGGGATGCCGGTGATCATCCGGTACGTCGGCTGCCCCGTCGCGGAGTCGAATTCCATCGACGCGTTCACGATGCGCGCGTCGTTCACGGCGAAGCTCTTCAAGGCCGAGAGATGCGTCGTGACGATCATCAGCGCGCCGCTCTCGAGGAGATGCTCGATGACGGCGGCGGCGAGCGCTGCGCCTTCCTCCGGATCCGTTCCCGACCCGAGCTCGTCGAGGAGCACGAGCGAGCGTTCCGTGACGCGCTCGAGGACGCGCTTCAGTCGCACGAGATACGCGGAGAACGTCGAGAGATGTTCGAGCAGCGATTGGTCGTCGCCGATCAGGACATGGATCGTGTCGACGATCGGGATGTTCGTCCCCTCCGCGGCCGGGACGGGGAGGCCGCTCATGGCCATCATCACGAGGATCCCGGTCGTCTTGAGCCCCACGGTCTTGCCGCCGGCGTTGGGGCCGCTGATGACGAGCGCGGTGTGCTCGCGGTCGAGCTGCACGGTGATGGGCACGACCGGCCGGCCGGTGGGCTGCTCGCCGAAGGCGTCCTCGCGCGCGGAGGCGAGGCGCTCGTCGAGCAGCGGATGGCGGCCGTCGAGGATGTGCAGGACGTGCTCGTCGTTGAAGGCCGGCCGCGCGGCGCCGACGGCGTCGTGGAAGACGGCGCAGGCCTGCAGGGCGTCGATCTCGCCGCCCGCATGGGTCGCCGCCAGGACGTCGCTTTCGTTGTCGACGATCACCTGCGAGACGAACCGCGTGATCCGGGCGATCTCCTCGCGCTCCTGGATGAGGAGGTCGGCGAGGTCGTTGTTCAACTCGATGGCCGGCATCGGCTCGATGAAGAACGAGGCGCCGGAGCCGGAGCGCTCGTGCAGGATGCCGGTAACGGCGTTGCGGTGATCGGCGCGGACGGGGATGCAGTAGCGGTCGCCGCGCAGGACGATGAGGGGCTCCTGGATGGCGTCGGCGCTGCGGTTCATGACGTCGGTGAGGACGCGCTGGATGGCGGCGCGCTTCTGCTGCACGCGCTGGCGGATGGCCTTCAACTCGGCCGACGCTTCCTCGCGCAGCTTGCCGTCGCGGGTGAAGTATTTGTTCAGCTTCCCGAGCATCTCGTCGAGATCGGGGATGGCGTGCGCGTGCGCGGCGAGGCGCGGGTAGCCGTCGCTGCGAATGAAGGTCTCGCGGATGGCCTGCGTGGCGCGTGCGGCGCGGACGACGATCCACGACTCTTCGAGATCGAGCACCGATTCGCGCACGAAGAGCGGCGCGATGTCGGTGAGGCCGGCGAGCGGGAGGAGTCCTTCGCGGTGGAAGAAGCGGACCATCTCCGCGAGGTCGGCCTGCGCGGCCTCGCACTCCGCCAGCGTGCGCAGCGGGCGGCGGCGGGCGGTGGCGTCCTTGCCGAGGGAGGATTTTGCCTCGAGGGCGATGAGCGTCAGGACGCGTTCGATCTCGAGAGGGGAGGCGTTCATTGTGGGCCAGTAGACGTGAAGGCGCGGAGACGTATTCCGAATAGCGAATAGCGAATTCAGAATTCAGAAGGCTTCTCAATTCTTCATTCTGAACTCGCTATTCGCTATTCATCGGTTCCTCTCGATATCTGCGATCAACCCGTCCACCACCTCGCACGCCACGGCGGTGAATCCCGCCTCGTTCGTGCCGCCGCCGTAGCTGTAGCGCCCGAGGTGCTCGGTGGTGACGAGCTCGGCGCCGGTCACGGCGTCTTTAATGGTGAAGCGGACGCGCAGCTTCGTCGCGCCGGCGCCGATGCCGATCGAGCGCGCCGTCCGGCTGCCCCGCGCGAACTCCACCACCGTCGCCGTCACCTTCAATCGCTTCACCCCGTCGCCGGGCGGCGCTCCGGCGGCCTCGGCGCCGGCGGCGTCGAGGCAGTCGATCACGGCGGCCAGCTTCTTGGCGCGCAAACGGGTCACCGTGGTCTGCTGCACGGCGTCGGACTGCAGCGGAGAGAACTCGCAGCTCGTCTCCACCGTGAAGCGCTCGACGACAATCTCGTTGTAGCCGGCCAGCGGCTTCGGCGGCGCGGCGGCGGCGCGGCCGAGAAGGAGCAGCAGAAGCGCGAGCGCGTGGATCAAGACGCCCTTCCGACTGACCTGGGTTGGGGGAGACTGGGGAAAATCTACCAGAAAAACAACAGGGACCCGAACTTCGGGTCCCCGTCAATCGTTCTTTGGTGCGTCGATCAGTATCCGGCGCGGCGCTCTTCGGCAAGCTTGCGGAGCACTTTCTTGCGCGCGGCGATCGCTTTGCGCTTCCGCTTCGTGCTCGGTTTCTCGTAGTGCTGCCGCTTCTTCAGCTCGGAGAGGATTCCCGACTTCTCGCACTTCCGTTTGAACCGGCGAAGCGCATTTTCAAAGGTCTCGTCCTCTTTCACGTGAACCAGAGGCATTCCCGAATCCCCCCTTCTGCGTCAGCTCATTTTACATCGCGGCGGGTGTAACCGGGCGCGGCGGCGGGTTCATTCCGCGGATACAATTCGCTCATGAATCGCAACCTCGCCCTCCTGGCACTTTCCATTTTCATCGCATGCGCGACGGCCACTCAGATCCCGAAATCCGCTCCTCCGGCAACCGAGGCGAAGCCGGTAACTGAGACCCTGCATGGAGTTACGGTCACCGACCCCTATCGCTGGCTCGAGGACCAGGAGGCCCCGGCGACGCGTGACTGGATCGCCCGCCAGAACGCCTACACCGACTCCCTGATCGGCCAGCTCCCCCAGAAGCAGGCCGCCGCCGCCCGGATCGAGCAAATGCTGAATATCGATCAGGTTGGGACGCCCCAGGTCCACGCCGGCCGCTACTTTTTCGCCAAGCGGCCGAAGGGCGCCGACCAGTACGCGATCTACATGCGGGAGAGTGCCGGCGGCCCCGACATCCTCCTCATCGACCCGCTCCCGATGGACCCGAAGCACACGACGAGCGTCGGCATCGAGGACGTGACCGACGATGGGAAGCTGCTGGCGTACTACGTCCGTCACGGCGGCGCGGACGAGACCGAGACGCGCTTCTACGATGTCGACGCGCGCCGCGACACCGGCACGCCGCTGCCGAACGGGCGGTACTTCGGTGTGGCCGTGGCGCGGCGCACCGCCTACTTCTCGCGCCACACGAAAGAGGGCGACCGCGTGTACCGCCGCGCCGTCGACGGCGGCGCGGACGAGACGCTCTTCGGCGACGGCTACGGGCCGGAGAAGATCATCACCACGGCGCTCTCCGACGACGGCCGCTATCTGCTGATCCACGTCCTCTACGGCGCCGCGCCGAAGAAGACGGAGATCTACGTGAAGGACCTGCGCCGCGACGAGGGGATCGCCACGGTCACGAAGGACCTGGAGGCGCGCTCGACCGCCGACTTCGCCGGCAACACGCTGGTGATCCAGACGAATTGGAACGCGCCGAACGACCGCGTGATGAGCGCGCCGATCGCCAATCCCGGCACGGAGAACTGGAAGGAGCTCGTGCCGGAGAACAAGAAGGCGGCCCTGCAAGGGACCTCGCCGGTCGGCGGCAAGGTCTATTGCCGCTATCTAGAGAACGTGCAGCCGCGCGTGATCGGCTACGACCTCTCCGGCACGAAGCACGAGGAGATCCACTTCGACATCCTCGGCTCGCTCAGCGACGTGAGCGGCACCTGGCACTCGCCCGTGGCGTTCTATCGCTTCACGTCGTTCGCGCTGCCGTCGGCGATCTACACGTACGACCCGAAGACGGAGACGAGCAGCGTCTTCTTCAAGCCCGACGTGCCGGTGAAGGCGGACGACTTCACGGTCGAGCAGGTCTGGTACACGTCGAAGGACGGCACGAAGGTTCCGATGTTCGTCTTCTACAAAAAGGGACTGCAGCGCAACAGCCAGAATCCGACGCTGCTGACCGGCTACGGCGGCTTCGACGCGAGCCAGACTCCGAATTTCTCGGCGACGGCGGTGACGTGGGCCGAGCGCGGCGGCGTCTGGGCGCTGGCGAATCTCCGCGGCGGCGCGGAGTTCGGCGAGCCGTGGCACGAGGCGGGGATGCTGGCGAAGAAGCAGAACGTGTTCGACGACTTCGCTGCCGCCGCGCAATACCTGATCGATCAGCGCTACACGTCGCCGCGCCACCTCGGCGTCAGCGGCGGCTCGAACGGCGGGCTGCTCGTCACGGCCCTGCTGACGCAGCATCCCGAGCTCGTGCACGCGGTCGTCTGCAGCTATCCGCTCGTGGACATGCTCCGCTACCACAAGTTCCTCGTCGGCTCGTACTGGGTCCCGGAGTACGGCTCCACCGACGACCCCGCGCAGTTCCAGTGGATCTACGCCTATTCGCCGTACCAGCACGTGGTGAAGGGGACGAAGTACCCGGCCGTGCTCTTCATCACCGGCGACGCCGACACGCGCGTGGCCCCGCTGCACGCGCGCAAGATGGCCGCGCTGCTGCAGAACAGCAGCGGCTCGGACAACCCGGTGATGATCCGCTATCACGTCTCCGGCGGGCACTCGGGCGGCGATCCGCTGAAGGTGCAGGTCAACAACGCCGCCGAGACGATCGCGTTCTTGGAGTGGCAGCTCAAATAGGACTGAGGACTGAGTGATGAGGACTGTGGCTGCGCTCCGCCAGGATCGCGCCCCAACCGCAGGCTCAGTCCTCAGTCCTCAGCACTCAGCACTCTTACACCAGCAGGTGCTCGATCCGGGAAATGATCGCTTCCAGCGCCACCTGATTCTCCCCTCCCTCGGGGATGATCAGATCCGCGTGCCGCTTCGACGGCTCCACGAACTCCTCGTGCATCGGGCGCACCGTGGTCATGTACTGCTCGACCACGGACGTCAGCGATCGCCCGCGGGACTCGATGTCGCGGATGAGGCGCCGGACGAAGCGGATGTCGGCGGGCGTGTCGACGAAGAGCTTGATGTTGATCCGCTTGCGCAGCTCCGCCTCGGCCAGGACCAGGATCCCTTCCACGATGATCACCTTGCGCGGCTCGACGCGCTGCGTCTCCTCCGTCTTGCGCGAGTGCGTGGCGAAGTCGTAGACCGGCACCTCCACCGACGAGCCCTTCATCAGCACGTCGAGGTGGCGCGTCAGCAGCTCCGTCTCCAGCGAGTCGGGGTGGTCGAAGTTGATCTTGGCCCGCTCCTCGGCCGCCAGGCCGTCGAAGTTGCGGTAGTACGAGTCGTGCGAGATCCACTCGATGCGGTCGGGGCCGACGCGGTCGTAGATCGCGCGGGCCACGGTGGTCTTGCCGGAGCCGGTGCCGCCGGCGATGCCGATGATGACGGGCGTCTTCATCCGCCGGTCTGCTCTTCGAGCTCGGACTCGGTCATGAAGTCGGAGACGTCGTCCGCGCCGCAGGTGTTGCAGATGACCGTGGCCAGCTTGCCGTTGACGTACTCGAACTGGTACGTCGGCGTCTCGCACTGCAGGCAGATCAGGTACTCGGGCTCGTCGCTCATCGGCGCGAATTCTACTCCTGCGATGGCGACTCGTTGCCCACCATGGCGGCGATGCTCGGCTCGATGAAGCGGGCCGCGTTCGTGGCGTTCTCGATCACCGAGGCGTAGACGTACGTCTCGTGGTAGCCGGTCTCGATGATGATGGCGAAGTCGTCGCCCTTCGTGATCAGCGGGAAGAGGGCCTGGATCGACGTGTGCCACAGCGTGCCCGGCGGCACGGTGATCTGTGTGACGGCGATGTTGCGCCCGCTGACGCGCTGGAGGGCCACGGTGAAGAGCGCCGGCGCGTCGCCGAGGTTGGCCAAGCCGATGTTCGTGCGGAAATCGTCGCTGAAGGAGAGGCCGTAGAGCATGCGCCGCGGAAAGAACGGATCGCCGTACAGAACCGCGATCGGCTCCGTCGTCACCGGCGCGTTGGGGTCGTCGAGCTTGATCGCGTAGACCGTCGCGGAGACGCGGATCGGCGTCCTGCTGCCGAACGTCGTCACCTTCAGCGGCGACAGGGCGCGGTCCATGCTGAACGCGCCGACGACGTCGGGCAGCCGCTGTACCGCGCCGGGCGGAAGCGAGAAGGCGATGAAGGCGTCGCCGGGCGCGGTTGGCAGGGTGAGGGCGACCTTCACCTCGCGTCCGAGGTTGTTGATCAGATCGACGTCGGTGCGCCACTGCACCGAGTTTGCGCCGTAGACCTTGCCGACGACCGGGACCATCACCACCGCCGTCGGCTCCGGCTGCGGCTCCGGCTCGGGCGGCGGCGCCTGCGCGGCCGCGATGGCGGCGAAGAGAAGCGCGGCGACGATGAGCGCGAACCGGGGCATGTCTCGTTCTTCAAACAAAGTGCGGTCGGAAAATCCTCCGCAGAACCACAATGATCTTTTGGACGCGCGACAGCGATAGCCGGTATCGCAGGACGACGAGCGGATCGCGCCGCAACCGCGCCAGCACCGTGGCGTAGACGCCGCCCATGAGAATGACGGGGAAGCGCGCGTCGGCGGAGAGCTCGGCGAGGAGCGGCTCGGCGGCGCGGAAGTACGACTCGGCGCGGTCGATCTGGAACTCGATCAGGCGGCGCATGCGGTCGCTCTCGGTCCTGGCGATGAGCTCCGCCTCGCTCACCGCGAACCTCCGCAGCTCCTCGGCCGGGATGTAGATGCGGTCGCGCCCGAGGTCGTCGCCGACGTCGCGCGTGACGTTCGTCAGCTGCAGCGCCGTGGCCAGATTGCGTCCGTGCGCGATAGCCGCCTCGGTGCGATGGCCGAAGATCGCCAGCGAGATGTCGGAGATCGACGTGGCCACGAGCTCGCAGTAGTGCAGCAGTTCGTCGAAGGTCTCGTAGCGATGCTTGACGATGTCCTGCCGGCAGCCGTCGATGAGCGCGGCGAACGCGGCCCGCGGGATGGCGAAGTGCTGCAGCGCGTCGGCGAGGGCGATCGTGATCGGATGCGACGGCTGGCCGGCGTAGCAGCGGTCGAGCTCCGCTTGCCAGGCGTCGAGGCGATGCAGAACGTCGTCGCCCGGCTCGTCGGCGATGTCATCCGCCCATCGGCAGAATGCATACGCCGCGTACACCGCGCGCCGCTTCGCGCCCGGCAGGAAGCGGAAGCCGACCGAGAAGTTCGCGCCGTAGCGGTGGGCGACGGCGCGGCAGAAGGCGTAGGCCTCGTCGACCGTAGGCGCCTGCGGCAGCGGCAGCGCGTCCGCGGTCATGCGCCCGCCACCGGTCCGAGCGGCGGCACCTTCATCTCCGTGTCGCGCGAGCGGCACCAGTGCTCCGGCGGCTTGTGCAGGCATCGCCCGTGGTGCCGCCACACGCGGTGCACGAGCGGCGAGAGCAGCCGCTTCCACCAGCGCTGCTCATGCCATCCGCTGAGATAGCGGTGGAAGTCGTCCGCGCGCGCCGCCTGGCGGACGAACATCGACAGCCCGAAGTTGCCGCCGGCCTCGTAGAGAAATCGATTGACGAGGCTCGTCTCCTGCTTCATCGCCAGCGCGCTGGTGTCGAAGTCGCGTCCCTCGACGATGCTCCGCGCGGCCAGCCAGCCGCTGGTCAGCGCGTAGCGCAGGCCGAGGCCGAAGAGATAGTCCTGAAATCCGGCGGCCTCGCCGACGTAGCGCGCGCCGTTCGGCGTCGCCTTCAGATGAAAGTTCATGTACGAGTAGCCGGTGCGCGTCTCGGCCGGGATCTCGAACGCGTGCAGCCGCCGCGCCTCGGCCAGGGAATGCTCGAAGTAGTCGTCGATGCGCTTGAAGTCGGCCACGATCGCGCAGCCGAACGTGGCGATGCCGTCGAGGATGAAGAGATACGAGTAGCCGCCCGGCGAGAGCTTGTGATTGAAGAAGACGTCGATGCGCTCGGCGTCGCCGGTGCGCCACGTCATCTCCCGCGCCAGGCCGTCGGGCGCCGCGGGGCCGGTGGCGACGATGTCGGCGTCCGCGGGCGCGAGCCGCGAGTTGAATCGGACGTCGGCTCCGAGAGCGCGCGCCTGCGCGAGCAGGCCGCGGTCGAGCGTTCCCTCTTCCGCGCCGCGGCGGATGAACCAGCCGTACGGCGCGCCCGAGCGGATCGTGCGCGCGGTGCCGCGATGGTCATAGAACGTCGCCCACGTCGCCGGGCGGAAGTAGAAGTTGCGCTCGATGCCGATGCGGTCCAGAAAGTCGGGAACGGATTCGGACTCCGACGCCGCCTCGATCACCTGCAGGTCGCCGATGAAGCGCATGCCGACGTCGCGCTTGGCCTCGTGGACCTCCACCGCCCGCCCGGCCCGCGCCAGGACGATGGCCGCGGCGAGGCCGGACGGCCCGGCCCCTGCAATACGAATCGGAGAGTAAGCCATCAGTGGAGGTATCTTAACGCCCCGTGTCTGAGGTGAATTCGCGCCCGCGGGCGGGCTTCGCGGTTTTCGTGGCCGCGGGCATTCTGCTGAGCCGCATCGCCGGGCTCGTCCGCGAGCGTGTCTTTGCGCATTACCTCGGCAACTCCGCCGCGGCCGGCGCGTTCAAGGCCGCGCTGAAGATTCCGAACTTCCTGCAGAACCTTTTCGGCGAGGGCGTGCTCTCGGCGTCGTTCATCCCGGTCTACGCGAAGTTGCTGGCCGAGGATGACGAGGAGATGGCCGGGCGCGTGGCGGGGGTCATCTTCGCGCTGCTGGCGCTGATCGTCGGCGTCATCGTCCTGGTCTGCGTCCTGGCCACGCCGTGGATCATCGACCTCATCGCCCCCGGGTTCCGGGGCGACGTCCGCCTGCTGACGATCCGCATCGTGCAGATTCTCTTTCCCGCCACCGGGCTGCTCGTTCTCTCCGCCTGGTGCCTCGGCGTGCTGAACAGCCATCGCAAGTTTTTCCTCTCCTACGTCGCGCCGGTGTTCTGGAACGCCGTGATGATCGCCACGCTGATCTTCTTCGGCGGGCGGACGACGCAGGCGAGACTGGCGATCTCGCTGGCGTGGGGGACGGTGGCCGGCTCGGCGCTGCAGTTCGGGATTCAGGTGCCGTTCGTGCTGCGCTACGCGCCGCGGATCCGGCTGTCGCTCGAGGCCGCGCTGGCGCCGGTGCGCGAGGTCGTGCGCGCCTTCGTGCCGGTAGTGATCGGCCGCGGCGTCGTGCAGCTCAGCGGCTACATCGATCAGGTCATCGCCAGCTACCTCGGCACGGCGGCCGTGGCGGGCCTGGCGTACGCGCAGACGATCTATTTTCTGCCGATCAGCCTCTTCGGGATGTCGGTGGCCGCGGCGGAGCTGCCGCAGATGTCGGGCGTGCTCGGCAGCGACGACGAGATCAACGCCTCGCTGCGCCGCCGGCTTGCGCGCGGCCTGCGCCAGATCGCCTTCTTCGTCGTGCCGAGCGTTGTGGCGTTCCTCTTCATCGGGCGCACGCTCGTCGCCGCGCTCTATCAGACGGGCGAGTTCCGCGGCGCCGACACGCTCTACGTCTGGTACATCCTGGCCGGCTCGACGGTCGGCCTCCTGGCCGTGACGCTGGGACGATTGTATTCGTCCGCTTTCTATGCGCTGCGCGATCCCAAGACGCCGCTGCGCTTCGCCATGGTGCGCGTGACGCTGACCGCGGTGCTCGGCGTGCTCTTCGCCTTTCCGCTGCGGCCGTACATCGTCGACGCCATCCGCCTCCTGCACCTGCCCGTGCCGCAGCTCGGCGAAGGGGAGCCGATCTTCGGCGCGATCGGCCTCACGGCCTCCGCGGGCATGGCCGGCTGGATCGAGTTCGCGCTGCTGCGCCGCGCCCTGGCCCGGCGCATCGGCACCGTGCGCCTCGCGCCGTCCTTCCTCGGATCGCTGTGGGGCGCGGCGGTGGCCGCCGCGATCGTGGCCGTGGCGTTCGACGTCCTCCTCGGCCCGCGCCAGCACATCGTGAAGGCTATTCTCGTCGGCGGCGCGTTCGGCATTGTCTACTTCATGGCCGCGATCGCGGCGGGCGTGCCGGAGGCGATGGCGACGCTTTCGCGGTTGCGGCGGCGTTAGCCGGCGAACATTTCGGAGAGCGTCGTCAACACTTGCTGCTGTGTAGCCGATGGCAATCTGCCAATGCGTTTGACGAGCCGCGACTTGTCGACCGCACGGATCTGATCAAGCGCGATCTGTCCCGGCTTGCCGCCGAACCGGCACGGGACGCGCGTCGGGTACGGCTGTCCCTTCGTCGTCATCGGAGCGACGATCACCGTTCGAATGTGGCGGTTCATCTCATCGGGGGAAATGACCACACAGGGTCTGATTTTCCTGATTTCGCTTCCCACGGTCGGATCGAGAGTGATGAGATGGATATCGAAACGGCGAACTACCACTTCCACTCCGTGTCATCGAAGGCGGTGAGGGAGTGCGCCTCTTCGATGAACGCGTCGTCTCCCTGCGCGGCCATGCGCCGGAACGCGTCGTCCCAACCTTCCCGGGGGAGGTGAGCCGAGCGGATGACCACCTGGTTCGGCTCGGCTTCGATCTGCACTTCTTCGGTCAATCGGGCCTGTTCGAGCAATGCCTTTGGAATGCGGATGCCGCGAGAGTTGCCGATGCGGATGATCCGAGCCTTCATAGACACATTGTAATTACGCGCATCGCCGGCGGTCAAACTGACACCGTTCTTGCTACGATCCCTCCCGTGCTCCTCGAAGTCCGCAAGCTGCGCACCTCCTTCTTCACCCCCGACGGCGTCGTCCACGCCGTCGACAACGTCTCCTTCGACGTCGAGAAAGGCGAGGCCGTGGCCCTGGTGGGGGAGTCGGGGTGCGGGAAGAGCGTCACGGCCATGTCCATCATGCGCCTCGTCGCGCCGCCGGGGCGGATCACCGGCGGCGAAGTGCGCTTCAAGGGGCGCGACCTCGTCCAACTCTCCGAGCACGAGATGCGCGACGTCCGCGGCGACGACATCGCCATGGTCTTCCAGGAGCCGATGACGTCGCTCAACCCCGTCTTCAGGATCGGCGAGCAGGTCGCCGAGGCCATTCGCATCCATCAGAAAGTATCGAAGCGCGAGGCCCGCAAACGGGCGGGGGAGATGCTGGAGCTCGTCTCCATCCCCGACCCGATCAAGCGTCTCGACGATTACCCGCACCAGCTCTCCGGCGGCATGCGCCAGCGCGTCATGATTGCCATGGCCCTCTCGTGCGATCCGGAGCTGCTCATCGCCGACGAGCCGACGACCGCGCTCGACGTCACCATCCAGGCCCAGATCATGGAGCTCCTGGCGTCGCTGCAGAAGCGCCTCGGCCTGGCCATCCTCCTCATCACCCACGACCTCGGCGTCGTCGCTGAGTTCTGCGAGCGCATCATCGTCATGTACACCGGGCGCATCGTCGAGGAGGCGCCCGTGCGCGACCTCTTCGCCAACCCCGCGCATCCGTACACGCGCGGACTTCTGAAATCCCTGCCCAGCCTCGGCGGCAACGGCACCTCGAAGCGGCTGCAGACCATCGCCGGCATGGTCCCGCCGATCGACGCCCTGCCGCCCGGCTGCAAGTTCAACCCGCGCTGTCCCGACGTGATGCCGATCTGCCTCGGCAACGAGCCCGCGCGCATGCCCGTCGGCCCGCGGCACGACGCCCGCTGCTACCTCCACGGCGATCAGCCCGACCCGGAGCGGATGTGATGGCCGCCCTGCCCCAAGAAACGCCGAAGCTTCCGATGGGCGCGGGCGATCAGCTCCTCGCCGTGCGCGACCTGCAGAAGTACTTTCCCGTGCGCCGCGGCGTGCTAGCGCGCGTCGTCGCGCACGTCAAGGCCGTCGACGGCATCAGCTTCGGCGTGGCCCGCGGCGAGACCCTCGGCCTCGTCGGCGAGTCGGGCTCGGGCAAGACCACCGTCGGGCGCTGCATCCTCCGCCTCATCGAGCCGACCGCCGGGACGATCGAGTTCGAAGGCACCGACGTCCTCGACCTCGGCGCGCGCGACATGCGCCGCATGCGCCGCAACATGCAGATCGTCTTTCAGGACCCGTACGCGTCGCTGAACCCGCGCATGACTGTCGGCACGATCATCGCCGAGCCGCTGATCATCCACGGCGGGATGAACGCCACGGAGCGCGGCGACCGCGTGGCCCAGCTCCTCCGGAAAGTCGGCCTCAGCCCCGACTACCGCAAGCGCTACCCGCACGAGTTCTCCGGCGGGCAGCGCCAACGCATCGGCGTGGCCCGCGCGCTGGCCACGAACCCGAAGTTCCTCGTCCTCGACGAGCCGGTGTCGGCGCTCGACGTCAGCGTGCAGGCCCAGGTCATCAATCTCCTCCAAGACCTCCAGGACGAGCTCGGGCTGACTTACCTCTTCATCGCCCACGATCTCTCCGTGGTCGAGCACATCTCCACCCGCGTCGCGGTGATGTACCTCGGCAAGATCATGGAGCTGGCCGACCGCCGTTCGCTCTACGCGCGGCCGCTGCATCCGTACACGAAAGCGCTCCTCTCCGCCGTGCCGGTGCCCGACCCCGCCACGCACAAGCAGCGCATCCTGCTCAAGGGCGACATCCCCACGCCGCTCAATCCTCCCAGCGGCTGCGTCTTCCACACGCGTTGCCCCATCGCGCAGTTCCCGATCTGCGCGGAGCAAGTGCCGGCGCTGATCGAGCATCAGCCGGGGCAATTCGCCGCGTGCCATTTTGCGGGCGAGCCCGTTCCAACGGATAGAATGCGTCCCGCCTAACCGAAGTCCTAAACAAACCGTAACTTGTTTCGTAAATGAGGCGTGTCTTAGGAGGAATTCGCATGTCGACAATCCGCCGTGTCCTGATCTTCGCCTGCTTCGCGCTGAGCGCAACGGCGCTCGTCGCGCAGACGCCAGGGACGACGACTGCCGCTCAAAAAGAGGAAAGAGCCACCCCGCCGGTCACGGCCGAGACGGACAAGGACGTCAGCAACCCGCGCGCGCTGCGCCTCTCGCTCGACGACGCCATCCGCACGGCCGTGTCGCAGAACATCGGCGTGCAGGTCCAGCGCCTCGACTACAAAGAGTCCGGGCAGAGCCTGCGCGAGACCTACGGCCCGTTCGACTGGTTCACCAACGCCGACATTGAGCACAGCAGCAAAGAGAACCCCGTCTCCTCGCAGGCGGTGGCGTCGTCGAGCCGCAACACGTTCGCGGACGTCGGCGTGTCGCAGCTGCTGCCGACCGGCGGCACGTACTCGGTCAACTTCAACAACAACCGGCTGGTGCAGACCGGCGGCTTCACCACGGTCTCGCCGGCGTACGGCTCGTCGCTGTCGCTCGGCCTGCAGCAGCCGCTGCTGCGCAACTTCGGCATCGACATCAACCGGCGCCAGATCACCATCGCGCGCAACACCTTCGGCATCAACTCCGAGGAGTTCCGGCGCATCCTGATCAACACCGCCGTCAGCGTCGAGCAGGCCTACCTCGACCTCGTCTACGCGCGGCGCTTCGTCGACGTGCAGAAGGAAGCGCTCTTCCTGGCGCGCGACCAGGCCCGCATCACCCAGATCCGCATCAACGTCGGGGCCTCGGCGCCGCTCGACATCCTCCAGCCGCGCGTGCAGATCGCCACGACCGAGGAGGCCCTCATCGCCGCCGTGGCGTCCGTGCGCGACGCCGAGGACCAGCTGCGGGCGCTGCTGAACCTCCCGGCCGACGAATGGGACCGTCCGATCGTCCCGACCGAGGCCGTCACCTACACGCCCATGACCATCGACGTGCCGGGCTCCGTGGCCCGCGCCTTCGATCTCCGGCCGGAGCTGCGCGAGTCGCAGCTCAGCACCGCCAACGCCAAGGTGCAGTACGCCTACGCGCGCAACCAGGTCCGCCCGAAGCTCGACGCCATCGTCAACTACACCGCCTCCGGCCTCGGTGGACGCGCCCCGATCGTCGACCCGGCCACGGGCCAGATCATCGGCTACGACACGACCAGCTTGCCCCACGCCGTCGGACAGGTTCTGGGCAACGACTTCCCGTCATGGACCGCGGGCGTTCTCGTCGGCGTGCCGATCCTGAACATCGGCGCGCGCGCCGAGGCCAAGCGCTCCGAGCTCGAGGTCGACCGCACCCGCGCCCTCGAGGACCAGACCCGGCAGAACATCGTCATCGACGTCCGCATCACCGCCCGCGCCATCGACACCGCGGCGAAGGAGATCACAGCCACGACGACGGCGCGCGAGGCCGCGGAGCAGAACCTCGACGCGGAGCGCAAGCGCTACGAGAACGGCATGACCACGATCTTCCAGGTCCTGCAGATCCAGCAGCAGCTCTCCGACGCCCGGGCCCGCGAGCTGCAGGCCCTCGTCGCCTACAACAAGGCCGTGGCCGCGTACCACCGCGCTGTCGGCGACCTCCTCGACGTCCGCAACATCAAGGTGGAACAGGAGCAGGTGGAGGAGCCGCGCATCCTCAGTTTCTTCGACCGTTACAGCTGGTTGAATTACGATAAGAGCCAGTCCAAAACGGAGGAACAGAAGAAATGACGGACGTCAGCCCGGCAGCCGAAGCCCCGTCCCAGGAAAAGCCCTCGAATCCGTTCAGCCGCCTCGTCGGCGTGCTCTTTTCGCCCGGCCCGACTTTCGCGGACATCGCCCGCAAGCCCGACTGGGTCGTTCCGGCGCTGGTGATCGTGGTGGTCTTCTTCGCCGCGGCCATCATCACCGTCCCGCGCATCGACTTCGAGACGATGTCCCGCCAGGCCATGGAAGCGAAGGGGATGACGGCGGGTCCGCAGGCGGAGCAGGGACTGCGCTTCGCAATCGCCTTCGCCAAGGGCATTCAATACGTCATTCCATTCCTGCTCATCGGCATCCTGGCCGTGGCGGCCCTGCTGTACTGGCTCGGCGTGCGTCTCGTCGGCGGGCAGGCCACGTACCTGCAAGTCTTCTCGGTCGTCCTCTACGGCTTCACGCCCGTCGTCGTCCGGCAGCTGGTGAAGATTCCGATCATCCTGACGAAGCACGACCTCGATCCCCGCGCGGTCGAGACCGTGGTCCGCTCCAGCCCGGCCTTTCTGACGAGCTTCAAGACCAACCCGATGCTCTTCGCCTTCCTGAGCCGGCTGGACGTCTTCTCCATCTGGTCGCTGATCCTGATCGTCATCGGCCTGGCCGCGGCGTCGAAGCTGTCGAAGACGAAGACGGCCGCCGTCGTCATCGTTCTCTGGATCGTGGGGACGCTGGTCACGCTCGGCTTCGCGGCGATGGGCGCGGCGAGGGCGCGGTGAAGCGCGGCCTGATCATCGGCGCCGCGGTCGTCGTCGTCGTCGCCATCATCATCTTCAGCGTCAAGGCCGGCAGCTCCGACGCGGAGCAGGTCTACGTCGAGCCGGTGAAGACGCAGAAGCTCGAGGCGGTCGTCACCGCGCCCGCGGAGATCAATCCCAGTCTAAAGGTCAACGTCAGCGCGCACATCGTCGGCAAGATCGAGCGCCTCTACATCAAGGAAGGCGACATGGTCCGCCGCAACCAGAAGCTCATCGACCTGGAGCGGCCGGCGTACGAGGCGCAGTACGAGCGGTCGCAATCCGAGGTGCAGAACCGGCGCATCGAGGTGCAGCGGGCCAAGGCCGCGCTGGCCACCGCCGAGCTCGCGTACAAGCGCGCCCTGAACATGCAGGCGCAGGGGATCCAGGCGCAGGAGCTGTTCGACAAGGCCAAGCAAGACCTCGAGAACGCCCAGGCCGGCTACAACTCCGCGCAGGGAGGGGTGACGCAGGCGCAGGCGATGCTGGTGCAGGCGCAGACGGACCTGGCGCACACGACGATCGTCTCGCCGATCGACGGCAAGGTGGTGGAGCTCAACGCGCACGAAGGAGAAGTCGTCGTGACCGGGACGATGAACAACCCGGCCTCGGTGATCGCCGTCATCGCGGATCTCTCCGAAATCCTGGCCGAGGCGGACGTGGGGGAGACCGAGGTCGTCGGCATCAAGCTCGGGCTGCCGGCGAAGATCAAAGTCGACGCCGTGCCGGACAAGGAGTACGTCGGCCGGGTCGTGGAGATCGGCAGCTCGGCGACGCAGCGCGCCGGCACGGGCGCGGGGATGCGCTATTTCAAGGTGAAGTCGGCCATCTCGAACGCCGACGAGCGCCTGCGCCCCGGCATGACCGCGCAGGTGTCGATCATCACCAGCAGCGAGCCGACCGCGGTGGCGGTGCCGATCCAAAGCGTGGTCGAGCGCGTGCCGCCGGTGCCGGGCGCGAAGAAGACGGACACGGTCGACGAGAACGCGCCGAAGAAAAAATACGTATTCGTGGTGAAGGACGGCACGGCCAAGATGACCGAGGTGACGACGGGGATCAGCGACACGACGCACGTGGCCATCGCCTCAGGACTCAAGCCCGGCCAGCAGATCGTCACCGGACCTTTCCGGATCCTGAAGAGTCTCAAGGACGGCGCGAAGGTGGAGCCGACGAAGGAGAAGGAGACGAAGGAGACGAAGAGTTGAGCAACGGCAACGGAGCGCACCTGATCGAGATGCACGAGCTGACGCGCGTCTACCAGCTCGGACCGCAGGAGATCTACGCCCTGCGCGGCGTCGACCTCGTGGTCGAGCAGGGGGAGTACGTGGCCATCATGGGGCCGTCGGGCTCGGGGAAGTCGACGCTGATGAACATCATCGGCTGCCTCGACCGGCCGACGGCGGGACGGTACGTCCTCGACGGGACACCGGTGGAGTCGATGAGCGACGACGAGCTGGCCGCGGTGCGCAACAAGAAGATCGGCTTCGTCTTTCAGACTTTCAATCTCCTGGCGCGCACGACGGCGCTCCAAAACGTGGAGCTCCCGCTGGTCTACGCGAAGATCCCCCGCCTCGAGCGCCGCCAACTGGCCGAGGAGGCGCTGACGGCGGTGGGGCTGGGGGATCGCATGAAACACCAGCCCAACGAGCTCTCCGGCGGCCAGCGCCAGCGCGTGGCCATCGCCCGGGCGCTGGTGAACAAGCCCTCGCTGCTGCTGGCGGACGAGCCGACGGGAAACCTCGACTCACAAACGGGACGCGAGATTCTGGATCTCTTCCGTTCTCTGCACGACCGCGGAAACTCGATCATCATCGTCACGCATGAGGACGATGTGGCGAAGGAAGCGAAGAGGGTGATTCATATTCGGGATGGGAAGATTGCGAACTAAGTGCTGAGGACTGAGGACTGAGGACTGAGTGGGTCTACGAGGAGTAGCAAAAGTTGCGTTCCGAGGGACAATCGGTTCATGAGAATTGAACGATTTGAAGATCTGATTGCCTGGCAGAAGGCGCGTGCACTCACGAAGGACGTCTATCTCACGACCATGAATCCGCGGTTCGAGCGCGACTTCGCGCTATGCGGCCAGATTCGCAAGTCGGCGATTTCGGTGCCGTCGAATATCGCTGAAGGATTTGAACGCGGCGGCCGACGAGAATTTCATCAGTTCCTGTCCATTGCGAAAGGTTCGTGCGCTGAGCTGCGCACGCAGATCTACATCGCCTTGGATATCGGTTATATCGACGAACAAACAGCGACGAAGCTCCTCGGCGCTGCCGCGGAAGTTGCGAAGATCGTAGGCGGCCTCCGCAAGGCGGTGGCCAAACAGCGCACTCAGTCCTCAGTCCTCAGTCCTCAGTCCTAATGTTCTTCGAAAACGTAAAAATCGCCCTCCGCGCGATCGGCGCCAACAAGATGCGCTCGATCCTCACGGTCCTCGGCGTGATGATCGGCGTGGCGGCGGTCATCGCCGTCGTCTCCCTCGTGCAGGGGATGCAGTACCAGATCTCGTCGCAGCTCGAGAACATCGGCGGCACCTTCGTACGCATCGTTCCCGACTTCTCGCGCTCGCGGGGGAATCCGTTCCTTCCCATTCCGCAGCTCACCGCGGAGGACGCCGAGGCCATCGTCAAGAGCGCGCCGGCGGTCTCGGCGGTGACGCCGGTGTTCCTCGGGCAGGTCTCGCTCAAGTCGGGCGACACGCGCCACGACACGACCCTTTACGCCGTCAACCAGAGCTACCCCGACATCGCCCACCAGTACGTCGACCACGGGCGCTTCTTCACCGGGCTCGACGAGGAGGCCAAGAAGCGCGTCGCCGTCATCGGCGCGGAGGCGGCGCGGTCGCTCAATCTCGACGATCCCGTCGGGAAGGAGATCCGCGTCGACAACAACCACTACACCGTGGTCGGCGTCATGGAGAAGCGCGGGGCCATGCTCGGCAACGATCCCGACGACGTCATCTATATCCCCTTCGCCACCGCCCAAGTCATTTACGGCCCCGACCAGATGAAGCACCTGCCGATCCTCCTGCAGGTGCGCAACCGCGAGGAGATCGACCTGGCCTCGGATCAAGTCAAGGAGATCCTGCGCGCCCGCCACCACCTCAAGAAAGGCGAGCCGAACGATTTCCAGATCAACTCCCAGGAAGAGATCCTCAAGACCTTCTCGAAGATCATGAACACCACCACCGCGATCATGGGCGGCGTCGTCGGCATCGCCCTGCTCGTCGGCGGCATTGGGATCATGAACATCATGCTCGTCTCCGTCACGGAGCGGACGCGCGAGATCGGCGTGCGCAAGGCCATCGGGGCCCGGCGCTACGACGTCCTGCTGCAATTCCTCATCGAGGCCATCACCCTCTCCGGCATCGGCGGCTGCATCGGCATTGCCGGCGGCTACGGCACCGCGGCGGGCGTGCGCCTGCTGTTGAAGAAGTGGGTGGAGTTCCCCCCGGTGCACACGCCGCTCTGGGCCATCGTCCTGGCATTCACCTTCTGCGCGATCCTCGGCGTTATCTTCGGCATCTACCCGGCGGCGAAGGCCTCCAAACTCGATCCCATCGAAGCACTTCGTTACGAGTAGTGTCACTGGCACGAAGCGCGAAATAGCGCTTTTGGGAGTAAGGTTAGACCCGACGTGCGCACCTCCAGGTTACTCCTCCTCTCCGCAATCGCGGCGCTGCTCGCTATTTCTGCGACGGCGCAGCAGACCATGCCGCTCTCACAAATCCATAAGGGGATGCGCGGCTACGGCGTCACCGTCTTCGAAGGGACGAAGCTCGACCGCTTCGACGTCGAGATCCTCGGCGTGCTGAACAACATCAGCCCAGGACAGGACCTCATTCTGGCGAAGGTCGACGCGCCGACCGTGCAGCGCGCCGGCGTCATCGCCGGCATGAGCGGCTCGCCGGTCTACATCGATGGCAAGGTCATCGGCGCGCTCGCGTACTCATGGCAGTTCGCCAAGGAGCCGGTGGCCGGGATCACGCCGATCGAGCAGATGCTGAAAATCGCCGAGAGCGGCGGCGCGCGCAACGCCGAGCTGACCGCGGTGCGGATGAGCGCGGGCGATTTCCTGAAAGCCATCACCGGTGGCAAAACCGAAGAGATCTTCGCCAAGATGCAGAGCGGCCTGGCGGGCGCGACGCCGGCCAGCACCATGAGCGGCGCCAAGCCGATCGCCGTGCCGCTGTCGCTGTCGAGCTTCGCTCCGGAGACGATCACCCGCTTCGCGCCGTGGCTCGACTCGATGGGCTTCGTGGCCGTGCCGAGCGGCTCGACATCGACGTCCACCGCGACCACGACGAGCACGACCGCGCCCTTCCAGCCCGGCGACGCCGTCGGCGCCGTCCTCCTCAACGGCGACTTCAACGTGGCCGCCACCGGCACCGTCACCGTCGTCGACGGCAATCAGATCTACGCGTTCGGCCATCCGTTTCTCGACATGGGCGAAGTCAGCTTCCCGATGGCGAAGTCGGAGATCGTCACGGTCATGCCGAGCGTGGCCAGCTCGTTCAAGTTCGCGAACACCGGCAAAGTCGTCGGCGCGTTCAAGCAGGACCGCGCCAACGGCATCATGGGGACGGTCGGCAAGAGCGCCGACATGATTCCGATCGACCTCACCGTCGACGGCAGCGGCCCGGTGAAGACCTACCACGTCAACATCGTGCGGCACACGCAGCTGTCGCCGCTGATCCTGGCCATGGCCGCCGACACCGTCGTGGCCAATGCCCAGCGCGCCGCCGGCGAGCGCACGGTGCTGCTCGAGTCGGAGATCAAGCTCAAAGGCTTCAACCAGCCGATCGTGCTGCACGAAGGGTGGGCGGGAGCGCAGGCGCGGCAGGCCATTCCGGCGTACCTGGCCATCGTGGCCGGCTACCTGATGTCGAACGAGTTCCGCCAGGCGGACATCGAGAGCGTGAAGCTGCACCTCCGCCACGACGACGGCCTCAAGATCGCCAAGCTGCTCGAGGCCTCGGTCGACACGCCTGCGAACGGACGCTTCCGGCCGGGCGACACGGTCAAGGTGCGCACGCTCCTGAAACCGTTCCGCGGCGAGCCGTTCACCGAGACGTTCGAAGTGAAGATCCCCGAGAATCAGGCGCCGGGGCCGGCATACCTGCTCATCGGGAGCGGGTCGCTCATGAATCAGATCGATTTCTCGCTCGTGCCGCCCGACCCGCGCACGCTCGAAGGCGTCCTGGCCGTACTGCAGCGGCTCCGCCCGTCGACGGACCTGACCCTCGGCCTTTACTCGCAATCCGACGGCGCCGTCACCGCCGGCATCTATCTTCCCGATCTCCCGCCGACGATGCGCGCCGTGGTCGCGGGTGACACGACCAACGGCGCGCAGGCCGCGGTGAAGTACCATCCGGCCGCGAAACAGGCGCGTCCGCTCGGCTACATCATCGACGGCGCGCTGAAGATCGACCTCGACATCAAACCGACAATCTGACGATAAGGGTGTTCATGCGCTCTTGCTTTGCCGTACTCCTCACGCTTTTTGCGTCCACCGCTTTCGCCGTCGTCCCGCAATTCTGGAGAGTCCGCACGACCGAGGACTTCCTCGCCGGTGAGGTCGACGGCTTCGCCGTCACGTCGCGAGGCGAGCTCCGGCCGGCACCGGCGGTGAAGAAAATCGCTTCCTTCACCGATCCCTTCGTCCTCTCCCAGGCCTCCGCGCCGAACGGCGACCGCTACTTCGGCACCGGCAACGAGGGGAAGGTCTATCGCCTCCGCGGCACGGAGCTGAAGCCCGTCTGGACCGCGCCCGAGCCGGAGATCTACACCGTCGCCTGGCACAACGGCGCGCTCTACGCCGGCACGTCGCCGAACGGGAAGATCTACCGCGTCGATCCCGACGCCGGCAAGGCCACGACGGTCTTCGATCCGAAGCAGGCCTACATCTGGGCCATCGACTTCAGCGGTGACGACCTCATCGCCGCCACCGGCACGGAAGGGAAGCTCTTCCGCATCGCGAACGGGGAGGAGAAGGTCCTCTTCGACGCGCCCGACACCCACCTCCGTTCGCTGGCCGTGCGGAAGGACGGAACGATTCTCGTCGGCGCTTCCGGCAAGGGGCGCATCTACGAAGTCCATTCCGACGGCAACGCCCACGCGCTCTTCGACTCGCCGCTGAGCGAGATCGCCGCGATCTACGTCGACGCCAACGGCACCGGCTGGGCGGCGGGAGCGAGCAACGTCCTGCCGTCGAGCGCGCCGTCGAAGCCGCAGCCGAAGAACCCGCAGCCGTCGAGCGGGACCTCGTCGACCGCGGCGGCGGCCGAGCCGAAGAAGGAAGAGCCGTCGCCGAGCGTCGAGGTCACCTACTCGTTCGACGACAGCAGCTCCGCGGCCGCCGCGGCCACGGGCGCCGGCAACGGCGAGATCTACCGCATCGATCCCGACGGCTTCGTGCAGACCGTGCGCAAGTTCGACCGGGAGATGGTCTACGCCGTCAGCGGCGGGCCGAACGGCACGATCCTGCTCTCGAGCGGGCCGCAGGGCCGCGTCTATTCGATGAAAGGCACCGAGGTCTCGCTGATCGCCACCGTGCCGGAGAAGCAAGTCGTTTCCATCTCCTCGGATGGCCTGATCACCACCACGAACAGCGGCGCGGTCTACCGCATGGAAAGCGCCCCCTCGCCGAAGGCGGAGTTCCGCTCCGTGGCCAAGGACGTCGAGCGCTTCTCGCGCTTCGGGCACTACCGCATCGCCGGCGACGACGTCGGCGACGGCCGCCTGGCCATCGCCTTCCGCAGCGGCAACACGCGCACACCCGACGCCACCTGGAGCCCCTGGACCGCCGCCACTGCTGCATCCGAGGGAGCCATCGACGCGCCGGCCGGGCGCTACGTGCAGTTCAAGCTCACCATGCCCAAGCCGGCCGGCGACGTCGTCGTCGACAACGTCACCGTCTCCTTCGTCAACCGCAACATCGCCCCGGTCATCGACAGCATCACCGTGCAGGACCCCGCCGTCGTCTTCATCACCGGCAGCTACCCGCAGGCGCCTCAGGTCGTGGAAGCTACGAACCCCGACGAATACGGCATCTTCACCAGCCTGGAGCCGCCGCGCGACAAGAACGAGCCGGGGAAGAAGGTCTACCGCAAAGGCTTCCGCACCGTGACGTGGCGCGCCCACGACGAGAACAACGACTCGCTGCGCTACACGCTCTCGTTCCGCCGCAAGGGGGCGGAGAAGTGGCTGCGCCTGCGCGAGAACGTCGAGGAGTCGTCGATGAACTTCGACACCTCGCAGCTTCCCGACGGCACGTACGAGCTGCGCCTCAGCGTGACCGACGCCCTCGACAACCCCGACGCCCCGCTCAGCGACAGCAAGGAGGGGATCGAGTTCCAGGTCGACAACACCCCGCCGCAGATCGCCTCGCGCGTCGACGGGAACGACGTCGTCATCCACGTGACCGACAAGCTCTCGCCGATCGGCAAGGTCGAGTACTCCGCCGACGCCCAGAAGTGGATCCGCCTCACGCCGGTCGACGGCATCGCCGACTCGCCCGACGAGACCTACCGCCTGCCGCGCAGCGCCGTGGCCGGGAAGTTCGTCATCGTCCGGGCCACGGACGCGTATTACAACGTGGCCACGGAGTCGATCACGCTGCCGTAGACTCAGCACTCAGTCCTCAGCACTCAGCACTCATATAATGGCAGGGTGAACCGTTCACGCCTGCTTTTCGCTGTTCTTCTGCTCGCTCTCTGCGCGTCCACGTGCAAGAAAGAGCATGCCCTTCCGCCGGTCGCGCCCGTCGCGGAAGACGACACCACGCCGGTGCGCGGCGGCACCGTCCTGCGGCGCCTTCCCGTCGACGTCGTGTCGCTGAATCCGACCCTCGCCAACACCTCGTACGACCGCTGGGTGGCGTTTTACCTCTACACGCCGATGGTCCATCTCGACGTCAACCTGCAGCCGATCCCCGGCCTGGCCGACAAGTGGGAGATCACGCCGGATGGCAAGCGCTACACCTTCCACCTCAACCCGAAGGCCACCTTCTCCGACGGCACGCCTGTGCGCGCCAGCGACGTCCTCTTCACGCTGAAGAAGATCGTCGATCCGGCCAGCGAGGCCGCCAGCATCGCCGGCGGCTTCGAGAAGCTCGACCTGGCGAACACCAAAGTCGTCGACGACCACACCATCGTCGTGGCTTTCAAGGACATCCTGGCCTCGCAGATCATCCAGTTCAACAGCCTCATGACCCTGCCGGAGCACGTCTACTCCCAGGGCGACTTCCGCACCGGCTGGGCGGACCGCGCCGTCAGCTGCGGCCCCTACACGCTCGTGCGCCGCGTGCCCGGCAAGGAGATCCTGCTCAAGCGCCGCGACGACTGGTGGGGGCCGCCGGTCTATCCCGACCAGATCCTGCTGAAGGTCATCAACGACGACAAGACGGCGTGGTCGGCCGTGCAGCGCGGCGACGTCGACGAGGCCCAGATCAGCTCCGACGTCTGGCTGATGGAGGGCCGCCGTCCCGAGCTGCAGAAGACCATCGACTTCCGCCGCTTCTACACCCTGACGTACAACTTCATCCCCTGGAACAACCGCCACCCGATCCTGAGCGACCGCCGCGTGCGCCGCGCCCTGGCCATGTGCATCGACCTGCAGTCGGTGATCAACAACCTCTACCACGGCACGGCCCGAGCCATGAACGGCCCGTTCACGCCGGACGAGTGGGCGTACAACCCCGACGTGCCGGTGATCCAGTACAACCCGCTCGAGGCGCAGCGCATCCTGAACTCGATCGGCTGGGTCGACACCGATCACGACGGCATCCTCGACAAGGGCGGCAAGCCGCTGAAGTTCGACTTCATCATCATCGGCGGCAACTCCATCTCCAGCCCGTTCGCGCAGCTCTTCCAGTCGGAGCTGAAGAAGATCGGCGTGCAGATGAACATCGTGCCGCTCGATCCGAGCGCGTTCATGCAGCGCGTCATGGGCGGGAACTTCGAGGCCGCCATCCTGGCCTGGGACCTCGATCCCGATCCCGATCCCTTCCCGCTCTTCCACTCCTCGCAGTTCGCGCCGCAGGGACAGAACATCGCTTTCTACTCGAACCCCGAGACCGACAAGCTGATCGACGCGGAGCGCAAAGAGCTCGACATCAAGAAGCGCATTCCCATCTTCCGGCGCCTGCACGAGGTGCTGGCGAACGATCAGCCGTACACCTGGCTCTACCAGGTCTCGTCGAAGTGGGCGGTCAACAAGCGCCTGCACGGCGCGAACGAGAGCAAGGGGTGGGGGCTGTTCCTGTGGTATCCGGGCGAGCTCGGATGGTGGATCCCGAAGCGGTTCCAGAATGTGAAATAAAGCGATTGGCGATTCGCGGTTGGCGATTAGGCCCGCCCACCCCAATCGCTAACCGCCAATCGCGAATCGCTTGCTTTCCTATCTGATCCGCCGTCTCTTCTACGCGGTGCTGACCTTCTTCGGCATCACGGTGGCGGTGTTCGCGCTGATCCACAGCGTGCCGGGCGATCCGGTGGTTTTCTTCACCGGCGCGAGAGGAAAACACGTCCCGCCGGCGATCATCCAACACATCCGCCACGCGCATCACCTCGACGAGCCACTCGTCGCGCAGTACGGCTGGTGGGTGCGCGGCGTCGTCACCCTCGACTTCGGGCGCTCCATCTTCGACGGGCGCACCGTCGTCACGCACATCGCCGAGAAGATGCCGAACACGTTCCTTCTGAACCTGATCGCCTTCCTCCTCGCCGCGGCCATCGGCGTCCCCGTCGGCCTCTGGAGCGCCACGCGCTCCGGCCGCCTCGCCGAGCGCGCCTCCGCGGTCACGTTCTTTCTCCTCTATTCGCTGCCGAGCTTCTGGGTGGCCCTGCTGCTCATGCACCTCTTCTCGGTGAAGCTGAATCTCCTCCCGCTCTTCGGCATGACCTCGGACGATTACCTGCAGATGAGCCTCGGGCAGCAGCTCCTCGACCGCGTGCGCCACCTCATCCTCCCCGTGGTCACGCTGACGTACGCGCAGCTGGCCATCTTCGCGCGCTTCTCGAAGTCGGCGCTGACGGAAGTCATCCGCCAGGACTTCATCACCACGGCCCGGGCCAAGGGGGCGGCGCCGTCAGCGGTGCTGTGGCGTCACGCCTTCCGCAACGCCTTGATCCCGCTGATCACGCTCCTCGGCTTGACCATTCCGTACCTGATCTCCGGCAGCGTCATCGTCGAGCAGATCTTCCAGTGGGACGGCATCGGCCGGCTGTACTTCGACTCCATCCTCCAGCGCGACTACCCGACGGTCCTCGGCCTCACCGTGACGACCGCGGTCATCACCCTATTCGCGTCGCTCTTCGCCGACATCCTCTACGCCCTGGCCGACCCGCGCATCCGCTTCGAGGCCACGCCGTGAGGGAAGGGGAGTCGATCTGGCAGGTCACCTGGCGGCGGTTCCGGCGCAGCCGCGTCGCGGTCATCGCGCTGATCTACGTCGCGTTCATGACGATACTGGCCCTCCTCGCGCCGCTGATCGCCGCGGCGCGGCCCTCGGCGCCGGTGCCGTACGGGCCGAACGACGTCGACATCGTGCATCGCCTCGAGAAGCCGAGTCCGCAGCACCGCCTCGGCACGGACGACCTCGGCCGCGACGTGACGGCGCGCATGATCCACGGCGCGCGCATCTCGCTGACGGTCGGCTTCACGGCCACGGCCATCTCCCTCATCGTCGGCTCGATCCTCGGCGCGCTGGCCGGCTACTACGGCGGCGCCGCCGACTGGATCGTCTCCCGCCTCATCGAGGTCGTGCTCTGCTTCCCGTTTCTCTTTCTCGTCCTCGGCATCGTGGCGTTGTTCAAGCCGTCGCTCTACACGATCATGATCGCCCTCGGCCTGACCTCGTGGACCACCGAGGCCCGCTTCGTGCGCGGCGAGTTCCTGCGCATCCGCGAGCTCGACTTCGCCCACGCCGCGCGCGCCAGCGGCGCCAGGGACGTGCGCATCATCTTCCGCCACCTCCTGCCGAACGCGCTCGCCCCGGTGCTCGTCTCGGCCAGCTTCGGCGTGGCCGCGGCGATCCTGATCGAGTCGGCGCTCTCCTTCCTCGGCTTCGGCGTCCCGGTGCCGACGGCGTCGTGGGGCAGCATCTTGTCGATCGCCGAGGAGCACATCCAGTACGCGTGGTGGCTGGCGCTCTTCCCCGGCGTGGCCATCTTCCTCACCGTCGCCGCGTTCAACATCATCGGCGATCGGTTTCGGGATGCGATCGATCCGCGCAGCGACTAGACCGACACCGGCAGCCGCGCCCGCAACGACTCCAGCACCGGCGCCGGCACGAGCCCGCTCACGTCGCCGCCGAGGCGGAAGACCTCCTTGATCAGCCGCGAGGAGACGTACGTGTATTCGACCGAAGGGAGCATGAAGATCGTCTCCACCTGCGGGTTGAGCTCGCGGTTCATCAGGGCCATCTGCAGCTCGTACTCGTAGTCCGACACGGCGCGGATGCCGCGCACGACGACGGTGGCGTCGTGGCGGCGCATGAAGTCGACGAGGAGGCCGGAGAAGGAGTGCACCTCGACGTTCGGCGCGTCGGCGGTGCAGCGCGCGATCAGCTCGATGCGCTCCGGAATGGTGAAGAGGGGAGACTTCCCTTCGTTCTCCAGCAGCGCCACCATCACGCGGTCGAAGAGCCGCGCGCAGCGGTGGATGATGTCGAGATGTCCGTTTGTCAGCGGATCGAACGAGCCCGGATAGACGGCCACACGCATGCGCGAAGGATAACCCGTGCTACCATGAATTGAAATTCGAGCAACAGGGAGGGTGTGGAGAATGCGGCAACGTATCGAGGTGAAGCGCTCGAATCTTCTCTCCGCGATCTTCAGGCACCTGCCGGGCGCCTGGATCGATCCGAAACGCGACGAGCTGATCTCGCTCTATCGCCTCCGCTACCGCATGGCCATGGACGAGCAGAAGTACGACACGGCCATGATCTTCCTCAACAAGATCATCGAGCTCGACCCCATGAACCTCGACGCGAAGCTCTGCAAGGGCGAGATCTACCACCGCTGCCTGCAGGACTACCCGGCCGCCATCGAGCAGTACAACAAAGTCATCCGCCTCACCGCCAGCGGCAGCGACGACGCCACGCTGGTGCGGGCCCGCGCGGGGATGGCCGAGATCATGGAACTGCTGTCATAACGGAGCGCCGTCGTCTCGACGGCTGGCCGGGCGCCGTCCCGGCGCCCCGTGCGCTATCCTGACCAGATGCGGACAATCAAACTCGTAATCCTCCTGGCCCTCGCTTGTCTCGCCTCGGCCCAGCAGAAGCCGCGCATCACCCTCGAAGACAACCTCCGCTACGTCGGCGTCTCCGATCCGCAGATCTCGCCCGATGGCAAGTCGATTGTCTGCATCGTCTCCCGTCCGAACGAGAAAGAGAACCGCTACGACAGCGAGCTCGTGCTCGTCGACGCCGCCACGGGCAAGCATCGGCCGCTGACGTACGAGCGGCGCCACGCGAACTCGCCGCGCTGGTCGCCGAGCGGCGACCGCCTGGCCTTCCTCGACGAGGCGCCGACCGGCGAGAAGAAAGAGCCGATGCCGCAGATCTGGATCCTGCCGATGCAGGGCGGCGAGGCCGTGCGCGTCACGAGCTCGCCGACCGGCGTGCAGCACTTCGCCTGGCGCCCCGACGGCGGCGCCTTCGCTTACGCGGCCGAGGATGAGAAGCCGCAGCGGAAAGACCGCGCCAAGCACGAGGATGCCTTCGAAGTAGGCAACCTCGACTACCTGGCCAAGGAGTACCCGCGGCCGACGCACCTCTGGATCGTCGACGCGGACGGCGCGAATGCCAAGCGCCTCACCTCGGGCGCCTGGAGCCTGCCGACGTACGAGCCGCCCGGGCCGATCCCGTCGCCGCTGTCGTGGTCTCCCGACGGGAAGCAGATCGCCATCACGCGACAGGAGACGCCGGTCTACGGCGACAGCGACCAGACCACCGTGCAGATCGTCGACGCCGCCACCGGCGCGCTGCGCCCGCTGACGAAGAAATCGAAATTCGAGTTCACGCCTCTCTTCTCGCCCGACGGCAGCCGGATCGCCTACTGGTTCCCGCGCGACGGCGATCCCAACGGCGTGAGCGACATCTACGTCGCGCCGGCGGGCGGCGGCGAGTCCGTCGACGCCACGCGTCCGATCGACCGCAGCTTCTTCCGCCAGTTCTGGATGCCGGACGGCAAGGCGCTGCTCGTCAGCGCCCACGATCAGACGTCGACGGCGATCTGGCTCCAGCCCCTCGGCGGCGCGCCGCGCAAGCTCGACATCGGCGACGTCAATCCCTCGTGGTCGTACTGGGTCGACATGAGCGTCGGCAAGGACGGCGCGATCGCCTTCACCGGCGCCGAGCCGTATCGCGGCCGCGAGCTGTACTTCATGAGCAGCGTCGACGCCAAGCCGCGCCGCCTCACTTCATTCAACGACTGGACGACGTCGTTCGACTTCGGCAAAGTCGAGCGCATCACCTGGAAGAACGACGGCTTCGACGAGGACGGCGTCGTCGTCTATCCGCCCGACTTCCAGCCCGGCAAGAAATACCCGCTCGTCCTCCTGATCCACGGCGGCCCGCAGGCCGCGTCGGTGCGCCAGTTCAGCGTCGTCTCGCAGGCCATGGCCGCGCGCGGCTGGATCATTTTTTCGCCGAACTACCGCGGCAGCGACAACCTCGGCAACGTCTACGAGCACGCCATCTACAACGACGCCGGCGCCGGCCCCGGCCGCGACGTCATGGCCGGCGTGGCCGCGCTCGAGAAACGCGGCATCGTCGACGAGAGCCGCATCGCCGTCTCCGGCTGGTCGTACGGCGGCTACATGACCTCCTGGCTCATCGGCCATTACAACGTCTTCCGCGCCGCCGTCTCCGGCGCGGCGGTCAACAACCTCGTGCACGAGTACGTGCTCTCCGACAACAACGTGACCGTGCGCTACACGATGGAAGGATCGCCGTACAACCCGAAATCGGCGAAGGCCTGGATCGAGCAGTCGCCGATCACCTACGCGCACGCCGTGAAGACGCCCACGCTGATCATCAGCGACACCGGCGACACGCGCGTGCCGGCCACGCAGTCGTTCGAGATGTACCACGCCCTCAAGGACAACGGCGTGGAGACGAAGTTCATCGCCTATCCGGTGGGCGGGCATTTCCCCGGCGATCCGATCCGCTCCATCGACGTGTACCGGCGGTGGATCGACTGGATCGAGCAGCACTTCAAGTGAGTCAGCGATCGCGATCCAAAACGAAGTCCAGCGCCAATTCCAGCGCCTCCTTCGCCGGCGAGTCGGCGAAGGGCGTGAGCGCGGCGCGAGCGCGCCCGGCGTAGTCGCGGGCGATGGCGCGGGTCTCGTCGAGGCAGTCGTACTTCTGCACCAGGCGAAGGATGTCCGCGGGGTCGCCGTCGAAGGTCTTCGTCGAGGCAATCCGGGCGATCATGGCCCGCTCGCTCTCCGTTGCCCGCGGCAGGGCCAGGAGCAGCGGCAGGGTGACCTTGCCTTCCTTCAGGTCCGACAGCGCCGGCTTGCCGAGGACCTCGGTGCTGGAGGTGAAGTCGAGGAGATCGTCGATCAGCTGGAAACAGACGCCGAGGTTGAAGCCGTAGTTGAACAGCGACGTCGCCGAGCTCTCCGGCATCTCCACGAGGTACGCGGGGATGCGGCAGCAGGCGCCGAACAGCGCCGCAGTCTTGCGGCCGACGATGTCGAAGTAGTCGTCGCGGGTGATGTCGTGGCGGCCGTTCGTCTCCAGGCCGAGGATCTCGCCCTCGATCATGCGGATCGTCACGTTCGACAGCAGGCGCAGCACCTCGAGATTCCCTTCCGCGAGGGCCATGTTCATCGAATGCGTGTAGAGGTAGTCGCCGACCAGCACCGTGAGGTTGTTGCCCCAACGGTAATTGATCGAGGTGCGCCCGCGGCGGATGGCCGCCTCGTCGATGATGTCGTCGTGAACGAGCGTAGCGGTGTGAATGAATTCGATGACCGCGCCGTAGACCACGTCGCGGAAGCCGTCGTAGCGGAGCATCTTCGACACGAGCAGCAGCAGAGCGGGGCGGAGGCGCTTCCCGCCGCCGGCCAGGATGTGCTGCCCGACGTCGTGGATGGTCTGGATCTGCGACTGGAAATTGCGGCGCAGCTCTTCCTCGACGAGCTGCAGCTTCGGCGCGATCAGGTCGACAAGCCGTTCTGCGCGCGAGAGTTGCTCGTTGACCGTCACGCTGGGAAGGATAATCGAAGCCTCTCAGCCGCTCAACCGCGGTAATTGGTGAACTGGATCGGGATGCCGAAGTCGCCTTCGCGCACCAGCGCGATGGCCTTTTGCAGCTCGTCCTTGTTGCGCCCCATGACGCGCACCTGGTCGCTCTGGATCGACGCCTGCACCTTGATCTTGGCGTCCTTGATCGTCTTGACGATGGCCTTCGCCTTCTCCGTCTCGATTCCCTGCACGATCTTCACGTGCTGGCGCACCGTGCCGCCCGCGGCCGGCTCGACTTTGCCGTAGTCGAGCGCCTTCAACGCCACGTGGCGCTTCACCAGCTTCGTTTCGAGGATGTCCTTGACGCTGCGCAGCTTCCCCTCGTTGTCGGAGAGGAGGACGATCTCGTCCTTGGCCAGCTCGATGGAGCTCTTGCTTCCCTTGAAGTCGAAGCGCTGGGCGAGCTCCTTCTGGGCCTGCTGGATGGCGTTCGCCACTTCCTGCATGTCGGTCTTGGAGACGATGTCGAACGAGAATTCCTGCGCCATTACTGCTGTACCACCTGCACTCCGGCCGGCACGTTGAATTTGAAGAGCTCCGGCGACGCCGCCCGCTTGTGGAAGCCGCCGAAGGCGAACGTGGTCTGGTTTCCCTCGCGGTCCGTGTACGACACGCTGCGGATGAAATGCGTGGCGGCGTCGATCGACACGACCACGCTGCGGATCATCGCCGCCGTGCTGCGCGGCTGCAGCGTGGCCGTGACGGTATTCCCCTTCGTCGTCTCCTTGACCACGAAGGCGCGGTCGCGCGCGGCCGCGTCGCCGATGACCAGGAACGGCAGCTCGGCGCGGCGCTCCGCGTCGAGGTCCGCGACCGTGACCTGCTTGTCTGCGGGGATGTAGAACCACGAGCGCGAGCCGTCGAAGACGAAGAGCTTCTCGTCGGGGCGCGAATAGATCCAGCGCATCCGCGGCAGCGCGCCGAAGATGACCGTGCCGCTTTCGCTCTGGCTGTTCTTGAATCCCTTGGGGGTGAACTGCTGCGTGAAGCTCGCTTCCGTGCCTGGGAGCGCGGCCGCGGCGCGGTCGATCTCCGCCGCCTGCGCCGACACTGCGAGCGCGAGAATCAAAAGAATCGCTTTCATGATCTAGAGCTTCTCCACCTCGATCGAAACAATCGCCGAGCTGACCACGAAAATCCGCTCGTTCCTGTTCCGGTCGTACGGATAGAGGTAGAAGCCGCTCCGCTCGGGGTTGTACTGGGCCACGCCGCGGATGACTTCGCCGTCGGCGAATTCCACTGCAATCGTGCTGCCCGCGGCCGGCTCGAGCTCTTCGGCCGGAGTGGTGCGCGGGAAGAAGACGGCCTTGATCTCGCTGAACGGCACCTCGTCGCGCGCGCCGTCGCGCTCGACCGTGAACACCTGCCGGTCGGCGTCGACGGCGGCGAGCGTCGCCCGCTCCGTGCGCCCGTCGCGATAGCGAAGGACCACCTGCGAATCAGCCATCAGAAAAGTTCTAGACCCCAGAGATCGTGGAGGTGAATGATACCTTCGACGCGCCCCGATTCGTCGGCGATGAAAATCGACGTAATCTTCCGCTCTTCCATCACTTGCAGCGCGGCCGAGGCCAGCTCGTGGCCGGCGATCGTGATCGGCTCCTTCGTCATCGACTCGCCCGCGGTCGTGCTGACGATGCCGTCGCCCTTCTTCTCCAGGAGCCGGCGCAGGTCGCCGTCGGAGATCGCGCCGCGGAGGATGCCGTCGTCGTCGACCACGGCGGTGATGCCGAAGCGCTTCTTCGACATCTCGTAGATCGCGTCGCGCATGTGCGTGGAGAGGCGGACGGCGGGCACCTGCTCGCCGCTGTGCATCAGGTCGCGCACGCGAAGGAAACGCTTGCCGAGCTTGCCGCCGGGATGGAGGAACGCGAAGTCCTCCTCCCTGAAGCCCTTGCGGAGCAGCAGGGCCATGGCCAGCGCGTCGCCGAGGGCGAGCGTCGCGGTCGTCGACGCCGTGGGGGCGAGGCCGAGCGGGCAGGCTTCCTTCGAGATGGCCGCGGAAAGATGATGGTCGGCGCCGCGCGCCAGCGTCGAATTCGGATTGCCGGTGATGGCCACGATCGACGCGCCGATGCGCTTGAGGCTGGGGATGAGGCGGACGAGCTCCTCGCTCTCGCCGGAGTTCGAGATCGTCAGAGCCACGTCGCCATGCACGATCATGCCGAGGTCGCCGTGGATGGCCTCGGCCGGATGGAGGAAGAACGACGGCGTGCCGGTCGACGCCAGCGTGGCGCTGATCTTCTTGCAGATGATGCCCGACTTGCCGAGGCCCATCGTCACCACGCGGCCGGCGCAGGCGTTGATCAGCTCGACGACGTCGACGAAGGCCTGGTCGAGGTGCTCGATGAGGCCGACGATCGCCGCCGCCTCGACCTCGAGCACGCGCCTGGCCTCGGCAATGGCGGGGTGGGTGGTGGTGAGGACCATTGGATGCGAGTCTAGCGCACCGCGCGCTCCTGCGGCAGCAGGCAGCGGTAGATGAAGTCGCAGACCGGCACGTCGACGCCGCTCTCGGCGGCCATGCGCACGACCGCGCCGAGCTGCGCGTCGAGCTCCGACGGCTTCCCCTCCATGACGTCGCGTTGCAGCGACGTCGTGGCCTCGGGGGTGAGGGCGTCGAAGCGCTCCATCGTCCGCTCGAAGGCGTCGGCGGGGAGGGCGGCCCCGCGCGCGGCGGCGACGGCGATGATCTCGCGCACGGCGCGCCCGGCGAGCTCGCGCGTCTCCGGCATCGAGCGCCAGACGCCGATCGGTACGCGCGTGATCGCGCCGACGCCGCTGCTCGGCGCGATGAAGAGAAATTTCGACCACATCGAGCGGTGGATGTCGGGCGGGATCTCCGCGTTCACGCCGGCGCGCGCGAAAGCGTCGCGCAGGCGCTTCAGGCGCGCGCTGGGACGGTTATCGAGCGCCCCGAACATGACCAAGGGCTCGGCGCCGGCGTGGCGGATGTGTCCCGGCGCGACGACGAAGGCGACGATCCCGCAAAGCCCGCCGGCGGCGTGCTCGCGCCCGGCGACGGCGGCGATCTGCTCCGGCGCCTCCATGCCGTTTTCCAGCGGCACGATCGGCGTGTCGTCGCCGAGGCAGGGGAGGATGCTCCGCGTCGCTTCCGGCACCTGCCACGCTTTCACGCACATGAGAACAGCGTCGAACTCGCCAATGGGGTCCGTCGTGACCTTCGGCCGCTCGACGACGAAGTCGCCTTTGACGCTGTCGACGCGCAACGTCTCGAAGGGCCGGCGCACGACGAACGTGACGTCCTCGCCCGCGGCGGCGAGCTTCCCGCCGAAGTAGCCGCCGACTCCTCCCGCTCCGACGACGGCAATCCTCACGTCCGCCCGACCCACCCGCCCAGATGCTTGTGCGTGCGCATCCACACCTCGTCGATCGCCTCTTCGCGGAGCATCTTCGTGATCCAGAGGATCTGGCCGGCGTGGTTGGCGAGGTGCGTGGCGATGCCGATCAGGTCCTGGACGACGACTTTGTACATCTTCGGCTCGGGCGAGGGGTCGCAGAGGCGCTCCGGCGTCAGGGCGTCGAACGTCTGCTCCGCCTTTGCCACCATGTCGTCGAAGATCTGCATCAGCTCCTGCTTCGGGATGTGGCGCCGCTCCGCGAACTCGGCGGCGCGGTCGCGGTTGTAGTCGATGCCGCCAATCAGCTTGTTCAGGTAGTGGTTGAGCGAACCGGAGAGGTGGATGACGATGTTGCCGATCGAGTTCGAGCCCTCGTTCGGCCGCCACCAGATCTGCTCGTCGTCGAGCGCCTCCAGGCATTGGCGGACCTGGGCGGGGAAGACGGCCGTGATGCGGGCCCGGAGGGAGTCGAGGACGGCGGCGGCGATCTCATCAGCCATGATTTGTGTAGAATACCGGCTCTTCATTTGCAAACGCTCCCGAATTTCCGTCGAGGACGCCTTCATGACAGAACTACTCTCCAACGCTGAAGTTGCGGCCGCGCCGAAGACGCGTCCGGCCAAGACGAAGTCGCTGCCCGTCGAGCCGAAGTCGGCCGTCTGGAACCCGCCGCCCGAGGAGATCCGCCGCTACGCCGAGGCCATGCCGAACGCGCGGATCACCGAGTGGGGCAACGTCAACGTGGCCACCCGCGTCGTCTCGCGCTCGAAGCTGTCGACGTTCATCGCCACCGACCGCCCCGAGCAGCACTCCGACCAGACCATCAACCGCGTCGAGTACGAGCGCGTGTCGAAGCTGCAGGACGACTACATCCTCGCCCACGACATGGTCGTCGTCGAGGGCTTCATCGGCAACGACCCCGAGTTCCGCGTGCCGGCGCGCCTGATTATGGAAAAGGCCAACGCCAACATCGCCGCCATGCAGTCCATCCTCTACTACCCGGCCTCGGCCGAGGAGCTGGAGCGCTTCGAACCGAAGCTCACCGTCATCTACACGCCGAACCTGCCCATGCCGGGCTATCAGGACGACCGCCTCATCGCCGTCGACCTCGAGAATTACATCACGCGCGTCTTCAACTCCGACTACTTCGGGGAGTCGAAGAAGGGCGGGCTGCGGATGTGGAACAAGCTCGTCTACGAGCGCGGCGGCCTGGCGCTGCACGCCGGCTGCAAGATCATCCCCGTCGCGGGCGGCACGCGCGTCGGGCTGATCGTCGGCCTCTCCGGGACGGGGAAGACGACGACGACGTTCACGAAGCAGAACAATTCCCAGCCGGTGCAGGACGATTTCTGCGCGCTGATGCCCGGCGGCAAGGTGTACGCGACGGAGAACGGCTGCTTCGCCAAGACGTTCGGCCTCAATCCGAACGACGAGCCGACGATCTACCACGCCTGCGCCTCGCAGCACGCCTACCTCGAGAACGTGTCGCAGGACGACAGCGGCAAGGTCGATTACTTCGACACCTCCTACACGCCGAACGGCCGCGCCGTCATCCGCATGCAGGACATCGCCGGCGCCGCCGATGCGCGCGAGGTCAAGAAGGTCGACTTCCTCCTCATCCTCAACCGCAACGAGAACATCATCCCCGCCGTGGCCAAGCTCGAAGGGCCGCTGGCCGCGGCGTACTTCATGCTCGGCGAGACGAAGGGGACGAGCGCGGGCGGCGCGGCCGAGGCCGGGAAGTCGCTGCGCGTGCCGGGGACGAACCCGTTCTTCCCGCTGCTGCACGCGTATCAGGGCAACCGCATGAACGAGCTGATGAAGTCGAGCCCGATGGACGTCTATCTGATGAACACGGGCCGCATCGGCGGCGACGACAAGGACGAGCGCTCGAAGAAAGTCCGCATCCAGCACTCCTCGGCGATCGTGAAGGCCATCGCGGAGGGGACGATCCGCTGGGAACGCGACCCCGACTTCGGCTACCTCGTGGCGACGGACGTGCCGGAAATGGACGACACCGATTACCTCCAGCCGCGCCGCCTGTACGAGCGGCAGGGGAGGCTCGACGAGTACAACGAGCTCGTGGCGAAGTACAACACGGACCGCCGCGAATACCTCCGGAAGTGGAAAGGCCTTTCGGAAGAGATCGTTAACGCGCTTTAGTGATCTGGATCACAACGCTTGTTTGTGCGCCGGGCTAGGCGTAGCCTAGGGCCCATGCGACTCGTTCCGGTGTGCCTCCTCGTCGCAGCGACGGTGGCGGGAAGCACGACGCCGCCGGCACCCGCGCCGAAAGTGGTTCCGGTGCCCCAGCGCACGCCCGCGCATCATCGCGCGCTGCGCCCGAGCAATCTCGTGACGGATCTCGACGCGCGTGTGCTGGCCGCGCTGCTGGCGTCGATCCCGGTGAGCGACTTCGACTTCACCGTGCGCACCGGCGAGGTCGGTCTGTGCGAGGGACGCACGTGCAGCGTCCCGGTCACGATCAAGCTCCCCGACACGGCGCCGCCGATGAAGATCGCCATCGCCGTGGCGAACGCCAAAGGCGAGATCTCCGAGGTGCGCCACGCTGACTGCGTCACGCAGCAGTGCACGATGCGCCTCGTGCTCGAGCGCGGGCGGAACACGATCGCCGTCGGCGCCGGCGACCAGTTCACGCAGACCGCGGGCGTGGCCCTGACGACGGTGGAGGCGAATCCGAACGTGGCCATCAGCGAGAAGGGGAAGGCGGAGTGGTTCTGATCGTCATCAGGATCACCTCCGACTGAAGCCCGGTCCGCGGCACGACGTACGGCTGCCGCTCCCGCTCCTCGAATCCGATCCGCCGCCAGAAGCGCTCCCCGTCGACGTTCTGCGTTTGCACGGCGATCCAGAGCATCGTCCCCGACTGCGCGGCAATCCAATCCACGAGCTCCTGATGGATCCGCGCGCCAAGGCCGCGGCCGCGCTCCGCCGGATCGATCAGGAGCAGGCCGAGCCACCACTCGGACGGCTTCGGGAAATCGCGCGAGAGGCCCGCGAAGGCGAGGAGACGATCGCCGTCGAAGACGCCGAAGCAGAAGACGTCGTCGATGGTCCTGCCGGGCGCGATGGCATTCAGCTCCTTCTCGCCGTCCTCCGGCCCGGGAGGCGCGCCGTTCACGAGCTGGAAGAACTCGGTGCAGCGCTCGAAGAGGCGCTGGATCTGCGGAATGTCGGCGGGGCCGAGTCTGGCGATCATGCTCTGGTTCTTAGGTTGTTAGGTTCTTAGGTTGTTAGGTTTCCGAAACGTAAGAACCTAAGAACGTAAGAACCTAACAACCCCTACGTCTCCACGTGCAGGAACAAATACACCGCCGCGATCGCAAACAAAATATTCGCGCTCCACGCGCTGAGCAATCCCGGGAGGTTCCCGACCTCGCCGAACTTCGTGAAGATGCTGAAGATGCCCCAGTAGGCGATGCCGAGGAGGAGGGCGATGAAGAAGCCGTAGAGCGCGCCGCGGCGGCCCATGCGGAAGGCGAACGGCAGCGCGATCAGGGCCATGACTACGCTGATGAACGGCCACGACGTCTTCTCGTACAGCTTCACCGTCAGCTCCTCGGCCGAGTAGCCGGAGCGGCGGATCGTCTCGATGTAGCGGCGCAGCTGCGCGAACGTCATCTGCTCCGGCGACTTCACCTCCGTGGCGAAGTCCTCGGGGCGCTCCGCGTAGTACAGCCGCAGCGGCGCCACGATCGGCGTGAACACCGTGCGGTCGTCGTCGAGGAACGAGCGCATCCAGCCGCGCTGGAACACCCAGCCGCGGCCGTCCCACGTGGCCCGCTCGGCGTAGACGCGGCGGGCCAGGCGGAACCTGGCCGGATGCAGCTCGAACACCTGCACCTGCGAGAGCTGCCGGGCGTTGTTGTCGTACGACAGGAAATTGACGATGTAGCGGCCGTTGTGCCCGAGGAACCAGAGCTTCTGCTGCGCCGACTGCATCGCCACCGGCCCCTTGCCGCGGATCTTGTTGCGCAGCTGGTCGACGCGCTGATTCGCGTAGGGGAGGACGAAGTCGAGCATCAGATAGGCGAGCACGGCGATGATCGCGGCGATGAAGACCACCGGCAGGGCCACGCGGTAGAGCGACACCCCGCCCGACTTCAGCGCCGTCACCTCGTTGTTCTTCGAGAGAATCCCGAATGTCACCAGCGTCGCCACCAGCACCGAGATCGGCAGCGTCCAATGCAGGATCTGGAAGATGGCGAAGCGGTAGTAGGCGAGCACGGTGTGGAAGGCGATGGCGTTGGCGCGGATGTCGTGCGAGAGGTCGGTGTAGTCGACGATGACGAAGAGCGCGATCGTCGAGATCAGCACCAGGGCCAGGATCTTCGCGAACTCGCGGAGGATGTAGCGGTCGAGGATGTTCGGAAAGGTGATGTCGAGGCGGTTCAGGATCGCCGGCTCCTCGTCGAGGGCGATCTGCGTTGCCGACATCACCGGCGCGGGCGTGCTGCGGCGGAGGCGGACGCCGTCGGCGATGCGCCGCCAGATCGAAACGCGCTCCGACTTGAAGCCGGCCTCGCGGTTCGCGCGGGCCAGCAGGTAGATGCCGAGCACGAGGAGGATGGCGTTCGGCGTCCACATGCCGACGGCGGGGGAGACCTTGCCACCCTGCGCCATGGCCTCGCCGTTGTTGATGAGGATGTAATAGAAAAGGATGATGGCGATACTTAAAGAGAAACCTGAGCTTTTGCCGCCGCGGCGGTTCGTGATCCCGAGCGGCAGGCCGAGAATGCCGAAGACGAGGCAGGCGAACGGGATGGCGAACTTCTTGTGGATCTCGACCTTGGCCATGCGGTAGACATCCGCGAACACCGGGCCCTTCATGTGCGCGGCGACGTTGGCCTGTTCGATCAGCTCGCGCAGGCCCAGCTCGCGCAGGGAGCGGACGTAGACGCCGGTGGCCTCGCCGGAGAATTTGTCGGGGAGCTTCATCCGCTGCAGGACGTTGATGGTGCGGTCGTAGCGGTCGGGCTTGCGCGGGTCCCAGACGTGCGTCTCGGCGTTGTTGAGGTTCATCCAGACCTGCTTCGACGGGCCGACGATCGACAGTGTGCCGCTCTCGGCGACGATGATGCGCGTCGACGAGCGCGCCGCCGAGAACGGCAGGGCGTTCTCCGCGGCCGAGGCCTCGGCGACCTGCTGCGACACCGTCACGGGCGCCGGGTGCGACTCGTCGGCGCGGCTGTCAGCGACGAAGACGCCTTTCCAGAGCCCTGTGGCCGGATCGATGTCGTTCACGTAGATGATGAGGTTCTCGTACTCGCCGTAGAAGACGCGCGGCTTGATCTCTTTCTCGATCGACGAGGTGAAGACCTCGGCGCGCAGCTGGGCGAACTGCGTGTTGCCGCGCGGCAGGACGACGTTCATCAGGTAGAAGTTGAGGATGAACATCAGGAAGCTGAAGAAGAAGACCGGGCGGTAGATCGTGCGCGTGGAGATGCCGAGGGCGCGCATGGCGATGATCTCGGAGTCGGCGGAGAGGCGGCCGACGGCGATGAGGATGCCGAAGAGGAGCGACATCGGCACGGTCAGGACGACGATGTGCGGGAGCGAGAGGAGCAGAAGCTTGCCGACGACGGCGGCCGGGAGGGAGCGCTTGATGATCATCCCGGCGAAGTCGAAGAGGTTCCGCATCAGGATGATGAAGGTGTAGAAGCAGAAGCCGAGGACGGTCGGCCCGATCATTTCCTTGAAGATGTAGCGGGAGAGGATCTTCAAGCGCACGCGGACCTTCGGCCGCGGCGCTTCGCCGGAACCAGCCGACGCTGACGCGCGGCTGATCGCGGCGGGATTCCGAGGTTTCCGCAGGGTCTCATAAGATAGATTATGTTAAATTCTGAGCAATCTCCACCACATCCGATAATACCGCCGCCGCGGTCGGCAGCGACCCGGCTCCTTTCCCGGCGAACAGCATCTCGCCCACCGCCCTTCCGCGAATCAGCACGGCGTTGTTCTCGTTCTTCGCCGCGGCGAGCGGGTGCATTTCCGGCAGCTCGCGCCGCTCGACGCGCAGCTCCGCCCCGCCGCCCACCCGCCGGGCGCTGGCCACGTGCCTGACGACGCAGCGCCGCGACCGCGCCCCCTCGACCTCGGAGCGCGTCACGTCGCGGATTCCGTGCACGCGCAGCGAGCGCACCGGCACATCGAAAGCCACGCTCGCGAGGATCCGCAACTTCTGCGCCGCATCGTCGCCGTCGATGTCGAGCGACGGGTCGGCCTCGGCGAATCCCCTCGCCTGGGCCTCGCCGAGCGCGTCGCCGAGGTCGAGGCCGTCGTCCTCCATCCGCGTCAGCACGTAGTTGCACGTGCCGTTCAGAATGGCCTCGATCGATTCGATGGAATCGCCGGCCAGCCCGCGCTGCAGCGCCCGCACGACTGGGACACCGCCGCAGACGCTGGCCTCGAATCCGATGCGCACGCCCCGCCGGCGGCCGGCGGCGAAGATCTCGCGCCCCTCGGCCGCCAGCAGCGCCTTGTTCGCGGTGACGATGTCGCGCCCTTTGTCTATGGCCCGGCGAACGTAGGCGCCGGCGCAGTGGACGCCGCCGACGAGCTCGACGACGATGTTGCAGTCGGCGTCGATGACGTCGATGGCCGAGGTCGTCAGCAACGCGCGGTCGACGCCGCGCCGCGGCTTGGCGGGATCGCGCACGAGGATCCTGGCGATCTCCAGCTCGACGCCGCTGTGCGCGCGGATGCGCTCGCGCTCGCGCGCGACGAGCTCGACGAAACCGCGGCCGACCGTGCCGCAGCCGAGGAGTCCGATGCGGGCGCGCATCAGGCCACCGCCTCGCACGCGCATTCGAGCGCGGCGTCGAGCGCCTCGATGAGGTCGCGCACGTCCTCGAGTCCGACGGACAGGCGGATCAGGCCGTCACCGATGCCGACGCGCCGCCGCACCTCGGGCTCCATCGACGCATGGGTCATCGTCGGCGGATGGCAGAAGAGCGAGCGCACGCTGCCGAGGGACTCGGCGAGCGTCCAGAGCTTCACTTCTTTCGCGAACGCGCGCGCGGCGTCGAGGCCGCCGTCGATGTCGAACGAGACGATGGCGCCGAAGCGCGCCATCTGCCGCCGGGCCACGGTGTCGCGGTCGGGATAGTAGACGCGCTCGACGCGCGGATGCTCGCGCAGGACGGCGGCGACCTGCTCGGCGTTGGCGCAGTGCTTGTCGACGCGCAGGCCGAGAGTCTTGATGCCGCGCAGAATCAGAAAGCAGTCCTGCGGGCCGGGGACGCTGCCGACGGCGTTCTGGAAGAACTTCAACTCGGTCCATAGCGCTTCGTCGTCGGTGATGACGGCGCCGCCGAGGGCATCGCTGTGGCCGTTGATGTACTTCGTCGTCGAGTGCACGACGATGTCGGCGCCGAGGGCGATCGGCTGCTGAAGCACCGGCGTGGCGAAGGTGTTGTCGACGACGGTGAGGACGCGGTGGCGCTTGGCGATGGCCGCGCAGGCCGCGATGTCGGTGACGCGCACGAGCGGATTCGACGGCGTCTCCAGCCAGAGGATCTTCGTCTCCGGCCGGATGGCCCGCTCGATGGCGGCCAGGTCGCAGGCGTCGACGAAGGTGAAGTCGACGCCGAATTTCTCGAAGAGCTTGGTGAAGATGCGCCACGCGCCGCCGTAGAGGTCCTGCGTGGAGACGACGTGGTCGCCGGCGCGAAGGATGGACAGGACGTTGTGGATGGCGGCCATGCCGGTGGCAAACGCGAGCCCGTATCGCGCGCCCTCCAGTGCCGCGAGGTTGTCTTCGAGCGCGCGGCGCGTGGGGTGCTCGGTGCGCGAGTAGCCGTAGCCGGCGCGGTGAACGCCGGGCTCGGCCTGGCGGAAGGTGGAGGTCTGGTAGATCGGGGTGCAGACGGCGCCGGTCTCGTCGTCGCGATGGCCGGCGTGAATGGCGAGGGTATCGAAGCGGTACATGCGTGTGCCCTCCTGTGGCACTGACTCTCAGCGGATGGAGAACAGCAGACGGAGGGACCCGAGCGGCAAACGACGTCTAAGCGTCAGCGCTCGGGCTGCGCATCACCATTCGGCCCATGAGGATGGAGGTGACGCGGTGCATGTTGGCGCCGGACCATAGCATAATCGGCGGCAAAACAACAAGTGAGGTCGCGCACATGGAAGCTGTGATGCAGGACTTCCCTCTCACGCTGCACCACATCGTCTGGCGGATGGAGACGCTCTTCGCGCGCAAAACGATCGTGACGAAGCGCGAGCACGGGCTGCACCGCTACACATACGCCGACCTGGCCGCGCGCGCCCGGCGCCTCGCCGCCGCCCTCACCCGCCTCGGCGTGCAGCGCGGCGACCGCGTGGCCACGCTGGCCTGGAACAACTACCGCCACGTGGAGCTCTACTACGCCGTGCCGTGCATGGGCGCGGTGCTGCACACGCTGAATCTGCGCCTCTCGCCGGAGCAGCTGGCCTTCATCGCCAACGACGCCGGCGACTCCGTGATCGTCGTCGACGAGTCGCTGCTGCCGCTGCTCGAGAAGTTCCGCGCCGAGGTGCGCACGCTGCGGCACGTGATCGTGATGAACGACGACGATTACGAGCGCCGGCTGGCCGCGGAGTCCGACGGCTTTGTCTGGCCCGAGCTCGACGAGCGCGCGCCGATGGCGATGTGCTACACGTCCGGAACCACCGGACATCCGAAGGGCGTCGTCTACAGCCATCGCTCGACGTTCCTCCATTCAATGTCGATGCAGCTGGCCTCGACGCTGGCCATCAACGAGTCCGACGTGCTGCTGCCAATCGTGCCGATGTTCCACGCCAACGCCTGGGGTCTGCCGTACGCCGCGGCGATGGCGGGGGCGTCGATCATCCTTCCCGACCGCTGGATGGGCGACGCCGAGGCCATGATCCAGTTGGCGATCGACGAGAAGGCGACGTGGATCGGCGCCGTGCCGACGATCTGGGTCTCGATCCTGGCCCGCCTCAACGGCCGCAAGCTGCACGTGCGCGAGGCGATGTCGGGCGGCTCGGCGGTGCCGCGCGCGCTCTTCGAATCGCTCGACCGCAACGGCATCCACCTCGTACATGCCTGGGGAATGACGGAGACCTCCCCTCTTGCCACGTACTGTCATCCGCGGAGCTGGCACGACGGCGATCTGCTGGCGGTGCGCGTGACGCAAGGGCCGCCGGTGCCGGGGGTGGAGCTGCGCATCTGTGACCTCGACAGCGGCGCGGCGCTGCCGTGGGACGGCGTGGCCTTCGGGGAGATTCAGGTGCGCGGGCCGTGGGTCTGCGCCGGCTACCACAACGGCGCCGATCCGACGCGCATGACTTCCGACGGCTGGTTCCGCACCGGCGACGTGGCCTCGGTCACGCCCGACGGCTACGTGACGATCGTCGACCGGGCCAAGGACGTGATCAAGTCGGGCGGCGAGTGGGTGTCGTCGGTGGAGCTGGAGAACGCGATCATGGCCCACCCGAAGGTGCTGGAGGCGGCGGTGATCGGCCTCGCCCATCCGATGTGGCAGGAGCGCCCGGTTGGCTTCGTCGTGCCGCGGCCGGAGTTTCGCGGCGAGCTGACCGCCGAGGAGATCCTTGCGCATCTGTCGGCGCATTTCATGAAGTGGTGGATCCCCGACGAGATCCGCTTCATCGACGAGGTGCCGAAGACGTCGGTCGGGAAGTTCGACAAGAAGGCGCTGCGGGCGCGGGCGGAGCCGCTGGGGGCCTGAAGGCGCCATTCGGGAAGCATGCGCCCCTGGACTGGTGGGCGTGCGTCGCGGATCACGCTTCCGACTCGAGCTTGCGGATCAGCTCGCGCAGGGCGTTGACGATCTCGCCCTTCTCCACGTTCGGCTTCCGGAAAGCGAGGTTCAGCTTGAACGACTTCTCCTTCACCTGCCAGACGAAGTTCTTCGGCCGTCCGGCGGTCTTCTTCGGCGCCGCCGTCTGCTTGCGCACGTCCTCGCGCGTCAGCTCCCCGGCGGCGACGCTGCGCACGATCGATTCCATGGCTTTCTCGTCGCCGGCGCGGGCGATCTGCACGAGCACCGACTTGTTCGAGATCCCCGCCTCGCGGCACATGGCCCGGATGCGGTCGGGAATGTCGTTGATGAGCAGCGTCTCCGTCACGGTCGTGCGCGACTTGCCGATCACCGTGGAGATGCGCTCGTGCGTGTAGCCGAAGCGCTGCTGCAGGAGCAGCAGTCCTTCCGCCTCTTCGAACGGCGTCAGGTCCTTGCGCTGGATGTTCTCGATGAGGGCGATCTCCAGCGTCTCCTTGTCGTCGGCATCGAGCTCGATGGCCGGGATCTCGTCGAGGCCGGCCATGGTCGCGGCCCGGAAACGGCGTTCGCCGGAGATGATTTGGTAGCGGCTCGGAGCGATCTGCCGGACGAGGATCGGCTCGAGGACGCCCTTCTCGCGGATCGACGCGGCCAGCTCCTCGATGTTGCCGAGCGACGTGCGCGGCTGCTCGACGTTGGGCTCGATGAGCTCGAGCGGGATCATCGATCCGATGTGCCGCCCCGACCGGCGCGTCAGCTCCTCGACGAAGTGCGCGTCGTGGCGCATGCTGGCGCGCTCGGGAAGTCCTCGTTTCATGGCCATCTCATACCCTCGCCAGGATCTCTTCCGACAACGAGTAGTACTCCATCGCCCCGCTCGAACGAGGCGCGAACGTGAAGATCGACTCCTTGTACGCCGGGCTCTCCTCGAGGCGGATCGACTTGGTGATGACGGTGTTGAAGAGCCGCTCCCCGAAGACCTGCCCGATCTGCTCGTGGATGTCGCGCGCCAGCGTGGTGCGCTTGTCGTGCATGGTGATGACCACGCCGAGAAGCTGGAGATTCGGGTTCGGGCGGGCTTTGATCTTCTCGATGGTCTCGAGGAGGTCGTCGGTCCCCTCGAGCGCAAAGTACGACGACTGGATGGGCACGAGGACGTGCGTCGAAGCCACGAGGGCGTTGACGGTGATCATGCCCAGCGTCGGCGGCGTGTCGATGAAGATGTAGTCGTAGTCGTTGGCCGTCGTGGCGATCTTGTCCTTCAGCCGGAAGGGCCCGTCGAGCTCGCCGATGAGCTTCGACTCGAGCTTGGCCAGGGCGATCTTCGACGGCGCCAGCCAGAGGTTCGGCAACGGCGTGGGGACGATGACATCGGCGAAGGAGAGCTCCTCGCTGACCATGACGTCGAACATGGAGCGCGTCACGGAGCGCGGGTCGACGTAGGACATGGTCGAGTTCGCCTGCGGATCGAGGTCGATCAGGAGAGTCTTGAATCCCTTGTTGGCGACGGCCGCGGAGAGGTTGATGGCCGTGGTGGTCTTGCCGACTCCACCTTTCTGGTTGGCAACGGTGATGATCATCTTGGACTGCGGGAATTCTATAGCAGGCTGGCCCGCCGTCGTTGAGCCGCGCGCGAAGCGCGCCGGCTCGAACACGGCAGATATCGCGGCCGAAGGCCCGCGATATCACATCTTGTACTTCCCCAAATCCTCGACATCCAGCTGTTCGAACAGCTTCTTCGTCTTCTCGTCGCCGTCCTCGCTGTCGGGCGTGATCGTCTGGGCCTGCTCCAGCACCGTCTGGGCCACGAAGATCGGCGCCTCCACGCGCAGCGCCAGGGCGATCGCGTCGCTCGGGCGGGCGTCGAGCTCCAGCGTGCGCTGTCCGGCGATCACGCGGATCTGGGCGAAGAACGTCGAGTCGCGGAGGTCGTTGATCACCACGCGGGTCACGCGGCCGTCGAGCTCCGCGATCATGTTCTTGAGAAGGTCGTGCGTCATCGGGCGGGGCGTCGTCACGTTCTCCAGCTGCAGGGCGATGGCGTTCGCTTCGAAGATTCCGACCCAGATCGGAAGGAAGAACTTCTCCTCCTCGTCCTTCAGCACGACGATGGGCGAGTTCGACACAGGGTCGAGCATCAGGCCCTTGATCGACATCGGAACGAGCTGGCTGAGACTCATGCGACGGCCTCCCCGCGCAACGTGTGGTGCTGCGCCTGATCGATGCGCACGCCAAGCATACTCCCGAGCGCTGGGGGCTGTCCGGCAACAAAGTTGACGACGAAGTTGTCGTCGGTGCGGCCCGCGAACATGGCCGGATCGTTGCGGCTCGGCCCTTCGACGAGCACCGGAAGCACGCGCCCGCGGTACGACTCCAGGCGCTCGCGTTTGATGCGCTCGTGCAGCTCGAAGAGGCGCGTGAGGCGCTCCGAGGCCACGGCGTCGTCGACCGGCGGCCCGAGCTTCAGCGACGGCGTGCCCGGCCGCGGCGAGTACTTGAACGCGAACAGCGATCCGTAGCGGATCTCCTCGACCAGCGCGAGCGTCTGCGCGAAGTCTTCGTCCGTCTCGCCGGGAAAGCCGACGATCACGTCGGTGGAGAAGTGGATCTCCGGAATGGCCGCGCGGATGCGGGCGATCGTCTCGACGTACTTCTCGCGCGTGTACAGCCGCTTCATGCGGCGCAAGATTCGCGACGAGCCCGACTGCACCGGCAGATGGAGATATCGCGAGACGTTGGCGTGGTCGCGCATGGCCGCGATCATCGAGTCGTTGACCTCGGCCGGATGCGAGGTCATGAAGCGCAGGCGCGCGACGCCGGCGATCTCCGCGACCGCGGCGAGCAGCGCGCCGAAGTCGCGGCCGCTGAGCGGGCAGCGATAGGCATTGACCGTCTGGCCGAGGAGCTCGACCTCGACGTGCCCGCTCTCCACCGCGTTCCGCACCTCGGCCAGCACATCGTCGAAGGGGCGCGAGACCTCGCGGCCGCGCGTCGTCGGCACGATGCAGAACGTGCAGTTCTTGTTGCAGCCCTCCATGATCGTCACCTGCGCCTTCGTGGCCGAGGGGCGGTCGAGGGCGAGGAAGTCGTAGCGGCGGTCGTCGGGGAAGTCGACGGCGATGCGCTTCGCGCCGGAGAGCACCTCGTCGAGGTAGCCGACGTTGCCGGGGCCCATGACGAAGTCGACCCACGGCGCGCGCTCGCGGATGCGTTCCCCTTCCTGCTGGGCCACGCAGCCGCAGACGCCGATCCGCAGCGCGCCGCGCTCCTGCTTCAGCTCGCGCAGCTCGCCGAGGCGCGAGAAGACCTTGTGCTCCGACTTCTCGCGGATCGAGCAGGTGTTGAGCAGGATCAGCCCCGCCTCGCGCTCGTCCTCGACGCGGCGCCAGCCGCGCAGCTTGAGCGCGCCGGAGAGGCGCTGACTGTCGAGATCGTTCATCTGACAGCCCCAGGTATCGATGAAGTAGGTGTTCATGTCTGAGAGCGATTCGCGATTAGCGATTCGCGATTAGCAGCGGCTCCCTAATCGCTAATCCCTAATCGCTTTTAACGCGTCGCGCGCCTCCGCCAATTCTGCCTTCGCTTCGTCGAGCTGCTTCCACGTCTGTTCGAAGCGCGACACGAGCTCCTTGTCGCGCCGGTCCAGATCCGACTCCTCGTAATACGCCTGCTCCAGGCGCCGCAATTCCGCCTCCAGCTCGGCGACCTTCTTCTCCGCGACGTCGAAGCGCTTCACCGCGGCGACGCGCGCGCGGCGCTGCTCGTCCTGCTTCTCGAGCGGCCCCTTCGTCTCCTCGGGCGGGGCGGGCGGCGGCAGGGCGCTCCGCGGCTTCGCCGCGGACTTCTTCACGTCCGCGTTCGTGATCACCTTCCCCGACAGCTTGCGCACCTTCGCCGCGTGCACCAGCAGCGATTCGTCCGCCGGCATCAGCAGCAGGAAGACGAAGAAGAGCACGCTCATGGCGCGCTCGTTCCGGTGCGGCCGTAGCGGTCGTCGAGGCGCACGACGTCGTCGAGCTCGGGCGTCGAGACCTCGGCCACGTCCGTGTCCTCGACCGCCTCCATCCGATGGATCAGCAGCGGCGGGATGTGGAACGCCTCCCCCGCCCTGAGCGCGACCTCGCGGCGATCGCCGTCCGACTCGATCGTCAGCTTCAGCTCGCCGCGCAGCACGTACAGCGTCTCTTCCTTGCGGTTGTGGTACTGCAACGAAAGGCACTCGCCGCGGTTCACGTGCAGGATCTTGCCGGCGTAGCGGTCGCACTTGGCGAAGATGAGCTCGTAGCCCCACGGCTTCGGCACGCGCGTCACGGCGGTCGGCTCGAACCAGTTCATGCGCTCTTGTTGACCAGCCCTTCGGGGAAGCGCGTGGCCACGCTCTCGATCACGTACTCCTCGATCTCCTGCGCGGTGCGCTTGGTCAGGGCCACGTCGGCGATGCGCTTGGCGTCGCGGTAGCGCGCCGCGCGGATCACGTTCTTGATCACCGGCACCGACGACGGGTTCATCGAGAAAATCTCCAGGCCGAGGCCGAGGAGGACGATGGCGTAGATCGGATCGGAGGCCATCTCCCCGCACATCGACACCGGGATGTTGGCCTTCTTCCCGGCGTCGATCACGCCTTTGATCAGGCGGAGCAGCGCCGGATGCAGCGGCTCGTAGAGGTAGCTGACGTTCTCGTTCGAGCGGTCGATGGCCAGCGAGTATTGGATGAGATCGTTCGTGCCGATGGCGAAGAAGTCGGCCTCCTGGGCGAGGATGTCGGCGATCACGGCGGCCGAGGGCACCTCGATCATGATCCCGATCTTGACGTCGTTGTTGTACGGGAGGCCGTCGGCGTCGAGCTCCCCTTTCAGCTCGCGGATCAGCGTCTTGACCTGACGGAGCTCCTGAACTCCGGAGACGAGCGGGAACATGATGCGCATGTCGCCGTACGTCGAGGCCCGCAGCAGGGCCCGGAGCTGCATCTTGAACATGTCGCGCTTCTTCATGCAGAGGCGCAGGCCGCGCAGGCCGAGGACGGGGTTGTCCTCGCGCGTGCCGATGACTTCGCGGGCCAGCTTCTTGCCGCCGAGGTCGAAGGTGCGGATGACGCAGGCGCGCGGCGCGCACGACTCGGTGAGGCTCTTGTAAAGCTGGAAGTGCTCTTCCTCGGTCGGCAGCAGCGGCGACTTGGAGATGTAGAGGAACTCCGATCGATAGAGCCCGATGCCCTCGGCGCCGAAGCGGATGGCGTCTTTGAGCTCCTCGACCAGCTCAATGTTCGCCTGCAGCGTGATGCGCCGCTCGTCCTTCGTCACCGCGGCCAGGTCGCGGTTCTCGAGGAGGCGCTGCTCCTGCTCGAGGTGGCGGATCCCGCGCGACTGGTACTCGGCGATCATGGCCTGCGTGGGGTTGACGATGAGCGTCCCTTCGTAGCCGTCGACGATGACCATCTCCTCGTTGTCGATGATCTTCGTCAGGCGCGGGACGCCGATGACGGCGGGCATGAAGAGCGACTTGGCGATGATCGACGTGTGCGAGGTGCGCCCGCCGGTCTCGCTGGCGAAGCCGACGATGGGGCGGCGGTTGAAGTGGATCGTGTCCGAGGGGGTAAGGTCGTCGGCCAGGATGACGACGTCGTGCTTGATCTCGCTGAGGTCGTGATGGGCGATGCCCTGAAGGTTCTTGAGCACCCGGTCGGCGACGTCCTTCACGTCGGCGACGCGCTCGCGCAGGTAGGTGTCGTCGAAGCTGGCGAAGCGCGCCTGCAGCTCTTCCTGGACCTCGGCCACGGCCCACTCGGCGTTGACCTGCTCGTCCTCGATCTTGGCCACGACCTTGTCGTTGAACGACGGGTCGGTGACGATCATGGCGTGGGCCTCGAAGATCTGCGCGTACTCGTCGCCCATGGAGCGGCTGACCTTGTGCTTGAGGTCGAGGAGCTGGTCGCGCGTCTTCTCCAGGGCGGAGTTGAAGCGGCCGACCTCGTCTTCGACTTCCTCGTCGCGGATGGGGACGCGGTAGACGGAGGCCTCGCGCTTCTCGATGATCACGGCGCGCCCGATGGCGATGCCGGGCGAGACGCCGATGCCCTTGTACGTGCGGACGTCGCGCCGGGCGGCGGCGAGGGAGCGCTGCAGGGTTTCGCTGGTGGTCACTGGCACCATTCTACGGGGTTGGGGGCACGCTGTGCGCCCCTACCGGCGCGCCCTCACTCGGCCTCGTCGAATTTCGCGTCGATCAATTGCTGGATCGCGGCCACGGCCTCCTCCTCGTCGGGACCGTCGGCCTTGACGGTGATGACCGAGCCGCGGCCGGCGGCAAGCAGGAGGATGCCGAGGATGGACTTGCCGTCGACCTCCTCGTCGCCCTTGCGGATCTTGATGTCGGAGGCGAAGCGGGCCGCGGCGTGGACGAGTTTCGCGGCCGCGCGCGCATGGAGGCCGAGCTTGTTCTTGATCTCGAACTGGCGTTCGGTCAACCGCCCACTCCTGCGCGGCGCTCCCCGGCGGCGGAGAGGAGGTCGGAGGCCACGCGGATGGCCTTCGAGCCCTTCTCGCTGATGACGTGCGCGAGCGCGGCCAGGTCCTGCGCGCCGGCCGCCAGGGTCGCGAACTTGACGACCATGGGGAGGTTGACGCCGGTGACGATCTCGACGCGGTCCTTCTCCAGGAACGAGAGGCTGATGTTGCTGGGCGTGCCGCCGAACATGTCGGTGAAGATGATGACGCCCTGCACGCCGTCGAGGCGCTCCAGGGCCTTGCGGATCTTCTCCCGGGCCTCGTCGACGGAGTCGTTCCACTCCAGCGGCACGGCCTCGATGAGACCGAGGTTCGATTCGATGTTGCGCGCGGCGTTGAGCAGCTCCCAGGCCAGCTGCCCGTGCGTGACGATCAAGGCTCCAATCACGGACCCTCCCAATGCCGCCGCGCATGATACGGCATTTAGAATGAAGGAATGACGGGCACGCGGAAGAAGCAGATTCTGGCAATCGCGGTGGCCGCCGTACTGGTCGTGGGCTGGTGGGTTGTCACGCCGCGATTTCTGTTGAAGTCCTTTCGAATCCCCACCGGATCGATGAGCCCGACGCTGCCGATCGGCTCCGGCGTGTTCGTTCGCCCGACGAAGGACGTGCACGTCAGCGACATCGCCGTCTTCCACTTTCCGAACACGCCGAAGGTTTGGAACGTCTACCGGATCGTCGCCGGCGAAGGCGACACCGTCGAAATCCGGGAGAAGCACCTATTCGTCAACGGCACGGAGAAGAACGAGCCCTACGTCGTGCACGAAGATCCGGTCGTCTATCCGAACCAGCCGGCGCTGCCGGAACCGTACCGGTCACGCGATTGGTACGGCCCCTATCGCGTACCGGCGGACTCCTGGTTCTTGCTGGGTGACAACCGCGATCGCTCGTTCGACTCCCGCTACCGAGGTGTCGTGCCGCGGGAGCTGATCTTCGGCCGCGTCGTCTTCGTCATCCGGCCGAATGGCTCGTTCTCCCGGCCGCGATAGCTATATCTGTTGTTGACAGACTCAGATCTTTTGCCTATATTGTGGTCAACATGAGTATGGAGGACTCACTTATGACCACAATTCCCCGCTGGACCGTTGCTACCCCCGACTTCAAGAACCTGCAGACGCAGCTCAGCCGCATCTTCGAGCCGTTCGCCCGCCTGGCGGCCGACGAAGACCTCGCCACCGGCACGTGGGTGCCGCCCGTCGACGTCGCCGAGACGCAGGAGAAGATCCTCGTCCGCGCCGAGGTGCCGGGCATGAAGCAGGAGGACATCGCCATCGAGTTCGAGAACGGCATCCTCACGATCAAGGGCGAGCGCAAGCTCGAGAAGAACGCCGAGGGAGCGACCTGGCACCGCGTCGAGCGCACCTACGGCAACTTCGTCCGCTCCTTCACCCTGCCGCGCACCGTCGACCCGGAGCGCATCGGCGCCACGTACCGCGAAGGCATCCTCGAGATCGAGGTGCCGAAGAAGGAAGAGGCGAAGCCGAGGCAGATCCGCATCGCCGTCCAGTGACCTATCCTCGGGGCGCACGCTGTGCGCCCCTACCGTTTGAAATCGCGGTGCACGATCTCGACCGCGTATCCCCTCTCGGCCAGATCCTCCCCCAGCCGCTGGGCGATGGCCACGCTGCGATGCCGCCCGCCCGTGCAGCCGACACCGATCGTCAGGTAGCTCTTCATCTCCTTCTGGTAGCTCGGCAGCAGGTAGGTGATGAAGTCGAGGAGCTTGGCGTAGAAGGTCTCGTACTCGGGCTGCTGCTTCAGGTAGTCGACGACCTCGGGGTCGAGGCCGGTCTTGGGCCGCAGCTCGTCGATGAAGTGCGGGTTCGGCAGGAAGCGGACGTCGAAGAGGAGGTCGATGTTGTACGGCGTCGAATGCTTGAAGCCGAAGCTGATCAGCGTGACGAGCATCTGCGGCGTGCTGCCCGGCAGGTTGAAGCGCTTCACGACCTCGGCCTTGAGTTCGTGCACGGAGAACTGCGAGGTGTCGAGGACGAAGTCGGCCAGCGACTTCACCTCGGTCAGCGCGGCCCGCTCGCTCTGGATGGCCTCGAGCACCGGCAGGTCTTTGCCCAGGGGATGCGGCCGCCGCGTCTCCGAGTAACGGCGGGCCAGCACTTCGTCGCTGGCCTCGAGGAAGATGAGGACGACGTTCGGCACGAGCTTGCGGATGCGCTCGCGGTAGAAGGTCGGGAAGACGCGGGCGAAGTCGTGCGTGCGCACGTCTGCGACGATGCCGACGCGCGTGGCATTCTCGTGCGTCCCGACCTCGTCGAGAAAGGGCTCGATGAGCTCGATGGGGAGGTTGTCGACGCAGTAGAAGCCGAGGTCCTCGAGCGTCGACTGCACGTAGGATTTGCCGGAGCCGGAGAGGCCGGTGATGACGACGAGGTACTCGGGGCGCTTCATCGCTGTCTTCGCGTCTTCTCCAAAATATCCGGCTGAAACCTCGTCTTCGTGTGAACGCTCCGGATCTCCGAGCTGGCGATCTCTTCCCGGTTCGTCCGCCGCAGGGCCTCGGCGGTCACGGCGCCGGCGGCGCGGCGGGCGATCTCTTCGTCGATGCGTTGCGTGAACGAGCGCGCGGAGTCGTAGCCCTGCAGCTTCATGAGGTGATTGCGCGCGGCGATCTCGACGAGGAGGGCCAGGTTGCGCCCCGACGCCACCGGGAGGCGGACGTAGGGCTTGCGCACGCCGAGAAGCTCGTATGTTTCGCCGGCGATGCCGAGGCGGTCGTACTCCGTCCCCTCGACCCACTTTTCCAGGCGCACGACGATGTCGATCGGCTTCACGTCGCGCGTGGAGGCCACGCCGAAGAGGTCCTTGATGTCGATGATGCCGATGCCGCGAAGCTCCATGTGGTGGCGCAGCAGGTCGTTCGAGTAGCCGAGGAGGACGTCGTTGGGATGGCGCTTGATCACCACCATGTCGTCGGCGATGAGGCGGTGCCCGCGATAGACGAGGTCGAGCGCGCACTCGCTCTTGCCGATGCCGCTGTCGCCGAGGAGGAGCACGCCGATGCCGTAGACGTCGAGGAGGCCGGAGTGCATCGTGATCTTCGGCGCCATCGTCTCCTCGAGGAAGTACGTCGTGCGCGTGATGGCCGTCGACGACATCGCCGGCGTGGAGAAGAGCGGCACGGAGCGCTTCTCGCACTCGTGCTTGAACTCCTCCAGCGGCGTGATCCCCTTGGTGACGATGAAGCAGGAGACGTCGAGGCCGGTCACGTCGCGCACGCGCTTCTCGCGCAGGCGCACGGGCAGCGACTGCAGGTACTTCGTCTCCGACTCGCCGATGATCTGCACGCGCCCGGGCTTGATGTACTCGTAGTAGCCGGCAAAGGCCAGGCCGGGCTTCTGCACGCGCGGGCGGAGGATGGTGCGGTCGAGACCGTCGTCGCCGGTGACGAGTTTCAGAGCGAGGTCTTCGAGCTCCCCCGAAAGGAGAGCTCGGACCGTCGTCTGCAGAAAATCTTCACCGGCCGCGTTCACGCGACCATGATACTCGGCTGCTGCTACGGCTTCGGCGCCGGGGCCACGATGCTCTTCTGCGCCGCGGCCTCGAAGATCTCGTCGAGCTGCGCGGCCGCCTTGCGGTCGACGATCCTGTCCGTGCCGTCGCCGGCCCGGACCTCGACCACGACGGTCAGGTCCTTCGGCTGCTTCGCCGGCAGCCGGTCGGCCGCGTACGTGAAGGTGTAGTCCTTCAGAAGATCGCCCGCCATGCCGCGACGGGCGGCGGCCATGGCCATGTCGCCAACAGACTCGCCCGACATGCCGCCGCCGCCGCGCCCGCCACCGCCGGCGCCGACATTTTGGTACATGTCGGCCGAGCCGGAAGCGTTGCCTTTGACCTCGCGGTCGGCAACGCTGAAGCTCGACGGAGGCCCGAGCAGGATCACGATCTTGCCGCGCGTGGTGAGCGAGCCGGCGCGGCCCGACACGGTCAGGTGCTTGTCAGCCACCTGGGCCCGCTTGGCAACGTCCTCGGCAAAGCCGGGCGCGCGCGCCGCCAGGAACTTCTGGACGAAGGCCTCGGCCTCGGCGTCGGTCCTGACGTTGGCCTTCCACTCCGCCCGCTCGGCGTTGGTCATGAAATAGCCCTGCGGTGAATTCGGCCAGTTCTTGTACTTGTCGAGGCCTCCCGCCAGCAGCGCGGGGACGATGAGGACAACGGCAGCGATGCTCACGAACAGATGTTTTTTCACGGTAGTCTCCTGGTCTCCGGGGTTTAGACGTTCGGGTCCCGCTACGGTTTCGGCGCCGCCGCGACGATGCTCTTCTGCGCTGCCGCTTCGAAGAGCTCATCGAGCTGGGCCGCCGCTTTGCGGTCGTTGATGCGATCGCTGCCGTCGCCGGATTTCACTTCGACCACGACCACGAAATCCTTCGGCTGCTTCACCGGCAGCCTGTCGGCCGCGTAGGTGAACGTGTAATCCTGCAAAAGGTCCCCAGCCATGTTCATGCGCGTCGCGGCCATGGCCATGTCGCCCACGCTTGGACTCATGCCGGCGCCGCCGCCACCGCCGCCGCCCGGCCCCGGCCCGCCGCTGCTGCCGGTGTTCGAATACATGTCGGCCGTGCCTGAGGCCGAGCCCTTGACCTCGCGCTTGGCGACGCTGAAACCCGACGGCGGCCCGAGCAGGATCACGATCTTGCCCCGCGTCGTGAGCGAGCCGGCGCGACCCGACACGGTCAGGTGCTTGTCGGCCATCGCGGCGCGCTGGGCGATGTCGTCGGCAAAGCCAGGCGCGCGCGCGGCCAGGAACTTCTTGACGAAGGCCTCGGCCTCGGCGTCGGTCCTGACGTTGGACTTCCATTCGGCGCGCTCCGCCGCGGTCATGAAGTAGGCCTGCGGCGAATTCGGCCAGTTCTTGTACATGTCGACGCTTCCGGCAATGAGCGCGGGAGCGCCGAGAGCGATGATGGCGGCGCTCAGAAGCAGACGCATTTTCATCGATGGACCTCCTGGGACCCGGAATTGAACGCGCAACCTTAGCACGACTTGTGGAAACAGCGCTGTGACAGCGTTACGGCCGCGCTCGCCGTCAGATCTCCGGCGCGATCAGGCCCAGGTTGTTGTCGCGGCGCTTGTAGATCACGGAGATCTTCTCGCTGTCGAGGTCGCGGAAGACGATGAACTCGTTCTTCGAATCCTCCAGGCGCAGAGCGGCCTCCTCGATCGACATCGGCCGGATGGGCAGGCTGTTCGTCTTGATGATGCGCGGCCGGTTGTGGTCGCCCGTCTCGCGCAGGCGGCCCGGCTCGAGCACCTGCACCGCCCACTCCGTCACGCTCGCCTTCACGTGGTTGCCGTCCTTGCGGTGGTGGTCGCGGATCTTCTTGCGGTTCTTCTGGGCCTGGCGCTTGAGGTGGTCGATGGCGGCGTTGATGGCGTCCTGCATCGACTCATCCGACTCCTGCACCGTCTTCACGTCGTGGTCCTTGCCGACAATGAGGACTTCGCAGATGTTGCGGTACTTCGCGGCCTGGAGCACGCAGCGCACTTCGATCACGTCGTCGAACAGCCGCTTCTGGATGGGGGCCAGCTTCTTCTCGAGCAGGGCGCGGATGTCGGGAGTGATTTCGAAGTTGCGACCGGTGATCTCGGTAGCCATGCGTACACCTCTGTTGTTGGATTAGAAAATTTGCTTGCGGTCCGTCGAGGACGGAATGTTGAGCTCGTCGCGGTATTTCGCCACGGTCCTGCGGGCAATATTAATGCCCTCGTCGTTGAGAATCTTCATGATCTTGGAATCTGACAAAGGTTTCCGCGGGTCCTCGGCGTCGATGTAGCTCTGGATCTTCTTCTTCACCGTCAGGCTGGAGATGTCCTCGCCCGTGTCGGAGTCGATCCCGCTGTGGAAGAAGTACTTCATCAGAAAGAGGCCGCGGGGCGTGTGCATGTACTTGTTCGACACCACGCGCGAGACCGTCGACTCGTGCATCTGGATGTCGTCGGCCACGTCGCGCAGCACCAGGGGGCGCAGGAAGTCGATGCCCTTCTCCAGGAACTCGCGCTGGTGCTTGACGATCGACTCGGCCACTTTGTAGATCGTCCGCTGGCGCTGGTCGAGCGACTTGATCAACCACACCGCGGAGCGGATCTTGTCCTTGATGTAGTTGACCGTCTCGCCGTCCTGCTTCGAGTCCATGGAGCTGAGCATGGAGCGATAGCTGCCGTTGATGCGCAGCTTGGGCATGCCGTCCTCGTTGAGCACGATCACGTACTCGTCGCCGACCTTGTGCACGTAGACGTCGGGCTCGACGTAGATGGCGCGCTCGTTCGAGTACTTCCGCCCCGGCTTCGGATCGAGGTGCTTGATGACCTCGACGATGCCCTCGAGCGTCTTCATGTCGATGCCGAGGACCTTGGCCAGCTGCACGAAGTGCCGCTGCATGAACATCTCCCAGTGGTCGCGGACGATGATCTCGACCAGGGGGTTGTCGATCTCCAGGAAGGCCAGCTGCAGCAGCAGGCACTCGCGGAGGTCGCGCGCGCCGACGCCGATGGGATCGAGCGACTGCACGGCCTCGACGGCCTTGTCCACCTCGGCCGGATCGTAGCCGCCGGCGGCGGCGATCTCCTCGTTCGTGGCCCGCAGGTAGCCGTCCTCGTCGATGTTGCCGATGATGAAGGCTCCGATCTCCTTCACCAGCGGCGAGGCGTCGGACATGCTCAGCTGCCAGGTCAGGTGATCGGTGAGGTTCGGCGGCCGGGTGAGGGTGTTCTCGATGGGGAACTCCTCGTGCTCCTCCCCCATCCCGCGCGGGTTGTAGCCGTACTCGATGTAGTCCTGGAAGTAGGCGTCGTAGTCGATCTCGTCGAAGGAGTCCTTCTCTTTCTCCTTCACCGGCTCGGCGGCCTTCGCTTCTTCTTCGGTCTGGGTCTTCTCCTGGGCCTCGGCCTCGGCCTCCTCGACCTTCTGCTCCTCGGCCGATTCTTCGAGGAGCGGATTCTCGAGGAGCTCCTGGTTCAGCACTTCCTGGAGCTCGAGCTTCGACAGCTGCAGCAGCTTGATCGCCTGCTGCAGCGAAGGCGTCATGATGAGCTTCTGGGAAAGTTTGAGGTGGAGTTTTTGCTCTAGTGCCATGGTCGGATCGGCTCAGCCCAGGTTGAAGGTTTCGCCGAGGTAAATCCGCCGGACTTCGGCGTCCGCCGATAGGCTTTCAGGGACTCCCTGCCGGAAGATCTCGCCTTCCTTGATGATATAGGCGCGGTCGGTGATCTTCAATGTTTCCCGCACGTTGTGGTCTGTGATGAGAATTCCGATCCCCCGGGCTCGCAGTTGCGAGACGATGCGCTGGATCTCGAAAACCGCGATTGGATCGATTCCTGCAAAGGGCTCATCTAGCAAGATAAATGCCGGGTTGATCGCGAGGCTCCGGGCGATCTCCACGCGCCGCCGTTCCCCTCCTGAAAGTGAAAAAGCTCTGTTGCGCGCGATGTGCGTGATGCCGAACTCCTCGAGCAGCTCGCGCGTCCGCCGCTGGCGCTCGGAGAGCGGCAGATTCATCGTTTCGAATACGGCGAGCAGATTTTCCTCGACGGTGAGCTTGCGGAAGACCGAGGCCTCCTGCGGCAGGTAGCTGATGCCGCGCTGCGCGCGGAGGTACATCGGCAGCTCGGTGATGTCGTCGGCGCCTAGGGTGACCTTGCCGTCGTCGGGACGGACCAGGCCGACGATCATGTAGAACGTCGTGGTCTTCCCCGCTCCGTTCGGACCGAGGAGGCCGACGATCTCGCCCTGGCGGATGTCGACGGAGACGTCGCGCACGACGCGCCGCTTCTTGTAGACCTTGACGAGGTGCTCCGCGGAGAGGCGGAGACTGCCGTCGGTTCGATCGATGGCGACATCGGTCATCGGACGCGGGACTGTATCAGGAAACATGGGTAGGGAAATCCCGTCCCGCGGCACTCCAGTAGTACAGCAATTCAAATCAACCGACGAGGCGACCGATGGCGATGCATCCCCTGTCGTTCTCCGAAGTGCTCGAGGACGAGTACCGCTATTTCTTTGGGGAGGTGAAGTACGAGCCCATCTGTTTCGAGCGCAAGCAGGTCCGCGAGCTCGGCGATCTGAAACGGCGGATCGAGCTTATCCCGCAATCGCGGGAGCAGACGCGGTGGCATGTCCTGGCTGACGCCGTGGCGAAGGCAAAAGGAGAAAACGCGGGCAGTGCGATCACGGAAGATGATGTCGTCCGCGGTCTCAACCAACTCCTCGAAGACGAGATGTTTCTCGAGGATCTGCTGAAGCGCGACGGCGAGCGCAAGCATCGCAACCAGGAGAAGCTCGACGCTCAGCTCCGCGCTTCGGAGAGCTGGCGCGAGCTCCTGGACGTTCCGGTGGCGCGGCGGCTGCTTCTGATCCAGCCCGAACTGCAGCCACTCATTGCCGGCGACCCCGACGTCATCGAGTGCTTTGCCGGGCAGTCGGCCGCCATCCGCCTGCTCTTGGCCGAAGGGATGGAGGAAGCGTTACGCACTTATCCGGCGCTTCTCAGTACCATCGCCGACAACAACGACGTCGAGCATCTCCTCCTCGACGACGACGCCATCAACGACAAGCTGACGGCGCGGCAGCGACGCGACAAGCTGCGCGCCTTCTTCTCCATTCCGCCACGCCGCTGGTGGTTTTTTCGCGCCGCGCCGGATGAGGTCCTCCGAAAAAAGTCGTACAGCAAAGCAAGCGTGCGTGACATCAGCAGCGGCGGCGACGGCGCGGCGATGGAGGCGCCGGCGCGCATCCCGGAGGATCTCCTGGCGCGCTTCAACGCCATCCTGATCGAGACGGTGTACTCGCTCTACGTTGCCGACCGGCAGAAGATCCGCTCGATCTACGCCGCGATTCACAAGCAAGGCACCGCGGCGCTCTGCCTCTCCGGCGGCGGCATCCGCAGCGCGACGTTCAACCTTGGCGTTCTTCAGGGATTGGCCGATCACCGGATGCTCAACCGCATGCACTACCTCTCGACCGTCTCCGGTGGCGGCTACATCGGCAGCTGGTTCTCCTCGTGGATTCGTCGCCATCATGAAGGAGCGGTCGGCGTGGCCAAGGACCTGTCGCGCGAGCCCTCCGATCCGCTGTGCCCGGAGGTCCAGCCGATTCAGCACCTGCGCGAATACAGCGCCTATCTCGCGCCGCGGGCGACGGCGTTCTCCCTCGACAGCTGGACGCTCATCGTGACGTACGTCCGCAATCTGCTGCTCAACTGGACGATGCTCCTTCCTCTACTCGCGGCGGTGCTGGCGTTGCCGCGCATTTACCAGGCCCTCGTCTGTACCGCGTGGAACGCGAAACGGCCATGGGCGGAAGTCGGTATCGCCGCGGCGTTTCTCCTGATCCTCGCATCCGTGATTGCCGGCATGGTGCGCCCCGCGACGTCGTTTTCCGGACGTGGATCGAAGAAGCGCGGCAGGCGCGCACTCGCGCTCTGGCTGCTGCCGCTCATCGCCAGCGGCTTTCTCTTCTGCATCTATTGGACGTGGCATAAAGACAACCACAACTACGCCCATGACTATGTTTGGGTGCTGCCGGTGGTGTTCGCCGCGGGTGGCTTCCTCGGCTCGCTCGTCTGGAGGTTTAGAGCGACCCAGTGGAACGTGTGGGAGATCGTCTACGCCACGGTCTCCGGCGCCATCGGCGGGTTGCTGCTGTGGTTCGCGTTCGACCGCTGCTTCCCGCCGGTCAAGCTCGAGCAAGCCCACGTAGGCATCCTCATGGAGCTTTACGTCTGTTTCGGCGTGCCGCTCTACCTGCTGGTCTTCTTCCTTATGGCATCGCTGAACGTCGGGTTCAGCACGCGCTGGTGCCGCGACTACGACCGCGAATGGTCGGCGCGCGGCGCGGCGGCGCTGTTCGTCTACGGCACGATGCACGCGCTCGGCACGTTCGCGGTGCTGGTCATGCCCGTGCTGATCTTCCAGGCGCCGGAGATCTTCGCGCCGATCGGCGGGCTCTCCGCCGCCGGCGTCTGGCTGCTGCGGCGGCTGGCCAAGAGCGTCTCCCCGGAAAAAGAGTCGGCGCGTGCGCAGTGGCTCACGCCGTCGTTGCACGCCGCCGCCGCCGTGGCGCTGATCTTCATCGTCGCCCTCATCTCGATTCTGACCTCGAAGGCGATCGCTTGGATGGACCCGCAGGCATTCGGCCAGAAAGAGACATTCGCGAAGTGGCTAGCCAACCTCGGGCCGATCCACCGTTTCGAGTTTTTCTTCTATCACGGTCACACCGAACACCTGGAGCGGATTTTCGGTGGTACCGCGGAAAACTCAACCAAAACATACATCGACGCGTTGCGGACTGCTCACGTCGTCACCGTCGTAGCAATGATCGCGATCGCTCTGGCCGTCGCGTTCTTCATGTCCTGGGTGCTGAACGTGAACGTTTACTCGATGCACGGGATGTATCGCAACCGGCTCATTCGCGCCTTTCTCGGCGCGTCGCGGTGGGAACGGTATCCCGATGCCTTCACCGGCTTCGATCCTCAGGACAACGTGGAGATGTGGAAGCTGCGGCCGCAATTCATCTGGTCCGCCTCGTTCCTCGATTTCGACCGCCTCGCTGAAAAACTCGCCGGCGAGGAGTGGTGGAAGGACCCGAAGGTCAATTCCCCCGCGTGCCAAACCGCCAGGGCATGGCTCGCCGAGTATCTCGAATCAGAAGATCCGAAAAAGCGGGAGAGCGAAGGCGAGCTCCGCGCCGCCGTCGCCGATGCGATCAATGAGCTGATGCGGACGCGCGACCTGCGGCGCAACGTCCCCGCGCCATCGACGTTGAAGCTGATCGAGGAGAATCGCGCGTACCTGGAGGATGAATTTGACTCCCTGCGCAAGTGCGAAAAATCTCCGACACTCGAGGACCGCGACCCTATGAAAAGGCCGGAGCGGCCCGACATGCCGCAAGCGCTGATCAAGGCGTGCAACGACGGAAAGGAATGCCCCATCCTCACCGATCCGCCGCTGCACGTGCTCTGCACCGCCCTGAATCTCGTCCGCGGCAAAAACCTGGCCTGGCAGGAGCGGAAAGCGGCTCCCTTCAGCATCTCTCCCCTCCACACCGGCAGCCGTTTTCTCGGCTACCGCGACTCGGCCGAATATGCCCGAGGAACGAAGGCCGGCATCTCCCTCGGCACGGCCATGGCCATCTCCGGCGCCGCCGTCAGCCCGAATCGCGGCGCCGAGTCGTCGCCGACGTTCACCTTTCTGATGACGCTCTTCAACGCCCGCCTGGGCTGGTGGTTCGGCAATCCGAGGAAATCGACCTACACCGCCGAGTCGCCGAAGATCAGCATCTTCAGCCTGCTGCGTGAAGCGCTCGGCCGGACCGACGAGAACCACCGTTACGTCTATCTCTCCGACGGAGGACACTTCGACAATCTGGGCCTCTACGAGATGGTGCTGCGGCGCTGCAAATTCATCATCGTCTGCGATGCCTCGGCCGACAGCAGCTTCGGCTTCGGCGACCTCGCCAACGCCGTCCGGAAAATTCGCGTCGATACCGGCATTCCCATCGATCCGTTGACCACGAAATCGGTCGGCCCGCAAAAAGACGAACGCTACGGCAAGTATTGCGCCTTCGGCCATATCCGTTATCAGGACGTCGACGGCGGCCGCGAGGAGAATATGGGCTACCTCCTCTACATCAAACCGTGCGTATTCTCCGAGTGCCCCGTGGACGTACGCAATTACGCCAAGGAGCATCACGCTTTTCCCCACGAGACCACCGCAGACCAGTTTTTCTCCGAATCCCAGTTCGAGAGCTATCGCGCCCTCGGCCGCTACATCATCGGCAGAGTCTGCGGAGACAACTTGGAGAAGAAAGCGTGCGCCAGCCCGAACGTGCCGGTCTTCTTCGCCAATGCGTGGGCGTACGTGCACGAGGCGGCCGAGCCCGTCGGCGACCTGGCGGTGCAGAACGTCAGCGACGTCGTGCGCTGGATGCAGTTGGGTCTCGGTGACAAGCCGAAGTCTCAGCCCAAGGCCACTGCCTAGCCCGGCATCTCGTCGGCGGATGGCCCGTAGATGCCCGGCACTTTCCCGCCCATCGGCCGGATGTAGGTCGTGAGCTGGCCGCGATGGTGGATCATGTCGTGAAGGAAGCCCCATAGGTAGTCGCCCACAGTGCCGCGGCCGCCTTCGTGCTCGTCGATGAAGAAGACGACGCTGCTCTCCCACTTGGCGTCGTCGACGGCCGCGAGCTTCGCGCGAAGCGACTCGGTGTAGCGGTCCCACGCGTCGACGATCTCAGCGACCGTCGGCGGATGCGGCCGGCGCTTCATCGCCCACCGCACCTCGCCCTTGTCGAGCATTTCGTTGAGCACGCGCTGCTCCTCGGCGAGCTGCCAGGCCAGCTCGCCGGCGCTCGGGGAGCGCTCGTGCGGCCGGTACGAGAGCGGCTCGGGCGGGAGGGCGCGCAGGACTTTCCCGAACTTCGGCTCCTCGGTGTTCCAACTCTTGACGAAGAATTCGCGAACGGTCATGCCTCGACTGTATCAGGAAACGCGAGCCGCTCGACCAGGCGCTCGAACCGCGCGTCGCCGCGCAGCGGCGCCAGGCGCGGGTTGACGCGGACAAACGGCATGTGGCTGGAGCGCTCGGCGAACGCCTTCTCGAGCCAGGCGAACGCTTGGTCGTGCTCGCCGAGGGCGACGTGGACATATGCGAAGTCGCATGCGGAGACGAATGACGGGCTCTCCTGCAGGCGGCGGAGCGTGCTCCTGGCGTCGTCGATTCGGCCCGCCAGCGCGTAGGCGCGGCCGAGCGACGCCGGCGAATTGGCGCGCTGGAAGGCCTCGATCGCCGCGTCGAACGCGCCGCGTTGCTCGTGCGCGCGGCCCATCTCCTCCCAGGCCCGCAAATCATTCGGAAACATCTCCACCGTCTTCCGAGCCTGCTCGAAAAACCGGGCCATCTCACCCGCATGCCAGAGCATCGTGGATAGGTTGCAATGCGCCACCGGCGACACGGGGTCGAGGCGCTTCGCTTCCTCCGCCTCGGCGATCGACTCGGCGTGCTTGCCCATAGCCGCGAGATAGTTCGAGAAGTAGTGGCGGCCGACAAACGTGCTCGGATTCAACTCGATCCCGCGCGCCAGCTCGCTCTCCGCCGTCAGCCAGTCGAACTCGTGAAAGGCCGCGTGCCCGAGCGACACGTGCGCCTCGGCGAGCAACGGATCGAGCCGCAGCGCCTTCAGCGTGAACGGCCGCGCCTTCGCCGTCGCTTCCTGCGGCGCGAGAAAGCCGCGGTCCATCATGGCCAAGTAGGTGTCGGCGATGCCCGCGTACGCCGGCGTGTATTCCGGATCCGCCTGGACCGCCTCCTCGAAGCAGCGGATGGCCAAGCGCAGCTCGTGCTCGGTGCGCCGCGCCCAAAGCGAGCGCCCCTGAAGGTACGCCTCGTACGCGGCGGCAACGACGGGACGTGGGCTCTGCTCGGGCGCGAGGAGGCGGATGCGCGTCTGCCGCGCGACCTCGGCCGACACTCGGCGCTGCAGCGCCAGGATGTCCTCGAGGCTTCCCTCGTAGCTCTCGGCCCACACGTGCGTCTGGTCGCTGACCTGAATGAGCTGCGCGGTAATGCGCACGCGGCCGCCGGCGCGGCGGGCGCTCCCCTCCATCACGTACGACACGCCGAGCTCGCGCCCGATCTGCTCAATGGTCTTGTCCGTGGCCTTGTACGTCATCGCCGAGGTGCGGGCGATGACCCCGAGCCGGGCCGGATTCAGGCGGCCGAGCTGCATGATCATCTCCTCGGTCAGCCCGTCGCTGAAGGCATCGTACTTCCGGCTCCCGCTGAGGTTCTCGAACGGCAGCACGGCCAGGAGCGTCCGCCGCTCGCTCCGCTGCACTTCTTCGATCTCGCCGGTGAAGCGGTAGCCGCGCTTCGGAATCGTCTCGATCAGCTCCTCGCCAATCGTCCGCCGCAGGAGGGAGATGTGCGAGCTCAGCGTGCCGTCTTCGACAGCGACGTCGGACCACACTTTCTCGAAGAGATCCTGACGGCGCACCGGCGCGCCCCGGTTCTCGACGAGCGTGACCAGCACGTCGACCGCCTTTGGCGTGAGCTGGATGCGCTCCCCATCGCGGAAAAGCAGACGCGCATCTGCATCCAGGCGGAAACGGCCAAACGCGTACTGCCGCGCGGATGTCATGACGGCCTTTCAGGTTTCGTTGAGAAAAATACCAACTTTCCGAGAGGACGGCGACGCGCGCTGCGTCTTAGGTTGCAAACACGGAGGAAACAACCATGAATCGATGGGCGCAATTCGCAGCGGCGCTGCTTCTCACTACGGCCTTGCCGGCGCACGGCGCCGAAAAATATCTCTTCGTTTGGGCGGGCGATCAGTCGCGGGAGAAGCCCGACTTTCTCGCCGTCGTCGACTTCGACGAGCACTCGCCGAAGTACGGCTCGGTGATCCGCACGCTGCCGCTGGCCGGCAACGGCGCCACCGGAAACGAGCCGCACCACGTCGGCCTTTCCGAAGACGGCAGGGTCCTCGCCACCGGCGGACTGCTCAGCGTGCTCAAGGGGCAGCCGGAGATTTTCTTCTTCGATGTCTCGAAACCCGACCAGCCGTCGTTCCTGGCCTCGGTCGACGCACCGCTGTCGTCGATCACCGACGAGTTCGAGGCGCTGCCCGGCGGCGGCTTCCTGGTGACGATGATGGGCGGCGCGAACGGCCACGCGCCCGGCCGCGTCGTCGAGCTCGATGCGAACCGCAAGGTCATCGCCGAGCATCCCGCGAGTCCGCCGGCCGAAGGCTTCAATCCGCACGGCATCTCCGTGCGCGCGGCCATGAACCTGATGGTGACGAGCGATTTCATCTGCCCGACCAGCACGCTCCACGCGACGCCCGGCGGGCTCGATCTCCGCGGCGGCATCCGCGTGTGGGACCTGAAGCGGCGCGAGATCGTGCGCAGCGTGGCCATTCCCGGCGCCGGCGGCACGATCGACGTGAAGCTGATCCCGGGCGACGCCGGCGGCCGCGCCTACACGGCGGGGATGCTCGACGACAAGCTCTATCTCGTCGACACGAAGGGCGGCACGGCCACGCCGGTGTTCGACTTCGCCACGATCGCCAAGGGCGGATGGCCGCAGCTCATGCGCATGACCAATGACGGCAAGCGGCTTTTCATGACTATGAATCAGGCCGGCAAGGTGGTGATGTTCGATACGTCGAAGCCCGAGGCGCCGAAGGTGCTCAGCGTCCTCGACCTCGGCGCCGGCGCCGGGCCGCATTACCTGCGCCTGACGAAGGACGAGCGCCGCCTGGTGATCTCCGACTATTTCCTGAACGAGGACTCGATGGGCAAAGTGCACGCCGAGGGCGATCACAAGATCCACGTGGCCAAGGTGACCCGCGACGGCATGACCCTCGATCCGAAGTTCCAGCTCGACTTCAACACCGCGGTGCCGAGCGGGCCGGCACGGCCGCATGGGCTGGCCGTGAAGTAGCATTGCGCGCCGTGCGCGCACTCGTCCTCCTGGCTCTCGTCGAGCTCTTCGCCATGGGCCTCTGGTTCGGCGTCTCCGCGGTGGCCCCGCAGATCGCCGCGGAGTGGCATCTCGATCCGGCCACGACGGCCTGGCTCACGCTGGCCGTGCAGCTAGGCTTCGTGGCCGGCACGCTTCTCAGCGCGCTGCTGAACCTTCCCGACATCGTCAGCACGCGTTACGTGCTCGCGGTCTCGGCGTTGTGCGCGGCGATCGCCAACGCGGTCCTGGCGCTCTTCGCGCACAGCGCCGGCCCGGCGATCGCGTTGCGCTTCGCCACCGGCGTCTTCCTCGCCGGCGTCTACCCGCCCGGGATGAAGCTGATCGCCACGTGGTACCGCCAGGGCCGCGGCCTCGCCCTCGGCGCGCTCGTCGGCGCGCTCACGCTCGGCAAGGCCTCGCCGTATCTCGTCAACGCCTTCGGCTCGTCGCGGTGGCGCGTCAACGCCGGCTTTGCCTCGGCCATGGCCATCGTCGCGGTCGTCCTCGTCGTCGCCTTCGTCCGCGAGGGGCCGTACGCGCTGCCGAACCAGCCCTTCGACGTGACGCAGATCGCCAAGGCCTTCCGCAACCGCGGCGTGCGCCTGGCGAACTTCGGCTACTTCGGCCATATGTGGGAGCTGTACGCGATGTGGACGTGGACGCCGGTGATGATCCGAGCCAGCCTGGCGGCGAGCGGCGATCCGCCGCTCTTCGCCGAGGCGGCGTCGTTCGTGGTCATCGGGGCGGGAGCGATCGGCTGCGTCGTCGCCGGCCGCGTGGCCGACCGCATCGGCCGCCCTGTCGTAGCCTCGGCCGCGATGATCGTCAGCGGCGCCTGCTGCATCGCCATCGGCTTTTTCTACGGCCACTCGCCGATCGCGCTGTTGATCATCGCCGCGATCTGGGGCGCCACCGTGGTCGCCGACTCCGCGCAGTTCTCCGCCTGCGTGACCGAGCTCGGCGACCCGCGCTACGTCGGCACCGCGCTGACGATCCAGACCTGCATCGGCTTCCTGATCACGACCGTCTCGATCCGGATGATGCCGCCGCTCGTGGCGCGCGTCGGATGGCAGCACGCGTTTGCCGCGCTGGCGATTGGGCCGTTTTTGGGGACGATCGCGATGATGCGGTTACGGTCTCCGGCAGCAGCCCAAGGAAAATTAGAAACTCAGAATGCGAATGCAGAATGAAGAAAACGAGAGTCTGTTGGCCAAGGCACTCCCGTTTTCTTCATTCTGCATTCGCATTCTAATTTTCTGATTTTCCTATGGTTGAGGCTTATACGTTCCCTGCGTCGGCGAAGTCGGGCTCACCACGTCGACCTTGTTCCGGGCCAGGTCGAGAGCGATCTGCTGCGCGGTCAGGGTCCCGTTCGGGGCGGTGGCCGTCGCCGGATTGCCGCTGACGTAGACCATTTTCCGATTCACGAAGTATGTGGCCTTGTCGCCGGTCGCCTTGCGCCCCGTGGCCGTGTCGGTGAGGACGATCTTCTGCTCCGACTCGATGTGCTCGAGCTTCTTGGCGGCGTCGAAGAAGAACGTGGCTTTCTCGCCGGTCATGTGGCGCGTCTCGTCGTCGATCTTCACGTTGCCGGTCAGCTCGGCGCGCCGCTCGTTCTTGTGCGCGACCAGGGTGTCGCTGCGCGAGAGCATCGGCGTCTTGCGGGCCTCGCCGCCTGAGGACATGTTGTACAGGATCGTGCGCACGTTGCCTTTAGCCGTGACCTGGTCGCCCTGCCCCTGCACCTGCATCTCCGCGGCAAAGACCGTGTTCATGTCCTGCCAGGCGCGCACGTTGCCGGTGAACACGGCGATCTTCGGCGTCTGGCGCATCACCAGCTGATCGGAGTTGACGAACACCGGCTTGCCGGCGGGAAAGAGATTCGTGGCGTCGGCGGTGGGGCCGTTGCTCTTCGAGACCAGTTGCGCGATCACGTCGCCCTGCGCGTGCGCGGTCTGGGCCTTCGGCGAGAGCTCGATCGTCGTCGCCTTCAGGATGTTTCCGTCCGACACCACCGTCGGGTTGAATCCGGGCGCGGCGGTGAGCACGACCTTGTCGTTGACGATGTCGTACGTGGCCCGCACCGTCTTGGCGTCGTTCTTCGGATCGTGGTAGTGGACGTTCCCCTCCATGGCCGCGTTCGTGGCCTTGTGCGTGGCCGGATTGAAGTAGATGACGAGGTGGTCCGTCGTGGCCTCGCGCGGCTCCGGCCCCAATTCCTTCATCACGATCTCCGACTCGGCCTTGATCTCGGTGACGACCTGCTTGGCCAGCGCCGCCCGGAACGAGCGCGCCACGATGTCGCGCTTCGGTGGGCCGTCGATGACGGCGTGGGCCAGGGCGGTGTCGCCGGCGGTGTTGATGGCGCTAATCTGTCCGGTTGGCCCGAGCTCGCTCCAGAAGCGGTCGCAGGTCAGCTCCTTCCGCCCCGGCGAGTCCTCGGTCATGACGATGACGACGTGGCCGTTGCCGTTGAGCTGCGAGAGCGTCTTGCGGTCCGGCGTGAGCTGCGCGGCGAGGTGATCGCAGTCGACGCGGTCGCCGCCGTGCGTGAAGACGACGCTCGCGGTGAAGTCGACGTTGTTCTCCTTCCGCCGGAAAAGGCCGTCCTGGGCCTTGAGGTTCATCGGCAGCTCGCCCGCTTCGCTCGGCTGCAGCGTGGCGTCGATTTTCTCGGAGAGGTGCAGCATCTCCGCCTGCACGTCGAGGTCGAGCGCGCCGCCGCTGCCGGTCCAGCGGTCGATGCGGAAATTCACCGGGATGTGGTTCGTGAGGTGGTTGCCGTCGAAGTGGATCTCGGCGGTGGTGATCTCCACGCCGTCGCTCGACGTCACCTTCACCCCGCCCTTGGCGTCGGCTTCTTTCGTGTTGCTGTTGAACTGCGCCTGCGGGCAGACGAGCTCGTAGGTCAGCCCGGTCGGGCGATAGATCGTCAGGGCCACGTCCTCGAGCGTGTTCCAGCCCGACTTGAAGGCGACGACGCGCCGGGCCCGGATGCGCGAGACGACCCGGCCGGCGATCGTCTGCGTGTCCTCGAACGTCTTCGCCTCGCTGGCCGCTCCGGGATCGAAGGGGCGGATCGTCGACGTGACCCCCTGCGCCGGCCCGTGCTCTTTCGGGCGGTGGCCGCTGCGCCAGCTCAGGACGATGACGAGGATGAAGGCGATGCCGGCGATCGGAAGCGCGACGCGAAGGATGCGGATCGTCCGCTGCACGCGCCTCGCAACTCGTTACGACTCAATCGAATTCCGCGCATCGACGACGTTCAGGCGCGCGCCCGCGGGGGCGAATTCGTCGGGCTCGAGGTGGAAGAGGACGTCGCTTCGCGCGCGGACGAGATCAGTGAGGATGGCCTTCGCGGCGGGCCACACGACGGCGGTTTGCACGGTGGGCGTGCGCCCACGCAGCTGCAGCTCGCAGCAATCGTCCGCGAACGTACGCTGCGTGACGACTTCGACCTCGCGCGCCAGGAAGAGCGGCTGCGGATTGCCAGCGCCGAAGGGCTGCAGCAGTTCGTGCGCGGCCAGCAGCTCGCCGTCGATCTCGCCCAACTCGAGCTCGGCGTCGATCGCGGCCACGCGGCGGAAGAGATCGTCATCGAGCGCTTCGAACCGCGCCGCGAGCCGCTCGCGCAGGGTGTCGAGATCGTTTCTCCGCAGCGAAAAGCCGCATGCGAATTTGTGTCCGCCGAAGTGCGCGAAGAGGTCGTGCACGGCCTCGAGCTGGGCGTGGAGATCGATCGATGGGATGCTGCGCGCCGAGCCGACGCAGAGGTCGCCGTCGATGGAGATGCACAACACCGGGCGGTGGTAGCGCTGGGCGATGCGGCCCGCGGTCAGGCCGATGACGCCGCGGTGCCACTGCTCGCCGAAGACGACGATGACGCGCTCGTCGCCGCCGATCTGCTGCTCGGCGGCGTCGCGCACCTCCTTCTCGATGGCTTGGCGCTCGGCGTTGAGGCGGTCGAGCTCCGCGCAGAGTTTCCACGCCGCGTCGTCGTCCGCGGCGGCGAAAAGATCGATGGCCGTGTCGGCCGAGGCCAGGCGGCCGGCGGCGTTGATGCGCGGTCCGATCTTGAATCCGATGTCTACAGCTCGTAGAGGTTTGCCCAGGAGGCCGAGGCGGCGGATCAGCGCGCGCAGGCCGCGGTTGCGCGGTTTCGCGAGGCCGTGCAAACCGAGCCAGGCGATGGTGCGGTTCTCGCCGATGAGCGGCGCGACGTCGGCGACGGTGCCGATGGCCGCGATCTTCAGCAGCGACTCGATGGAGGTCTTGCCCCGGTTGCGCCGGATGAGCTCACAACAGAGTTTGAAAGCGACGCCGACGCCGGCGAGCTCCTTGAACGGATAGTCGCAGCCCGGCTGTTTCGGATTCAGCACCGCCGCGGCCTCGGGGAGGACGCCGGGCGGGAGGTGGTGGTCGGTGATGATCACGTCGATGCCGCGGTCGAGGGCGCGGCGCACCGGGTCGACGCTGGTGATGCCGCAATCGACGGTGATGACGAGCTTGACGGCCCTCTCGACGAGGACGCGCTCGAGGACCTCGGTCTTGAGTCCGTAGCCGTCGACGAGGCGGTGCGGCACGACGTGCGCGGCGTCCGCGCCGAGGGTGCGCAGCACGGTCTGCAGGAGCACGATGGAGGTGACGCCGTCGACGTCGTAGTCGCCGTAAATCAGAATCGTCTCGCCGTCGCGCACGGCGCGCTCGATGCGCTCGCACGCCGCGGCCATGCCGTGGATGCCGGCGGGATCGTGCAGGTCGTCGAGCGTCGGCGCGGCGAAGCGGCGGAAGTCGTCCTCGGTGGTCACGCCGCGGCGGGCCACGATGGCGCGCAGTTTGTCGTTAGCGATGGGGAGAGGCGGAAGGGTTTCGAATGGCGGGGGAAGCTGCCAGAGGTCGTGGAGCACGAAAAGCAGTTTATCCCGCGCGAAGACGCGGGATCACGGGAGCACCTGCGCAGACCGAGCCACGAAGCACGATTCGCGCAGGTGCTCGGGTGATCCCTCGTCTTCGCGAGGGATAAACTAAAAGATCAACCCTTCTCGAACACGCCCATCCTTCGGAACTTCTTGTAGCGCTCCTCGGGCAGAACGTTCAGCTTGATCTTCTGCAACTCCTTCAGCCCCTTCTCGAGGTAGGGACCGAGGTTCTCCGCCGCCTTGGCGTGGTCGGCGTGCGCGCCGCCGTCGGGCTCGGGGACGATCTCGTCGATGATGCCGAACTTCTTCAGATCGGCGGCGGTGATGCGCATGGCCGCGGCGGCGTCGGGCGCGGCCGCGGAGTTCTTCCACAGAATGGCCGCGCATCCCTCGGGGGAGATGACGGAGTAGACGGCGTGCTCGAGCATGAAAACGCGGTCGCCGACGCCGAGGCCGAGGGCGCCGCCGCTGCCGCCCTCGCCGAGGACCGAGACGATGATCGGCACCTGCAGCGCGGCCATCTCGCGCAGGTTCACGGCGATGGCCTCGGCCTGCCCGCGCTCCTCGGCGCCGACGCCGGGGTAGGCACCCTGCGTGTCGACGAAGGAAAAGATCGGCAGCTTGAATTTCTCGGCGAGTTTCATGACCCGCAGCGCCTTGCGGAACCCCTCGGGCCGCGGCTGCCCGAAGTTGCGGATGATCTTCTCCTTCGTGTTCCGTCCCTTCTGGTGCCCGACGATGGCGCAGGCTGTCCCGCGGAAGCGCGCGAAGCCGGCCACGATGGCGGCGTCGTCGGCGAAGTTGCGGTCGCCGTGGATCTCCACCCACTCGTCGAAAAGCGCGGCGATGAAGTCGAGCGAATACGGCCGCTGCGGGTGCCGCGCCACGAGCGTTTTCTGCCAGGGGGTGAGGTTCGCGTAAATGTCGTGCGCGACTTTGGTAAGCTTCTCGCGCAACTCGGCGAGCTGGGCCGGATCGCCTTCCGCGGTTGATGCCTCTTCGATCTGGCGCCGAAGCTGGAGGATCGGCTCCTCGAATTGCATCGGATCGCCGTTCATGCGGCGCACCCTAACACATGACTCTCATCGACGCGACTGACAAGGCGGCAGCCAAACCGCTGTTCGAGATCTGGGGGCGAAACGAGGTCATGCGCCACGTTCCCTCGCTGGAGTGGCTCGTGCGCAAGCTCGACGACGACCTCCGCCACCGCATCGAAAAACTCTACGCCGCGGTGGCCTCGCTCAATCACGACGACCCCCGCCGCGGCCCGGTCGAGGAAAAGGTGCGCGCGCTCTGCCGCTCCATCGACCGCCTGGCCGAGACGGCGCGCCACACGCGCGTCAATCAGCCGCCCAGCGACCTCGGCGACCGGTTGTGGTGGTCGATCAATCACGCGATCTCCTGCCTGAACTCGATCGACCCGAGCCTCTTCGGCCGCCGCTGCCCGTATCACACGTTCGAGCGCTCGAAGTCGGAGCCGGTGTACAGCGGCCTCGTCGCCGTGGTCTCGCACGTGCGCGACCTGACCGCGCTCGTGCGCACGATCGACCCCGACATCGACGAGCGCCTGCTCGACGGGCTGGTCCAGCTGGAGCGGCCGCTGCGGCGCGAAGCGATGGCGTAGCGCTACAGCGCCTTCCACTGAATGTTGCGGAACAGCACGTGCCCCGTGTGCGTCTGCAATCCGATGAAGCGCGGCTCCTGCGCCGTCGACGGCAGGCCGCGCCGCGGCGACTGCGGGTCGCCGCCGAAGTGGAAACGGTTCGCGACGGCGCCGTTCAGGGCGACGGTGAAGTCGGCGCCGTCGACGGTGATCTCGTAATCGTTCCATTCGCCGGGTGGGCGGACATTCGTCGGCACGTCGGGCGCCTTGAAGTTGTAGATCGCGGCGGTGCGGTGGATGGGCTGGTCGCCGCGCTCGTCGATCTGCACCTCGAATCCGAAGTCGACGCCGACGAAGGCGGTGTTGTCGTAGTTCTCCCCTTCCGGATTCGGGAAGGCCACGTAGACGCCGGAGTTGTCGGTGTCGGCGGTGCGCATCCACTGCAAGCGCAGCACGTAGCGCGCGGGCGTGGGGCGGTTGAGCCAGAGCAGGCCGAGGTCCGTGCCGGGCTGGCCGTCGAACGCGCCGCGGCGGATGAAGAAGTCGCCGGGGTTGTCGCGGCCGGGCTGATTGCGGATCGTCGACATCCGCCAGTCGCCGCGCGTCTGCCCGTCGAAGAGCGCGGTGAAGCCGGCGTCGGCGGTGAAGGCGGACGGCGTGAGGATGATGTCGCCGGTGCGCCGCGAGAGGGCGATGCCGGTGAGCATCGGATTCGGCGAGCCGATGCTCGGGAAGAGCGCCGGACCGGCGGCGTAGAGGTTCTCGGTGAAGTGGAAGCGCCCCTCGGCATTCGTGACGCTGCGCGCCGGGTCGGTTCCCATCCACAGCGGGCCGGCCTCGTGGTGCGTCGTGCCGAGGCCGTCGGGCGACGGCTGCGGCGGCTGCGCGGCGCCGAAGACCTTGGCGACGTCGATCATGGCCTGGTTCATGACGGCCATCAGGTCCGTCTCGCGCTGCGTCGTCTGGATCGTCACGCGCGCACGGCGGACGCCGTATTCGTCCGTGCCGGGATCGAGGTCGACGCGGCTCGGGTGGGCGTTGACGTCGCCGAAGTCGGCCGCGGAGATCTCGCCGATGCCGCGGATGGCGATGACGACGTGCGTGTCGGTCGAGGCGCGCAGGGCATCGAAGAAATCGACGTCGGGCACTTTCTGGAACAGCTCCTGGTCGACGCCGACGTTGCTCGCGCCGCCGCTGGCGCTGATCTGCAGATGGAAGTGGCCGAGGACGTTGCCGTTCTTCTCGGCGCGGCCCTTGACGAAGAACGCCGCGGTCTGCAGCTCCTTGACCGCGGGCGAGAGGCCGGTGATGGCCGCGCGCGGCACTTTCACGACGAGGTTCGAGCGGAGGTGCGCGAGGAGGTTCTTGCCCATGAGCGGCAGCGTGGCGATGCCGCTGCCGTCGAAGGTGACGAGGGCCAGGCGGGCGCTCTCGATCGTGCCGAGGGCGATGACGGCGGCGCCGCCGGGGGCGAGCTCGAGGAAGCCTTTGCTCGTGTCGACGCCGGTGACGCGCCACGCGCCGCTGCTCGTGCGCGTCGTCCGCAGCGACAGCACGTGCGTGTTCGGCAGGAGCATGAAGTCCTTGCGCACGTCGTCCGCGCCGAACATCGAGAAGGCCTGCCGCGCCGCCTTCATGAGCAGCGGCACGGTGCTGAATTTGTTCAGCGGGAAGAAGCCGGCGTGCGGCGGCTTGGCTTGCACGGCCAGCGGCGCTTCGAGCTTCAGGAGGTTGTCGAGATCGGCGGGCGTGAGGCTGCCGGCGGATGGAAGGCCGAGCAGTTGCAGCCGGTCGTTGCCCGACAGCAGCAGCGGCGACGGCGGGAGCTGATCGAGCGGGATCGCGGCGGAGACCGTGCCGAGTCCGTCGAAGAGCTGCTTGCGCATGGCGTTCTGCAGCTCGCCGAAGATGAAGTCGTTCGTGTCGTCGACGCCGATCTGGCGCGTGCTCTCGTCGAAGTAGCGCGCCTTCAGATCGGCGACCGTCGCGGCCGGCCACGTGGCCATCTCCGCGTCGAGCAGCCGC